>JAAUXU010105400.1_pt1 | contig 31357 bp, 37 predicted proteins | sample 7278151 | NCBI WGS metagenome assembly JAAUXU01 (sample SAMN14350113, study PRJNA611818) | marine sediment metagenome | isolation source: surface marine sediment (1.8m) | place: French Polynesia: Moorea | collected 2018-08 | reverse complement strand
TTTTGAACCGCAGGTTGTATGGTCCTGGGGAAAAAGCCCCCCCCCCCCCCTAGTCTAGTAAAAGTATTAGTAGTTTACCTACGTCAAAGCCACGGGTCTGGGAGTTGTGATCCGGGTCGGGTGCTGACCCGACCCGTGACTTCGAGTCCCATCTGCCGCCCGCCCATCCCTAGTCTGACCAATGATGTCGAGTCAACGAACTGGAAAGGCCAATGCCCATGCAAAACTTAAACAGGCCTATCTTTTCTTCTCCACACCACAGAAACAAATCATGGCTGACGGCAGTGGCGGCGGCAGCAGCGACTTCTTCCGCCTCAAGTGGAATGGGCACAACGAACAAGCCGCAAAAAGATACTATGAGTATTACAAGGTACAGTATGAAACTTTTGGATTTTGACTGGAAGTGCGCATTGGTCACATTGGATTGCTTCGTCTAGAATGGCAGCTACACTGACATGATGCTCGAGTGCGAGGGCACCGTGCGTCGGTGCCACAGGATGGTCCTCGCTTCGGCGTCACCTTACTTCGCCGGGCTGATCGACAATTCGGAGTGCGAGCAGCCACTGATCGTACTCAAAGGGGTGCAGTCGAGGGTGGCCGACGCCATCCTGGAATTCATGTACAAGGGCGAGGCGGAGGTGCGCAAGGACGACCTGAACGACGTCGTCGAGAACGCTACCTACTTCAAGATCAGGTTCGCATACATGGGACTGACACTTGACACTCATCACGAGCAGAGTCAAATCTTGATATAGCGGATCATGGCAGAACGGAGTGTCTAAATGGAACAGAAATTTTGTTGCTGACCTCAAAATTCTGTATATCAAGATTTGAGTGTACATGGACTTTACGTGCAACAGTTGTCATTTGTTCTTAGGGGTCTTATGCCTAAGGACGACGGAAAGGATGACGAGCCAACCACTTCATCCCAGTCACAGCAACAGGAGCAACAACAGCAAGCACCACCTCCACAGCAATTGCAACAGCAGCAGCCCGATGCTCCTCATAACCACGCAGAGGCTCTCCTGAAAGCCGCTGCGGCTATTGAGGCTGGCATCAGTCTTGATTATGGAGCTAAGGCGAAAGTAGAGGGCAGCCAGCGACAAGGCAAGAGTAAGTTTAACTGATTTTAGTACCTCTACAAGTGCTGCATGTGATCCCTGCACATTTTACGCACATCATTCATGTTACACGACCACACTGTTCGCATCGATTTAAGTGCACTGGCTACCTAGCAGTTACATGGCTTGAGGTTAATTCCTGCGGTCTCCTTCTAGGTCGTAAAGGCCGTCCTAAACGTCTTCGACACCTGACGCATGACTACGAACATGGCACCGCTTCCGCTACAGCCGGACATGAAGCCTCCCCGGACCGAGCTGACTCCATCGGCTCAGATCAACCCATGGACTTCTCCCAGAGGAGCGGAAACGGCCTGGCCGTTACTAGTGGCGCTCCGGCGCCTTTAAGCGCCAGGCTTGACCGGGCCAGTCGCGTATCCATTCTCGGTAAGGAGCGAAGAACACGACATTGACAAGACTTTGGCGTACTATTTCTGGCTGATCTTTGCAGACAGCATTTTGCACCAACGCGAGCGCCGAGACACCGACGAGGGAACCTCTGGCAGTGAGCCACAAGAAGTTGTTGCCAATGGACACGCTTCCCCTCAGCAGGTAAGGAGAAATCGTCTTGTTTAAGGGAGAGATATAGTTCTTACAGACGTCTTTTCAATCACTTAGGAACGAGCCGCTGAGATGAAGGCATCCAATGGCCCCACCATGGTAAGATCCCACTTTATTGTCGGCTTACTGATGCGAAATTGATGATTTTCTCTTCTACCAGGCATCCCTGCTCGACCAAAGTGTTGGATTTGACACGCAAGAGCGTCTGCGCCACTTGTTCATGAGCACCTTGCCAGGCACCCCGGACTGGTGGCAAAACCGCACCGCTGCGGCCGCAGGTGGCACAAACTCTGCAGCCGCCACCGCGGCCGCAGCAGCCGCTCTTTCCGCCGCCGGCGGCACCAGCAGTGACATGGCGCAACACCTGGCTCAACAATACGCCGCCGCTTTCGCTAATGCTGGCCGCTCATCCTCGCAAGATCCAGCCGCCACGGCTGCAGCGACTGCCATGGCCGCAAACATGGCTGGCGAGGCTGCAAGCGTGGGATCTGTATCTCCACCGGCGTCACGCGGCAGCAGTGGCCGGAGCGGAAGACGAGGATCAGGCCGTCCGGCCTCCGCGCAATTCGCACTCGACGGTAATGACATAGAAAGTGTTCAATGTGCGTTGATAGTTGCTATAATGGTGCGTCTTCTGATTTGTTCAGACAATGGCCGCCCTCTCATCGGGCCGAACGGCAAGCCCATGGTGAGGTGCGAGGAATGCGGTAAAGTGCTGGCCGATCCCAGCTCCCTCTACAGGCACAGGAAGATCCATACTGGCGAGAAGAACCACGTCTGTCCCTTCTGCGGCAGGACATTTATACAACGGTAAGGATTGAGCAAGTGCCATCTTCTGAACAAGTACTCCACGTCGGCGTGTGAGTCTTTCCTACGACAAAGAAGTGTCACATATGCCGTACGCATGCACTATGGCATTGTTTGTACAGTCGGGATCATCGTCATTTCAGTTATAACATGCGCCAACACTTGAGGACGCATAGGAAAAATGGTGTGTCCCAAGAGATGATCGACGCTCTGGAGCCAGACCTAAGGGACTTCTTCCTTGCCAACAGGTTTGGATAACTTTTTCTTGTTATTGAGTAGGTGTAGAGTTTGTCAGTTAGGTGCATAAGCTGTAACGCCCTACCTGGACGTGCAGTTTGCGAGCGAATGAATCATCTTTGATTTGTTTTAAAGTAGAAACGGCACTCCTTCACGATCGTCGGAGTCTTCTGCGTCAGGAAAATCACCCCAGGACCAGCAAGATCAACAACAAGAGGAACAAGAGGAAGAGGAGGAAATTGCAATGGAAGAAGGAGAGGAAGTGGAAGTTGAAATGCACCATCCGCCTCCCCCAGCACTCATGCGTAGGCCTCCCTCGCCACAGGCACAGGTTTCCTAAGTAATCTCCTCTGTGCAATGAGAACATTTTTTTACTGTATCATACCACTTGAGTTAGTACAAGCTGAGACACTTTTGCCCCAGCCAAAGCAATTTTCCAAAGGCTCACTTACTAGGCGACCAGGAAAGCCGAGAAAACTTGTAGTGTACAACTGTAACGATTGTCAGACTACTGTAACCTTCTCGCTATTTAATCATATCAACTACTTATTGGAATACTCACCAATCATATTCTCAGCATCCTATTTCGAAGATCAAACCTCACTCTAGTATACCTAAACGTCCAAAGGGAGGCAATCAATCACTCATACTCAGATCACAAGCAATCAAGATCAGTGTTCTCGTATTTTTGAACGTGGAGAAGATAGTACGATATTTTTGTACTGTACCTGCTATACCAATAGAGTAACTTATTGCATTTGTACATACTACACTATCCACTCATTCCAAAGACTCTCTGCCATAGAAATGTCCCTCACCGGCAGCAATGACAAGCAATGCAAATCACTGTTGTGCAATAACACCAGTTATAAAGTATTCTCTTCCAACCCTACTATGTTTTTGTCGTTTTCTATATTAGCTCGATTTTGTTTCATCATTGGATGACTGCCAGCACTCGTTGCTCCACCGCCAGCTGGGGTACCACAAGCCACAGCTGGCACACCCCTGTACTACTTTTAAGTAAAAAAATAACCTCTGCACATACAGACTGACGGACACATTGTACTGCGTAAATACATCTAACTTCATATTAAAACGTCTGACAATCTGAGACGATACAACACTGTATGAGCCTCTAGTGCAATAAGATTTCTGTGGTTGTGAACTAAGCAACACTTTACATATTGATGTGCCAAAGGTGTCGTTCGTGATTGTGAATGTTTCCTCGGTGACAGTACAAAATGGTCTTGTGCAATCCATATTATATCATTTGTAAACTCTTCCGGACAAGCAATATATCCACACATCGTTTGCAACATGCGTACGTATGTTACACTTGATTACTGGGGACCTCTGGAACCTGTGGGGAGGCATGACGCGCGTATAACGTCATGGACCAGCACCACGTGGCCTTAAATCCATGCGCAGACGGCGGCACACGTCTCGAGCAAAGAGTACTTCTGTAAACGTGTGGCAACCCTGACCGCACAACAGTTGCGCATGGTAAACAAGCCAACCAACTTAGGACTGTAATGTGATCTTTACTCTGGATCATAGAGAGGAGGTCACGGAGCCACCATGTTTCGCACCGGCGTCTCGCCAGTCCGGTCCGCTCTTGCCCTGGCGCGCTGGGTCCCCGGGCGTAACCCAAACCGGACCCTGCCTTTGACCCAGCTAGTGACAAGAGATCGTCATTTTTTTTTCGTCCCTCGGGTCCGCGGTGATGATCGTCAGCTTTTCGTGCAACGGAATTTCTCCTTAAGTTACTCCTTTGCCAGTGGTGCCCCTTCCTCCTCTTCGGATGATAATAATGGCAGCGGCTCCGACCCCGAAAACCCCGATGACGCCACTCCCATGCCGGTCACTCCGGCTGGAACTCCTGCCGGCGTCTTGGCAACTCAAACAGTGCCGGAGGTGTGGCCTACTGTTCCGGTGATTGCTGTAAATAGACATCCGGTCTTCCCCAAGTTCATCAAAATTGTAGAGGTGAGCGACGAGGCGTTGGTTTCACTCCTGCGTCGCAAAGTCCGCCTAAACCAACCCTACGCCGGCGTCTTTGTGAAGCGCGCAGACGACGACGAGCGAGAGGTTGCCTCTACGGTCGAAGACCTGTATCCTGTAGGCACTTTTGTGCAGATTGTTGAGATGCAAGACTTGGGCAACCGTTTGAGAATGGTAGTCATGGGTCATCGAAGGATCAGTCTGTCTGGTCCGGCTGCAGAATCGACTGCAGAGCCGGCTGCAGAAGAAGTGGGAAAAGGGGAGAAGGCCGAGGAACTGACGTCTCCCAAGGAATCAAGACTGCTCATGGCTGACACGGAGAACTTGCCAAAAGAGACCTTCGAAGTCACGGACGAGATGAAAGCCTTGACTCAGGAAGTTATCAAGACAATACGAGATATAATTGTAAGTAACATCAAGTTGCAAATAAGATCTGTATGTAGCTTGACAGTGTCCTTTGGCAGGCTCTGAACCCCCTGTATCGTGAGTCGTTGCAACAGATGTTGCACTTGGGCCAGCGGGTTGTGGACAATCCCGTTTACTTGTCTGACCTGGGTGCGGCCTTGACTGGCGGAGAGACTCCAGGCTTAATGGAAGTGCTGGCGGAGCAGGATGTGAAGCAGCGACTGACATTGGCGCTCGCCTTGCTCAAAAAGGAGTACGAGCTCAGCAAACTGCAGCAGAAAATCGGCAAAGAGGTGGAGGACAAAGTGAAGTCGGTGCAGAGGAAGTACCTCCTACAAGAGCAGCTCAAAGTCATCAGGAAGGAGCTGGGAATGGAGAAAGACGACGCAGCAAGTATCGTAGAGAAGTATCAGGTAACAATAATCAGTCCTACCTCTCGTTCCTACCTCGTGTGCATGAAATCTTTCAACTTGATCCTGTAGGCTCGCATGAAAGACATGACGATCCCTGCAAGTGCCAAAGATGTTATTGACGAAGAACTGGCTAAGCTGCGCTTCCTCGATCACCACTCCTCCGAGTTCAATGTCACCCGCAACTACTTGGATTGGCTCACCACTATTCCATGGGGCCTGTCCAGCGTCGAAAATCTAGACCTGACCCGAGCAAATGATATCCTTGAAGCTGAACATTACGGCTTGGAAGATGTCAAGAAGCGCATCCTTGAGTTCGTGGCCGTCTCAAAACTGAAGGGCAGCACGCACGGAAAGATCATCTGTTTGTCTGGCCCGCCGGGTGTGGGCAAGACAAGCGTGGCGCGCTCTATCGCGAACGCCCTCAATCGCAAGTTCTTCCGCTTCAGCGTGGGCGGACTGAGCGACGTGGCCGAGCTGAAGGGCCACCGCCGGACTTATGTAGGTGCAATGCCTGGCAAGGCTGTTCAGGCGCTCAAAAAGACCAAGACCGAGAACCCACTTATCCTCATTGACGAGATTGACAAGATGGGAAAGGGTGGATGGCACGGGGATCCCACTGCTGCTCTTCTAGAGATGCTTGATCCAGAACAGAATTCATCCTTCATGGACCATTACCTAGATGTTCCAGTGGACTTGTCAAAAGTAAGTGCGGTCAACAACTTGGATACTGCCCCTGCCATTCTCTCGATATAGAAATAGAGCTCTAGCTTTACATGCAGAAGTCGTAAAAATTTGAAAGGACCACACGTGATCACTGTATAATATCTGCATAACCTCCTCGCAGGTTTTGTTCATCTGCACCGCCAATGTGATAGACACGATTCCTGAGCCGCTGAGGGACCGCATGGAAATGATCGACATATCAGGCTACGTGGCAGAGGAGAAGGTGGAAATCGCACAGAAGTATTTGATTCCTCAGGTATGAACGTGCTGCGCTCGCTCATATTCGTGGTCTTGCGATCCTTCGTCAAACCATTGCTGAATTGTACGGTATTATGTAGTACATACACCTCTTGATATGATTTCCAGGTTCAAGAGCTGACGGGTTTGAAGCCTGAAAACATTACTCTGTCAGAGGGCGCCCTCAACACCTTGATCAGGTCATACTGTCGGGAGAGCGGTGTGAGGAATCTTCGAAAGCAGCTGGAAAAGATCTATCGCAAATCCGCCTTTAAAATTGTCAGCAGCGAAGGAGCTGTTGATCTCGTTGCTGTGGACGAAGACAACTTGACTGACTTTGTGGGCAAGCCGGTGAGGTCGTCCTTTAAGTCATTGTCATACGTGCGTCATATACTTGTACACTACTCTTCTTCAGGTGTACCTGCATGACAAGATGTACCCCGTGACGCCATCCGGTGTTTGCCTCGGGCTTGCCTGGACATCTCATGGCGGTTCAACTTTGTACATCGAGACAGTGGAACAGAGGACGAAACAATCGAAGAACGGTTCCAATGAGAGCGGCAGGATAGAGTTTACGGGTATGAAGAATTTAGAAATGACAGAATCCATCCATGAAGCTGCATTATGATCCACGTCAGGTAACTTGGGTGATGTCATGAAGGAGAGCGTTCGCATCGCATACACTTACGCAAAGTGTCACCTGGCAGCGTCTTCCAGCTCTCCGTTCCTATTGGATCACTGCATTCACCTCCACGTTCCAGAAGGCGCCACGCCCAAGGATGGACCCAGCGCTGGAGTCACTATTGTGACTGCACTACTTTCTTTAGCAATGGACAAACCAGTGAGGCCGGATCTAGCCATGACTGGAGAGATCTCGTTGAGAGGGAAGGTGTTACCAGTAGGCGGCATCAAGGAGAAAGTGATAGCGGCTAAACGAGCTGGAGTCGACACAGTGATATTACCTAACGACAACAGGAAGGATTTTGCCGATCTACCCGAAGTTGTAAAATCTGGTGTCACGGTTCACTTCGCCGACACTTACGACGACGTCTACAACATCGCATTCACAGATGAGGGTCATCATAATCAGCAATCGTGATTCTCTGCTGCTTTGACCGCCTGTTTTTCACACTGACCACTATGAAAGGCAAAGATATCTTTACAGTACTTGCAGATGGTAGAAATGCAGAGTACGCTTAGCCTTTAACATTAACAATACATAACTGTACAGTATCCTAAATGGATACAATTGTTGCATTTACAAGAAACATACAGCTTTCAGCCACGTTATGCAATCGTACAGAGAGATTCGCAAGCACAGAACGTACAGGTCCAGCACTTAGACTTCAGTAGCATGTTTCCTTTTCCATCCACCCGCCTGGATGCTTCCTTATGATGCCCTTCCTTATTTCGTCATACGCAAAGGCCAAGAAGATGAACGGTATTGGTGGGAACCACATGACAGGATACAGGAAGTCCATCTGGAGACCCCAGTTGAGGCCTGGCAGGTAGATGAGAATCAGTGCCAGCAACGTTTCAAATATCAGGGCAAAGTTGAGCATATGGTTCCGCATGCCCTTCTGGAATATAGAGAGCTTCTTTGTGCGCGCCGACAGCAAACATGCCCATCGAACTGTGACCAATGCGAAGAAGAATCCGGCGTGGCAGGAGAACTCCAGACGCTTGCGATCCTCGTAGGTCCATTCCTGGTCGTAAGAATCCCTGAGATCATTGATTGCCCGCGAGTCCCATAGAACGCGCAGACCCAACAGCTTGCTTGGCCAGAAGCCGTTCTCGGCCATGATGACAAAGTAGGTGAATATACCAGCGGCCGCCTGAATCAAGCCCATCTGCCCAGCAGAGACCAGTGCCAGTTTCTCATCCAGAAGTCCTTCAGATAGGGGGTGTCTAGGGCCTCGCTTCATTGCTTCGTGCTCAGTCTCTTCTTCTTCGTAAGCAAGTGAGACAGCCGGTAAAAGGTCGGTACCCAGGTCAAGGCACAGAACAGTCAGTGCTCCAATTGGTAGGGGCACTTGCGCAATCAAGAAGAGCACAAATGGAGCTAACTCGGACGCGCTGGACGCCAACGTGTAGGCTAGAATCTTCCGCAGATTGTCGAACATTATGCGCCCTTCCTCCACTGCGGTCACAACCGAGGCAAGGTTATCGTCAAGCAAGACGACATCCGCGGCGTCCTTTGCGATTTCGGCTCCACTACCCATAGCGACACCAACATCTGCGCGGCGAAGTGCGGCTGCATCATTTACGCCATCACCGGTCACGGCAACAACAGCGCCCAACCGTTGACAGCTCTCAACAACGGCAAGCTTTTGGTCGGCAGAGAATCCGGCCAATACGACCTCCTGATGATGCATAAGAACACTGTCCAGCTCATCCTGAGTCATGTCAAGAGCCTCCTCCCCAGTGACGAGGCAAGACTGGTGCTGTTGCCCCGTGCCTGGCGCCAATGCTGAGCGAGGCTGCGGGTCCTCGTCCAAGGAGAGGATGCAAACAGATTTGGCGATGGCCTTAGCAGTGGCCGGATGATCACCAGTGATCATGATCACTTTGATGCCAGCTGCCTGACACTTGGCCACAGCGTCGGGCACACTAGCGCGCGGTGGATCCATGAGTGAAACTATTCCAAGTAGGCGGAACCCAGACAATGGAAAGTTGATATGATTAGGGTCAAATTGGAAGCCCGGCGGGAACTTCTCCGGCTCTAGGCGCCTGTCTGCCAGCGCCACCAATCTCTCTCCGAGTCCGCCTAACTCAGAACAGGCATAGCGGAATGCCGTCATGTAATCGTCGTCTAGAGGTCTTTCTTGGCCATCAACGAGAGCTGAGGCTGATCGGTTGAGTATGGCCTCAGGATCTCCCATCATACAGGCAAGGTGACCACGCGTGTTTACATCCGGTGTCTCGTGCAAACTCAGTTGAAACTTGATGATGGGACTGAAGGGAATCTCTGCCACCTTTGGGTGGAGGCTACGAAAATCCTGGCTACGTCCCTCGATGCTTTCCACGCTTCTGAGCAGAGCAGCTTCAATGGGAGCCCCTATCACTTCTTTCTTATTTCGTGGAGAGACATCGACCTCATCACTGTCCGCTGCAAATTGAGCCCGACTGCAGAGTACTGCAGCCCGAGCTAAATTCTTCCAAGTGTTGGACTGCACGTCGAAGGACACGGCCGGCGCAGATCCTTCTGGGGCCGCCGTATCGACCTCCCCGATGGTATTGTCGAACCACATGTGAGCGACAGCTGCCCGGTTAGCGGTGAGGGTGCCTGTCTTGTCACAAAGGATGATGGACGTGGCTCCCAGTGTCTCCAGAGCTTCCAGATTCTTGACAGCCGTGTTACGCGAATACAGACGCTTTGCCGAAAGGCTAAGGGCGATCGTCACCACGGCCAGAAGACCTTCTGGGACTATGGCAACAATGACGCCCATCAAGAAGAGAACAGCGTCCAGCCAGAAGTAGCCGAGGATGAAGGCGATGACGAAGAAGACAAAGGCGAGTGTGAGCGCGCCACCAGTGACAATGTGGATGAGTTTTGAAACTTCCCTGGTGATGAGAGCTCCGCGATCCGTACGAGTATTTTCTGTCAACTCAGTCATGCGGCCCACCACGGTGTTGACCCCAGTGCGGGTGACGACGGCGCGGCAGTCGCCTTGGACAGCGTACGTGGCGAAGAATCCCATGTTCTTGGTCAAGAGCTGGTCATCGTGGGTGCAGTGGATGTCTCTTTCTTGTGGCTCTGACTCTCCCGTCAATGCGGAGTTGTCCACCATGAAGCCGTTGTTTGCCTCCAGAATGCGACAGTCCGCGGCAATGCGTTCACCAGCACGCACTAGTAGCACGTCGCCCATAACTATTTCTTCCGCCGGCACCTCGCGTTCTTCACCCTCTCGAATGACTCTTGCCGTCAGTGGACAGGCCTTCTCGAACTCGAGCGTCGCGCCTACTCTCCGCGACTCTTGAGCGAAACTGAGCAAGCTCGTAACTAGGATGACCACGAGGAGTGCAGTGCCAAGCAAGGCGCTGTCGAAGGGTGGACTCTCCTGTTTACCGGCCTCCACTGAGTAGTCGGCGAAGCACAGGATCACACCGGCCCACAAAATGTACATGGCCGGGCCGAAAAGACTCTTGCAAAAGCGTATCCATTCGGGCACGCGCACCTCCGACACAATCTCGTTAGGGCCGTAGAGCTCCAAGTTGGCCCTGGCCTGCGCAACCGTCAGTCCCATCTGCGGATCCGTAACCAGGCGGGTGAAGAGTTCGTGTAGCAACAGGCGATGCTCGTCGACGGGTGCGGAGATGAGATCGGAGTAGTGGACAGTGGGCGCACCAGGCAATTCGCCCTCGTTCAGGCTCGACGCCTTGGAGACGTAGCGCGAGGAGTATGGGGTCTTGCGGTACGACTTGACTTGACCAGTGGCCGTGCGGTTGTCGTCAGCCAACCCGGGTCCCTCGGTGGCCGCGCGGTACGAGTCGTTTTCTTCCTCCTCACCAAACATAACGACGTCGTTCAAGTCCTCACTTTCATAAGAGCAACAGCGTCGAGGATTTTCGTTATTATTATTTTTATGTCAAACGCACGTAGTGAAAAGCTTCACAGGATTCTCATCACGGGCACTTCAGCTTAACGCAGAGACGCTGGATCAAGCAGCCGAACTGCATCCTAATACCTGGATCCACTCTGCCCTACCTGCTTCTTCTCTGCTTACCTGCCCATGTAGGAGGTGGGACAACGCCTACTTCGGCGCGAAAGAGCGAGAAAGAGGCTCTATGGGCTCTCCCCGGTCTCCTCCTTGCCAGTGTTGGCTCTGCGCAGGCGGGTGGGAACAGAGCGAGCAACTAGTGGTGGGTGCGTATCTCCTACTGCTACGCGGTGTCCTTCGTATTTTGCTGGCAGACCGTACGTAGTACGCATTCTACGGAGGTGACTGGACATTGATTGCATCTCTGATACATTCATCATGCTCCAATTTTGGCTACAATGTCACCAAGATCATCCACTTGTCTCCTAAGCCTCTCGTTACCGGCCTCAAGCCGCCTGACCTCATTTACCGTCGCATGCAGTCTGCGCATCTTCTCCATGGCCATCTGTCTGTCTTTGTCAACTAGTTGGCGGATGCTTTTCAGCATCACCTCCCAGTCCTCAGTATCCTCATCTTCTTGAGACGAGTCTGACGAGTCACTTATGTGTGAGGATGTTGCAGAGGACGCGCCAGCAGAAGAGCCCTCTACGTCCGTGCCGCCACCAGAAGACGACGACGCTGAAGGCCCTCTCTTTGGCTGCTCCACGTGTCGGCGGATGATCTTGAGAATCTCGTCGGCTTTCTTCCTGTCATCCTTCCCCCTAAGGACAGCGGCAATTTCTGCCTCCTTCTCAACCCCAATGGTAGCTAGAATGGAGTCGAGTCGGAAGAGACTACGCTCAGCTGATGTGGCCTCGGACTCCACCAAGGTGTTCAGATTTTCCTCCACCAGAAAATTAGCCTTGTACACTAGATTAGTAAGGAATTGCTTCAGTGAGGAGTCGCTTGTGGCTGCAAGACTGTCAGTAGAGGAAGAAGAGGCAGACGAGATATCCCGCGCTGAGGGCATCGAAGTTGTGCCTCCTGTAGTCTTACTCGGGTGCCTCCTGTGCGGGACCGAAGAATCCTACGAGATCGAAAGCGGCATCTTCAATATCCGACCATTGTCCTCGAGACATGAAATACAATTTCACGAAACCTCGTACAAGTCATTGCTTCCCTACCCGGCTCCGACCATCTGCAGGGTCACGCGAGGTCCTCCTGCTTCCCTTGTCTGCCGAAGAGGTCGATCCCAACGGCGCTGGTGAGGAATCCATCAGCTTCAGCGGTCTCAAGTGAAGTTGTTCTTTTTCCGCTTTACCAGACACGAGTGCTCTTCTCATCTGCCGATCAACGTTGCACATCTGCTCCAACTTTTCCAATACCTCATCCCGGACCAAGGCGATGATTTCGGCCTTTTTCTTCTTGGCGCTCCGCGTCTGCGACTACAAGGAGGACACAAATACAATCTTCCTGAAGACGAAAAAGTTTTTACTCATAGCGCACACCTTTTTCAGCTCCTCCAGCTTTTTCATCTGCTTTCCAATGTTTGCGATTGAAGCATGTAGTGCCGCCTCCTCCTTGGCTATGGTCTTGTGCGACTGTCCCACCTTATGTCGCAGTCGGTTGATGTTGTCCTGCAAGGTAGTGATCTTGCGCTTTTGCTCCGACTTGACCAGCACGTTTTCCTGCTCGTGCTTCTTGAGCACGTGTATCTCGTAGTCCAGACGTTCCTAAGGGGCGATGATTTCATAAATATGGACGCCATAGCTGCACATCGTCTTGTACCTCATTCAGTTGGTGCAACGCGCCCATATAGTGCAGCTGGTCCCTAAGCACCATGATGTCGTCTTCGAGCTTATGCTTGGCGAAAATTGCAGCTTCTGCTTCTTCTGCAGCGGTTTTATCCAACTCTACCTCATGCTCGGTCAGCATGTACAGGCGTCGCTCCATCTGAGTCTCCGAGGCTAACTCCAACTGAGAGAGCTTATCCCGCCAGGAGGCGTCCAATGCTTCAGCCTGGGCAGAGCGCTCATGATCGAATGCCTTGTCCAAGCGGTCTCTTTCAGAAGCTTCAACAGAGTGTTCGTATGTATTAGTGCTATCCATACTCACTACCTATGCTGCTACATCTACTGTACCTTCCAGATTGTCGATTGTCTGTATGTGAGTCTCCATTCTGGCAGACAACACAGTCAAGTTCTCCCTGAAGTCAGCAATGAGCACGCGAAATTGGTCATCGGAGTCACAAACCTCATCTTCAAGAGTTGCAATCACATCGTTCTTCTTCTCCAGCAAAGCGTTGCACGCCGCTTTCTGCTCCAGGATCTGGGCAAACAGCTCAGTGGGAGCCATTCTGCCGCAATCATTATCAGATGTCATTCGTCTCAATCCATTTCTGTAGCATGACCGACCGACTTACCCTTGGCTTTCCGCACTAGGCCATTTCTTCTCGATTTCCTCATAATCTTTCTCAGCTTCAGCGGCTTCCTGCCTAAGGAGAATTTCGATAGCTCTATTTCTCATCGCGACCCTCCTGCGATGCTGCGTCGCCAAATAGTCCGCGGCCAGGCGCACGTTGCTCACCAGCTCGCCGCTTTTGTCGACGCTATCGGTCAGCAACTGGCGACTGTTGGTGCATTGAACCTGTGCAACGTAGTGAGTGGAAGCACGTCAAGATTTCAATGTCATTCGCAGAGAGCTATAGGCGGACCTCAACATATTTGTCGCCGGAATCAGCTTCCTTGGTGTCTTTTCCGGACTTGGCAAAGGATAACTTGCACGTGGCCTCGAGTCTACGAGCTATCCTCTTCCGCCTAGCATCGATCCTGTCAATAGCCTTCTCTTGGTCCACGTCCCAAAGTGAGATCTCGTCGTCCTCCATCGTGTTGTCGGTCTAAAGAATGCGCAAACCAAGGCGCTATTTGATCGATAGGAGGAGGTTTGGCGACCTCCTTCCCATCGCGGCCTAGTCCGCGGTGCTCGGCACCATCGGGGGCATGAACATGACGGGTAAAACAATGCATGCTGCCTGCCGGTACTGCGACAAATCATCAGAGCCTCGATTCTCATGAATGATGTACATTATGAGTGTGGTGCAAGCTGTAAAAAGATACCTAGAAGTGGAACCAGCATATGGAGAGCACACGTCATTTATCGATCGCGCCCGAGTCGAACGCATTCATGTACACGCCCCCTCTTTCGTCGTCATCGTCGTCGTCGACGCCGCCGCCGACGACGCCGCCGACGCCGCCGACGACGACGACGCATCGTGTCTTAAGCGGGTTGGCGCCGGCTTCTAGTGAAATGGGTCTCGGTACCTCCCCGTGCCTGCCTCCCCCGTCCGCCAATGCGGATCAGTGGGTTCATCGTGGATCAAAAGGATGGTACGGAGTTCTCGTTCGATACATTTCAGACTGTGGACGTCATCCGAGAGGTGACAGAGGAGTAGAGAGGAGAAGAGAGACGGAGGGAGCAAGTGCGCGCAAGGCAAGGTGCATGCGGACTCCTAAGAAGAGTCAATGGATTCTGGCCAGAGATGCGAGTGAGACAGGGAGCAAGCGAGCGCCCCTCCTGTCTGTCCCCCTTCCTTCATCGGATGAGGGTCCCTCCGCGTCGCGCCCTCGTTTCTCGTTCCCGGCCACGCTGGCCTGAGCGTCCACGAGGTGCCCGACGCCGACGCCGATGCAGACGCCGACGCCGTCGCACTTGTCTTCTGCTTGTATCGTGCTACTTCAGCGGTGTCGGCGTCTCAACTGCCAAAGCGAACTGCCACGAGTACTACTATAACTACTACTACTTGCCTCGGCTACTCCCAGTTCTTCGCCGGGTGTCCGTCTCCCTCAGCCGCTGCTGCCGCTGCTGCCGCCGCAGCCGCCAGCGCCTGCCTGGTCAGGTTCTACCTCCTGCCTTCGTCATCGCCCGCGCTCCCCTTCATACGGTCCTGGCGTATGGCGGCGACGGCAGCGGAGACGCCTCCCTTGTCGTCCTCCTCCTCCCTGCCTACAACCGCATTGCCCCGCTTCTTCCTCGTCCATCCAGGCAGAAAAGCAGGCAGGCAAACGGGCAGGCAGGCAACCAAGGCCTGGGGGCAGCTCAGGCAGACAGAGGCAGTCTGGCACTCCGCGGGCAGCTCGATAGGACTGGCAGCAAGCAGGCGGATAGGCAGGCTGGCGAAGAGGCAGACAGGATGACGGTGCCAGGCAAAAGTCCTCGAATCCTCCCCCTATTTGTTGGCGCCCAATCGGCCCCCCCTCCCCCCCCTCAGGGGCTTCCTTCGGCGCCACCTCCGCGCCCTCGTTGGCTGCGTTGGCCGCCTTGGCCAGCTTGGCCGAGTCCGGCTTGGCCCTTGCGGAGGACGAGATCCCGCGCCACCTTCGCCTCCGCCTGCCCTTCCCCGCCCCGGTCGCTTCGGTCTGCTTCGGTCGGCCTCTCGGCGTTTCCGACCGACGACAGACGGACGAGAAGAGCGACCGAGAGGGAGGAGAGAGAGCGAACGAGCCCTCGGGCGGCAGGAGGAAGAACCCGAGCGAGGAGCCCCGACGCCGTGTCCCTTCACCTGTCCCAGAAGTCCCCCCTCGGCTTCCCTCGGGTCGGCCGCCCTTGTCCAGATTCCCTCTTCGGGCGGCCCGACCGACGATACCGACTTCCTTTGGTCGAGTAGATCCCCCCCCCTGCCCGCCGCCGGTCGCGCCTTTCAGTCCGGATTCCATTCTTTTCTCCTCCCGAGGTCCCCGGTGTCGAACTCCAAGATGGCGCAGATCCTTCCCATCAAGTTCCAGGAGCATCTACAGGTATGATTTCCGCGGATTGAAGCCTTTTTCTCCTACTCCAGCCCTTCCCTCTTTCAGCTCACCAACGTGGGCATAAACTCGGCCAACATCGGTTTTAACAGCCTGACGATGGAGTCTGACAAGTTCATCTGCGTGCGCGAGAAGGTGGGAGAAACCAACCAAGTGGTGATCGTCGATATGGCGGACCCCACGAACCCAATTCGCCGACCCATCTCTGCCGACTCCGCCATCATGAATCCCGCTTCGAAGGTCATCGCCCTGAAGGGTAAGGTTCTCTGCACCACCAACAATACGATGGCATCTTGACCCTACTTTCCAAGCTGGTGCCGCAAGTGCACAAAAAGGGGTGCAATAATATGGGTGTGTCACTCTTTCCAGCGGCCAAAACCTTGCAAATTTTTAACATCGAAATGAAGTCCAAGATGAAGGCCCACGCCATGCCAGACGACGTCATTTTCTGGAAATGGATCTCTCTCAACACCATCGCTCTGGTCACTGAGTCATCCGTCTTCCACTGGAGCATGGAGGGAGACTCCACGCCCACAAAGATTTTTGACAGACACTCCTCTCTTGCCGGCTGCCAGATCATCAACTACCGTAGTGACGCCGCCCAGAATTGGTTACTTTTGATTGGCATCAGCGCCCAGCAAAGTCGCGTCGTTGGTGCTATGCAGCTTTATTCAGTTGAACGCAAGGTAAGGAGTGATTAGGGCGATAGAGTGATGATGATGAGTCATCGATGAGATGGTGATGGCTTCTTTATGGCTACAGGTAAGCCAACCGATCGAGGGTCATGCAGCGGCATTCCTGCAGTTCCGCATGGAGTCGAACCCTGCGGACTCGACGCTATTTTGCTTCGCGCAGCGCACGGCAGCTGGTGGAAAGTTGCACATCATCGAAGTGGGGAATCCGCCGACTGGGAACCAGCCGTTCCAGAAGAAGGCAGTCGACGTGTTCTTTCCGCCGGAGGCGCAGAACGACTTCCCCGTCGCCATGCAGGTGTGTGTCCATTGTCTGCCTTTCACCTGTTCATGACAATTGGGGGCGTTGTATTTGAATGGGGGTGTTCTAAGGCAGCGTCCTTTGTTTTGGCTTCCATAGGTTAGCGAAAAACACGGCGTGGCCTACCTGATCACCAAGTACGGCTACGTGCATCTATACGACATCGAGAGCGGCGTGTGCATCTATATGAACCGCATCAGCGCCGAGACCATATTCGTAACTGCGCAGCATGAGCCAACTAACGGCATCATCGGCGTCAACAGAAAGGGGCAAGTCCTTTCCGTCTCCGTCGACGAGGAGAACATCATCAACTACATCAATGGCAACCTACAGAATCCGGACATGGCACTCAGATTCGCTGTCAGAAATAACCTAGGAGGCGCAGACGAGCTGTTCATAAGAAAGTTCAACACATCCTTCGGGAACGGCCAGTACTCGGAGGCGGCTAAGGTAATAGTGATAGAGAGGTCTTCACACCTGCAAGTCATTTTAACAGTATCTTCCCATTTCCAGATCGCTGCCAATGCTCCCAAAGGGATCCTCCGCACGCCTCAGACCATAACCAAGTTTCAACAGGTGCCCGCCCAACCAGGACAGACCTCGCCACTGCTCCAGTACTTTGGGATCCTGCTGGACCAGGGTCAGCTGAATAAGTTCGAGTCGTTGGAACTATGCCGTCCGGTCTTGCAGCAAGGCAGGAAGCAGCTGCTCGAAAAGTGGCTGAAGGAAGACAAGCTGGAGTGCTCGGAAGAGCTCGGTGACCTCGTCAAAGCCGCAGACCCCACGTTAGCACTCTCTGTCTATTTGAGGGCTAATGTGCCCAATAAGGTAATGCACTTATTTCCCGAGCTATCAACTTATCACATTGTTCAACAAATCTGGTTCGGCTTGCAGGTGATCCAGTGCTTTGCCGAGACGGGTCAGTTCCAAAAGATTGTACTGTACGCCAAGAAAGTCGGGTACACTCCTGACTATATCTTCCTGCTCCGCTCTGTGATGCGCGTGAATCCTGAACAGGGTGCGCAGTTCGCCCAGATGTTGGTGCAGGACGACGAGCCTCTGGCTGATACTGGGCAGATCGTAGACATCTTTATGGAGCAGAACATGGTGCAGCAATGCACTGCCTTCTTGCTCGACGCTCTCAAGAATAATCGACCGGCTGAGGGGCCTCTCCAGACTAGACTGCTGGAAATGAACCTCATGGCAGCACCACAGGTCAGTGATCAAGTGGGCGTCTCTCCGCCGTGTTATTATTTGGGGCTCTTTCTGTTTTAGGTGGCCGACGCAATCATGGGCAATCAGATGTTTACCCACTACGACCGCCCCCACATAGCGCAGCTGTGTGAAAAGGCCGGTTTGTTGCAGCGTGCTCTCGAGCACTACACCGACCTTTACGACATCAAGCGTGCCGTGGTCCATACGCACTTGCTCAAGTCGGACTGGCTCGTTACCTTCTTTGGCACTCTTTCGGTTGAGGACTCCCTGGAATGCTTACGCACAATGTTACAAGCCAACATCCGCCAGAATCTGCAAGTGTGCGTTCAGATTGCCACCAAGTATCATGAGCAACTCACCACCAATGCGCTCATCGACCTCTTCGAGGGATTCAAAAGCTTCGAAGGTCTCTTTTACTTCCTAGGCTCCATTGTCAACTTCAGCCAGGATCCTGAGGTGAGCAATCTGCAGGATTTCTGTCGTTGTCCACTTTCTAAAAATTTGTTATCTGCAGGTTCACTTTAAGTACATCGAGGCTGCTTGCAAGACTGGGCAGATCAAGGAAGTCGAGCGCATTTGCCGCGAGAGCAACTGTTACAACCCCGAACGGGTCAAGAACTTCTTAAAAGAGGCAAAGTTAACCGACCAGCTGCCCTTGATCATAGTGTGCGATCGATTCGACTTCGTGCACGATCTCGTGCTTTACCTCTACAGGAACAGTCTACAAAAGTACATCGAGATCTACGTGCAAAAGGTGAGCGGGTGATCATGTCGTTAATAGCTCCAAAGCAGATAACTGTGGGTGTGAGACGAAACAGGTAGTTGTCACTGTTCCAGTAACTAGGTTGCCGAACTGTCTTGACTGATCTGATCTGCATGATCTTTCCGTGGTCCTGAAGCTGCTTTGACGGCTTGTGTGCCGGCAAATCACGTCCTTGAAGTTAGACAAACTTCTTCAACCTGGTGACACTTGCTTTGGGGGTGCACCGGTCGTTTCCCTCAAGCAAGGCAGAGTTGCAGCACATTTGAAAGTTCTTCCCTTAGTTTTCTCAAGGTGCCAGACATTCGTATTGGAGAGCTGATGGTCTGACTCAACGTGGCTCTGAGTTAGCTTCCAGGCATTATTTATGGACAGCTTGAAAAGTTTGACCAGAGTCTCAGTGAAACTTACTAAAACGCACTGGTCGTCGCAGTCCTCCGTCTTCTTGACAGCTGTGTCGATAGCTCTCAGTGGGTCATCAGCAAGCTGCTTCTTGTACTCCTTGCTGTAGCCAGTACTGGGGACTTCTCGGACGAACTGGCCAAAACTGGCCGATTTCCCGCAGCGATTGCCAGATGGTTTCCCCATCCTAGGACGACGAGCAATTTCTTCGATTTTGTTACCCAGCAACACTGGGGTGCTTTTTGTCACAGTTTGACACCATGTGAATGTTGCGACTCGTGTGAGTATCGACTACAATGGGCCTAAAACGTAGACTTGTCAAAACCTTTCGAGTCCGTACAACACTTTTTCTTACGTGCGGAAAAGAAAGGGAAACGCAAATTTGCAATGCAATTTTTTTGATTTTAGGTGAATCCTTCCCGATTGCCTGTGGTGGTCGGCGGCCTGTTGGACGTGGATTGCTCAGAGGACATAATCAAGAACCTGATCCAGGTGGTGCGAGGCCAGTTCAACACGGACGAGTTGGTCGAAGAAGTAGAAAAGAGGAACCGGCTCAAGCTCATTCTGCCATGGCTTGAGTCGCGCGTTCATGAAGGATCGGACGAGCCGGCAACGCACAATGCGCTCGCCAAGATCTACATAGACTCTAACAACAACCCGGAAAGGTTCCTTAAGTGAGTATCTACCAACACCTGGTATTTCGAGAAGCCGTGAAGGATAAGTAAATACACACTTTTTTCCATTCACCCTTCCAGGGAGAACCCTTACTACGACAGCAAGGTAGTTGGACGCTACTGTGAAAAGCGGGACCCTCACCTCGCCTGCGTAGCCTACGAACGCGGCGAGTGCGACCGTGAGTTGATCGCGGTCTGCAACGAGAATTCGCTGTTCAAGTCGGAGGCCCGATATCTCGTCAAGCGAAGAGACATGGAGCTGTGGGCAGAAGTTCTGGCTGACGATAACCCCTACCGGAGGCAGCTCATTGATCAGGTGAATAATCGGCATTTTCCAAGAGCCTTTCTTATTATAAGTAATGTACATGAATGTAGAGCCTGCAAGACGGTGTTTTTACTCGCTTTTCTGTCGCTCCAGGTTGTTCAGACGGCTCTGGCCGAGACTCAGGATCCGGAAGACATTTCAGTTACTGTGAAGGCATTTATGGCCGCAGATCTGCCGAACGAGCTCATAGAACTGCTGGAAAAAATAGTGATAGACAACTCGGTCTTCAGCGATCACAGGTAAGAACTACGATGCATACACCATGGGTTGTTTCTGCAGGTGTCAACCATACATATGTCCTACTACGTGCGTTCGTGAACTTTCCAAAAGAAGAACCCGCGGTCTCTGAAGGCTTGGGTGTCTCCTGGCTGTCCGGTTGTGCTATCTTGTTCCAATCACAGCCAGCAGATACTTAAACATTCTTAGACCTCAGATCATCAAACTGTCGGAAACTTATTCGTGGACGGACATTGAGTTCGAGTGGTAGCTTTCTATGTGCTATGAAGAGACTAAATCTCTTTTATTCTCTTTTCTAGGAACCTGCAGAACCTACTTATCCTTACAGCCATCAAGGCTGACAAAAACAAGGTGATGGAATACATCGACCGCTTGGATAACTACGACGCCCCGGACATCGCTAACATCGCCATCCAGAGTCAGCTGTATGAAGAGGCGTTCGCAATCTTCAAGAAGTTCGAGGTCAATTCGTCGGCAGTACAAGTAAGTTCCATTGGACGTTCATGGTGGACATGCTTACGTCAACTCTCCTCCTTACGCAGGTGCTTATCGAGAACGTGAGCAACTTGGACCGCGCCTACGAATTTGCTGAACGGTGCAATGAACCTGCTGTGTGGACACAGCTAGGAAAAGCTCAGTTGCAGCAAGGAATGGTCAAGGAATCCATTGACTCGTTCATTAAAGCAAATGATCCCTCGGACTACTTGGATGTGGTAAGGACAGCCAGCCAGTCTGAGAGTTGGGAGGACCTTGTGCGCTACTTGCAAATGGCGAGGAAGAAAGCAAGGGACACCTACGTAGAGAGCGAGCTCATCTATGCGTACGCGAAGACCAGCAGATTCGCCGACCTGGAAGAGTTTATCTCGTCACCCAACCACGCCGATGTGTCCAAGGTTAGAGCGTATATTTCGCAAATTAACTCATGCCTTTGCTACATACATCCACTTTCTTTGCGCAGATCGGCGACCGTTGCTTTGAGGGGGGCATGTATGAGGCTGCTAAGTTACTCTACAACAACGTCTCTAACTTTGCCAAGCTGGCAATCACACTCGTCCACCTGAAGGAGTACCAGGGAGCTGTTGATAGTGCCAGAAAAGCCAACAGGTGATACCTTATCCAGAGCAATCGAAAGGCTCCTTGATAATCTCATTTCAACTTACAGCACTCGCACTTGGAAGGAAGTTTGCTTCGCCTGTGTGGACAACTCCGAGTTCCGCCTGGCTCAGATGTGCGGTCTGCACATAGTGGTTCATGCCGATGAGCTGGAGGATCTTATAAACTACTATCAGGATAGGGGGTTCTTCGAGGAATTGATGAGTCTCCTTGAGGCTTCGCTGGGTCTTGAGCGCGCCCACATGGGCATGTTCACAGAGCTAGCCATACTTTACTCCAAGTATAAGCCAGAGAAACTGAGGGAGCACCTCGAGCTCTTCTGGTCCCGTGTCAACATTCCAAAGGTTCGAGGACATACATAATGACAGGTCGACGGCCACGTACATGTAACCGTCCATCTTCTACTCTCTTCGCCAGGTTCTCCGCGCGTCTGAGCAAGCTCATTTGTGGGCAGAGCTGGTTTTTCTGTACGATAAGTATGAAGAATATGACAATGCTGTGCTGGCCATGATGGCGCATCCCACCGAGGCTTGGCGTGAGTCGCACTTCAAAGACATCATAACCAAGGTGGCCAACATTGAACTGTACTACAAGGCCATTCAGTTCTACCTTGACTACAAGCCGCTCATGCTGAATGACCTGCTTCTGGTGTTAGCTCCTAGGATGGATCATACTCGAGCCGTGAATTTCTTTAACAAGGTATGTAATCGGCACTTTAAGTAGCAGTCAGATTCTGCATGCTTTTTTTTTATTTCCTCGCAGGTGGGTCACTTGCAGCTAGTGAAACCGTATCTGCGCTCAGTGCAGAACCTGAACAACAAAGCGGTGAACGAAGCTCTCAACGGACTGCTTATCAACGAAGAGGACTACAATGGACTGAAGACGTCGATCGATGCCTTCGACAATTTCGACAACATCAGCTTGGCGCAGTCATTGGAGAAACACGACCTCATCGAGTTCAGACGCATCGCCGCCTACCTGTATAAGGGCAACAAGAGGTGGCGCCAGTCGGTAAGACCAAGGAGAAGCAAGTGTGGTTCGAGTTCAACGTTGAGACCATTCACTTTTTCTTCAGGTTGAGCTGTGCAAGAAAGACAATTTGTTCCGTGATGCCATGGAGTACGCTGCGGAGAGCAAAAACGCCGAAGTGGCGGAGGAACTGCTCGCCTACTTCTTGGATAAGCGCGCCTTCGACTGCTTTGCCGCTTGCCTCTTCCAGTGTTACGACTTGCTGCATCCCGATGTCATACTCGAGCTGGCGTGGAGGAATAATATCATGGACTTCGCAATGCCCTATCTCATACAAGTCATGAGGGAGTACATCACCAAGGTAGGCACCATTGTACTGTACACGTGGAATAGAGAACTCCTCAGTCATGCCAATATTTGTATTTAAGGTTGATAAGCTAGAGGAAGCTGAACAGAGTCGACAAGAGGAGGAGAAGGAAGCTGAATATAAGCCAGTTGTAATGGGTACGTTTGAATCAGTTATTTATCAGTCATCGCTGTTATCGTGTAAACTATAAAGTGCGTGCGATTACTCAGAAGACGTCTTTGTTCTTGTGGATGTGGGTATCGCTGGACTGTCCACCTTGGCCTTTCGTTGCCCGGTCACAGCCAGCTGATACCTAAATCCAGGAGAATCAACTTCTCCCGTCTTGGTGACCGTCTCCAGAAGGCAAATTGGACAAGGACGGATTCTCCGCAATTTACCCTATTGACTTCATTCGTCTTTGTTGCAGAAACTCAACCGACGTTGATGCTTACTGGTCCTGGAGGCTTCAACAACGCTGCTTCCTCCGGCTTCCCCGCCAACGCCGGCGGCGTTGGGGGAATGCCCTCGTACCAGGGATACAGCATGTAAAAACTTATGTCAACCGCGCTGATGTAGAACTTAAAGATTTGAAAAATAAAGATGACGCGCGCGGTATATTCATTGATGTGAATGATTCAGTTTCCTTTCTCCCTCTGTTTTCTAAGGAGTTGTTTTTAATTTATGGTATATTCAAGATTCTTGTTGATGTACGTATGCAATATGATCATAAATATACTGAAGCAAGTCATTCAAGCTTGTGTAGTCAAAACCAGAGCAGCTTGGACAACGGATCAGTCGTGCTGTCCTTGCAGTGGGTGCACGAGAGGAAGAAAGCCTGAATTGATTTCGCAGCGATCGACTATGAAGTTGAGCGCACTCGTCGAGAAAGGAGGGTCGATGTTTGCAGCAGCCAAGCCAAAGTACGTGTGGACCGGGACTTCCGTCCCGAGATGCAAACTATGAGAGACGCATTTTTGCTCAGGGGACATTGGACAAGTCGGTGACAGGAGCAAGTAGCAGTGGACACGATTGCCAAGACCCTGCGTAAGCCACTCCCACCCCGGAGCACTTCGTGTCCAAGGAACCCGCACATCGAGTGGTCGTCAGCTCGATCTTGGAGTGTGGTTGACTGGAAAGATGTACGAATGCGGGAATGGGATGGTTGCAGCTGTGGACCAAGGAAGACGGGAAAGTCTTGAATCACGTCACTTCAACCAGTAGGTTCATCTTCTAGCGCCTCCTCCCCCCCAAGTAGGTATATGTTCAGTTGCATGTGCACCGCGGCCAAGGGGATGGCAGTGCTGGCACTGTTTCCTCTATGCAAAATGTTCGTGTCAACTGAATGCAACAAAGAACGCCAACGCTTGGTATTCGACCATCATCTATCGGGTCGAAAGGCCTTGGCCTTGGCCGCTGACATGACACAATATCCGAGGTTACCTTCAGAGCAAACATGCAACATCCCTGTGGATCGGCAACAAGCCTGTTTCTTCGCCATTCAATTGTGCTTGTGCAGATCATGGACAAGCTACACAATCCTTCTGTTACTCAGTAAGCAGTCCCTAAGCAACAACGCCAAATGAGCTCATTGGACTAGACGAAAATCGTTGCCAAGCAGCACCTCGTCAGCACCGTCGAGCCACGACGTCATGGCCGATGTTTACCATCTCGTTGCCCAGACGAGTGTCTGAGCTCAGTCCGTACCCGTCCCACTACATCACATAGGCAGCCACAGACCCGGCAATGAATGCTCGCTCTCTTAGCTTGTGTACAAATGCATGCATTTATTCTTTATTTCGCATCATAACACGAGCTACGAACAAAGTTACATAAAAACGAGATCCCACCGAAATAAAACGAATGAATATTCTTACGACCTTAGGAGGAAAGAGGACACATAGAAACAGCGCAACAAATCGCTGGCATCGGATGAATGAGAGGGGAGGAATAAAGCAACATATCTCTAGAGTAGCATACATGATCGGTTCTGAAATGCATATATAGACTGTTTGTTACTGTGCCATGGGTTCCTCCTCTTGTTGTTGTTGTTGTTGTTGTTGTTGCTGCTGCTGTTGCTGCTGTTGCTCTTGTTGTTGTTGTTGCTGCTGCTGCTGCTGATCCTTATTGCAGAACCTGCCAGTCGTCTCGTAGATGTGCTGCTTTAGTTCCTCCTTGGAGAGATCGTCCATCTCCATCTCCAAGGTGAACGGCTCCTTGGCCACAGGCTCGTCACCAGGGTCATAGTACTGCTCGAGATAGGGATGGGCCAGCGCATCTTCCACCTTGATGCGGCTGTGGGGATTGAATGTCAGCATCTTTTCTAGCAGGTCGAGAGCGTTCGAATCCGCGTTTGGATACAGACGGGACCAGGGAACCTTTGGCTTGTACGGAAGTGACTGAAGATAGTTTCGAGCCTGTGGAGTGAGGACAACGTTCTGTAAGAGCCACTCGCACTGGTCACAACTGTATTCTAACCTTGTCGTTAATGATGCAGTTCAAGTCCTCGGGTGAAGGAGAACCAAGAATGCCCAGAATGTGGTTCAGCTGGTCCAAGTAATGTTTCCCGGGAAATATGGGTCGGTTTGAGAGCATCTCCGCGAGGATGCAACCCACTGACCAAATGTCGATCGATTTGGTATAACCCTAAATAGAGGTAAAGATGATTCAAATTGTAAGGTCAAATCGTAAAGTTCAGATTACATGCATTACTCTTATGTTGCCACAAGTACCCTTTGCAAAATACAAATCTGCCGCTGTCCAAGTCTTAATCACGTAAAAGTTTTCAGTTCTGCTCAAGAGAAGAATTTTTTATCCCAGGAGGGAAAAAGCACGCAAAAGGAGGCTGAGAAATCCCAGGCAGAACAGCCACGTGTTGCAGAAATACCTTAGAAAGCCAGAAGAGCGCTCAAGAAAGGCCTGCAAACATATAAATTAAAACTTTCCACCTTTCACCTGTCGCCACTTCTCACCTTGGAGTTCAGCATGATCTCCGGAGCCCTGTACCACCTGGTGGCGACGTATTCCGTGAGGAAGCCTGTGTGATCGTGCTCTGGATCGGCGACGCGCGCCAAGCCGAAGTCGCAAATCCTCAGATCGCACGTGGTATTCAACAACAAGTTAGATGGCTTTAGGTCGCGATGCAACACATTCGCAGAGTGGATGTACTTGAGCCCACGGAGTATTTGGTACAGGAAATAGCAGATGTGGTCGTTGCTCAAGCGCTGAAAGAACGATAAACATCATCACAAATGACGACGACGAAGGCAGACATGTACCCCCGTGCTTACCGTCGACCTCAACTGGGCCGGCAGCATCCAGCTGGGCAACCACGGCACCGGTGCAACAGTTATCGCGTAAGCGGGCAAACTCGTACGCAAGGAAATGCATCTCTCAAGTTTTATCGCTGAACAGCATTGATAGCAAGAGACTGCGTCAGCAGAGGCCACTGATAACTGTTTACAATTACACTGCTCTACTTTCAAGCGGACCAGTCTTAAGCCATTTGTTGACGTTGTTCACCCACACGGGCGGGGGCAAGCCAATGCGGCAGCACACTTGTACGCTCATACCTGCGTCTTAAGAAGCTTGTACAAGTCCGTCTCCATAAGGCATTGGACGATGTAGACATCCTTCATCTGCTCTAACGTCTCAGCCCGGAGGATGTCTCGAATGTCAATGATGTTCTCGTGACTGAATCTGTAGAAGAGAAAAACATCTCGGCTAGAACAATGTGCTGCTTTATCTAAATTCTAGGTAACTTGACAGCGTGCCTTATGAGGATCTTGATCTCCCTAAGTGTTCGCTGGCAGTACGTTTGGTGTTCGAAGGGGGAAATCTTCTTGATGGCCACCTTCGTGCGCGTGCGATTGTCGTAGGCGGATCTAGAAAAGTAAGGAACTTTGACTAGTATTACTTTCGTGCAATTTTTCTAGAAGATTTGCACGCGGCCTTCAAGTACGGAGGATATCACAACCGGATCGCGTGAGCGGGTGCGTAGAGTACCAGTGGTCAGTGAGAAGAAAAGCTATGTACGACGGATCAGACTTACACGACCATGCCGTAGGCGCCCTCTCCTATGTACTGAAGGTTGGTGTATCTGGGCCCCACTGTGAAGATCTGATTCCTCACGGTCTCCGCGCCCTCCGGGGCGTTGCCGTTGCCGCTTGATGCCGTCGGATGTGACGCTGGAAATAAGGTGAGGGAAGTAGTAGAGCAACAACACATCCTCCACTTGCAGCATGCACACTTCTCACCTGCTTGGGCGGTGTTGGCGCCGTCGTGCTGCGCCGCGGCCATGGCGCCGACCGAGGGGATGTTGAAGGATGCGCCACCGAGGAGTGCTCACGCTTGGGCCTCCCCCACGTCTCTCGCCCTAAAGACAGACTGTTTAACAGCCGCAAAGGAGAAGAAGCAGGCAGCTGCGTCTTCTATGGAACTCCTGAACAAGGTAAATAGAAGGAGTCGAGGTAGCGCCAAGTCTGCCTCTTCGTGCACGTCCGCCTGCACGTCTGGCGCCAGCCACGAAGTGTGACGTCCGGTCGTGGGCGGGAAGTTCAAATTTCGCTACGTAACGTATTGTTGGGCGAGGCTAGGGAGGGCAAGGCCGGAAGCTCCGCTTCAGTCAGACAGGACGTTCACTGGAACAGCTTTTGTGCTCTCTTCTGCCTCATTCGCGCTCAGTGGCTGAGACTGGACACACCACAGTGTTCTCACCGTCGTATTTGCAGTCGACTGCTACTGTCACCACCGGACCCGCGCAGCGCAGCAATGTCTTTTCCTGTGAACAGTATGGCTTGATTTGATTGCTGCCGCCATCTTGAGTTCCAAGCTTTGATGTAGTCGAGCTCGGGCTTATTGACTACTTACTAAGCTTCTTCCTATCACACACTGACACACACACATGCTCATACGCTCACACCTGGCCACATCACTCTTCTAAACATTGTGCCTCAAATGTCCTCAAACTTGTTCTCATGTCTCTCACTGTCCTGCAGTGAGAGACATGGGACTTGTCAGTATGGGCCTGGACATCATCCAGTGTGCTCAGTTGCCTCTTATCAACCTTGTCCTTGTCCCCTTGGGCCATGGCGATATCGCTGCCGCTCCCTGTTCAGTTAAAAAACACTGATGCTGATGAATAGATCATGCGTGAGGACAGAGCTGTGAGGACAGTTGGCTCCCTGTCCGAGTGTCCGAGAGTGACAACACCCAAAGAAAGGGTTGTGTTCAGTCTGGACTCCTCAGGTCCATTGCGCGACGGGTTCGTCCTCGTCCATCCTGTGACGTCACAGCGAGCGCGCTGCACTTGTTTATACCACCAGCTTGGCCCCCTCTCTCGAATTGCTCTTGCAACGTTGAATAGTAGCTCGTGACCAGCCATATTGGCCGAGGGAGTGCCAACAACACGTTCAAAAGCTGTGGTCGTTAACGCTGTTCCAGTCGTTTACCCCGGCCAAGTCGCACTCGTCGTTGGCTTGCGGCTCCGCATTCATGGTGATGGCGAGCGACTGCAGTCGTCTATGGCGACACGATGTAAGAACCTTACATAAACTATCTTTGTAAGCATAAAGCTCCACGCTTCTTCCATAGACACTCTTACAAAGATTGCAAAAGTTTGGCCGCCACCGCCTCCGGCGCCCATTTTCCCCTGCAAAGATGGATGGGCTGTAGGAAAGAGCAGCGTGAGGCTTGTGAAATACTGGTGTACTGTACAGAAAGGCTCTCTCCTTTTCCCTCGGTCTTAAAGGCCGTGCGTAATACCGAAGGCCAGCCAGTAAGAGTGATATTGATGAGTGCCCACGTAAGCTTGCGTGTTCTCCTCCCACTATCTCTACACCAAGATTCGCTATCACACGGTGGAAGCAGATCCGGTGTTATTCTCAGTCAGGAAAGAAAAAAAAAACACCTGCACGCACGTTTACTTGGTGTTATTAAGGGAGGATCGGCAAAAAATCTATAGCCAGCCTTCCCTGTGTTGACACAGTCTCAGGACTCAAAATTTGCTCGCAATCACATTCTGCCTCTAAATTTTTCTTGAATCACCCAACACTACTGATGGTGGTAAACTTGGGTGAGATCTGTGGTGCGAGCGAGTGAACGTCGGACGTATGACAGGAAAGCATCACCACCAGATGCAAGAAGTAAATCGGATTTGTGACTGATGGGACTGAGGCCTTGGAACTCATGAAGAGAAGAAGAAGAAAAGGCAAAGTCATTTCATCTGTTAGCAGCTGCAGTAGAATGAATGTTATCTGTTCATAATCTTGGTCCAGTTAGCCTTGAGGGCTTAAGCTGTTATGGTAGCGTATCTGTGAGCCAATGGTTCAATTAGGAGTGCTCTCCTGCGGTAATATTGGACAGTCAGTCAACACAAGCTTTTTTCGTGCAGCACTCGCAGTCCATAGAGCACCAGACAGCTTGTAAAGTACTTGTAAGTACATCGGGGACTGATTTTTGCAGTAGTCGCCAATGCTGCGTCATGCGTCAGTCTTAGTAGTGCTGATGCGCGTCGCAATCCAGAAATTTGTTTACGACAGTTTGTTCGGCGTGATGGAGTGATTATAGCATGCGCGTATAGCACAAATGCGTCGTTGCTATGACTGCGCACTCATTGACGTCATAGTGAAGCCTGTGCTACTGTACTGCTTACGGTACAGAGAGAGAAGATTTGCACGGTCGAGAGCTGCACGTGCTCTAGGTATTAGCAGAAAGTGCGTGAACAGACAAACAGACAGACAGTTCATTTGGGATTCTTTAGAGAGAGAGAGAGAGAGATCACCACTTTCCTATTGGATCAGGTCTTTTTGTTCAGCCACGCGATAAAGCCGTTCCAAGCGCGAGCAGCGGAATCCGGAGAATTTTTCCGGTCTCCCAAACCCACGCCAACACTCACAAAGCCCATCCTGGGTAAACAGATCATCACACCAAAGGGGAGACTCTGTTGGGCACGAAGCTCTGAAAAAATCATGAGGAGGAAGGGAGAAGAAAATTGTGCCTCCTCACGTACGCTGTGCTGTACATACCTTCAGTATGTAGTAGTGTATGTCAGTATGTGCGCATACTGAGCGAGCGAGCGAGCAAGCGAGCGAGCGAGTGAGTGAGTGAGTGAGTGAGTGAGTGAGTGAGCGAGCGAGTGCAGGCAACCACCAAGGTTGAGTTGCCTCTCACAGGCACTCACGCACGCACAACGTGCATGCGTGCGTGCGCTCGGGAGTGAAAATAAGAAAGGAATTTCTCTGACAATGCCCACCACTCGCTCGTCCGAGGCAGACTCCCTTTGTTAAGCGAGCTGTGATAGGAAAGAATTTGTTGCAGACTTTTTTTCCATGTTGGCCAACCATTGGAGAGGCGAATATGCTGGTTGGATAACGTAACAGATGCACGCGCGGCCGTAGCACACGTGGGACGTGGGGCTGTTCCCCATCCCACCCCAGGAGTCCCACGAGTCGATGATGCACCCACCGTGCGCGCCGACTGCATCCGGGCACCAAAAACAACAACGCGGCCGCGCGGAACGTTTCGCTCATCAAGACCAAGCCAGACTGCAATTAAGGTATTATTATCCGCACGAAGCTTGTAGAAGTACCCGAAATTCCTCTGCTGTCAGGGTCTCAGGGTTGTTCACAGGGTCACTCGATCGTCAGGAATTTCTGTCAACCACCCAAACTCCACAGGCAGCAGTGGCTGCTGCGGCTACGCCGGCCACAGCAGCAGCACCACCTTCCCCCCCTTGAACGTACACATGAGGTATCTGGTATGTGAACGGGGGCATCGCAGAGAGGGAGAGGGAGAGAGAGACTCTCTTAAATTACCGCGATTTGGCATAGCTGAGAGGGGTGTGAAACCATTTTTCACAGAACGACCTCCTTGACGGGCGGCCACATTCCTTTTTTCTATATCAAAAGCACGCAGGCTCGCACGGGCACCGCCAGGATCGTGGACCAGATGGACATTGAGGTGAAAGAGAGCAGGAATCCATCGCATTATGTGGGGGGGGGGGAGCTGAAGCTCGTAGACAAAGAAAAAAGGGGGGATGCCCAAGAATGTGACCAGAGGGAGGTATTTTGTCAACAGGTAATTGCCACCCCCTTGGTGGAATGCGGATTGACTAATTATCGCTCTTTCTTCCTCAATCGCTGTTGCTGTCAATCAACAGAAGCTGTGTGCGGACTTTTCTGAGCTTCATCGGGGAGGTCGTAGCGGAGCTGGCGAAGCTGGTGAAGCTGGTGAAGCTGGCGACACTGATGAAGGTGGCCAAGCCTGAAGCTATATCAAAAATGCATGCCATGACTGACTGCCCAATAGTTCACGCTCCAGACCGACGAAGAATCATTGGCGGGCGTTGAGCGCAAATGTGTCCGTCGAGAGAGCGCACGCTTCGCCTTGCATCGCCTTGCTTTTGCTTGCTTTTGCTTGCTTTTGCTTGCTTTTGCTTGCTTT
>JAAUXU010027696.1_pt1 | contig 31361 bp, 24 predicted proteins | sample 7278151 | NCBI WGS metagenome assembly JAAUXU01 (sample SAMN14350113, study PRJNA611818) | marine sediment metagenome | isolation source: surface marine sediment (1.8m) | place: French Polynesia: Moorea | collected 2018-08 | reverse complement strand
CCCAGAAGCTGGATGACCCAGAAGCTGGATGACCCAGAAGCTGGATGACCAGCCTGTCACTGTGATGATGACAGCACACAGGTCTGGCCAAATGCAGTCACCATTTGGATAGCTGAGTTAGCCGGGATCTGAGCTCAACTTGGGTCACTGCCCACTCGGCCTCTTGGAAAGGGCACTTTTTGGGAAAATGAAGCTTTTTGGGCGTGGCCTTCGGTCGAAATGTTAAATTCTTAATAAAATCATTTTTTCTTAGAGGCCATTTACAGTCTGCACTTTCAACTCGGAGATTTATGAAATATTCTATGCAGTAAAGTGTCGTGGACACTTTTTTTTCAGCCGTGGATTTTGACTGGATTGAGCTACAGAAGTAGTAGACCCCTCCTTCGAAAGCTAAGAATCTCTTAAAAAACTGAGCTATTACACACTTGTACCTTAGCACATAACTTTGATTCCATATTGTGAAAAACTAAGTAGTCCTAAAGCTGGACTCACGCACACGTGCGTGCGGGCCTGCGAAGCCGCACCCTACTTTACTAGGGAGAAATCTATAAAGCGCTATTAGTGCCAATCCGATTGGTCTATCCATGTGCTTTTCGCTGCCCATGCACTTCTGGTCGCGCTTCGTCCTGTCCACGCGATCCTCACCCCAACCCATTCCGTCCCAGTTCTTTTTTCAATACTTTTCCTTTGAAACTGACTGATCTCTTCTTTCTCCTCTCATCCCTCCCCCCTCCCTTCTTCAGTGTTGCCACGTGACATCCATTTTTGAAAGTAGTTGAAGTAATAATTCTTCTAGTGAAGTTGACACTGCAAGATATCTGGTCAGGGCGATGCAACTCTTTCTCACCGTGACTGTCATAGATTTGGCCGCGCTGCATCGCGAACCATGAGGACTGCGCGAAGAGTACAATGGCACAATGCGGTAGACACTACAGTGGAAAGTACTGCGCCCCTGTAGTGCCAGGACTTATGATGTAGATGGCACCTAAGGTTTAAATTTTGATCCCCAATTTAGAGCGGGTCTAGCTCCATATATCTTCTGCTACAACGTGAGATTTGAACTTAATCAGACGTACTTTAAGAGCCACGTATTCAGACAGTTCTACTGTACCGTCCCCCTGAAGTGGCCGCACTGAACTTGCGGCTCCACGAATGCCATGCAGGAAAAGTATGTAAGCTCATGATATCTGGGTGGCATCCAAGGGTCTTAATTCCTCCTCGATGGACTTGATGGCCCCAATGAGGGATGTTGACTTCCCTCTGATTTGCCTCTACCAATGTACAGGGGTGCCCACGATAATCGATCAGTCGTTTTCCTATGCAGTTTTCACTAGGAAAATCAAGATTGTGGCACCGAGCACATAAAAGTTCCGAGAAAGAGCATATTTTCAGCTGTCAGGTGAAAAAAACAATGAAATTGGATGCTCCACTGCAACAGGAAGAGAAAATGGAGGCAGAAAAAAGGAGTGCAATTTTGGTGCTTTTTGCGCCGAGGCACAACACCAGCACAGATAAAACAGGCCACTGGTGCATCCTACAGCACCATACGGCGCACTCTAGCAAAGCAATCGGTGCAGAGAAAGAAAAGGCAGTCACCAAATGCAGTTCGGATGCCAGAAGTGTTGCACAAAGTGTGCCAGAAGGTGGCGAAGGCACTACGGACCACAGTGTCAGCCCTGGCGAGGAATTTGGGCGTCTCCCGGTCAACCATGCAGAGGGAGCGATCTGGAGAGTTAGCTGGTCACATTGACTTATCTCCAAGCCTATCTCTCAGGTATGTCTGAGTCTGACCAGACGAGTGAGCGAGTGCCGAGCGTGGAGTCTCACAGATGCACACAGTGTATCTGAATATTGGTAGATCTCAACAAGCCCAGTTGAGACACTCCTCCATCATGGTGCAGATGATGGTACTGTTGATATTTACTCTTTTTGCAGAGAACAGGATTTGTGACTTCCCATCATATGTAATGACTCCCCACAGCACCAGTCCAGATCCTAATAGATGAGTACAAGATCCAAGGCTGAAAGCAACAGACTTCACAATGACCTGATCAGTGTGGCTGTTCTTGTCTGGGGCCAGATCGATGAAGGCCTCATCACTGGCAGGGACCACAGCACCCTTGGCCTGTTCATATTGATGCTTGTGACTCACTTTCTGCACTGCATTTCCCAAATGCAAAGGTCATGATTCCAAAAATCATGTGTTAAATTACAAGTTAATGACACATAAAGTGTAACCTTCTTGGACTGGGAAGCACTTGGGTCATTTCATACTTAAAATTAGTCGTATTTTATTTCATAAAATGACACTCATGCAGTCAAGCCCAAGTCGGGTACATACATTATTACAATACGCACTGTTGATATATACCATATATTATATAGTAAAAATATTGTCTTCACGTCTGTCTGCAAGGGCAGTAAAACAAAGATGTCGCCTGAAGCGGTCATGTGTTGTCATGTCAGCTTTCGGAGCACAAGCCAAAAGGTACCATATTTCGATTACAACTGACTTTTCAGAGTTGCCTTGGCCTGCTCTAGGTCATGTTCTTCCAAACAGATAATCTTTTGTTCTGCCGCGTGACTCCAGCCTCAGACTGAAGGAAAACTGCCAAAGCAGAATGAATTTACCTCCGCTAGTCGTAGACGTGACCATGGCGATGGGAAATTCTTGTGCCTCAGCGAATTTTTCTAGGACAATGGATGAGGATGGTTTAAGGATCTGTGCTCATTCATCCATAGTTATGGACGAGTCTCACGTGATGGGAAATTCTGATGCTCTTGAATTTCTGAATGAGGTCGGATGGCAGATTAGTGCTCATTGATCCATAGCTACATTTGCACGTAAGGGTGGGCCCCTTGAAATGTTTTTTTTCTCCATTTATTTAAAAATTCTACCATCATCGGGTACCCTTTTGTACCCGAAGACTTTTTCCTCACATGCTGCGTTCATGCACTTTTTTGTGAGCGGCCTTGAGTTTGCAACATGAAATATGCCTATGAAAAAGTGCCTGGTTGACCTTGTGTTCCGCATGGCCACGTTTTGCGTCATTCCGTGCCAATCAGAGTTACCTTCGCCCACCAGGAAGGTCCCTTGGGCCACCGCTTTGGCGGCCTCGTAGCAACTCCTTGTGTGGACGAATTGCACCATGATGGGGTAGGATCACATGCTCTGCAGCCGTTGCAACTGCCAGTGAGTGTGTTGGACGACCAGACGCGACCGAAATACATTGAAAATCAACGTTTCCATCAGTTCGGTATTTTTCTTGGTTTTTTGACAAATTTTGCTGCTTTTCGTGATCAGTTGAGTGGTGAATGAAAAAAATCTATGCTCATTGGAGGTTCTGATGGGAAAAAACCCGAGCCGGAACTTTTCTTAAGATTTTCAAGACTAAAGTCGTGTGTGTGGAAACTACAAGAACCCGTCGGAAGCCAAGCCCAACTGCAAGTGCGACTGGCGCAGAAAATGTCAATAAGAACGACTGATGAGAAAGTCTTTTCTCCGTGAAAAACTTGCAAATTTTCTTTTCGATGAAGCGCTTACTACATGGGCAACGTCGTTCAGAAGGTCCTCGGAAGACGCAGTCCTGACTGAGGCCTCTTTGGGGCCCATCAAGACTTGCCCAACGCACGAAGTTACCACTTTTCTTAATAGATTTTACAGCTTCTCTTCTGTAGCTGTGACAGGAGAAGTCCGGCCAGCTGACCTTTGTGACCACGAATCTCACGTTTTACGTGCACATAACTTTATCGATGTGACCTCGGGGGAAAACTTTAAAGAAGTGGAAGGCAGGACTTTTTGTTCTCTTTGAGTCCAGTCGGACGATGGACGAGGAGAACAAGGAAAACGTCTTCTGTTCCAAGCAGCACCAGCGCGTGCGCTGTTTCCTGGTACGCACCTGCCAGGGCAACGCACCCGGTCGGGGTTTTGACGCACCCGCCGAACGCTCCTCGCCAAGCTCATTTCCGGAGCGATCCGACGGGCGCGTGTGGGGAGAGGCGTACAGGCAATGCATTCGCAGATGGTGCGAGTTGCTCAATCAGACAGAGGCGACAGAGGCAGACGTCGCGTGTGAAGTGAGCACGCTCGAGCCAGCCCTGACCACCACCACCCCTGTATCTGGTCGAGCCGAGTCTTCTGCATCAAGGCTGAGGCAGTGGAGAAGGTGGAAGATGGTGAGGAAGCGAGAAAAGAAGTAGGCAATATTATCCCGGTTACATCGGCTCTTCTCCTTTATTACATGCTCCTTCTCTGGAAAGAAGTCAGCCTTCGTTTTTTGGGATGATGACACGGTGTGACAGGGCTTCCCACCTCGGGGGCGAGGGCAGGGTCATTGGGGTTGTCTGCAGGGAACCCCTGCTCACACCATCAGCATGCCTCAAGGCATGCCTAGTTGGGTAAGGAGGCCTAATAAAGAGAGGGAGAGAGAGTTGTACTAAAAAACTTGATGTTTCACCTTGTTTAACCTCTGAAAAAGAAAAGTTACTCTTTATGAGGGGTTCCATCTCGTCCTTTTAGGGGAGGAAAAATGAGTTTTGGGGGGCCCCAAAAGTTGGTCCTCAACCGAGGCACTAATGCTGGAGAGGCTTGCACGCTGCTTTAGCGTACGCAGAAGACGTCATTTTCTCTTTCCCGCCACACGCTAATCGAGCAGGCCCATGATGGGCCTCCTCGAAGCTCTTTTCTCTCTTCCCTGGCCTCTCTCGTCAGCTACCTCGGTGAAGCAGGCCCAACTCACCGTTTGCTCCGTGCATGAACTCTTTTAGGAGCCGCCGAGATGAAGCTTTGCGCTAATGGAAAAGAAAAGTTGATTACAATTTGCGCGCACAGATTACTTCATAAGCTCGGCCAGACAAGAAATGCAGCAAGTTCCTGGTACCGACAAGAACTACTTCGCTTGCGTCGCAGCTGAGTTGGCAAATTACACGTTCTCTCGCACACTTTTAGGATCGAACTACCTGCAAAATCTCCACGACTTCCGCTCGTTGCCTGCCCTATAAGAAATGGCCATGGGCCTCCTGAGGTCTGAGGCCTGACCGTCCCTTTCTTCACGACCCAGGCAGGGCAACGTGAGGGAAAAGCCGCGTCTCTGGCCAGATCCGTAAGTCATCCGCGCCAAGGGCACTTTTGTTGAACAGTTCAACTAATAAAGTCCTGCATTCGTTTTCTCTTTGCCCCTTGAAATCTTGCCTTAGACTGCATCAGTTTCATTCTCAAAAAAGGCCCAATAATCGCACAGAAGTGAAGGTTTTTTCGGAGAAAATGGCTGGATTTATGACTGCAAAAGTGGCGCCGTGAAAAAAAAGCAGTCAAAGAATTGTGGTGAGAACAATTCGAGCAGAAGTGCATACAGAAAAACGCATGCATGTGCGTGTTAATATAAGTGTGCACGCACAGGGTTGACAGCTTTCTTTTTTCTTACACGCACGCACATGTGCACTCGGATGCAGAAGAAAGATGGCGACGAAGCCATGAGAAAAGCAGTTACGCCTTGAAGGGCTCCAAAGCTATGAACTGAGCAAAAAGGTTTGTCTCTCTCCCCTAATACAGTCAACTGTTGGACCAAGATCTGTATATGGTGCATTTTGCAACTTGAACAGTGATATGGCAGCTGAGCGGCAAGTTGGCATCGCACAGGTATCAGTTAGCACCAGACTCATCTGTGATATTAGCTATATTTACAAATGACTATGGTACTGAAGATTGGTGTTGATGTGTGACTCCATGAGATGATCGGTTAACCAGACATGGTAAGCATTGCAACATCAGCTGCCTGGATATAAAATTACAGAAGGACCTGTGAGGTGCTGAAACAGGTGTATTTCTGCAAGTGAAAAAACGAGATACCTTTGCTTACTAAATGTCTGGTGGAGAAAGTCGATTGTGCCATCACATAAAACACTACAGTAAAAACTGTAGGGCAAAGACTGGTTTTGATCCACATTTGATACAGTTGCAGCATAATTTCATACCTGTTTGCAGCACTGCTCATGGACCATGTGGTATTTATGCGCTAACATGGAACAGAGTGATTTTCTGCTGTGACTCTCCCATCAGATTCAGACTTGCACGCACGGAAAGACACACACACACGCGCGCGCGCGCGGAGAGAGAGAGAGAGAGAAGAGGCACGAAAGAGACCCTTGGGCCCAGAAACAGCACGTTAAGTGGGCATTAAATTCCGCGCCATAACGACGGGAAGAATTCTTGGGGCGACGTCGACGACGATCGCGTTTCTTCTCACTGAATATGCGAGGCATGGATGCCAAAGCCCTGAGTCACCTGATCGACCGTGAGCGCCTTGACGACGACGACGACGAGCAGGGACTTAAAGAACTTTCGAACTTCCTGAGGACACGTGTGAACTCATGACATTCGTCTGATTTCTCTCAAGGGTCTCCCCCCCCCCGGCCAAATGAGAGCCACGGTGACTACAATTTGTATTATCGACAGCGTCTTTGTGGACATGTGATAGCAGCCGGACGCGTTGTTGGCCTTGGCGTCGTGTTGTTCATTGCAGCACTGCTTTTTAGTGGGCCAGAGGTGCCGCCATAAAAAGTGGAGAAGCTTCAGTGACGCTTTCACTGAAAAAAGGGGGTGACGTCGACATTCTCAAAGGTCTAGAAAGTGAAGAATTTCTTGTCCATGAGCAAATGCAGCTTCTCCCAGACACTGAAGCGTCTTCTGAGGCATGCTGAGGTACAATTTCTCTTCCTCTCTGTACTGTCGAGACCATTAGTCTGACGGGACGGAAAAAAGTCAGGGGGTACGGGGTTAAGGGGGTACGTGGACAAAGTTCCTTTGCAAAGGAACAGAGACCTGTTGCTACAGGGTGTGTGACGACGAATGTTACCTGTCCTTTACCGACAAGTCTCTCAATTTTCTTCGGGTTCCCACTTCTAGGATTATTTTGCTTAAAAGTGAATCAAGTCATAGCTCCACCGCAAGTGCTTATATAATGAAGTGTCACTTACAGCAATGGAGAGAATTTTTTATTCATACTATGACAGAGTTATGGGGAGAAAAAAGCTTGCTCATGACAGGAAGCAAAAAATGCCAACTTTAGAAATGCCGGCCTGCATTTCACTGACGCTGCCAAAAAAGAAGATGCATCAGTTGCTCGACACTGATACGCAAACTTCGTGACTGCTGAAGCCTTCCAATGAGAGGGTGATACCACCAAAATTAAATAGTCCCATGGGGACATCTAAGGGTCCTTCACAAAACACTTTTTAAAAGAATTTCGTTAAAAGATTGATACAGTACAGTGCAAAGCTAATGTTGTTTTGGGACCAGTTGCATTGTTTTGACATTCACCGCGGTTAGGCAATGCTTCAACGCATTGCTTCTAAAAGTGTTCTAAATTCACACTTAAAGTTGTCGTTTGAAACTGAAAATTCTCACGAGGTTAGCTGAAGGTCTCTATTCTCTGTTAATGTCGTTTTGGAGGCAAAACTATGCATTGCGTAGTTTGCAGATTCATTTAAAGTGGGAAACGCAAAGTCAAACAATGCTAAACCTTTATGTATCCCCATCCTGTAAAGTGTCTCTACAATTTTTACTCACAGTGCATGTTTCAAAGCACACGAGCCCCCCTTTTCTGGGTGGGTGAGAATTAAGGCTACCTGCGAAAGTTTGCGTCCAGTCAGGGGGAAAGAGCAAAGTTTTATTATTACTACCATTCAATATTGTAAATGGGCAGACCTTTGAGGCTGATATTAGAGCACAGTGTCCTGGCTGACTGCTAGCATTGAAGGTACATTTCAGGTAACAGAAGATGAATCAAACATAACCATTTGCGCCCAAATGCGGGGATCAAAAGTTTGCACACAGATCTTCTTTTTGAGCTCACATCTGCCATTGCTTGTGAGAAGTGCAGTGGTAGTTGGTGTCGTACTGACTCACCAAAAAATGACCCATTTTATTATGGATTTCCTGATCAGGACCGTGGATTTGTACGAAGTGCCAAATAAGTTACTCCAGTCATTTTCAAATCTACAAAAATGATATCCGAATCACCACCGAGTCAGGAGGAGTGTAACTCGAGTCCTTCGTGATCCGAGTCATTCTGAGTCAAGCACATCACTAGAGGTTGCGCTGTGCATTCACGAGGTCGCGTCTGTCCATTGGGTCAAAAAGACAGTCATGAAAAGGATCTGTTGCGTCAGTGTTGCGATTTCACTAGTGGAAACTTTTGAATCGAGCTGTTGGTGTGGCAGTGAGTGAGTTTGAACCCAGCTGACGAACGAGCACGTACTCTGCATGTTCACGCAAAAAGTCCCCAAATGTGACGCAAAACTTCAAGGTCGAAGAGGCGATGCTGGGGTCGTCACGTATGGTGGGCCTGGTGGAATAATCGAGTTCCAAAACCTCAGCCTTCTGGATTGTATCTCGTTTCCTTTTCATCACGAACACTCGATCACATCAGAGCTTTGAGCACGAAAATTTTGGGCGAGTGGGTGTAAAAAGAGAGAAGCCACTTCTGGGAAGGCGATTGGGCCTCGCTTGATTTGCTTCACAGAGACAGCGTTGAACGTCCAGGCAGTGAGGAGCTTAGAAGCATAAAATTGCTACCCCTGAAGTCATGACGCCTTGATCGAGAAAAAAAGGAGGAGGATTTTCTCTGAATATTTCATTTTCCACGAAATTAATCCTGACCTTGGACATACAACATAAATTTGTCGTACGTAGAGCGCAAGTGTGCTAAATTACACTGCCACCCAGGCAAAGCTTTCTACGTCTCCACCGTGAGTTGATCGAAACCTGGCAACTCTGAATGTACATGACACGAAAAATATCCTTTCGTGTCGTATACGTTTATTCACGTGATGTACAGCATTATATTGAGTGCCAAGGTCATTCTCGCGAATGAACACCACAGTACTTGGGTACAGACAATACAAACCTGACTGTTCAAGCAAACATCACACCCCACCTACGTACAGCATCTCGCGGGAGTGAGTACGACACCGTCCACATTTCGTCACAAGTTTAAATACTGTTAGGGTGCCGGTAATATGTCAGGGACATGTACATTAGGGTAGTTGGAAAAGGTAATTTTTTCGGAAATTCATATTTTTCCATCCTGGGTTTTTGTCATAGGGCGATTTTACCAAAAAAGTTTTTTCCTAAAAGATCATTTACTATCTGCACTTTTAATTTGAAGTTTACTACAGTAGCACAATACATAGAGCTGTCTGAATTTGTAACGCTAGAAATGCTATTTTATAAAAGTGTCTCTGATCAATCTGACATTTCATGAAGGGGAATATCTGGCATTAGCAAAAAAAAATTCAGCTCAACCAGAGATACTTTTATAACAGCATTTTTTGGAGTTTGCTATGTACTGTCTATGCATACCGGTAAGTAGTTGAACTTCAAATTGAAAGTGCAGAGAACAAATCAATTTTTCTTCAAAAAATGAGACTTGTACCAGCTGCACCAGTGTCTAGTGCCAATTTTCCACCATGAAAATCCGACGTTGAAATTTTCGAACTAGCCTAGTATACATACGTGTAGAAATGGCAGGAGCACAAGTTTAACAAGCATTGCTCTGTAACCATTTCCCACCGTGTGTGCTGAGAACATAGCAGATGTTACGTGAACGGAAGTCCCATATCAGCAACATTCTTGGTGTGAGCTGGCAACAGAAGTGAGTGAACCTCTCATAGTCCATGGTTCAAACTGGCTCCATGGAGAGTACTGTGGCCAGAATTAAGTCTAGGCATGCGTCGAGCCGCACTTTTGACGAGCCTGGGTCGAGTCAGACTGGGCAGTTGCAAGCTCAGGCCGGCTTGCGAGCTTTGGCGGGCTGCATTGAAAATGCCAACTTAACGGGATAAAAAAGATTCCAAATCACCCATCAATCTTCATCTTTGGGGCTCAAACAAATCTTGCCAACTCTGCCCGAACTGGCAAGAGTGACTTCACAACATCATAGTCAGCTGTGACCAGTTCTAATGTTACTATTTTCAAAAGCTTGCAAGCCTGTAAGATGCGGGCTGTGAACTAGTCAGGTCTGGCAAAACGGCATTCGAGCCTGCGGGCTCGAGCACGACTCGCGTGCATCCCTAGTTTCCTCCAGGATGTCCAGCGTTGGGATCAGTACACGGTCAAGTGCTGACGCTGCACAGTCCAACTCAGACTGTGCACATGGCACCTCAAGGCATAGAGCTGTCCAAGGAGCTTAAAGACGAGTTTGTGGCTTTTTACTATGGGGGGCCAAGGGTCTAAAGAGATAGGAGCTTACTACATCGTAGTCAAAATGCAGTGGTCAAGGTCATCCAGAGGTGTGACACGAGTGGTCGTAGGGAAAGACCAACACCAACACCACGCTCAGTTCGTCAGGTCTGCAACGTAGCCCTCAGGAAAAAGTGCCAGCGACAATGAGGAGGAGGGTTCTGAAACATCAGGTACGTCTGTGAGCACACAACTCATTCGGCTCCACTTCACCAAGTTCGTTTATGCGGGTGCCGTCCAAGACGCAAGCCTCTGCTGAAGCCAGCACGTCAGAAGGCTCGAATGAAGTTCACACAAGAGCATCAGTCAAAGCCTTGTGCTGTGTTCTCTGACGAGCTAACATCAACCTTTTGGGATCTGATGGAGTCAAATACTCATGGGGACGACGCCAGGTGACGAGTTCAAAGACAATTGCCTCATCCCCACCGTCAAAAAGTCGAAGCCTCATGGCATGGGAATGCATGAGTTCATCTGGCCCAAGAGAGTTGCACTTCTTTGATGGTAACGGAGACTGTGCAATGTGATATTTTGAAAAAGAAGAAGGTGGTGACTTCGCTGAAGAACCTCGGGTGAAGAAGAGCCTTTTCCCGACGCGATAATGATCCGAAACATACTTCAAAGCTGACAACAGCCTCAGCTAAAGGCGCTAAAGGCGCTAAAGGCGAAGGTGACCCAGTATTGTCACCCGATTGAAACCGTATCGAATACCTGTGGGGCATCTCCAAGCGTCAGGGTAAGAAACACAAGGTGTCCAACAATTGAAAGACGTTGCGACTGAGAAGTAGGAGAAGATCCCTGCCACAACATGAGCAAACTTGGTGAACTCCATACCCAGCAGAGTAAGGGATGGTCTCGCCGACAAAGGAGGTCACTAAGCTGACGGGTGTGGCCTTGGCAATGTTGTTGCCGGCGTTCCAAAGTGTACTGAACATTCTTTTCTTTCGTTAACAGAATGCCTCTATTGTCACAAATTGGAGAAGAGCTACTTGCTCATTTATACTTATTCATACTTGACAGAGTCGTGTTCCCGTCATTCTTACAGTGGAAGTACTGTGCATGGATCTGCTTATATAGTCATGCCAGCGGCTTTTCTCTCTGCTGCGCACAATGACTGTCTGACGCTGCAGAAATAACAGTGATCCCTTCTGCAACTGCCAAAGGAGGTGCTGAAAGGTCCAGTTACTCACCTTGACACTGACAAGAAATGGCGGCTTCTTGGACACCGTGGGTCACGTTTTGCCCGTCAGAAATTGGGGGATCTGGGCCCAGATCAGGATTATCACTAGTTGGATCACACTGTGCATTTCTGCTCGGTGCATACTTGATCGGTTATCCAGAGCCAACAGAGTGGAAAACGAATAGCCAAGAGATGAGAAGAAAAAGATCGACTTTCTGGTCCTAGGAGTCCCATTCCTTTTGTCTGCTTGTTAAAGAAAGTCACTTTGCGGTTGACCTAATCCATACTGACGTCCTAATCCTTTCTTGAAATGCTGCTGGCCTTCCCTATCTTGTTGTGGCCTTTCCTTTACCTGTGGAGATGCGATGTACTCGTTGGCAATCAGGCTTCTGTGTTCAAGCGGGATTCAGTGAATTTCGTCTGACAAAATAAGCTTGGCCAGTGATTCGAGGCTCTCCCTGTCAGGATGTTCTGTGATTCTGGAAGACCGACTCGACCAGCTCGAACTTCTAGTCCTAAAGAGTACCAAAGGGATCCAGCTACAGACCAGCGAGCTGGATTATCGCCCGGGTCTACTTTGCTCTGCCAAATAGTGCACTTGAGTCGACGAGACTCAATCGACACCGTCGTCACCACCTATCTATGTCTGCCGGAGAGATTTCCATACTTCATTTAATGACGCAGGACTTAGACTGGTCGAGTTACCGTGCATATGAGCCAGAATTAGCACTGTAGTGTTGTATCTTTGCGCGAAACAGTGTAATGCATCACTTTACAGTGCGCCACACCATCGAGGGGCAAAATAGCTATAATTTTTCAGATGTTCAAAGTACACAGGTGAAAAGAATAGCGCTAAATCAATGTAACTTTTAGCCTCCTAGGAACTAATTTCCAGATCGTTTCTTCTTCCTAGTAAAAATACTAAAATAGTAACGTATTCAGCACTGTAGAATTGACAGGGGTTATTGTGAACACGACACTGCTCTTTGTTTTCGATCATTGGCAAGATGCTTTTAATTCATTGCAATCAAGGTAGCATCGAAAAGCCAATTATAAGCATTGGAAAGCTTTGCAGGAATACCTAGATGAGGTGGAAAGAGATAAGGCTAAATACAGTCAGCGTGACTCTTTCAGTTACTCTTCTAATGTTGATTTACATGCATGCAGCATGCTATAAAGTTCTTGTTGATTACAGTTCTTACAGATTCGATATTGTGCATTCAGTCGAAATGTCGTTTTCAGACACATCTCGGTAGTCAAGGTCAAGGGACAAAGTAAAAATAGGTCGTTAGGTTTTGCCCCTCGATGGTGTTGCGCACTGTTAATGCTCCTAAATCCTCTTTCAGTGTCTCTTTTTTGCGTTTCTACAGTCGCAGACTTCTACGCCCTAGATCCTAGTGACACGAACTCAAGTCCTCCCCCCCTCCTCACCCGTGGATTATGGTCCTTTGTCCGGGTCCGCTGCAGCTGAGAGCGCTGACGCGCCAAGTACAGACAATAACCCTTTCGTGCATGAGAACTGAGTTAGGTTAGATGCGTCTTGTGGCCTCGCCTGAGCCAGCTTCTCGTATATCTCCGTGATATATTTAGAAGCGCAACATGCATAATGTCAGTGGTGCATGTCCGGACGCTGCGCAATAGTGCTTAGACTGCACAGCAGCCAGACGTCAAGAAAAAAGACAGCAATCAGTTCTGTTGACGACAGCAAGCTCGATTTTAAAGTCAATGCTGGGAAGCCAAGGCTCTTTGACCAGATCAGGCCTTGGAAGCAATCGCTGGCCAACGTGTGTCCCAGTCCCAGAGATGATCTCTCGTCAGGGGAGACAAACACTTTCAATTTTCACAATGACACAGTTGGTACAGATTGAAAAGTACCACATTGACCACGGAGACCAGAAATTGGCACAGAAATCAGACCAATATGACGACGAAAGTAACAAACAGTGAAGGTTTTAACTATCAACGGCTCCACTTCAAGTCGTCGAAAGCCTCCTCAATTCATTGTGGGCCGACAATCTCACTACAATTTGATGTGGAACCCCTATTATGAAAATGAGGAGTTTTTCAAGCAGGGACCAGTAGCGAGAGACTCACGACCACTTGCATCTTCTTTGCTGCAACTGAACTAAAGCATTGTTAGATACTTGAGAATTCTTGAAATATTGTTTAACTGGTACTCAACTTTCGCCCATCCTTAAAATTTGCCACTGCCTGATTTGGCATTTACGATCCGCATTTCTCTCTTTCTCTCATCCCCCCTCCCCCTCGATCTCGTCGTTACCCACGTTGGTCTTGTGGTTGGAGCAGCCAAGGGCCCGAAAAGTCTCGCCCGACATCGAGTTGCTCACGAGAGAGGCTACATGTGCTCGACCTGGCAGTCCTTTTGCCCCATGGACACGCTCGACGGGCGCGCGGGACTTCACGGTATCCGGAGGGCTTTTCGAGACGATCACGATAACGAGACCACGCAATAAATCACTGTCACTCTGCTCTCTGTCCTTTCTCTCTCTTAGTCTGTACACCTTGTGTCTTCTTGTGGAGTCCTCAGACTTTTTAAGATTCAAATTAGCGAGAGGACCCTATTCTTTTAATGCCACTTTCGGATTCCGATTGGATTGGACAAAGAAACCGAGATGTTTTTTATTCTTTTACATCGGCCGAGCTCTTAAAGTTCTCGCGAGCAGGAAGATTCTTAGTGTTGTAGACAGAAACTTACATTGCCATAGCTGTGGAGTTAGCGGAGAAAAGAAAGTTACCAAGCACCAGCACGTGGACCATAATTTTCCCGTTGTACGTTCGCATGTCCCTCTTACGTCTGTACTGCACCGAAAGTATAAATTTTGGTTTTTTGGAAACAAAAGTCTTTAAAAGTCTAATTGTGAAGATGAAGTCGTATCTGCCTGCGCAGACAACTGTTCCAAAGTTAAATTATACAGCAGAGCACTCAGAACTTTTCTTGCTGTTTATAATTCATGGCTCACTCGACAGTAGCATCATTCAGCAGCTGACATTGGCAAGCTGCTGCGACGGCGGCCACTGCAACCAAACCGCTGTACTTGACTAAAAGTCATATTTTGGCTTAACCCGCCTCTTTTATTAAAGAGCGAGTGGTTAAACAGCGCTTGGTCACTCGTCAGGGCCATGTGAAGTGACGAAGACGTACAGAAGAGGCAGCAATGGAAGAGCAGTGGACTTGGAAAGGCCGACGGAGAAAAGTGGGCGTCTCGGGTGACAACTTGAAGGACGACAGGTGGAAGAAGTGGTGTCATAAAGGATCTTGCGGAAGAGAGTCTTCACATGCCTCCTGGATAATTTCTACGCAGATCCTTCTTGCCAGCTGACAGACTCGAACAACGTACTTAACTGCGTTAGTCTTTGACATTTGACTATTTTCTCTGAAACTGCCCTTAGTACAAAGGAGCACTGATAGAGATCTTAGAGTGTGCGTGCAATTTTAAAATTTCATGTACAGTCCTTGCCGTAAGTAATATCCAGGGGAAGACCTTTGCTGCATGGGTCGAGTTGGAATTTTGACGTGAAATGCGTAAACCTGATACGAAGATACAATATTGAGTAGGGTAATATAACATTTCGACTGTCCATTTTGATGCCACAGTGCTCAAAAGTCAGCTAGCTGGAGAGGGAGACACTCGGAGAGGCTGGAATTTTAGCTTTTTGACGGGGTAAAAGTTGATGAAATTGACTGAAATTTTTAAAAGATGCTCCTTGTCTCCAGGTCCCCCTTTCGCGACAAGGGAATGCCCCCCCGACCCCTCTTGGTGTGCCAGCATGTCAAATACCTGTGTTTGGGGCGAGAGCTTACGGAGGTTCTGCGCTACTGCAAAGTGCCACAGACAGCTCAACGATGTCTCAAATGATGTCTGCATCATTTTGCTCCGTTTTTGTGCTTGGTGGAACCTTAGCAACCTCCCCCCATAAGCACGCGGGCTAACGTTAGGTAATACATGGGTGCGTCACCAAAGTGGTGATTTCTTTCACTCTCGAGCACACATGTGTTCATCCGACGTAGTCCTGCTCCCCTCCATTTACTTGTGTTGGTGAATATGTCCACGAAATGCTGCGGAACAGTAGGTGAGTGCGCAGTCTGAGAAGCAAGATGGCACTATATATTGGAGTTTTTAGCTTGGGAATTTAGATTTGTGTGTGCGTTAGGTCTACCCGCAGATTCAACATCCAACTACGTACATGTGCCCGAAAACAGATGTTGAATCTGTGTGCATGCATAGAACGCGAGGCACGTTAAAGATAGGTCCCGTTGGAAAAGCTTTCACAGTTAGTAAGCTGATGTCGTATGTTCAGCGCTGGTCGACCAACTTCGTGGCCACCAGGAAGAAAGTCTTCAGAACCATGTTCGCCCATACCAAGGTACTTAGTGGAAGTACACGCATGACTTACGCGCGTGCCACACGCTAAAATTGAAGGCGTTCGCTGTGCAGTACACAGAACATACAGTGTGAGCCGCAAGCACTTTTCAGGGTGCAGCCTCTGAAGCGATCGAAACTTTCGAAACTGTGATCAGGCGAAGTGAAAGAGTAGCGTGGCACCAATAACATTGCACCGCTTTGAACTGGCCAAGAGGTGTCTAAAGCCATTGACCTCGATGGTCTCCTTGACACGGTCGATGCCCAAGAAGGTAAGCAAGCGGCGACACCTTGCAAAACACGTGTGTCATGTTTTGCCACCAGGAATCGGTGTCATTGCTGCATTCACTGCGTGTGCGCAAAGCAATTCGATCCTATGACGATGAAAGAGTCGAATCAGGCATGGCACGGGATGGCTTTCCTAAAACATATTCTCTCGCATTGCCAAAGGTGGCCCGCCAGGGCCCTGGCCTGGAGATCCCAAGCAAGGTCTGTGGACAGGAACTCCAGGGTGCAGTGCAAGCCCGACCTGCCGGTGCTGGACCTGGCGAGGTCACCCAGCTAAAGTACTACCACCCTACTGTGAAGGTGGAGAGAAGTTTCTTGGTGAGAACACCTTACCAAGGTCATGCTGTCTCACACCGACTCCACAGTGTTCTCATAAATGGAAGCTGGCACCCCTGGGAAAAACTACTGCTTGACCACTTTTCGCTACATGACAACTTTTCCGTCAACCGCCCCCCCCTCTTCTTTTTTGGCTGAATTTCCCCGTCTCCAAATCAGGCTCACACACCCAAACCTCCGCCCGTCACTCACGCAGCACCGGATTGGCTGCAGGGGCAGGTTGGTTTCTCATTCTTCTCTGCCCGGGGCCTGCTGGTGCATGTTACCCCTTGCTCCTAAACTTTGGGCCTTGGAATCTGACTCTGAGCTCGAATCTTCCTTTCTTATATCACAGTCATACTCGAAGTCACTCTGGAGAACCCCCATTCAGTCGTGTCGTGTTAAAGAACAGCCTCGTTCTTCTCGTTGTAAAACTACGGATAGTCACCGATCATAGGGGGATAGAGCTAACAAGCCTATCCATTTTTGACTGCGCAAAAAAGACCAGATGGTCAGAAGCAAAACAAAAAGTGGACAGCTGTGTTCAGGGCCAGGATGGAAAACATTTGCTCAAGAGGAACATCAACAACATCCTGTCTCATTGGACCTTCCCAGTCACGCATTCGAAGAGTCTGGAGTTGTGGTACAAGTGCGTGCACGTCAGTAGGTGCACAGTGCGAATCTTGCGTCTGCTTCAGACTTAACCGCAACTCGGCTGGCGATGGCAGACGCGACTATATCGAGACTTCACTGTCCTGCCACGAATGTGGCAGACAAATGAGTCGGCAGAGCTTCTCTAAGCCAAATTTCATCTGCACCAAAGCGGATCTGGTAAGCTCCAAGGAATCCTTCTTTTGGTAATGCACATGTTCTGCCAACTTAAGTTCTTCCAAAATATTGAACTAGAAACCAGGGGAAAATTGTGACGTAGTAGCGTTAAACGACTGTTCTAAAACTCGAGCATTTTTTCCCCTTGCCAAGTGGTCGTTGACTGGCAGTGTAGACATAAACTATAGTGACCTCCAAAGCTGTACATTGTCCAGACACCCAGAGCGTTGAGAGCCTTATCACTCTTCTATCCTCATCAGGCCATACCTTTTGTAAAGCGAAGTTGCAACAGAAAAAGTGTCATTTCGGACTGAGCCCCCTGCAAGAGTTTGTTTAGATTCCGGATCAGGGTTCCAGCTCCTTCAGAGGGTCTGAACTCTTTGGACAAAGATTTATAACATCCTTCCTTCCGCCGCGCATGAGATACAGCAGAGGTAGAGATTGCCTTTTCCAGGATGTCAGAGAGACGCTCGTATCCAGAGAGCTGAGATCATTCTGTCCTTGCTGCACTTGAGCAGCGTCGGTCGGGTCGAGGGCCTTGAGACTCGGCAGGTTTAACGAGTGCACATTGGGAAGGCGTTTGGGAGGCCGGGTCGTCTGGTACCTCAGTCAGGCTCTCCGGGTTGGTTCCAACGGGCAAGAGAGAGAGACGAGGTTTGGCTGTCTTCCTTCCCGGCAATCTTTTTTTTTTTGTTGTTCTTACCGCTGTTTCCACTGCCCGGGTCATCGCTGCATTCTCTTTTGAAGGGCTTGAAAGGTGCCGTCAACCATTGAGAGGTCTGGGGATTTTTTGCACGGTACTTCTGAAGCAAATCAAAGGGGCCCAAGAGCAGTACCAAGTTCCTCCAGCATCTTTTGTCCTTCTCAGTACGGTGACACCAACCTGGAGATTTGTTGAGACCCCTGCAGCACATATCTCAGCTTCCAGGTAACGTTGAGTGGTGGTGTTCGGGCTGTCCCTCTGGGTTTTGCACTCCAGTTTTGACTGCTGCGCCTTTTTATGCTCTTCTCTGATGTGCTTCGGCTCCACTGCAGTTTTGTATGGAGAACGTCAAAAAACCTTTACAAATGTACAATTTTTTTTTACATCCTCTTTTTGGTCGTGTCGAATAGCAGGAAGATCCTTCTCCTGCCACCTTCATACTCCAATCATCACCGCAGTCAGTTTCCTCTTCCGGTACTATCTCTTCGTCCTCAGTCCCTGGAGACCAAACGTCTGATTTTCAATTTCGTCCCCAGCAAATGTCAGATGCAGCCAGATTAATCTTGTAGAAAAGCTGGAGCTGAGATGGCGCTAGCCTTCACAGGCCAGGCGCGCAATCAGAGGCACGAGCTGTAATATCATTCAGCTCCTCACCCGGCAGTCAGCCTATCATTTGGAAATCATCTCCAGAACTCAGTAGGCATGGAACTCTTCAGGCAGCCAAGACTTAGGCAGATTCCAGAGGATAGCACTGAGATACCTCGTGTTCCTCAGGCTAGTGTGTTCGCTCATCGTCATGCAAAACGTGTGTCTTTCCTCGTGCGCTACAGAATTTCTAGAATTTCTAGGCCTCTCCCGTGCCTCGGTCAGCATAGCACTTCTGAATAACCTGGATCTTTGGGGAGCAAAAATCGTCTTCCTTCTGGAGCTGACCCCATGAAAGCGCTGTTCCTAATGCAGTGCAAAGAAAAACCATCCAGAGCTGCAGTCTGAGCCATGGTTTACTGAGAGGAGTCCTGTTTCTCTAAGGATTCCGCAAGGGCTCTTTGCACGATGACCTCTGGGTCTCGCCCTCACCTGTAAACGACTGGGGGCCAGAGAATGTGGCAAGCCAGGTGGCGGAGGAGTGACCTTGCGGACGATTCTCGCCTTGAGAGCAGAGCATTGCAATCTCAACACTTTGCTTTCTCCAGGACTTTATAAAAGAAGCCGTGGAGTATTTGGCATGGAAGTGCCCTTTTCCTTAAGAAAGACCACTCCCACCTGGAGGGCTCCAACGTATTGGTGTCACTCGAAAATGACTTTCTTTTTGTTTACTTTCGCCATTGGCTGCATGAGCAGCTACATCACATCAAGTGGCTGCCAGCTACACAGAGACCTTGCAAGCAAATTGAAGTTGGTTCTGTCGTACTCCATGAACTCGGTGAACGACCTCGAGCATTTAGTCGAGCTTGAGGAGTGCAACACCTCGCCGAGTACTTCAAGTACCCGAGGTCGAGCGTGTCGTTCTTTGAGTACACACGAGTTGACTAGAAGGAGAACCGAGTGAACGGACCTGTACACTTTATACGTTAGCAACACTGTCGCACTGCGGTCATGGCACAGTAGGACCTGTTTGACGCTGTATGTCAGTCGTTTCTCAATAGTCTCCCTCTGCTTCAACTTCTCATGTCACGAGTCATCTCGTCGGAGCCCGAGTTGAGCTCGTTGTCAAATAGCGTATTACACTTCTGTTCCCCCAGGTACTTGTAAGACATGAACCCGCGCCAGAGACGCTCCTTACCCTTCAAGTCGGGTGAAATGATCCAAGCAACGCTGCGGCCCACCCAGGATGTCGTGTTCGTTCTCAAAGTTTTCACAGATGCTCCTCTGGCGTGTCTTGGCCGTGTCTCTCGTATCTGTCCAAGTTGTGGACGTCAGAGGAGGAAAAGACCAACGTCGTCGTCGTCCTCTACGTGTTGATCCACGTCCGCGTCCAGACTGACAGAAGGAGGAAAACAACATGGGCCACAACGTCCTTTCTCTCTTGCTCTCTCTTGCTCTCTCTGAACGGCCTCCCGGCTGGCGAAACGCCGGTGCGCATCATATCTGGCCTCAGAGTACCCCGAGGCACCCGCAAAAACTCCGTCGATTGATCGAAGGCAACGGTGTTTAGCGAGGTCATTCGCCGTTAGCTGCTTATTTGTCTCCACGGTCGAATTCGTGTAGTCAAGGGCAGAGAAGCGGCGGACTTTTTTGGCCACCTACAGTGCATCCGCGCAATTGTGCACTAAGAAGATGCCTTTTTCAGGGCACTTGCAATCACTGTACAGAAAAGTGTCAAATTAAGTTTATAAGTTTGGGTGTTTTTGCCACCTGGTCTGACTTGGGGCAGGACCCACACTCAAGCATGAATTCTGGGCCATGAGCTATGGGCACTCTTAACTCAAAGTTTTGTAACATACTGTATGAAGCAGGTGTAGCGGACACTTCTTCTTTTAGCCATAACTTTTGACTGGATTGAGATACAGAAGTGGCTCACAACTTTGTGGAAAGCTAAGAAACTCCTCTAAGACTAAAGTAATATGCATTGTTGTTCTGAGATCACTCATTTGTTCACAATACAGTTAAATTTTTATGTAGTAAACTCTGATGTAGTACAATACTTTGAGCCTATGTTGTGGAAAAAGTGAGTAATCCTAGAGTAGAAGTGCATATGAGTTTGGTTTTGCACGAGCTTCTGAGCTTTTACTGGAGGGGCGAAGCACTTCAGTAGCTCAATCCAGTCAAAAGTTATGGCTGAAAAGAGAAGTGTCTGCTACGCTTCACACAGTACGTTATAAAACTTTTGAGTTAAAAGTGCAGTTAGTAAAGCATCTTTTTTCCCAAAAATGAGACTTATACCACCTAAAAAAGTGTCTAACGCCAACTTTTCATCCCCCCCCCCCAAAAAAAAGCGAAATTGACATTTTCGAACTAGCCTAGCAGGTAGCATGGCAGATCTGTATCAAGAGGGACCCCTGGACACGTGATAAAACAGTGCCTCACTTTAATGCTCACTCGGTCCGAGAATAAGTGTCCTATTTTGGTCTATTTGGTCCGAATTATTGGCAGTACAAGCACCATCAACGCAGCAGCAAAGAGACAGTTGGGAAAAATCGCAGGCAAAAAGTCACGAGGGATGGATGAGACACAGGGCTTGCTTTCAGTGATTTTCAGCTCTTTTTACCGTGTTTTTTGCTGTTTTACTTATTTTTCTTTAAGTGATCGACTTTTTTCACTGTTTTTCTACTCTTTTACATTGATTTTTTAAACCTTCAAAATCACGTAGAAACACCTACTTGAAGCTTCTAACCGGGAATTTCCAGTATTTTTCTTCATATGGTCAATTGGTCTAGGAATTATTCACATTAGCACCTGATTGAATGTGAATCACAACGCGTTTCTGCTCTTCCACAGACTTGGCCATTTTCATTAAAAAAAGTTGATCACTTAAAGGAAATTACACATTTGACAAAAAAAATAAGAGGTTCTTCACACTTGCAAATTTCACTCTGATTCTCTTGTGAGCCTTGAACACTTTTTCACTCGCTCCTCGTGAAAATAAGTGTTCAAGGTTCACTCAGAAATTTGTTCGTGAGAATAACTGTTCTTACTTTTTGTCAAACAAATAATCTTTTGCTGCAGTGGGACATCCCTCTCTGACGAAGGGGTAATTGAATAATGGCTATAATTTCGTGCAGTTAACAACACTTGATCATTTATTAGCGGAGTTTTTGTGAGCTTGAACTTGTCTTTGCTCGTCTGCTCTCTGAACTGAATAATTGCAGCCAAATGGCCTTCATCAGCTACTCACGCGTACGAGGATGAAGAGTGCAAATTCAGACTGCCCAGGGCATAAGACCTTCCTCCAGGATCGTGTTCACGTCGTACGTGGCATTCATCTTGGCATCAGGTTCCACAGACACTAGCGGTGACTTCGCCTCCCTGCTGCAGCCTAAACCACGATGCCAGCTGGTGTCTGCCTTTTGAGGGGTGACTTGGTCTCCATGAGCAAGGAGGCGATGTCTGATGACAACACATGATTGTTTGGGGCATTGAACCTGGCCTGGACTGTAAAGAGCTTCGCATCAGAGAAGACGGGATTGGCCACTTTTGAGAGATGCTTGAGAATGGGAACATTGGGCCTTTCGTCTTCAGCTTGGTGGCTTCAGAAAGGAGCTGGTATGAGTGAACCCCCAAGTCCTTGTGTAACAAGATTTGCATAGTCATGTGACCCATGTTGTGGACCTTGGCCAGATCAATCTGACTCGCCTTGAATTTTGCTTGATCTTGACCTGCACCTTCTTAGTGATCTCTGACATTCTTTTGGAGCAAGGACAACCTGATCTTGGGTGCTTCTTGTTTCCCCGTAGCAACAGTGGCTGTCAGCGACAAATGTGCCGCCCACCTTGAACACCTTCCCTCCTTGTTGATTTTATTGTTGTTGATCTTGCTTGAAATGGTGGATGGACAATGAGCTCTCGGAGTGCAAGGAATTACGTCATGCTCAAGTAGTAGCACAACTACTATTTTACACTTCTAGCGCACACTTGTGTGGGCCAGCATGCAAAAAGTTTAATCAAAATGGACTCACATCTACGGAGGTATCAGCACACAAAGCGCCATTTTGTGCAACCCTGCATGTGTCAAGTTACGAGACGAGTTGTTGGAAGCATCCAGAAAAAGCAAGTTCCCCCGGTGGCAGCTGAAGGGCTGATGCATCATGTCCATCATTTCCACTCAACCTTCGTGGGTATAAAATCGCTCCTGAGTAGAAAGTAGCTGCCATCATCCATAATGACAGCAGTGGCGGATGATGATAGGAAAAAGTCCCTTCTAGTTCTGTGTACAGCTGTTTTTTTTCTCCTGCCTTGAGAAGTCATGTAAGGCGCTCTCTCCAATGCACCCGATGCCGAATTTGAAATCAAATATCTGGTAACTCCAGTGAGTGAGCAGAAAATTTGAAAAGAGTAAACATAACTTCCCAAGTGGAAGGTGGCTTGGTCAAACGAGGTGTCATCACTTAATCGAACATGTGCAAAAGACTTCGAACTTGAGTATCTCAAGAGGATGAGCGAACCTTTTCTTGGTATCTCATTGTACGAATCTAGTTCATGAAGAGCAATAGAAGGATACGACGACCACTATGGGACCCAAGCCATTTGGTCAGTATATGCGACTGGATGCTATATCCGACTCCTTTATTTCGCCATGGAGAAGCGTCAAACAAACTCTTCCACAAAAGAAAGGGACTGCAGACCCACCCACCCCGAGTCCTGTCAATCTTCAGACCATCCCCTCACAAGTCTCAACTCAGGTCAAGAAGCGGGGGAGCAGCATTATCGGCCCCTGGAGCTGCTTCAGTGTTGCTCCAAGGAATTGGGGCCATTGGAGTTGGAATACCAAGTCTCACTGAACTTGATGACTTTAAAGAGAGAGTGAAAGCAAAAAAGTCTCTTAATAATTAAAAGTGAGAAATTGATAGCCACACTATGCTGTTAATCAGGCTCTTCAAGAACTTGAGTGGAACCGATGTTTGCAAAGTCAGTATCAGAAAGTTCAGGCAGTGATTGAGCACAAAAATGAAGGTAGGACAATCATGACTGCCTTGCCGTCAATCATGACATGCTCTATCAGACCTGCATGCTTGCCAAAAATTTAAGGAAATTCAGCATGTCGAACTAATCTAACCTAGACTTAACCGTTACTTATGGGAGCCTACAATAATTCACAATCAACAGGTGCTCCAAGGCTGACAAGGCGTTGGAGCAGGGGACCTGCCTGAGGGACATGGGGGCAATGCCATTGTCACCATGTGAAAATTTTATTATTAAATGTGATCCTTCTGGTGAAAATTTTATTATAAAATGTGATCCTTCTGGTGAAGAAAGTATTAATGCCCTTTTTTTCAGAAATTTCATTTTAGCATACTTTATGTAGTAGATTCATGGCCAAAAATAAGGTACTTTATTACTTCAAATCAGGAAATAGTGTCTTTACACTTTTTTGCTCAGAACAGTTACATTTCAAGATAAAATTTTAATTTCAGTCATTAGACTGCTATTAATCCACACAAGAAGGTGCTATAAGGCTGACAAGGTGTTGGAGCAGGGGACCTTGCTGAGGGACATGGGTCAATGCTAATGTCTCCATACTAAAATTTTATTGTAAAATGTGATCCTTCTGGTCAAAAGAGTATCAATGCCCTTTTTTTAAATTTACCTTGAGCATATTTTTTTATAAGATCCAACACCTTGTCAGCCTTGCAGCACCTTTTTGTGTGAACCAATGTCAGTGTGATTGGGTGGGATCTTACTTTCTACATCAGTCACAACTGCTGATGAGTGTGCATTTTGAAAAAAAAAATCGCCTCAAGGGGCCCACCCTACTGTACATCTGAAAGGTGGGACGTATCTGAGCTCATAACTGGTTTTACTCATCATTGAGCTTGACGAAGTGCTGCAAAAAGCAACCTTGAAAAACAGAAATTGTCTGTTCATCAAATTGAATTCTTGCCGCATCAAGCCATTGAATGGGAACGGCCCTTACTCATGTAACCTCACGTTACATTCACCTTAGCAGTCATACTTGTTTATGCACTCTTCATACAATAATATGTGTACATGAAAAAAGGAGTCAACAGATTAACACTCCAGAGTAAAGTTTGACGTTGATGGAATAATGCAGTAGCTACAGTGACGTAGCAGTCGAAATGCTTTAGCACGCTACTGTAGCAGCTATTCCCATAATGCACGAACGGTTATTGAATTATTGGCACGGAAAGGCCCACCCCCGGCAGGCCGATGCGCCCCTAGTTAGGCCTCTTACTGTACTGAAAGGGATATCCCCCCATTATCGAGAATTCACGACGTGATTCCCGCCCAATCAGTATCGCCAGGGATCGAGGTATCATCATGACAAGCCAGGCATCATCCTGAGACATCGATCATATGGCAAACGAGGCACCCGACGCGTCCCGACATTCCCCCCCATGATGCTCGTGTTCTATTGTACAGACAGTCACGAGTAAATAAACGGCTCCCACTGTCAATTCTGCTTCGGCTGAACTCTCGCTGTCATAAGTATATATTGCATACTATATTGTATGCCGCATCTCAGAGACAGAGTTTTCTTGCCTACTTTAGCAATAAAAGGCGGTTATTTAGGATACTAGACTCAGCTGAAATATGAAGAGGCTATTTCTCTGCATCTCTTCCCCGTGTCTGTTTGACCCTGTTATAGTTTTGCTGCTTGCCATCAAAAGTAAGCAGCAAGTAGTAAATAGCAAATAGAATAATGTGCTCATAGATCCTTAAGATGGAGTTAGAGCTTGGGCATCATTAAATGTGGACGTGCCTGTTCTATGCCATTTGTGATGCTGGACTTCAAAGTCGACGTTGACCGCATTAGGGATAGTCTGGAACTTTTTCTATTCTTAATATTTGGCGTCAGCTTCCTGCAGAACATTAGGCACTTTCGACTTTCCCGACCATATTTTTGAGCCAATTTACTTGTACCCTGCGTGCCAGAAGTGGTGTCTGCTTTGTACTTAAATGACGCATACTACTTGTGCTTCGACATTTGAATTTACCAGCATGAATTACTGCGAGGTGCTCGGGGGAGAGCCTGAATGAAACAGATTGCTGACTAACTAACTCCTGGTGGAGTGACAATTGCAGCAAGAGTGTCTTGCCTCGAATCGTGCTGGGTCAGTTGTCAGTTTCCAGTTACTGATGAGGCAAGAGAACCTTACGTATTGGTGCAGATGGGACGGGACGAGTGGGTGATGGGTCCAAATTTTTCTCCAATTCAGAAGGGTGATAGATACTCAGACTTCTGAAGGGTGAGAGGCACATGCCCAAGAAGATTGAAGAGATCGTGAGCTGCTCTGACAGGGCCATGTGCAGGGTCAGAAAGGTTGCTACGAAGAGAGAGGGGTGTTGTACCGCAGAGTGTGGCTTCTAGGCCCATTAAGAAAAGGCTGGGGAGGACGATTGACACAAAGGTGAAGCTTAATTACAAAAAAAATGCCCAGAAGATCCTCCTTACAGATGTCAGTGACATCTGTAAGAAGGATAATGAAAGAGCAAAGAGCTCTAGGTTAAGAACTGCCATGGCTTTGGTTGCCAATGCGGCCTCGCTCGCTACCACAGCCTGATTCATCGCTGCTTATTCAGGGGGCCTCAGTCAGCTGATTTATGCGGATTGCATGGATCTGGTAGTGAGGCATTCCCCGGGCATCATGGACAGGACCCAGAACTGTCAGTGAGTGTGTTGGCATCGCAGCTGGGGTACCACCTGTCAGTGCTGATGCTGAAGAGAGGCTGAACTAGTCTCACACGAAGAAGGCCTTCTGCCAAGTATTGGTGTGGGTATTATAAGGCACCGAGGCAAGTTGTCTCTATACAGAACAAAGGGCGGGCATCTCTGCCATTGAGCAGAGTCCCTGGGGTAAGCTCCTGCCGTAATAGGCGTCTAGTCGTGTACACTAGACTCCGCTGATAGTAACATGGTGGCAATTTTGCCTTGGTCCTGACAATGTCAATATAAGGGGAGTCTACTGTATAGGCTTCAGTGAAACATTTGGTCACTGCTAGCAAAGATTCCAGAGGAGAATGCTCATGTAGAAGAGGATCTAAAACATTGGAATGTTTGGGCAAAAAAATGGTCGCATGTATTTTTTTTCACACTCGGTCTTCTTGACCTTTGTTCCACGCCAGAGAGATCCCGTTGCTATAATCATTGAGTGGGAATGTAACGTAAATCTACTCACAGTCTGGACTCTTTTACATGAGGCTCTGGTGCACATGTGCCAATATTTGCACGTCGATGGTCCAAGAAGTCCCAACTTTCATGACAGCCCCTTTTTGCACTTGTAAGAACCAGGTGGTAGCATACAGGTAACTCCATGGTTTTTTGGTTAAAACTAACAAGTATCCCCTTGTTTTCTAACACGGTCGACTGCGCCAGGTCAACAGAGTCCTCAAACAAAAAATCTTATGTTCGCGGCAGCTTTTGTGACACATATTGTACAGTCTTTGGTGAGAGAAGTCGTCGCAGAGACAAAAATTGCGTCCATCTGCTGAACTGAAACGTGTTGGGGTTGGATTGCCTCATGAAGTCGGAGACGCTGAGACTGAAGATTGTGAGTGAATATTTTGAATAAAGATGCTCTCCCGCTCAAAGTGCAGCACCACTAGAGGGCGCTCGGTAAAAGACGTCATTTTCACTTTACCCGATGAGCCTTCCTGAAGGGTTTTTTTTTTGGGGGGGGGGGAAGCTACTAACCCCCATACCCTTTGGATGGAGCATTCGCCCGGACCATTGCTGCACTGAGTCCACAGTATCAAAGCTTGCAATATCGGGGTCGCCCTTGGTGCTGCTGGATTTTCCTGCTTGTGGCATTTTCGATCGCATTCAGCAAGAGCCACTTTCCAATGATAAGGAATCTTTATTTATTACTTAACGGCGAAAAATGCTTGAATTCCTTGAAGGCAGGAGAAATGAGGAAACTGTGCACGCAACTAGATAGACCCTGACTCATTGCCAAATTCTGCTCATTCTTCTCAACCAACAGCAAGTTATAATCTTTTTAATCTTCTTCGCAACTCCTCGCCTTAGTTTGAGACACATTGTGGAACAAACCGAATGAGTGGCCCATTTTGCTCCTCAAACTTCACTTTTCATACATGTACACTTGCCTCCAAAAGTATTTAAACACCTGATCTGTAGTGGAGAAGTGAGCGTATGTAGTAATTTTTTTGCTTAATTGCCAGTGCTGCCTTTGATATGCAATTTCATCTAAAGGAAAGTGAAGAGTTCAACTGCAAAGTCTTTAAGCTTTCTTAATGATGTAAGTATAGTTTGTGTAGCTTCAATATTAATGTAGCTTTGCAAAATTCTATTTAGTACAGTAGACAAGCTAACTGCATTGACAAAATGGCCAGCACTGCCTTTTATATGCAATTTCTTCGAAAATGAATGTATAAGTTCAACTGCTGAAACTTCAAGCTTTCCAACAATGTAAATACAGTTCATGTACCTGCATTATTAAGGAAGTTACAGCAGCAAGAAAAAGTGCCCAAATACTTATGCACAAGCCCAAAAAGGGACTTGCTGCCACAGTGGTGTCACCACCCGCGGCAGGTGGGTGGTGGCAGAGCCATAGGAGAGGGGGCAGTGAGGTCTGGAAGGGGGTGTTCCCCTCAAGTGGTCAAAAATGCTTCCAAAAACGCACAACATTTCAGTATTTTCGTCCCTCTGACGGGTGTTCAAATACTTTTGGAGGCAAGTGTATCTAGTTGCAATCCCATTGTACAGGGGGTCCGCATCAAACTGTACACTTTGACGTTTTTCTCGGTACACATTACAAGGTTTTGAGAGGACTTTCAAGGAAAACGAGGTACTCCCTCTGTTTCAAAATAGGTGAGTCATTTGAAACCAAACCTTCCCATGTTGGCAGATTATATATTGTTAGAAGACTTCGGTGGCGCGAAGGATGGTGACGAGAGACGACAAGTCGGAGCCTTGGTCATTTCCCTTAAGTCCATTTTGACTTCATCCAGATGTGATATTGCCTCCCTCAGCAGCCTTTTACGACGAAAAATCTTCATTTCATTCTTGGTGAAGAAATGTGCCTGGGACCAGTGACCTTTCAGCCCAGTTATGGGGCCAGCCCTGGGGCCAGACAAGAGCGTCAGTGGCTTTCTCCATTGCTAAGGAGACTGACAACTTTGTCCTCTGTTCATCATAGTTGATGTGTTTCTTGGAGGGTCACTTTGCCCATCAGCAGGACTGTCACCTTATGATGCTCTTTTGGCAGGTTCTCTGCATTATCCCAGACCACGCTGAGCAGGTTGCTGGAAAATCCCTCTGAGAAGATGACTTAGGACATCCAGGCAGTGATGGTGCTCTTGCAAAGAAGTTTAAATCTTGTTTGTAGAAACCTGTAGCATGCATGGGGACTTGTAATCGACAACAACGGCCAATGACTTGAAATCATCCTGGTCTTCCATTTCCCGATGGTGTGCCTCATGAACATGGGCACCAGCTCATAATCATCAAGTCAGAAGAATAATCCCGTTGACTCAATAGAGTTTTCCACCTTTTTTGACTCTGTGACTTCTTCTGGAGCCTTCTAATTGCGTGGCTCATCAGACAGAGAACCTTCCTCATTTTTTCCCAAGATCTGCTCAACCTCTGTTCTTTGGGCATCTGGGCAGTCACAGGTGACAGGGGCATGATTATGGCTGAGGCAGACATGAGTGGTACCACTTCTTCCCCATCGTCTTCTCCACCATCCATGAAGTCCGGAGGAGGAAGAGCAGGACAGGGAGAAGGAGGAAGGGGCAATGGTGAAAAAGAAACTCTGACCAGATGTCTCTGGACTCCTTTCACTCATCTTGGAGGGTTTGCCACGGAAAAGATAGAGGAGAACCTTTCTTCTGCCTGTCTGTTCCCTCTTTGTTCTGAAACCCAGTCTTGAAAGTGGTCCAAGCAGATTCATAGTTTGACATAGCAGTACATGCTGGACTCTCCTATGATGTCCTTCCTCCTGGTGTTGTGCCCCCACTTGTTGCCAAAGGAGAGCAGCTTCGGAAACCTGTAGAAAGTCAGTTCTGAGTGGTCTCTCTTATTTTAGGCGCACCTAAGAGCACTGCAGTACCTCTGATTGTGCTGCTGCTTCTCCTGTTGGCAGTTGACTCCGGCCGAGTGGGAAGGAGGCTGCTGCTCCTCGTCCCTCATGCCTGCGCTGCCGCCGTCTGTCCTGCTAGTGCCACTTACCATAGAAGGAGGATGACGGCTGCGTCTCACGCCACCATCCAGGGGAGGTGGAGGCAGAAAAGATTACTGTGCTGCCTCAGTGAGGCACTTCCAGACGGAGCCTTTTCCAACTGTGTTTGGCTTCTCCCCTTTGAAGAACTCCGCACGTCTGGAAAGTGTGTGGCAAATGCATTTCCTCCAGTTGATAGAGGTTCGCCAGGAACACAAATCAAGACTAAGCCACAATCATTTCCCACATTTTATGTGCTTCTCTACACTATGACTACATAATGTTGCCTAAAGAATGGGTGTCGCCTTTGAACTGGCCCATAGACCTGCAAAAGAGTGAGAGCTTTTGATCGGGCAGAGGAGGTTGCAACCACAATGAGTTCAAAGTCTCGCCCTGTACGCAACACAGCATGTGTAAGAAAAGCCATTAGAAAAAGGAGGATGGAGAGGGAGCAAAAATTGCTAGGTCTCTGCTTTTATACAGGCATACCAATGCCAGTCAGTGCAGTGGGGAAATGTCAGCAAATCTTAGAAAGCCCGTGACGAGGAGGAGACTCCACTTGAGGCAATCCTTGGCCTGCAAGGACCACAGCACAGGACAAAAGGGATGGAGAGACACTCACAAGTTTTGAGGTCAACAGTAAGGAGGGTCATCAAAAAAGATCTGGAGCTGAATTCACTTAGAAGAACCACGAGGTCATTCCAAATCCTGAAAGAGGAAAACATAAAGATGTTGATGCCTGGGACTGGCTTGATATATACATCCAGGGGCAGAGCTGATCTGGTCTGGTGAAAAATGTTCCTCAGTCGATGATATTGCCACTGCCCAAAGGTTTTCTAGGCCCCCAGATAGAATTTGCCGCTATGTTCATAGATGATGAAGTTAGGAACGCAACAAAGGGAGCAGAAGAACTCAGGGTTTACTTGGCCCTGTAGGCAACTAGGGAGCACTTTCCGATGATGTATGAGCCCAAATGAAGAATAACTGCTGTAAAATATTACAAAGTGCTTCAACAAGAATTTGCCTGACGCTGGGAAACATTTTTTGATGTTCCCAAGAAGCTCCTTGAGGGCTCATTTTTGCACGAGATGGCGCAAGGTCCCGCACTGTCCGCAGAACGCTCGCCTCCTTCCAGGAACTGTGGGGCCCCTTCAGCCCTGACATCAATCTACTGGACAAAGGCGTTTGGAGTTTCATGGACGTGACGTTAAATGCTCAGAGACTGGAAAATTATTGAAGACCTCCAAGCAACAATCCTCCTCGTGCTCACCCCTGAATATGTAGCATGAGTTACCAGCATACCAAAAGTTGCAGAGAAGTTGCAAGAGCTGGCAGATGCAAATAGAGGGCAAATAATGAGGGACTCGTGATGTACAGGCATGCCAAACACCCATGTTCAAGGTAAGCCGTTGCAAAGTTTCCCAGAAGCACAAAAAAGAAACAAAGAACAATGGTGACATTACTCGTATCTTTAAGCGTGTGTGCGTGGGTGTGTGTATGGAATGTGTGTGTGTGTATGGAATGTGTGTGTGTGTATGGAATGTGTGTGTGTATGGAATGTGTGTGTGTATGGAATGTGTGTGTGTATGGAATGTGTGTGTGTATGGAATGTGTGTGTGTATGGAATGTGTGTG
>JAAUXU010079608.1_pt1 | contig 31367 bp, 29 predicted proteins | sample 7278151 | NCBI WGS metagenome assembly JAAUXU01 (sample SAMN14350113, study PRJNA611818) | marine sediment metagenome | isolation source: surface marine sediment (1.8m) | place: French Polynesia: Moorea | collected 2018-08 | reverse complement strand
CATGAATAAACTAAGTTTTGACTGTGCTGCATCTCTTTTAATAGAGTAGCACCTTCAGTTTCAATGTGAACATAGCACTGCCACACACTAGGTTGGCTGGATCAGCTTCCATCGTGTAGTTTTGATACTACTCGTTCTGGCACTGTCTGCCAATGATATCTCTCGCTTGCTCCAGTTGCAACAAAGTTGCAGCCTCCAATCTCAGTACTATGCACCTCAATACTAAGCTGAGCAGAACAGCGCAGTATCGAGAACATATGGGGTAAAGGCGGTGATCAAGCATGCCGGCAGGTAGAGGCAGAAGATCATGTCTGAGAACTGTCACGGGTCAACTTCTACTATGAAACAGCCTCGCCGAGTGAAATTTCATCACATCGCACCAAAACACTCGTGAAAGATGGGAAAAATACCTTATTTGTCCGTCAGAAAGTGTACGTGAGGTACAAAGTGCGCACGCACGGTGAGAGAAGCATGGAGAATGAGGAAAAAAAAAACATTTTGCGGCAAAAAACAACACGAGTGTTGCGATTATCATTTGGCGACAAAAGGCAGCACGCACGCGGAATCTGTCGCTGTCGCTTTTGTCATTAGCTCATTAGTCATTAGTTTGCGGTTCTCTCTCTCTCTCCCTACCTCTTTTGAAGCTTGTTCGTACATAGCAGCAGCTTTAGCCCAGGGCAAAAGAGAGGGGGGATTTGAGCAGTATATGTAGAAAGCAAGGTGGCTACATAATGCCTTGGGCAATTCCCACTACCGCAGGTACGTCGTATAAGTTTGTAAGCGTTATACAGCGGGGGGAAAAGCGAGCGTGGAACAGTGCAAACAGTCGTTAATCTTGCCCTCAACAATGTGCCTCAAATGGGGCAATGAGTTTTCACACTTTACACTCCATTCCTTTAATGAGGGGCAAAATACTTGTATAGGTGTTAACAGCCTTACTACTCAACATATACACATATGTTGCTGCCAACTGAACGCTGTGCTTTTCGCGGTTGATTTTCATACTGCACTGGGAGTGGTAGTACGAAGTCATGACTTCTGCAAGCCAACTCTTCTTCTTTTTTTGGCACTCCCCCCCCCTCCCCAGTTTGCAAATTGGATTTATACGGCTGTTAAGCGTTCCAGTCGGTGTTGCTTGATGTGGTTTAGTCTATAACTGTCTTGCGGTGTAACCGTACACACAACACAGCTCTGACAGCTACGAACGCATCGACTTTCAAGTGGTACCGACCGCGGTCGACGACGAGGGCGAGGACGACGACGACGGCGACGACGACCACGACCACGACGACTGCGCAGCACCAGCAGCAGCGACAACCCAAAACAAGCGTTTTGATTAATGAACAAAACGATTCCACTTTTCTCCGGAGGAAGAAAAAAATGCTGCTCGCATCGGTCATTATCAGTGGAGGGAAAGCAGGAGGATCTCGGTGACGAGTGGAAAATCACCGGTTTGGCTGGCCCGAGGAGGAATATTTCACTGCTGCTAAATTGTTTGCTTTTCACCTCCGCCCGACGATTTAATTTGCCTGGAACAACCCCGAGTTTATCTCCCCTCTTTGCCCCGACGGATGCAATTATCCGGCCCACTGGAAATTGAAACAATTATCCGTCCGGCGCTTAAGTGGGAGTGGCGACGGCGGCGGCGGCGGCCAAGGCGGCGGCGGCCAAGGCGGCGGCGGCGGAATTTTCGGTGGCGGCGGAGGAGGAGAAGGAGGAGGTGATGTATTTGCTCTCAATCAGGCAGACCTGCAATTTGCATCGGTTGCTCAACGAGCGCACGTAAATCGGATTCTTTGCTGGAAAAGGGAGGAAAAAAAGAAAAAAAAAGAGACGTGGGTAGCACGGGGCAAAGCTGGGGATGAAGCTTGCGCAAAAAAAGTCAGGACAACAGACTTATTATTTGAAAATGAAGGCACACGCTGAAAGGCTCCTTGTGTGAGTGAGTGAGTGAGTGAGTGAGTGAGTGAGTGAGTGAGTGAGCGAGCGAGTGAGCAAGTGAGTGAGTGAGCAGAGTAGGCACACACAGACCAATTGGGATTCGCTGCTCCTTGTGGAGAGCGCACTAAAGAAAAAATAGACTTTGGGTCGGCTTCGGGTGCTTAATGAGAGAGCGGCCGGATCACTTTGAACGCTGCTCTTGCGGCTGCCTTGATTTGAATTCCTCTCAACTGAAGAATAAAGCAGAGGCACTTAAAGAGGTGATGTAGAAACACTTGAGCACATTCCTGGAATTATTCAAAGCACTCTGAATAAGATTTCCTCTCTCTCTCCATTTAGCTTGGGGGGTGATTTTGAAGAAATGAGACCTCTGATGGGAACCAACTTTTTTTTTTCCTTCTTCTCACTCGTTTGAGCGGCGCAAAAATCTGGTGCGCGAAGTAAGAAAGTATCGAAATGCACCGGAAAGTTTGGAAAAAAACACTGGCTGGCGGAGAAGCTGGAAATTTTCAGCACTTAACCGATTCAAGTTCAATTGAGGACTGAGGCTGCTCAGAGCGGGACGGGGTGGATATACGCAGACACACAATAGGGAATCTGCCTTTTCAAAGTCAAGAGCAGAGATTCTCTTTTCTTTGGCGTTTGTCTAACAACAATAGAAGGCCAGGTATATTGCCCGCTTTTAGTCTTTCAATTCCTTTTGAGCTATGAGGTATCTTCTGGCTATTAAGTACGACTTCGCGAGGTGGCGTTTTAACAGTGCGATTTGTTGCTCATCACATTGGCGATGTAACAAAGTTCGACGGACGTGCTGTAGCGCACCACACAACTGAAGAGCCATTCCTGGTCCAGGAATCGTGCGTGCTCGGACGTGGAGGTGTCCACCAGCTAGCTCATGGGCATCTTATACAGCGCAGTGCGGTACATAAACACCTATGAACGTAATGTGCGCAGCATAACGCAACGAAAAGCAGCTTCGGCATTCAACCGTTAGGTACCGCTACGTAATAATCCGGCCAACTTTCGCGGTTCCCCGGGGCGCCATCTAGACTTATCCAGAGGAACTTGGACACCAACGAAGACAGATACAAGCTTCTTCTACTTGAGCAACGTGTATTTTTTGCAATAAGCTACTTGAATGTTACCGCGTTCTGGAGACATAGCGAATGATAAAATGTCTTTATATGATTAAATATATATGTGTGTGTATCTACATATATACACACATAATAATATACTGGCATACTTTACACATGCGCTTACGATGAAATAGCAACGTCCCTGGGTTCCACGCTGCACCCAGACCCTAAACGTTTTCGTCGTGATACCACCAGCGAGTCCTCTTGGGGTTCTTGTGGCAGGTCTTCACGTAAAAGACGTCATCAGGAGGTCTCTTCTGCAGTATAAAATTGACGCGAAATTATCGCTTTACTGTAAAGCTGCAGATTTGTAATTGGACCGCGGAAATACTTTAGGATCCCCTGTTCCGCAATCACTACACGCAGCATACGGGCCAACTGGGCTTTGTAGTGCAATATACGTTTACATGAGGCTCATGATGACCCCAGCGACGGGAAATCTGCACGTGCTCACCTTCTCCTTGGCTGACGCCAGCATGGAAAGGATGGAGAGACAAACAGCTTCTACTGATAGCGCAGGACTCCAGTCCTCCGTAAGGATAGAGAGACATATGTGACCGTTGCTGTACACATGTGGATGGATGGGAATGTTGCTGCCCACAAAGACGACTTCAGGTGAGTCAAACGGGTACTTGGGGCCGAACTTGAAACTCAGGGTAAACGTCTCGCCGTCGTAGAGGGTTTCGGACGGGCCTTTTACACGGACTGTCCACCTGACATCATAGGAAGAGACATTTAGCGAGACAGACACACCTGTGCTGACACAATTACAGTGATGACCAAGTCTAAGTTAACGATGGTGTAAGGTGGGAAAACTAAGCCCAAGGCAGAGGTGCTGGTGGAGTGTGTTTAAGTTGGGAAGAAGAGGGTGTGAAGGGAACTTGAACTCCGGAGTCAAGTGGTTCCACTGACTGCACAGGGACAAGGCATGACTACTCACAATATGTGCGATGAATGATTGCCACAACTAGATCTGGCATAACTGTACGACTTCTTACTCGACCAGGTGGTCGGGTGGCTCCATGGCCACCCCTTCAGGTGGGTTCGTCACCATTGTCATCATCTCCTTGTGAAGGCGTCTCTGCAACGTCGGGTACGTGAATAAAACGAAAGCGACACCTTTGGGTGGTTCTACATTAACGACGCGCTCACCCCGGCCGGCGACGTCGATGAGACCATGGTCTTGGACCGACTTTTGTCTGCAATTGTCCGCTTCAGGGTTGACTTGTCATCTGTTGAAGAGATGGACATGGAGCCAACGGAGACTTACGATGAGCGTCAAGAAAAAGGTCTTTCCCGAGTAGATCGTGGGCAGCTCCTTCCGCTCCTCCAAGCCCAAGTGTTGCATGGACCAGCTGTTTTGTGCTTTCGTCCGACGTTTCTGGTCTATCTGCACCACGGAGCATAGATACAGTGGAGCGAGAAGAGGGAAACGCGCAACAGCTGAACTTCAGCTGATAAAACTTCATGCATATGGGTAACATTTGGATACAAAAATATTTATGCCATCCTGGGGCACGGGGCGGGGCAGGTGGGGTCGGACCGGGTTTTCACTGTCATGTCCAGCTTTCTCTCTTTTTGCGCAAGCATGAACATAAAGTAAAGAACGTGGCTAACCCAAAAGCAAAAGCAAACTTATGCATTCTAGAGCTCAGCTTTTCTAGCCAAGTTACCACTCCAGTTCACTAGTTATGTCGCTACTTGATATGAATATGATATTGCTCGCAGCGAGATCAGCATGCTCGCAAACCTGAGGTAGGCTTTAGGCCTGCTCCTATCCACTTGATGAATTTTGACATTCCTGGACGATTCGTTAGTCTCTTTCTCGCTTCATACCCACGAAATCTTGAAGCTTGACAAAAGTCAGCCGCTTTGCTAGACACCAAACATTGTAACTGTTCTTGACAAAAAACAACTATGTTACGCGTCAAGCCTTGGAAATCTCGCTGGACTATCCACAGCTGATTTTTCGTTAGGATTTCATTGAGATGAGCGATCCATCAAGCGTGTCATGTATGTTGATGCCCGCCCACTACTGACCTGGAAAACGTTCCTGGCCACCAGACTGTTTGCTAACACAGATTACAACCTTCTTGATAGAGCTTGGAGGGCGGGCTGCTAGTGGCGGGTGCGGCAACAGCTCCCCATGCGGAAACAAACTCAAAGCCTGTTTAAAGAGGCTTCAGTTTAACAGTTTAATGGACAGGATATGTCATGCATGATTTTTAGTGTGCCAGTGCTAAGGTAGAAACCATGCAGAAACTCAAAATTGTGGTCCAGTAGGGTGGCCTGTGTAACATTTATTGCTCTGAAGTAAGCAACATTTTCAACTGTAAATTTGTGTAATGTTTGTGTAACTGTAAAAATGTATATTTGTATGCATCACAAACCACATACACATGCATAAACAAACAAATACGATGCTACACATGCAAGGGCTTTGCAGTTTTGCCTGCTTTCTTGCGTTATGGGATGATTCGAAATTGTTATTCATCCACTGGATTCTATTGATAATCATTGTAAGCGCTATGAGATAAACATATTGAGTTAATGTTCAATGTAAGCACAGCTCTGGGAGTGGTTTATAGTACATAAGGGTGACAGACATGACTTTTGCAACAACTGTCAGAACTGGGATAGTTATTAATGACTTAGTTGGTAAGTTTCAACATGCTTTCTATGAAAGCTACCATCTCGTCCACATACACGTGCAACTTGGTAGTTGTGGTGGAGAACCTTATGATGCATAGAAATCAAATGACTCATGCGCTTTTGTAGGGTATATCCGTGACGAATTTGTCAGCCAAATTGACCAAAGAAAGAACCATTTGACTTATAGTTAGGGTGGATCCTGTGAAGGAGCTGATGGTAGAGGTGCCTACTGATGTAGTGTAGTGCAGCCGCGTCAATGTCTGAAAAGGGTGGCAATTCCATCCCAATCAGAGGTGTAGACGAGAGTATGCATACCATCACTTGTGCAGTTTGCTGCAGGACTTGACTTGAGAGCATCTAGTTACAGACGGTGGTCTGGCAATTACTTTGTAGCCAGACCAGCTCATACTATGGTTGCGTATTTCACTTTCATCTTTCTGCCAAAAGCAGGTGCTGTGGTTCTCTCTAAGCCTTGGACAAACTCAACTGTCTGCAAACTCAACGTTTGCAGTGCAAGTGTGTGGTCACGGGGCATTGCCAAACTCTCTGTGATCATTGTATGATTGAGGAGTGCATTTCAGATGGGGGCAACAGCAAGTTGTACACATAGACCAAGAGTTGGTAATGGAATCAGACCAAATCGCAACACAGAAAGAGAAAGGAATAGGAATTCAAGATGTCCACACAAAGTCGACGTTCATCAAGCTGGTTCTCTTGAAACTTTTCAAGCGATGTCTGTTCATAGGACTATCTGTGAACCATTTGTGCTTTCGCCTTCGGCTTGATCATTCTTTTGGTGAGATCAGGTACGTCCTTTTATGCTGTGGTTTGCAGATTGAAGTACATTCAGCCTCAACTGCCACTTGTCTTTCTACCTTCAGTTCGTTGAATTGTCCTCAGGTCTCCATACCTTTGAAGGCTGTATGATTTGTGATAGATAACAGCACCTCAATAAGTTGTAAGGGGAGAAAAGGGATTATTTGCTCTCAGCTAACCTCATTAACTGAGCCAGCTGACATTTCTTCTTTCAGGGTCGCTGTTCTACGCAGATGGAAAGAAGACGCTAAGCTGTTTACATCCTCCATGGCCTGCCCTGCGCACTCAGCAGCTGATCCTTCAACTTAGCTTGTGAACGAAGAAGACAGACAGGTAGCAACAACTCCGAGCACCCCGTCTCATTCGAGATAAACAAAGCAGCCTCTGTCACTTTCTACGCTGAGCAGACCTAAGTGTTCGTCCTCGCCTTCGACTTTCGCGTCATGGGAGGAGTCGGGGTCTTCTTCATCTTGCTGTTGGTAAGTTCAAAAAGGGGTGATTTTTTTGAAGTATGTACAACCTGTAACAAAGTGAATGGCGTGGTCCTCATTAAACGTTTTCTTTACTGGACTGAAACAGATAGCCTTCCTCATCTACCTGTTCGGCGGGATGCTGGTCATGTACTGGAGGGGAGCCACCGGCTGGGAGCTGATTCCAAACCACAGCTTCTGGAAGGAGCTGCCTGGAAAGATAAAGGTAGTGAAAACAATGGTCGTGATTCCGACCGCCCGTCTTAACAACGTCTCCTTTGATACAGACTTCCGTGGTCTACTGCTGTAATGGCTGCCGACCTGAGGATAGCTACGAAAGGATCTGATTGGTATGCATCCACTCCACATAACACCAAGGATGAAGCAAAGCTGTGATCACATCATTTCTCTCGATTTATGCGAATTTATGTAACAATTATGTTCCTCTCTCGTCATGCTTAACTGGATGCAAAATCTGTGTACCGCAGAACATTGTTTCTCGTGCACCTGATCATCTTAATGAGTAAATGAGTAAGATCAAGAGCTGTCTTCATGTATAAGCAATGTTAATACAGTATATTTCAACGAGTACAATAGACACATAACCAACTTTATGGATGACTGGAGTGACTTTCGGTTGCATAGGTAGGTATTTGTCAGTGGCGCCTTGTATTTTGGCACGTGTTCAGCGAACTTCTGTTTCTACCTTAAGTACTGAGTTTAGGTACAGGACAATGGAGTCAACAAAGCAAACAATGCCCATAGGTTACTTCGTTAGTATGTCGACAACTTGGTTTGTGTATTGGTGTAGGTAAGAGATTAGTTTAGTCACGTATGACAATGTCAGCGTTGTGCGGTGAACAGTTGCAACCGGAAGAAGTACCCAACGTAAAGTCTAGCTCAGTCTCTTTGAAACTTCAGCTTTGTCAAGAACCTCGGGTTTGTCATGACTTTTGCTGATTACCGAACACTGACTGGATGATGAGACTAGAGCCTACTTCAGACGGATCAAGAACAAGAGTACTTGGTAGGGTAGTGTACTTTCCTACTTTCCTAAATAAGCCCATATTTTGTAATCTTATATAAAAGTCAAGGTGCGCATGAACAGTGTGATGCGCGTAGCAAAAAAGCTGTTTGCTGCAGAAATTCCCACAGGGATATAAACTTGGGGCATGGGGATATAACAGAGTAATAGGCTATAACTGCAGAATGCAAGGGGTTACATGTTATGTTGTAGTTTAGTTTTTAAACCACGCAACGTCGGATGTTTCTCCTCGTTTCGTATTTTTTAAGGACTGATGACTACATTTTAATGACCATGATTTTTCCCACAGATATTAATTTTCTGGCAAAAAGTTAATTTTTGGACTTTAGGGGGACAAAAGTTACAATTCGTATTTCATTTTGTGCGTGCCGAAGCCATGGCTAGAGGTAGTTTTTTTTATTTTTAAGTCACGAGGGCCTAAATTTCAAGAAGCTGGCCCAGGTCACGAAGAAGAGCAACATGTATGCGAAAAAAAAGAAAGAAACCGAGGTGACACAGGCTGTTTAATAAGAAAGGTGACATTCCTAACGGCACGTTGGTTAAAAAAATTGGTACGGCACGTTGGTAAAATAGAAAAGTCCCCTTTAGAAAGTGAAAAAACTTTCTATTATTCTAATATTTGTTAATTATTTTCATAGTGAAGCATTCACTGCGACTAGGGACTAGAGGATTTTAGCCTCATGACGAAAGTCCGATATGCTTTTGTGTCAATGCTTTCTAGATAGGTCTAGTCAGCAAAAGCAGTCAGCATCGTCCAGACCTTCGGAAAAGTCGTTACGAATTGTTTCAGCACTAGATGATACCACGGTCGGTTCACTCCATACATTGCACATTTGTCAACTTCCCACCTCGCAACTGAATTGCCCCGGCATCATCGAACGCTAAAACAACTGGCAACACCATTTTAAAGTTGAATAAATATGATGAGCTCGACGTGCGTTACGACCACGTCCGAGTGATTGGAGGGAGCGCCGCCGCGGTTACTTCTATCCAAGCCGCGACCACACAGTTGTCACCCTGTACGTGACTAAAGTAGCCCTTTACCAAAAAGTTCTCTTGCGCGTCCGCTGAAACCTTGGCCTTCAAGAGCAGCACACGCAGTTCTTCATATTCACGTTTTGTCCTCCATCTCTTGCACAAGCTCTTCTTCCGCCACGTAAAGTCGTGTGAAGACCAGATAGTCTCTGAAATATGCGAACAATTTCTGTACATATCCATCGTGCAACTACGTAAGCATCTCTCACATTACCTGGTGACCTTAAAGAGAGAGTAGTAGTTTGCGAAAAGCAGGATGGTCTCCGACAATAACATGTACCACTGGGAGGACCAGGAAAGAGAGACGTGCTGGGCCAATACCAGGCCAGAATGGAAGATGAGAGCCAGCCAACTGAAGAGGCTAACGTCATGGAAGAGCACCTGCATAAAGTTTGTTCCTTGGGCACAGTGCGGGCACATTACGATCACATGGTCGCTTACGAAGAATCTGGTTTGGCCGGCGTCCTCAGGCTCCGCCGAGTTGGCTACCCCCTCGGCCCTGAAGAGGTCCCTTCCATACCTCACGATGCTGCCTCTCGGCCAGAAGCATCCGGGAGACCACGCATTGTAAAAGTTCGGAGAAACCCGACCCTCGATACGGCTCCACTTCCCTAGGTGGGCCGCGCATCTGTGCATCATGTGAACATAGGAAGCAGGGAAGCACTGGACCACGTAGAGGCTAAAGCATCCAACCCACACCAGCATCACGTGGCGACCAACCCAGCTCCTGTCGTAGTGCAGGTAGGACTGGAGACGAAAAAGGGTCATCGGTAGATAAAATAGCACAGGTTAGCACTTAGGTCTACGGTAATATCAAATTACCTGAGTAAAAGCGCAAGGCACGAACGTTGTGTAGTAGGCGCTGCATATAGAGTTGAAGGCCACCTGTCGGAGCCTCGCGTTGAAGTCCAAGCGCATCAACCCGCTCTCCTGCCGCACGTTCTCCGGAATCGGCGTCGAGCCCGGAGAGTGGAAACTAGTCCGATAGTTTCCTAAAAGTTCATACCAGAGATACAGCATAACCAAACTCCGGAGCAACTTGCAAAGAAGTTCATACCCGACTTGTCTTTGAACAGTTTCATTTTACCGACAGAGGTGGTCGGGATCAGCTCTAGAAAGGGCTCGGCGGCGAATCCGAACAGGCAAAAATATATGGCGACACTGCAAATGTTATTCTTACAGATTATTGCCTCACGGGTGAGCACCAAAAAGGCATTTCTTACGGGTAGGCCAGGTACAGAAGATTGATCATTGGATACTGTCCCATCTTGAAGTAAATGATGAGAAAGAGCACGGTCGGCACCGCCAGCGTCATGAGACTCCTGCTCACAATGAGGAAGCTCGGAGTCCAGTAAATGGGGGTCAAGCGGGAAATGACAGTCTTGACCAAGGTCCACAACAGCCGACGGCCAAGGAAGAAGCCGGCGAAGCTCAGCAGGTGCCACTCGATCAGATACCAATTCTAGATAGACATCACAGACAATGCACACGTGATAGTCATATCGTTTAGGTTTGTCTGTCGCATGTCCAGGCGAGTGCTTACCACTGCGCTGTCATTATAGGAATGAGGCAGCCAGAAGACTGATCTATACAGGTGCAGCAATTGTAGCAACATCGCGACCATGGAGTAGGCGAAGACGATAATCTCGAAGGTAAGGTTTCCGTCTACAGGGATGTCCGGAACAGGAAAGTAGTGGGTATAGAGTAAGGCTGAAGGCGGAAGCGGGCAGGACGAAGGTGAGGAGGAGGAAGCATCGTAGCCGCTGAAACGATCCAGTTGCTGTTAATGCCAAGTATCATCGTCGTCATGACGTATGAAGAAAAATCCCCCTTACTCTTGCTTGTGTCCCGGCGGCGGCGGCGGAGCGTGCGGTTGATGTGACGACGTCGAGTTGGCCGCGGTGGCGCGGAGCGCGGCTTGCCGCCGCTGCAACACCGCGGCCGAAGCGGACACGCGAGGCCGCATCAAAAGCTCTTGTGTGTAGATCCAGATCCACAGGTGTCAGTTACTGGTGACCAATGGACTCTTGAGCTTCCACCCCTCTGTTCCCGACCACCTAGGAATTCAAGCAGGTAAACGTAAGGTACATTTACATCCACCTGAGTTACTAATTTACACGTACTGCAAACATAGCACCTCAGATGTAATTAGCCATGGACAATTCTATACACAGTAGCACGAGTTCCTTCTAGGGAAATGACATAGCGAGACTGAAATCTCTCCACGGAAGTCCAAATTTGCAGGAAAAAGTGTTTTCGAGGCCAGCTTTCGTCCATAATCTTCAGGCCGACTTAATGCAGAGAGGATTCATTTTATACTTAGGTCACTTCCTCTGAGACAGCATTATGAGACGTCCAAGGTCTCAAACTATTGGATTCAAAAACATCAAAAATGCTTGATATCTCGTGGCCTTGACCATTTTTTTCAGATCTCGGACACTTACTTTTTTACTTGCCATGTCAAACTGCTCATAACGCATCGTATTAAGGGAGAACTCCTTCACAAGCAGCCATAAGCAGGTAACATGCTGGGGACTGCGACATCAGTTTCAATGGTGGCTTCTTTGGTGATTCATCAAGCTGCCAGGCCTCATCCCCAAGGTTTTCAAATTTTGCCAACCAGCCTTGCACTCTTTCTACCTGAGTTGGACAAAAAAGGTGTAGGATTTCCTGACCATGATGAAATCAGTGATAACTGGCACAGTCTGCTTGGCTCCGTTCGGGGACCACATTTCAAGCGTGTGAGACTTTAAATTTGTGCACTGGAGTTAGATCGCACGTCGAAGCTAGTGGTACCTGCACTTTCGGGCAGTGTAGCTGAGCCACAACTGGAGCTAAGCTAGTTTAGCACTTGGAAGAGAGCAAGAGTATGCGCCAGTAGCTCATCAGTGAGTCATCCTTGATACTCGATCAGCGGATCGTACACCCTCAAAGAAATTTGCTTTATGAACGCTTATGGCAATGCTTTATGCTTATGGCACCAAAGAACCTCCCTTTTGGAAAGCCTTGGGAACCAATTGTGCCTTTAATTTCTGCCCTCGAAAGAAGAAATTTGCGATGCATAAAGTTAGCTGTGGCCAATCAGGAGCTACATTACGCATCGCAATGTCGCATATCAGATGACAAAAGATAAAAAACCTCGCGCCAAAGAAAGAAAAAGGAAACTTTATGAAGACTTGAATTTTTTCCTGAGCCACGCTGATTCCGAATCTGAAGGAGTCGGGTTGATCGAACCAATGGTGAAGGCGCTAGAGGGGTTTCACAGGCGCAACTTCATCGTGAGACTACTGAGTGGAGATTTCATAGAATGATCAGCAGCTCTAAAGGTACTTCTCAGAGCAATGTACAAGGTCATCCAATCTAGTTGAGTTCTCTTGAGCTCTGCCGACTTGAAAGCTGGTAGTAAACAGAAGTTAGGTTTGGTTGGGATGGTTAGGTAACTGAGTTATTTCATTTTGCCATGGCTATGGGCGGAGAAGGGACGTGGCAACCCCGGCAACTGATCATCTCGATTTTCCTACTTTCTTGCCTTTTCCCTCACGTCAGCTGACGATAGTACAGTGAAACCCGGATATAGTGACATAGTTTGGTCGAAGTGAAATTGTCACTATGGGCGGGTTGTCACTATACCTGGGTGGTGCAAAGATCCTATGTGCAAAGATACTGATTTTCAGCTGTAAATGAGAGTGAAGAGAGTGACAAGGACATTGTGCAAGAAGTTTTGGGCAAAATGAGCAGGAACAGTGACGTTCAGGTTGTAGAGGAGTCTGATGTCGACGAGGAACAGCCCTGTCCAACCCATAAAGAATAGTTTGCTGCAGCCAAAGTTTTAGAAAGAGCTTTTTCCAAGGAGGGAAACCACCATTTTGTGGATCAAATCAACACTGAGGCGCAAAAGGGTGTTTTCAAGAGTATGAAGCAAGTTATGATAAGGAGGTATTTTGTTGCTGAGGAGAATTAGCTACAAAATAAAAATGTCACTTTAAGTGGGCAAGTTGTCAGTATAACTGAGTAGATTTATGCACATAAAAAATGGTTCTGCAGTAATTTGTCACTATAGATGGGATGTCACTTTATCCGGATGTCACTATATCCCGGATTCATCGTTCCACATTCCTTAGGCTGCATTTCTGTGGTGCTTGGCTGCTTTTACACGGTCTCGAAGTTTTGCAGTACTGGACTAAATTTCTGACCTGCACAAGTTGACCAAGCTTTCTCTTCGCTGCCAGTAATTAGCTTGGCTTTCTGAATCCAGTTCTTGAGTTCTCTCATGGCCTCCTAAGCTGGATTATATTGATGATTCGCTGGTGTTTTGGGCATCTTGTCTGTCTGATGTTGCTGCTCGGAGCGATCGGAACGGTGCGCTTGTTGCCAGCCGAGAAGCTTCTGCTGAGGCTCTGCAGCCGAGAGATGATGTTGCCGACGACGAGCTGCCAAAGTGACCACCCAGCCGACCACTGACCACCACTTTTGTTTTGCCGCCCAAAGTCCTTCGAAAATGACCAGTTTGATCGGAAAAGGCCACCGTTGGTCTCACTCGGTCAGCACGACAGAGAAGACAGGAGCAACACCGAGAAGTGGCGAAGTGGGGCAAACAACAACAAAATAATAACAAAAGTTTGAATCCATGATTTAATAGTTTGCGTTAAGCTACCGTTATGAGTGAAATAAGAGTCCTTATGTTGGCCGTCAGACATTTTAAGATGGCATATGAATTAGAATACTTTAGCAGAAAGGATCATATTATATCATGGCTCCATTCGTTCACCGCTGATCTGTTGTATTTTCTGCCCAAGCACTGAGCAGCGACGGCAGCAAAGAGAAATGGTTCTGCAGTGGCTGCAGCGACGAGGAGGCCGGGACTGACAGGGTGACAGCCGCACAAGACAGAACAGAAGGCCTGGCTGCTGCTGCTGCTTGCTCTGACGACTACTCTTCTTATCCACAGGTGATGGCGATCGTGATGGATCTAAATTCAAGCTCAGGTCAAGTTTAGTAGGAATCCTGGCTTCTCAGTCGACGCAAACCTGGATTGGGGGATTACGATCCTCATTTGCTTGGCAGCCGCATTCCAAAATGCAATTTGAGTACCCAGGAGTGTAACTTTGTAAAGTGCTTAAAAGCTTGAGAGCTTGGCTTGCCACGCATCCCTAGATTATGGTGATTGTCTGGCCTGACTCACAGCAGGCGGCCCAAGCCACCTCGGGCGCCACGGGGACGTCGTCGGTGCTGCTGCTGCAAGCCAGGTCCTTCTCTCGCTGCCCCTGCCCTCTTTCGCCGACTCGTGGGAATGAGGATGGGGAAAAAGACAATCATTAATGGCTCTGTACTCAGAGAGAAGAGCAGTTACTCCAAAGCAAAAGGATTGGAAATGTAATTAATTTAGGATTTTTTGGACCGAGCAAAAAGTTCCTCGTGCCGATCAAACCAACCAACTGCGTGGAAAGGTGACCTCAGGTTTGTCGTGAGGGCCGAGAAGGCCGCGCTTCCCGAGCGCAACCTTCTCACTGCTGCTGTTCGTCCTCAAACTGTCGCTTGCTTTTAACGTTAGATGGCAGCTCGATCGCACCATCTCTTCCTGCCATTGATAACGGGCAGAAGACCGGAGAGGTTCCTTGTGTGAAAAGTGATCGACCGACATCGTTCAGGACTTCTTCATTCTTACGCAAAGTCTTCCTCGCCATGTCTGGAGGGGTGAGCGCTGTGACAGCGGCTGGCGGCGGCGGTGGTGGTGGCGGTGGCGGTGGAGGTAGCGGCGGCGGCGCCCACGGGCCTCATCGCGGAGGCGGTGGAGGCACAACATCGGCAAGTGGACCCATCGGGAGTCCGGCGGCCGCCTCGCTGGTCCTGCCCGTGCTCATCAAGCCCATTCTGGCTCAGGTAAGAAGAAAACAAGACTGTACTGTTTTGGTTCACTTGCAGGTGTCACGCTTTACTGATCCCTTCCACGTCTTTCATCGGCCAAGAACAACGGCCTAAAGATTGGACCGACTTGGTGATTCGGCCATTTTGAGCTTGTCAATAATATAGTTGTTTTCACGGAGCTGTTATGTACATTGTACAGTGTAAGTGTACAAAGTGGAATGTCAGCGTGGGGCACTTTCCCCTGCAAATTTTGCATTGTACAAACAATGCTTCCCCCGGTAATTCTCTGGGGAAGGCAAAAACCCAAAGATAGGACAAAACTGGCAAAATTTACTGAACACACTGCTTCCTTCACTGGGATTCTCACTCTGGTTTTGGCCTTATTTCACTGATCAAATTTACCTTGTAAGAAAATGGTTTCTGAGTGCTTGTTCCTCTTAGCAGAAAAATCATTACTATCCAAGTTCCACTCAGGTAAAATCTGGATATTGGTGGCTGTCACACTTCCATGCCGTCTACGTAAGAGATATCTCGGATGCATACTTGTAATTCTATATGCAAGTCTTACATGCATGTAGACTACGTAAGAGGTATGCTATACCTACACATGCAGGGAGCAAACGTCACCAACCTTCAGGTCTTATAACTATAAGATACGTTATGCAAAATGGTCCTCCTACAATACCAGGTCTCTTCTCTTCAAGGAATCTGAGTTGCACTTAATTGAGTGTATTTGGTGCAGTCTTTTAAGTACGGTAAGACCCGGTGCAAGTCTTTCCTCGAGGGTAAAATGAGGGCTCGTGGGCCTAAGCATAGGCGGTATGGCTGTTGGGTCCTCGGAGGCGAAACGTAGCTTTCATCGCTGATTTAGGCTTTTAGGCTACGTTGTGCACAGTATTTTCTACTCCACCGCTGTTCTGGCACCTGCTACGTGATAGTAGTTAACGCTACTGCCAGAGTAGGACAAGCTCTAATAAGCAAGACCTGTCTCTCTCTAGTTGGTGGCCAAATGATGACAAGGTGGCGCCGAGGGAGCCTCGCGCTTTCTCTTCTTGCCTGCTGCGTTAATCAAATTCCATTACCTCCACCAAGATACTGCTATATTATACCCTCTCCTCAGCTCTGATATTGCTGGTGTACATACACGATTAAGACGTTGCTATATGGGAGGCACGCCTGCTCACATAGTATGGCGCCTATAGCTCTTTGGTCTCTTCCTCAACGAGCACAAACTCCACGCCGCCGCCATCCTCGGACTCCTCAAAGTGGTCCGTGTCTTCTCCAAGGAAGAAGACGGAGTTGATCCTCGCCCTGAAGCAAATTTCACCAAAAGGCCTTTGTTTTCCAAAGAGAGAAAAGTCCTTTACCCTACTTAACAGACAGTAGCAGTGGCTCATGGTGCGTACGAGGACATTCCAAGACACCGGTGACATTGTTATTCTGTGCTGTGTACTTGATTCACTACAGATTTGTAAGGTCTTTTTGGTGAAATTATTCAGCCCTTGTGCCTTGAGCCACGGTCTTAAAAGCTCCCACGCTTTCCCTCCTAAGCTGATTGGCCCTCTGCTGCAGGACTTCTTCCTCGGCCTCGAGGGCCCCCTCCATCTGCGTCAGCATATCCTCCGCGGCGCTCATAGCGCGGCGAGCCCGGCGCAAGTCGGCGCTGGACTGGCGCTGGGCTCGCCCGGTCTCCAGCTGTAGCGCCACCCAGCGGCGGAAGCTGGAGCCGAGTCCTTTGGCAGAGCTTCTTGTTGTACTGACCGGGTCTCCTGGAAGAACGAGAACATGTCAAATGTGAGCTCCCCTCCCTGAGACAAGAGCTGTGTGCGCGTGTTTGCTTGGAATGAGCCACACGTGATGAAACAATGCCTTCTCCTCACTCTCAGCAGATTGGCCATTTAAAAGCAGCTCTTTCGTTGATGCGTTAAGTGCACCTCACTTTCTCCTGTTCAGATCTCGTTTTCTGCTACTGAGCTTTCTTTTGTCATTCCTAATTTGGGCTCGAGCTTGCCTAAGTGCCAGAGATCTTACGTGCATGCCTTTGCTTCTGGCTCGCAGTTGGTACGTGCATTGTCTAGTATGTACATACATGCATCCTACTCCCAATGCCAAGTACTAGCCGACGGACCCACGGCGTTCCAAAGATATGTCCCACTCTAAATTGCTCAACGCTCTGCTATCCATGGGGCAATTTCATTCATTCTTTTTGCAGGTTAGAGGAGAACAGTGGGATTTGGTGGCACTTCTGACGGACGTGTACTCTAATCTACGGCATTTATCGTGGCTTGATCATCAAAGCAATTTGCATGGTGTTGCTCAATACCTTAGAGTCACGTTACTGCACAGACGTCTCCTGAAGATGCAAGTGGACAGATGTTGACTTCTTTTGCTTTTTTTACGTCTTGTCACAAGCGAGGATTCCTAGTCAGAATTGAGTCAGGGACACCCAGGGCGATAAAGTTTCCTTTCGATTGATACAATTATTGCTCTGTTTCATGCAGTGATTGTGGAGATACAGGTCAGGATGCGTCGAATTAGCCTCCAGCAGAAATCTGTAGAACGGTAATTGGACGCACCCTGTATAAACACTGATGAGCACTCAGAATTTTTTCCTTGGTAGTCCTCTGACATTTGTCTCACGTACAGTGCACTGCATACACATCAAGTCATCCACAAAATGTCTAGACGTTATAGCAATCGGCGTTAACTGTGTGATTCTGAAGTTTTGAGCAGCACTGTGTATTTTAAGCCTATTCCAAAGAATTTCCCTTGTGAGGAAGTTCCTTTAGATTACTTTCTGCATAATCGTCCACACCGTCGTACACGTTCATCTAATGCACTGTGTGTGGACGTCTTTTATGTAAACACCAAATTTGCATCATTCAGTGATGAGGGCGGGATGCAGAGCACTTATTGTACGTCAATGCTAGTGCTCACATATGCGAGTGACCTGGTCGTGCCGATCATTCATGTCTGTATGAAGGACTACGACCGACCTCATGAGTAGGAATGCTAATGGAATATTTGGACTCCCCGACGTCCTCGTCCATTCACTCACCCCCGTCGTCGTTGTCTTCTTCGTCGTTGGTGCACTCCTTCCTTTTCCTCTTCTCGCTCTCATATCGCTCAATCACTTTACGCTCATGCTCAATTAGCTCCTCCATCTCACGCTTCGCAATTGCAATGTCTTTCTGCGAATTGGCCAGGCACTCCATACCATCCTTCGTCGTGAATGTTAGTATTCTCTTCACAGACTTAAGAACGTGCGTGTTATTCATTACCTTTATATTGAGAGTGTTGAGTGAGTGCCTCCTCTTGTCGGTGTTTGGTCGGAATGTCTCTTCTGATGTGCCCCACGTGAAAGCGCCCATTATGCCCGCCAGCAAGGTGTTTCTCCTCTTTGAGTTTATTGATGATTCTCGCAATACCTCCTCAGGTGAGCTTTTCGTGACTGAAGAAGCTGGACAGGATGCCTCTGGAGTCGTCCCCATCCATGACGTCATCGTTGACGTGGCTGAATTAGTCGACTACACCGAGCTTTACTTGGAATTCCACCGACTGTCATGTGTACATAGTGATTTGATCAAGCAATTGGCATTGCCTGAGAGTTGTCTGGTAGCTGAGTTGGTTTCTTTCTCGCAGCAAAGCTCGGTAAAAGTTGTTCCTTGTCTGTCTCTTCGTCGTCTTTGTCGAACGTGTGGTAAGAGCGCCTAGACACTGTCGACGGCGCCGTGGCCATACCCGGTGCTGACAAGTAATGGCGGCAAGTGTGTGGGTCTGAATGAAATATTATTGCAAGGCGTTGTTGACCTCGGTTCCTCGTCAGTCGTGCAAAGTTCGACAAAAAATAGGTCATTGACCAACTGTGACTGTGTGGATTAGAACTGTATTAGGAATACTTTCAAGAGACAATTGCTCACCTCAGACCGACCGTGGCAGAGCTCGGCAGAGTGAAGCCAGTGGTTTGACAGACAACTTTTTATCCCCTGCACTTAGTATCACGAGTGGAAGTAACTCTGGCTTCTTCATACATTTTCTTACTCTTGTGTAACAATGTGCGATGAACTCGCTCTGTTGCGCGTAGCAGTAGGTCTAGTACGAAGTAGTGGTGACACTTGTTTTCCCGTGCCGCACAGATGTTGGGCTTTCCTGCCCCTCAAGTCTTCACCCCACTCGGTTCTTTCACAGTGCACTCTCCTGTTAAAACGTATGAATATTTATGAATGATCCGCCAGCGATGATAAATCTGTGGCTGTATGGCTCGCAGACTTGGTGATGACGACTCCGGCCTAAGTATATGCATTGACGTGTTTTAGCTTGAACAACGCGATGCGTCCGCTTCTCACACACTGCGTGCGGCTCTCAACAAACTGGAGGCGTCTCATCCTGGTTTCTCCTACGAGTTCGTGCTTGGACTCGTCAGGAAGGCGGACATGGCCGTCAACATGAACGAGAGTCTCCTCAGGCTCCAGGGAATCACCACTGAGCAAGACAGTGAGTCGCATGTGTTATAAGATGCTTCTGAAGCAATTTTATCTTTGGACGCAATTGTTGTTTGCATACTAAATGCGAGGGAATTTGGAACATAATGACAGTAATGTGAAAATCACTACCCGTACTTGGTTACACGTGGTTGTCTCTGTTGTCTGTCTCTGGCAGGTTGCCAGCATTGTTCTCCACGATATTCTTGTTATGTAGGCAAAGTTTTAGTAAGTCTGTGCGACCTGCTGTGCAGTTTAGGTGAATTAACTTATTTTTCTCTATCAGACAACGACTACAAGTCCGCCAGGGTGGAGGAACCCTTTCAGGAGTTGAACAAGAAGTCTGCAGCCCTCAAGAGGATTCTTTCCAGGATTCCGGACGAAATCGCAGATAGAAAAACGTTTTTAGAGACGATTAAGTGAGTGTCATCTAGTGCATTACCAGTTTTAGGTTCACAACATTATCATTGTCCACTTGTGTGAGCTAAGAAAATTCCTTTCATACGAGAGAGACTTTGCATAGGCCAAGTGAAAGCTGCAACTAGAGACCTTGATGTGATTGCCTTCTTTGAGTAGCAAAAGCACACGTATCGATGTGTTCTTTTTGATCCTTATGGCTGCAAAATCCAGAGTTTGTATGAAGAACGTTACATAGCATTACATTGCATTCGTCGACGCTGAAACTCTCACCATTTCAGGGAGATAGCGAGCGCAATCAAGAAGCTGTTGGACGCTGTGAACGACGTCTCTGCTTTTGTTCCGAGCTCCCAAGCCAAACAATCACTTGAGCAAAGGAAACGAGAATTCGTCAAGTACTCGAAAAGGTTCTCAAATACACTCAAGGACTACTTCAAGGAGGGGCAGTGAGTACTATATATTTCTAATCCCCAAAGACTCTTGACCTCATGTTAATTTTTTCTCAGGCCAAATTCGGTGTTCGCATCAGCTACATATCTAATCTACCAGACCAACCAACTGATGCTGACTGTGAAGACCAAATGTGCATAAGTAGAATGATGTCAAGAGAAGAATACTACAACACAGTAGTTTTTAACGGACTGTTGACTGTTGATACATGTACTGTAAAAGTTTATACCCTGTGTGCATACGTATGTGTACGTTCCAGCGTTGCCAAACTTATGAGAAGAACAACCACCTAACAATGAGAGACTTACCCAAACAACGCAAAATATATTCTGAAATGTCCCTCCAAAAGGGTCTGGAAAACGCCACATGTCTTGAAGTTTTGCTGGCAAATATTGCATCCGGCGACACTGGTACGTACATCCCATACGAAGTACGAGTACTTGTGCTACACCAGTATGCTTAAGTTAAAAGTTACTGCGTATTCGTCGATCAGTCTCTAAGAAGTTTATTGAACATTTGGAGAGGGAGGAGAAGGGCCAGGGTCCTCTGTAGCAACTGTTCCTTCCGGGTGGATCCTGTCGACGAGCGAGCTATGGTGTGCCTCATCACTGCGTCGCTGCCTATGTGCATTAAATTAGAGAAAAGTGGTCTCTCCGAACAACGTGGAATGTGCGCATGTCACGGACCGACCTCTAGTTACGTGCACAACGACTGACTGTGAATAGGACGAGGCTGGATCACAAGTGTAGGTTCCCGAGTCGTCAGCCTCTGCCTGGGAGATGATGAGCGAGGTGACGATGGCGTTGGGACGCCTGTGGATCACTATTGTTCCACCTCGACGACGATCTTGAGTGATGACCTAGGAGCGAGATCCATTCAAGATCACCAACTGTACTGGTTCACGTGTCGGCGCAATGAACTTTGTATATCTACGCAGGATTCTCACCTTCCCATTGTAGTTCCAATAAATATGCTGCGCATGTGTGGGCTGGCTGCCGGTATGGATCAGACACGTTAGGTTTATGGTGCTGCCGGTCTCGATGAACAACTGGTGGGTGCCCAAAATGGACGTTCTTGGTTCTTGGGGAAAAAAATGTTTTTTGACACTGATCTGGTTCCCTGCACTGTTGCGTCCCACATACCGATGACGTCAACGGCCATGAAGTGAGCCTTATGTGGCGTCGTGCCGATCTGGCACTCGTAGATGCCAGCGTCCGACAACTCCACTGGATTTATACTCAGACTCCACTCCTGTTCATTATTGTTGTGAAAGACTTTGATGCGATGACTCGTGGAGTACAAGAAATTGTCCACGGCTAGCAGGGCTGAGCCCTCGTGACGCAACCAAGATACCTGAAACAAGTGGTCCTTGTACTTCTGTCGCGTACGGGAAGTGCGCTTTGTCTTACAGATTGGCCATCCAGATGACGAATGACACATGTAAGGATGAGTTGCTTCCCCACCAAGATGGACGCGTTTCCAGAACTTTGTGCTTTGTCGATGTAGGGAGATAACCCCGACCTGAGGGACCTTGGCTCCTCCTGACTTCGCCCGAGCAATGAGACTGTTTGCCGACTGGACCCTAAACCGTGCATATACTACAGGTAGCATACTTTCAGGCACGCTACTGAGATGCGTAAATCATAGCAACGGAGCAACAGCGATAGTGGGCAAGACTTTCTTTACACAGCTGAGGCTGTCAAGGAAGTTACAGACAGTGACTACAGGGTCAATTTAATTCCAAGTGAAAAACTTGAATGTGAAGGTCTTACGTAGATGGGCAAAAATAAAAGAAAGACTCATTCTTCATTTTGACTAGGAATAACTTGAGACCTCATTTTTCTTTATTGGACTTACCTCATCAAGAGTAAATCATCAATTTCAGGGAGAGTGTTGTTTTTTCTTTAAATTTGCCTTTTAAGGCAAGTTTTCAGACCTTAAGTCTTAACAAGAGGGACTTGCATCGTGGCAAAAAGATTTGAGCCCTGTCACGCTCCCTCGAAATTGAGCAAATGACTCAAACTCTGCAAGGTAAGAACCTTATGATTTGTGTCATCCCATCTTAGTTCTATCATGGATTACATGTCTAAAATGGCTGCCTGATGGCTGAGACACCCGGACTACTGGGACAAGAGCAAGGTTCAGTTGGCTTAGGTTTCGTTAGATTAGACGATTCCTCTGTTGTCAGGGAACCGCCTAAAGCCTCAGTCGTGTTAGAAATTTTTTGTCTCCTACCTGGGATTGGTTTTTAAAAAGTCCCTTAACTTTTTACTTCACAAGCCACTCTTAGTCACTTTCAGACACCCAGTCTTGACACCCACTCACCTCTACATGGTCACTTTCCGATCCAGACCCTACTAATTACTGTAACAGTGTAGGCATCATTCCCGTCATCTACGTACAAGAGAATCTAGCTCAAAACTCACCAGTTATGCAAAACGTGGTCTTCAGAATCAACAACGCAAAAATAATGCTTGATTCAAAATTCATGTCTTGAGTTCGGCTGCCTCTCGACTACCCGATATTTTTCGGACTGCTGAGTTGGAGAAAACGTGCCAAGGTGAATGGAGGCCCCAAGAATTGCATTATTTGCTCACTTTGTACTCTCCTCCTCCTAGCTCGTACTAAATTCCAGGACAGTGACGTCGAAAGCGAGAGAGAGGAGTAGCTTTCATCCAACGGACGTTTGCTGAGCGAAACACCGATGGAGTAAATGCTCGCAGCCGGGGCGCTCCAACCACACTTCTGGATTATAAACCTGGGTTATGGCTATGAGCAACTGTAGAAATAAGAAATGGAGAGGACAGAGATGAGCTCCTCGGAAGATTGGGTGCGTCACGCACAATTTTCTCTTATATTATTATAATTTTTTTGTACAGCTTATAAATAATTGTAGCAATGAATGACGTAAGTGCATCTCCCGTACATGTCTACTTGTATGAACTTCCATGAAATCATTACGGAGGGTGTCATAACACCGTTGAGGCCAAACGCTTCTTTTGCCCTCATCCCTGTAGACAACTTAAGAGCGGACGCTCACTACGCTGGGAGAGCTCTTTTGTAAGCCATGACCGAGTTCAATTTTCTTTCAATCCCAATCTTAGAATTACGACCGATATATCATTTATGGCCTCTCGCAAAAACTCTTTATGCCGAAGCTCCTGGGTCTTTTTCCTTTCAGTTAAATGGAAAAAGCAGCCGGGTCTACCCTAAATCATTTCTTCAAACAGCTTTTTTGCGTCTACGCTTTGCACACGAATGATAAACCATAGATACCAGAAGCTTCGGCGTATGCATCAACATGTACACGGTGAAGAGCGTTACCCCTACAGAAGGGCAGGTGCAGCATCAGCACCCACCACCAGAAAGCAAAGAGTGTCTCCTACCCCTCCTTGACGAAAGGTGGCCGCAGCCAGAACAACCTGTGTCTGGGTGAATGGAAGAAAGCAGACGACGCTCATATTATGCCCAATCATTGTACCACCCGTTGGATGAGCAAGTGAGATATACCGGTATATTTTACGTTACAGCACGAACTAGTGGACGCTAAAGTACTTATGTCGCAACTGTGCAGCGCCTGGACGCATAATTCAGCCAGAAGAGTGTACTGCTGTAAAGGACAGCATTACATAATTGCACTGACACGAGTAATCTACATTCGAGCTGAGGAAGTCGGCCTTTTTGTAACATTCGCACTATTTCCTCGCGGTCATATAGTGAGTACTGTCGCTTTTAGGTCTTTCCTCGGTCCGTTGCGAGATGATCTTCTGATGCCTTAAGAACAGCGACCGCGCTCTTTACAGCGTGGTACATCATGCTCTTCACCTGGAGTTTGTCCTCGTGGTTGGTGTGCCAATCAGTAAGATGTCTGTGAGGGGGCAAAAGGCAAGTTAAACATGCTACAGATGCAAACAGCTCTGTGCAGTAGATCAAGGAACTACAAGTACCTGAACTCTTGGGTGAGATGAATGCAGTGCGAGATATTTTCTGGTGAGACAAAGTCTTCAGCTACTTTGATGCAATTGTGGAGGTTCCGCACCTGGTGAGCAGCGCCTGCCGGAATGAATACGGTGTCGCCCATGCACTGCACGATGGTGTAACCTGTCAAGAGCCAATAGATCAACGGAGAAAGATCGCACTCACGCAGTTTCGGAATGTACCTTTCACCCCGTATTCTCGGTAGAGCCTCATCCGGAGTTCTCCGTCTAGGTAGGTTGATTGGTCGTGGATGGGGTCGTCTCTGGGGTTCAGACGTCGACCCTTCTCAATGGCCACACACTTGAGCAGATCCCTGACGGAGGAAACGTTGGTTGTGTGACGAAATATATTTAAAGCTAATTTATCACTCACTACCTTATTTTGGGTGTATCCGCTGGGTGAAAGATATGCCACAGGGCGCCTGGTAATTTTCCCTGTTCCTCGGCCAACCGACGACACCGGACTTTCATGAGGATGTCGCAACCTACAAAATCAAATATCCTTCGTCTAGGATGATCTGATCCAGTTTGATTTTAACAGAAGACCTCTGGAAGTTTTTCCAGGAAACAATTTTCAAAGAACTGACCAGCCTTATCGATTTCCTTGTAGACCTCAGCTTCGTTGTCCCTCCGGCAGCTGTCATTGGGGAGACCCACGTACACCAGGCAGTTAACGGCGTCGCTCATGTCGATGTGCAAGTTTGTGGAGCCCTTGTCAGGGTACAGCGCGGATCCGTAGGCGATGTACATCTTCGGCCCCAGCTCGGGCTTTAGGAAGTGATCTGGCAGGAATGAAGCAAGGTTGAGCGAACCATCGCGAAGCGTGTACGTGGGCATGGGGAAGGAGCGAAAGAGGTCGACGACGCGGTCAGGCATGTACTCGGCGATGTCGTCGTTACCCGGCCAGTCCTTCAACTTGAGCAGCATCGGGGTCCCCTTTGAGTCTTTTATTCGCCGGCCGAGCGAGCAAAATCCTCTCCAGAACTTCCTCAGGGGCGCCTGCCTTACCACTTCCCCGTTAAGGCAGTTGATAAGGTCCTGTTTAAGGTGCCCAAAGTCACGCAGAAACGAATCGGGATGCCAGAGATCAGCGTTCAGCAGCTCAGACGAGTTGGCCATCAAGACGGGCTGGCCGCGACGCCAGTGAGGCTGAAACAAAAGGCCACGCTCGATGTACTCATGTACTTCAATGCAGACAGGGTGAACCAAAGGAGTGGTAAGTTTTTTTCTTAATTAATTAACAACTAGCAATCCCTATATTTTTGGGAGGAGATCAGTGATCACTGGTTGAATCTCGAACAAATTGTTCTGCATTGCCATGCTCACAACGATTGATCAGAAAATGAACAGTTAATTTCAGTTCGAAAACAGTACCGTTGAAAAAGTATTCCATGAACTCAAAAAGGGTGGGGAACGCGCAGATGCGGACTTGATCGCGGACTAAGGACGTCATCGTGGAGGAAGCAGACTTCATTAAGGACTTAGTCACAGACCAAGCAGAATTTGTCTCCTTCATTGATAAAAGCTTGCACCCTCTATTTCCCCCTACCTTTTTCAGCTCATGAATAATTTTTTTGTTATCTTTCTGCTTATGTAGTTAAATTTAGTTCTCCATGAGACAGAGAGTTGTGAGCTTTAATTTATGAATGCAGAACTCTTTGGCCCATCTTCAGCTTTAATTTCGGCCACTGTTAACTGATCTCTCGCCAAAAAGATAGAATTTGGTAGTAAAAAACTTATCGCACCAGCATTGGATCATTCTACACCACTACGCATTACAGTCGACTTTCCATTTTATGAAGTTGTCGGTAAGAGGCAGTTTGTGATAGACCCATCACAGACAGATTTGACTGGTTTTTCAAGAAATCTGTTATTTTGCTCTGCTTTTTCCTCTTGAAGTTTTCACCATCTCCCTCAAGATCAAGACGTCGATCGTAAAAACAGAGGTCAGCCTAGCAAAACTTCTCAAAAGCGAAAGCTTTTGTGAAGTGAAATTTCCCTAAACAGAGAAAAGTTCATCACATTGCAATTTTTGCTAAAATCGAAATTCGACTGTACCTTAAAGGTACACAGTTGTACTGGTTGTGTACAGAATGCCCATCAAGTCTTTACAGCAAAGAAAGCGTATTACCTCAGCAATGACAGAAACTATTGAGGAGCTTCACCACTCAAATGGAAGCTCACGGCCCAACATTTTTGCTGGTACCCGAAAATGTCCATTTTGCGGAATTTTTAAAACGTTATTACATGGAAACACTGTAGGTCGAACATACGTACAGTAGCTTATATACATGACATACTGACTGTAGCTGATACGTAGGCCTACCTGGAAAATACCCATGTTGTCGGGAGACCTTGGGTCCTCCAAGAGAAGCAATTTTCCATCACACAGCCATTCATGCTTCACTGAATGTTTGTCCTTGCTCTGTGTGTTGAAGTCGACCTGTGAGCAGGACAGTAATGGTATCAAGGTTGAGTGAATGAACGTACGAAAACCAATTCTCAGAGCTATGACTTCCACTTCAAGGATGTACTCACCTTTTCAGAGACTACTTGGAATGGTGAAGAGACGAAATGGTCATTCTCACTGGTGCCGTCTATCAATTCAAGCTCCAGGGATTTGAGGGCTGCTTTTGAGTCGAACACATTGAATTCTTTACAAGGACCAAACTGAGATGCCAAAACCTCCTCGAATGAGAGTCTTTTTTCTGGAGATTCGGGCTTCGGCGACAGGCCGACCTTGCGGTAAGCGACCGCCTTCCGAATCGACGTCTGCCTCTCTTCCTCATTGTCTAATGAATGACTTGGGATTGTACTGGGCTTTGACGGCTCGAACGTTTTCACTGTCGTCGGGCCATGGTTGTCAAGCTCCCGAGAAGACGGGAAGTGACATCCACAACTGAGTGGAATGCCCAATCTGGCTTTGGTAGCATGCAAATCGTCTCTCATCTTGATATGCGCGTCATCACAGATCAACTTAGTCAACAGCAGAGAAGATAACTCGTGCACTTTACCACCGTGACATTTCGGCCACAGATACTCGTCTGGATCGAACAGATTCGTTCGAAACGGTCTGTAAAGCTTCTTTTTGCTGGCTCTTTCTCTGATCGGGTGTTTCATCGCTCTCTCCTGCGCCCTCGCTCTGTAGCAGTCGCCGCAGACCAGGATGCAACAGACGCCACAGGTGAAGTGGACGTTGAACACGGTTGTGCTGCAAACGTCGCACATCTCCCTTACCTATCACGACAAAACGTCATTTGCGTTATTCTTTACGTCACATGCACCCCATAACTGTACAAGCATACCTGCTCCTCCATTCTTTTCCAGATAGCGGCCTCCCGCCCCCGCAGGGTGTGGTCCGACACCAGCTCCTCCTCCTCTCTCACCAACCTGCAGAACTCATTCCCGACGCAGCGTAAAATTAAGACAGCTTTTTCCCTTCATAGAAAAAGCATTGGATGAGACCTTCACAGCGGATTCTGATAAAACACCACTACAACTTGCTTACCTGGGCAATTCAACCTTTAGTAGATCCTTTCTTGGCGCCCAGATATCCCTGTCATTATCCGTGGGGTCTTTGATTGGATGGAGGAAGCCGGCCGGCATGAAGACTCCGCCGTCGCTGGAAATCTTTCTGAAGCCCTTGAACTGACAGATCGAGCTGTCGTTTTCGTCTCTCCGAGTGACATTGGCGCACTCTCGACACTGAGGGAGCGACTCGTCCGTCTGTCGACACGAGTAAAGTTGGATGGCCGGTTGGCCGCGACCAGGACCGTTGCGCCAATAGTCCAGACTCTTCTGTATGCGATAATACTCGGACTTCTCCCCTTCCGTCATCACGCTTTTTCTCTCCCTGCTTCCACGTTTCCTGTCGCTCATCAACTTCCTCTTGGCTGCGGCCTTCTGCTTCTCCTCCGCCCACACACCCTCATACAGGTAGAGGACGCGCCTGTGATGAAAATGCTCAAATCATCTGGACATGTCAAAAGGGCTAGTGTACTTACCGATGATCCACTGACCAATGCTCGGCCATTGCGGAGAACTTGCCGAACTCAACAAAGCAGCTGGGGCAGCGGTTGCTCGCCTGGTTGGAATTCTGTCCTTTGCATCTATCCTTCAGACTTTCTTTCACCTTTCGACCGAAGTGCACGTGGTACAGGTGAGATAATAATAACCTCTGCTTTCCTTGGCCCTTCGGCAGTTTGTACTCGCCACAAACAAGGCACGTCTCAGCCTTGGCCACCAGATCCTTGAAATCTGCACTTAGACGTTCCACAGCTTTTTTCGCTCCCACAGCAATTTCTACTTCGGTCTTGTCGTGAAATTCTAGTGACTTCTTGGCACAAGTTTGATTCTCCTTCATTGCTTCAGGTGCATTGGACTTGACAAAGGGACCAGCGACGGGTGGCTTGTTTGCGTCTGGGACTAGAGCGTTGACTAGTCGGAGTTTCTCCAATATCCTGTCCAGGACCTGCGGGTGGCTGTTTGTGGTATGCTTCAGTACGTCGTCGAAACTTGATCCTCGGTATCCACAATCCAAACACCATCGACGCTGGTACTCTGAAAAGAGGTAGTCCCGACTACTATCAGAGTCCGGAGGGCCCAGCTCCAAATCGCCGTGAGCGGAGACGAAGTGAAAAATCAACTTTTGGCGATCTGTGGCGACGACGTCACAGCCTCGGCTGTAAGGACACGCGTGGTTTATGTTGAATCGACTTTGGAGACACGACTCTAAAGCTTTGAATAGGTGAGCTTCGAAGAGGTGAGAACGAAGAGTACAGACATCTTCAAAGGGCCCTTTCATTTCAGTTCTGGGACATAGGCAGCAGATGAGGACCGACTTGGGCTTGCTGCTTTCCTCTTGTCTTTCCTTCAACTTACAGTAATAGAGCTTCAGGGCTTCTCCGTGATGCCTCGCCCAATGCCACATAAGGTGAAGCTTCGATTGATGCTTTGTCCCGCACCTTGGGCACCGGAAATCTTCTGAGTTCACTTGGCTGGTCAACTCAGACTTAAAATGAGTGCTCGTCAGGTGGAAAACGAAGTCGCTGCCAGCCTTGGCCTGACAAAGCCTACAGACTCCATCTGATGGCGGCCCTGGGACCTCCTCCATTTTTTTCTCTGCTAGTTTCAGGACTGGTACTCCCTCGTCCGTAGCACCTCTGGAAGGAGGACTGGATTTCTTCTTTTCGTGGGTGGCGTCGAAGTGGCTGTCGTAGGCGCTCTTGTTCTCGAGGAACAATCTACACTGCTTGCACTGAAAACGCTTCTTTCCGCTCTCATCTGTCATGACCCTGCACAGAGAGCGGCGTTGAAGCTCCTTCTCGTAGAGCCTCCTCGAGTGTCCGTGCTCGATCCCATAGTGGTGAGGAACCAACTGGGAGTCGATCACTTCCCCGCACTCAGAGCAGAGATGATGATTGTTTTCGTCCTCTAGGGAGGAGAAGTAAGAGGCAAATTCTGTCCTTGTCCAGTGTTGTATCAAGCTGGACTCGTCGGAGAAGCTGACTGAACACAGTTTGCAGGTATTTGTGCCCTTTATGTCGTTCCTGACGTCGTTTCTGACGTCGTTCGTCCCGTTCTTGGGAGGAGAAGCCGCTCTAGTACCAATAGCTTTACATGGCAAATCGGTCGTTTCTATAACATTAGTGGATTCTGCATTGTGACTCTCGGCACTCTGGCTGCTTTTCTTGGCGCCACTAGAAAGTTCTCCAGTTGTCACGGGCTGGCTTGACATGCAACTTGCGCGACTAGTCTCCTGATCAGCCGGTTCTTTATCTGCCAGCCGGGCTCCTTTCGAAGTTTCGTGACGAGGCTCTCCTGGTATGGCTGTCGCAGTAGATCCGTTATGAGCCCAGAACTCCGGGCCGTCGTCCAGGAACTCTTGTGGAGACGAATCAGAATCCAGGGTGATCACCTCTTCCTTGGCATAGATAGGGATCACATTAGTAATTCCCACATCCTCCCGGGACTGCTTCTCTCTCATTCTGTTGAGGAAGGCCCTCTGGACTCGGTCGTCTAGGGCGACTTTGGCCAGGTGGCATCGCTTCGATAGGTACCTTGGCACAGCCGACCTGTCCAAGCTGACCCAGAGTTGTCGGGTCGAGGAGTTAGGTGTCACCAACTGATCCCTCTTGATCCTTTTCTTCGGGGCCGTGTACTCGCGGCACGAAGTGTCCGTGCTGTTGCGCAAGAACACCTCTTCGACAATCACCTCTGAATCGGTGGTAACGGCGCTGTCGGTTCTGCTATCTTCAGGACCCATAAATTGACTCGATGTGGACAATTTGCGTCGAGGGCGCCGGCGGCTGGCGCCGCCCTTATTCCTCTTCCTTTTGTACGAGAGGGGTCGAGACTCCGAGTCCGACGACGACGACGACAACTCCGACCGGTCGTTGTCTTCATGGTAGTACTCAAACTCGGGATCTTTCCTTTGTCGACACCTTCGTTGGCGTTTCACACCACGCCTGGCCGCATTTGATCGTGACCTTGGGACCGACTTCATATTTTTGACGACTTTGTGATCTCCGGCAACCTGGCGGCCGTTGGCGACGGACTCTTCGGACGCCGCCACTGTGGAGCTTACCACATCCAACAGAATGGACTTGACGACGTCGGCAGTCTTCGCCGCGCCTCCGCCGCTGCCTACGGACTCCATAGAGGATCAGAGTGGGACGATCACGTTGCTTGAGACCATTCTGCAGTCGGGTTTGGTCCGACCAAGTGGTAAACTTGTCGGGCGCCTTCACTTAACGACAGCTCAAGGGATCATATAGTAAAAGAATTATACTACTTTTTTTGCGCGCAGGGCGAATCGACTTCAACAGCGTCGCGACAGCTGCAGCTGGGTTCAGCCACAGAGTAACTATACCTAGAGTGGCCCTTCCCCTCCTTCCCTTCAGCGAGTTACAGCGCCCCCTTCCCTCAGAGTGATAACTCAGAGACAACACGTCTTTTATGTACTGAAATGTAGTAGGTTTAAATGGCTCTAACTTTTGAGCAATGGGTCAGGGCAAAATAAGTTTGGTCTCTTTAGAAAGACGTCACTGTGCGCTAGAGCGCGCTTTATAGTCGTTTTT
>JAAUXU010042504.1_pt1 | contig 31389 bp, 26 predicted proteins | sample 7278151 | NCBI WGS metagenome assembly JAAUXU01 (sample SAMN14350113, study PRJNA611818) | marine sediment metagenome | isolation source: surface marine sediment (1.8m) | place: French Polynesia: Moorea | collected 2018-08 | reverse complement strand
GGGGGGGGGGGGGGGGCGGGGCGGGGGCCCCGCCCCCCCCCCCACCCCCCCCCCCCAACAAACACCCCCGCAAACAAAAAAAACCCCCCCCCCCGCCGCCGCGCGCCCCCCCCCCCCCCCCCCCCCCCCCCCCCCCCCCCCCCCCCGCGAGCGGACTCAGGCTGGCCCCGCGCCCTGGACTATGAGTGGAGAGAAATCCCAGCTACTGGAGAAACCACGTTCGATAAGGAGTCACCTAAAGATGATAGACATAGTGCATGCATTTTTATTTAACTTGGTGAACATCAGACTGCGTACAAGGAGATAGTAGCTCCCATCTTATTTCAAACTTCCCAGCAAGGGGACCAGCATTCTGGCATCCATGAGAGCAGCTCCCTTTCTTTGAAATGACATCTGAAATGCGCTCTTTTGGAACTGGAGTTGCAGGGATGAGGAGATTCAAGTGTGAACATAAGTATGTGAGAACCTTTTTGTCTGCAGAAGCCACCTTAGCAATGCACCACTGCTTCTTGGCTGGCCAAGCAGACTACGATATCCTGTGATATCTGCCTCGCACAGGTCATTGGACATTGGCTTAAGTAGCGTTGTTTCAACGTTTGAGGCGCGGGCTGGCGGGCCGCGTCTCAGCCCGAGCCCGCCCCCAGTCCAGACACGGGCAAGCTCCTCTTCTGTTTGTGACGGGAGCGCCTGGCTTCAAAAGATTTCCTGCTTGCCCTAGAAACAGACCCTTGAAGTCGATGGACAACTTGACGCGGTCGATGTTCCGAAGCCCGTTTTCCCAACAATCCCCCGAATAGGGATGTCGCAACTGGTGTTGGACGTGACTCAGCAATCAGTGTTCTGGTGATTCTGATGCCGTTGTTCGGAAATGGGTCGGATGCTTCTTTCTGATCCCAATCCGAGTCGAACGCGACTAAAGAGCTGCCTCAAAAATCGAACCAAAGCTTATCTCAGTTAAATTCGCCAAAAGCAGCGCCAAATTAGTCTTCTTGCAAGTAGCCAAGTCAAGTTGAGTCATTTGTTGCACCTGCCAACTCGAGGCGAACTCTCCTAAATAAGTTACTTGTCCGACATGAGTTAGAGTAATGTAATCAGAGAATTTGTATTCGAGTCAGTCGTTGTTTGATGAGTCAGTACAACACTAGACGCAACACCCGCTTGCCCTCCCCCCCCCTCAATAGAGCCAGGCATCCAGAATGGAAACGATGACAGTGACAATAGCAGTGGCGAGGGCGACTCCGACGGCTGTGGCAGCAGACTCTGTACAACGGGCAACAGGAGGGCGACGATGGCCTGATGTGAGGCCGCAGACCGGAGGCAGAAGACTACTGGGAGAAAGGAAGGCGATGAACGCTCTGCTTGGTGGTGGCACCGTCTTTTTTCTTCTTCTCCCCCTCGGCCACGAACCCGCACTTGTGGCTCGTGCATTGGAAACTGGTGCCACGTCAGTTCAGTTCCGCTTGTCACGTCCACCGATGGGCCTACTGCGTATGTCGGGCCCATTCCACAAGTGCGCGCTACTGCTCATGCTGACCACGTCCGAGTGAGGAACAAGTCTTAGCAGTTCGGACTCGACCGTCTAAGACGTGTTTTGGGTTACTGTTCGGAGGAGTACGACCTGATGATTGAAGCATATGTATATCATGCACCCTGTGCTACATTATTCATGCAAATGGGCGCTTCTTCCAGCACGTGCGCATGCGGTGAGTGATGAGGATTAAGAGAACGTGGATCCTGTTTCTAAGCCTGGATCACGTAACCGACGTACGGTAGAGAGGGTGACTCGGAGACAGAGGAGTGAACGACCTCCGAGGTTAAGCTTTTGTCAGTTTTACGCATTTGCTCTCCTCAGAAATGAAGGAGATGGACTCGAGTGCTGACGAAATGCACGTTTTTGCACGATCTCATCTAGCTGGAGGACGTGAACTTTGGCTAATTTGAGTAACAGAAACGTTTAACTGAGCGGTATCTTGAGTGACGATGCTTGCAGATGGCGGTAAATGCATTACTCAGCTGGTTTTTGAACTGGCTCTCACCGATCACTTGAGGCATAAGTGAAGGACAGGTAATGAGAGTGTTTATGTATTACACATTATACAAATGACGAAAATTCTTATTCGAGTATTTGGTGAGTATTCTTGGAACCCAGAACCGTTCGTATTTGGTTTTTTTTGAAAAGTATCCGGCTCAGTCAATGCTCTAATACGCAGCATCAATGTCTCTGAAGTAAAGTGAAGTGAAGGACTAAGGAATAGATTGGACTCAAACTGGTTAGGTGCAGCCAATCTTGAGCTGTCCTGCTGTCATGTCCTCTGCTTCTTTGTCCGCACCGACATCTCTAATTACTCGAGTCAGCATAATCACCGACGTGCTGTATCTGTAGTCTTATGCCAAAGTCGAGAGTCAGTCCAGGATAGACATTGAATGAAAACACCTCTTTGGTCTTTATGACGTGACACTGACACTAGCAATCGAAAAGGTCATATCTGTGAATGTCTAGAATCTAGGTGAGTTGTGGCAACGGCTTATTGGACTTCTTTCGACAGATCTATTTTACCTCGGATGCTAACTCCTGCAATGAATGTCCATGAGTTTAGAGTATTTGTGGCCGCATGAATTGGCCAGACAACAAACACACTTTAATGCCCAGTAACTACTAGTCTAGTTCGAAAATGTCAGTTTGGCTTTTTTGGGTGGGCAAATTGGCATTAGATACTGTTACAGCCGGTGCAAGTGCACTTTTTACTCAAAGCTTTATAACAAACTGTATATTGAAAGCGTAGTGCGCACTTCTTTTTGACTGGATTGAGCTACGGAAGTGTTTGGCCTCTCTAGGGAAGCTTAGAAGCTCCTTTAAAACTAAACTGATATGTACTTTTACTCTAGGGCCCACTCATTTTTCCACAAAATGGGATCAAAGTGTCTGCTACATGTGCTACTCATAGTATGTTATAAAAAGTTGAGTTAAAAGTTTTGATGGTCGAAGGAACGCAGCCCCCCCCCCCAAATATCATTTTCCAATAAAGTACCTTTTCGAACTAGCCCACTGAGTATGCAGGTGAAAAAGCCCCACATGCCTACAAAGTCTTCCTCAAACCAAGTCACCCATTGCAGGGTTGTTCCTTATCTAATTTCCGGTGTCGCGTGAAGAAATTTCCCTCTATCAGCTTCAACCTCTGTGACAATTCGTTGCATCAACTGAATCATGCATTTCGTTAAGCCTTCCCTAAATAACCCTTTTTCTCCTCTAATGTTCTTCCCCGAAGACTCACCATGACCTCGGCGACGGAGGTCGTCGGGGTGTCAGTGGATCTGCAGTGTCTCTCCCTTCCACACAGACTCGCTGCTCAGCATGCCCGCCACTTCAGTGGTCGTGCTGGTGGATGCACGACATGGTGAAGTCGACCAGAGGGGGTAAGACCAAGGACAACAACAGCGCGTTGTCCCTCCAGTTGACGAGTGTCACCACCTCCGCCGCAGACGCCAGACGAGACGTCCAGAACAAAGTTATACGGTAGCCGTAAGTAGGTTTAGCAAAAGTTCAACAGACTTTGCGTCCAAGTAGCGGCTGTATGCAAGTACACAGAGTGACGCCATCAAGGGATAGCTTTAGCTATAGCACATTTCTGGCTAAACTGCAGGGAACCCTAAGAGAAGCCTCGGCGTCGTTTGGTCATTTTACCAGACAAATCTTGTGAATCTGATCATTTTGAACATGTTTGGGTTACAATCTTTTTGGTTTAGAGTGCACATATCTCGCAATTTTGAAACTTCGCGTCAGTGTTCAGCTGACTTTTTAAAATTCTTTTTAAAAGTCTGTATTCTGCCCTACTTCAGTAATAGAATGAGTAGTGACCTGTCGGTGTCAGAGTTGCTATGTGTCGTCAAGGTTGAGGATTCTCTTGTCATTGCTGGCTGGACTTAGATCGTGCCTCTTGACCTTGCCATAGAGATGGACATAGACGGGCGTCGTTGGGACATTGCTCATGGCAACAATACGTCCAACTCTAATCCTTTCAGGCCCTTGTTTTATGCCACATCACCCCACGTCTAAATACAATTCCAACACCCAACATATTGCAACAATATGTGATATAGATGAAATATGAAATGAACATTTAGCTATGAAGAAGGCAGCATTGGCACTGCTTTTGACAATGGTGCTACCCGTTAACCTAGACAAAGGAAGAAAGAGGCGGATTTCTTGAACATATAATTACCGCAAAGTTGCCAACTCAACAGTCACAGAAAAATATTGTTTAAGGAACCCATCAAAATATCGTCAGAAGATCACAATCTCATGATCAGACAGTCACCAACTTTGCATTCGTCAAGAAATTCACCTCAGTTTATGTGATGATATGTTGATGGGCTCCTGAAGCAATATTTAGTTGCAACTGTTTAGCTGGCAACTTTGTGATGATTATGTACTCAAGAAACCCGCCTCAGGTCACCACCACTCATCTTCTGCTAGTCGGGTTTGCTCCTTCGGGGCATTGGTGTGGGGTCCTTTTCGGGGAGTAGTTCATTGTTCCCGGTGAGTGATTTCTCCTTCCTGATGAGTGGTTGATGGAATTCGTGGGTTTGCGCGCCGTCATCTTTGGGTGTTGCAATCCGATATTGCAAAAGTGCCGGTAGGCAATGCAGCAAAGACATAAGAGAATGCAGAGGACTTCAAGTACTGCTGTGAAGGTCCCTGTTGACAAGTAGACTGTTAAGAAATGGAGTCCGGACGAATTCTTGTGCATGATGGATGCGGTGGATATCAGGTGCCAGCTGAGGAAATTGAAAAGTGGTTAGCATTGACTATGGGACACTGGACTGCATTTTGGGGGGGAGTTGGGCTGAGAAAGATTGGTACTCAGCCTTTTGCGAAGATCCGCCTTCTGTCCAACCTGGTCAAAGAGTCGGTGTCACCGTCGGTGTCACCGTCGGTGTCGGAGTTGCTGCGGTCGTGTTGGTGGCCGAGGCCTGAGTGAGCGAATGAGTGGGCTGGCGCTGCCTCGCATGAATGCAACTTGAGCAGTCCCTTTCTTCGAAGGCCGACCACGCGCTGCATTTACGGATACTCAATATGTCTGACTGCTTCTGTCGGCGGAGAAGGGATAGTATTTCGTGTTAGCGACCACCAGGTCCGTCAAATTCTTTCTTAGGCTTTCCCCCGTGGAATATGGCAACGCACTTGGGTGTGGAGTGGGTCTAGTACTAATGTTTCCTGCTCATATTTAGTGTCCATAAGCCTGTATTTGCATCTTCCGGTAGAAATCCATGCCCTAATGAAAGTGGTCACTGCGATCCGTTGCTCCGTTTCGGCAACACACCTCACACCTCTTCATTTTTCATCAGTCAACGTCATCCAACTCCGCTTACTCTCATCAAATTACCTGCAGAGAATTTAAATTGCCCACAAAATTTTTTGGATTTTTGTGGGTAATTTAAATTTTGGGGACAGTGACATGTTGGAAACTCTGTAGACGAAGGCATAATTTTGCCGACATTAGAGAACCAAGTGTGGCAAAAAGTAGTTGCGATCTTGCCCTGGAGGTACATAGTTCAAGTGGCGTGGCAGTGAACGCCTTTTGTTCTGACTCATGTCGGTCACAATCATCGACACCTTGGCTCCCGACGTGATGCGTATAAACGGAGGCTACTGTAGCAGGATTTGGGGCAGATTTCCAAGCATTCATTCTTTTACTATGAATTCTTTAAATTTATCACCGCCGTTTTCCCAAGCTCGCTTGAGAGACTCTCTCAAATGATTGTTCTCATGCATTCCGTTCCAAATTACCCACAGCAAAACGCAAGTCCTGGTTATACTTTAAGGAAAAATGCGCAGTTCCTTTAACTTTTTGAGTGTTTCTTTGGGTTTTCAATGCATTTCACCCATTCTGTCCCAAGAATCATATTTCTGGAGATCGACAAAGTGTTTAACTTGGCCTTAGACTGTGACCACACCGACTACTGTGAACATTGCTCTCAGCAGTGAGAATGATGGCTTCATTGGGCGAATTGCAGAAGCAGTCCACGGTAACAAGAAATATCACTTCAATCTCTGGCTCTTTCTTTCAAACGTGGAAGAAAGTGCAAGAGTGTCCAAGAAACATCCATGGGTTGGTCAAAGCTTCCCAAGATGGATTCCAAAAACATGGAGTTCGGCAAACAGATGGTGGTAGATTGTTCAAGTAAAATCTGATGTTGCCAGACTGTCTGAGGAACAGGACATATGTGTAGGAGCTCAGTGGATGAGCCATACCTTAAGACTGTCTGGGGCTCATCTTCGAGGTCGCGGGAAGTCTTCAAGGGTGGCTTGTGATGGCCAAATTGGAGTAACCTTCGACACCAAGTCAAGTCCCCAACGTCCCTTAACTCTTTGCTTGAGTCAGCATCTAACAATTGATTGGTATTGCAAAAGAAAACAGCAGTAATCTATGCTCACAAGATCCCGAGCAGTGCATTGAGCATCCCACCCAAACTCTTTGTATCCATCGATGGGTCACTGGTAGAGGGTGTGACCAGCCTCGTGTTCTAAGGGATATTGCCCCAAGTTTGCTACCCTAGCCTAACTCACCTGCCTTCACGTTTTACTTCATCCTACCAAACTCAATCTGACTTCACCTCATTTAAGCCAAACAAACCTAAGCACATTCTACGATGCACTATGAGGTGTTTCTCAGACACTGACACTTTTTGAGTTCTGCCAGACAACCATTGATTGATTGCAAGCTGTAGGGACCAAATAAGTGATGGCATATCTTGGGGGCGCGTAAATATTTTTTTCATTAATTTGTATCCACAAACATGATTAATTTGCCACCACAACACCTGGGCTATTTGGTTCCGGGCAGCTGATTCAGTCATGTTGTGGTAATTCGTCACCCACCTGATGCCCTGAGCACAGGTGGCGCACGCCTTTCCGCAGCAGGTCAGTGCATCCTCGTTGCACACTGTGCTGCCCTTGAGAGACGAGGGATCTGTACCCGGCGTGGGCCTGCAAGGGACCACTCCGAGGGGAACATCTTTGCTATCTGGATCCTGGCAGCTGCAAGAGTCATGTTGCGGTTAAAGTGCAGCCTCCTGATGCACTGAGCACAGGTGGAGCACTCACTGCCATAGCAGGTCACAGCGTCCAAGTTGCACACTGTGCTGTCCTCAGGGGGTGAAGGATGCTCAACCTCATATTTGTGCTCGGGAGAGAACCTCTCGTAGCAGTCAGGTGCAGCTTTCTCCAACTCCATACTGATTTTCAAGTGGTCGGTCAGAGTCCTGGATGTACAACTTGGTTCAGCTCTTGTCTGACTGTTTCTTCTGCTTTCTGTTCTGCTTCAGCACGATTATCAAAGCGTTGGTCATTTCGAGGAAGAAAAAACAGTCTCCACACTGAGTGATTGGATGCATTCTTACGCCATATCTACATCTCTAGGGTGGCTTTTCCTTCCTCAACTGGCAGCCAGGATGGTCTTTCTTGGTGTCAGTAGTGCCAATCTTGAAGCCCACAGTCTTGTCAGTTGAGTGTTACACAAAGCTGCGGCCCTCCTTCAACACTAGAAGGCCATGGGAGTACGAGAGGGTAAAAATGACTACTTAGGTGTTGTGAGTCCTTACTGTTGAGCAACTGGATTCGGAATTCCTTCTTGTGTGGAATCGCTGGTTATTGTAGAACAGTTCTTGGAGGATCAAGGTCTAAAATCCCAGTTGGTCTCGGACTGGAATGGTAGAGAAAGCTGAAGCATTTTGAAGATGCACTTGTCTGTGTTGAGTCTCTTGAGGTCGTAGAAGTAGTGGGTCTCCGGCAGTTTGATGTCATTGTATGAGCGCTTGAACTCCCGCAGTCGTCTTTTGATTGTCTCAGTGTGGCACATACTGTGCGTAGTAAGTGTAGTGCACACTTTTTTTCAGCCAAAACTTATAACTGGATGGAGGTGCAGAAGTGTTTGACCTCTCTATGGGAGCTTTGAAACGCCTTTAAAACTAAACTGATATGCACTTTTGCTCTACGGTTCCTCATTTTTCCACAAAATGGGATCAGAGCTAAGGGTGACAGCGCAAATTTCAGGATGGATGACGATTTGTTTGATGATAAATCATCGAATTCGACGTCGTTTCGAATTCAGATGATGTCCATGAGCAACATGGAGATGCCAAGGCCATTCATTGCCTTGGTATCTGGCTGAAGCCGAGGTATCTGCCCACGGACCAGGTCATTGCGCCTGTGGACTTGGGGTGTTTTGTGTCTCACTGTGCAAAACATGTTTCATGCTCTGGGAGACGCCGTTCGTCTTTGGATACTTGAGCCAGGAGAAAGGTCAGGGTTGGAGCGTCGGCGCTCGTCAGCGACTCCATGCTGAACTTCAGCATCAGCTCTTGCGTTGGCGTCGGGTAACTTGAACCTCTTGCTGGTCACTCCAGGACGACGGGTGGGAAGGGGCTTGCACATGTCCGAGAGCGGCTCGAAGGCTTAGCCCTCTGAGGACGGGGAGGAGCTTTTTAATTTTACGTTTATATATACACACGTTTTGTCATGCATGCATGACATGTATGGCATGTATGCATGTTTTTTTGCTGCGTCTCGAAGACGATGTGAAATACAAAAAAAAATACCAGATAGTTAAGTGTTGACTGCGCTATAAAAAAAAATTCGAACCTGAGTACGTGCAGACAAAGCCTTTATCGAGTTCTATCGAGTTACCTTTTTTCAGCTCTTCTCGAGCTCTTTTCAGACTGTATCAAACATGTCTGACATTTGAATCTGGAACTCGGCGTAACTTGGACACCTCCACTCGTAAGATGTGACAATGAACAACGAGCTCCTCGGTAAGATCATCAGTAGATACAAGTCCACTAACAACAGACTCTCTAAGCGTGTCCGGATTTGTGGCCCACCCTGTAGAGGTCGCGCACGAAGAAGCAGCAGCTGACATATCTGACCGCATTTCTCATAGTCTCCCAGGGCATAATTTCATGCTCCAAGAAGAAGCTGCAGAACGCTTTAAGTGGTTGAAAAATTAGACGACTTCTCCGGCAGCTTTCGGGTCCAATTATCAGGGGCTTGAAGCCAACACGCCGCTCCTGAACTGGGCCAATTTCCGATCCAAGATCCACATGTCAAGGTACTGTCAGAGCAGACGAAGAGCTCAAAATGTTTTGCATCTCTCTCCTCATTGAGAGCTGTCAGTGGAGATAAGAAAACGAACTCAATGTCAGGGAGGCGCGTGGAAAAATTGGCCACTTTGTGTTAAATTGAAGCAACATTTTGCACAGTGGGCGGCCCCCCTGGGGGGACTGGGCGACTAGCAACAGCTCTGAGGACTTCAGCGTGGCGAAGGACGCTCTCGTGGCCTCGGCGTCGGGGCAGAGATTAAAAAAGTATCACTTTACCCCAGGTTACTCAGCAGAAGGAGGTGTCAGTGTCACCCGCGCCGCCCCCGACGTTCGCGTCACAGGGCCAAAGTTCATCATCTCGCCTTTCGATCTTGCTGCTTTCCAAGAAAGTCAACCTGGGAGTGAATAGAGGGAGAGACGAAGCTCATTGTACTCACGGTCAAAGTCAGTCACGCTGGACGGAGACTTGACAGATGTTATGACAGATGCAACAACGTCGCAGTCGTTACTCAGCCTTGGGTGGGAGATTTTTCACTTCTCACATGTCTTCTTCCAGGTCACTGGAGGAGCTCCTACACAGGTAGGGGGCAGAGATTGATTGAGGCAAGGCCAGGACGATCGATGTCTCCTCCCAAGGTTCGGAGGATCGTCAACATTTTGCATTTCTCAGAAGAAGCGACGCAGGGTTGCTGACCTGCTCGTTGCCACGGCGATAAAGCACTTGAGCAAGTGCATCTGTCACCGTGTGAGGCAGAAAAAGCCGCAGTGCACAGGGGGGCGGACCTGCGTGACCTGAATTCTTATGGCTCTGCTTGTAGTAAATTAGCTTATCGTCTCCTATCTAGCTTTTTTTTTAAAAAAAAAAGCGTGCATGCAGTGGTGGTAAAATTAAGAGTGCGATTGACTTTAGTGGGGATATTGGACGTGGCCAAGTCGAAACAAGCTCGACCTCATCAAGGGCAATTTAGTAGGGAGGACCGTGAAGGCTGTGATCAGGTAAATGATTTTTTGCCCCTAGGCTGCATTCATGGCCAGGATGTAGTTGAGACTGATGATCTTGAGGTTGTCGCACTCGTTCTGACCTTGACTTTGACCAGGTTTGACGACTGTTGGTTGTTTTGAGAGAGTTAAATTTATGCTCCAAACGTCTCTTTCGGCAGCAATTCTGAAATCACTTGTAAAAATGTTGAAAAACAACCGGGCTCTAAACTTTGCCAGTACGAGCCAAAGGCTTGACGAAGTTGTTACGTTAAATGGCATGTGACGAAACAGCGGTGACATCAACAACAGCATAGCAAGCACGATAACAACTTGTGTCTTGCACACTCACGGCGCACGACATCGTGCCCTCAGTGGTCCAGAAGTACTGCGTGCAGAGCCTCCGTGTTGTGATGGATGCAGGGTGCACAGGCAGGGCTTCCAGAAGGGTCAGAACCAGGACAACAGCTTAAGGAGAACTTGAGCCATTTGTACATATGGTCTCCCCAGCACATTGATGCAGTGTGAGATAAGCGCAGATGTGGTGCTTGGAACTCCAATCTTGGCTCATACTGTACTGTGGAGCAGAGGATCTTGTTCTCTCCACCGAGAGCGATCTCATCTGGTGAAGCACTACCAAAGTCACTACTGAGGCCACGGCAAAGCCTTAAAGTTGTTAAAAAACATATGTTTTTTTTTTCACTCAGCAAACGTCTCTCACCAGATGAGATCACCCCCCCCCGGCTCCAGCGATTCTTCTGCCTCGCACATGCGAATTTCTAGCTCAAGTGCATCGTGTACATCCGAAAGAAGCTCGACTACACTGACGACACCCAGCGTTGCGGACCTGATCACGTCACACATGGAGAACAATGCTTGGACGAAAACAAAACCTGTGCAGTTACACAAGTTGAGGTCGTCCTGCGTGACGTAGCTGTTGTCCAGTTCTGGCCCACGTCACTGACGGGGCGCCCCTAAGTACACCCCTCCGTCGTCACTCTCCCCTCCCCCTGATTGTCAGCAATGGACAATGAGTGATAGGAAAGCAAATGTTGCACGCGACCCCTTCAAAAACAGCGTCTGCTGTTGATTCCTGCCACGTTGCCTCTTAAGATTTGCCTTTTTTCTGCCTCTTAAGAATGAGATTTCACGTTGAGCTAATTTAGAAAGATCTCCAGCTGCTGGAAAGTCTCGTATCAGCTCAGATAAAGCAATGCCGCTCAGGTCTTTTCTGTCTGCTTTTTCTGCTGCTCCCTCCTTCTCGACGTCACGGATATCGAGCCGTAGAATGCTCGAGGCAATCAGTGAAGGCTACTTTCCTCACTGGGTCACTCAGTAGCAGAAGCTGACCTGCTTTTCACCAAGGATAATAAAGCACCGTATTCGTAAGGAGGAAAAAAGCGTTAAGACAAAGAAAAATCATTGTGTACAACTCACGCCTAAGTGTCTCTATGAATCTCCGTCGCGGACGTCGCTTTCTTTCTTTCTTTTTCCTTTCTTTTCACCCCTGAGCTTATTTTCTCTGTAAACTCTGATCCCTTAGTAACATCGTTGTTGTAGGAAGCTATTAGTGGGGAAGGAAATGTGCGTCAGAAATGCTTTATGCACACAGAGGAGGAGGAAGGTACAGAGAGGCAGACAAATCTTGTCCTACCATTGGTCTTTTGTCCCAGTTGTGTACAACCCAGTGTATAGATCATGTGGAAAATATGGTCAATGTGGGGGATCCTCATGCAGTCTCAGTCCCTTGTTTTTCCAAAATTTTACATTGTGGAAAATCTTTTTTAGATTCAACTTTACGAGTATTCTGTTTCAGGGTCTGCGGGACATAGCGAAACTCGGGTGGAGTCCAAATACTCCGACTGATGCTACTTTTCCGGAATTTTTACTTCATCAGAGTTGGGCATTTTGGGCAAGATTTGTCCCCTCCGATTTAGTGGTGTTTGGGGTACAACAAGGTCACGCAGTTGGTTGAAAGTCACTTGACCGATTGCAAAACAACAACTTTTCTTGCCATCTCTGACAGCGTCTGAAGAGTCTGGATTTATAATCAAGTGAACATTGCTCCATTGTCTCAGTCCAGAAAGACATTTAGGCACCAAAAGACCTTTAACAGCAGCCTCAGTTTTACCTTTTGCCCAGAATGTCAAGATTCTGTCGACTTTTTCCCCCACCTCGTGACTGACTTGACTCGTAACTACTATACTTAAAACACTTACGGCGAAAACCCTCACTGTCTTAAGTAGAGGCCACCCACCGTCTGTTTTAAGAGAGGTCATCCAACGCGGTTACCTACTCAACTCTGACTGAGAGGGAGCGATCGAAAATCTACGCAGCACAGATTTCACTTCTGGATTGTCGACACCGTTGCTGGAAAGGAAAAAACCACCCAAACCCACCCTGATAGATGATGTTTCGCCTGCTCTGTTCCAGTCCAGTTGCTTTTTGCTCTAATAGATGAAGCTCTCTCATACCCCGCCAATGCTCTCTTAAGTACAAGTACTGCACTGGATAGCCAACTCATGACATAAGACATCTTCTCTGAGTACGTCTTTACTAAGCAGTTACCGAATCTAGTGCACCTTCGATAACTTCCCAAACTTTTTCCACCGCTTTTGCTGCACTGAACCTTGCACGGGCCTACAGAGGCTTCGCTGTTTCCGAATATGAAGCTAAGAAAAAAAGGAAAGTCGATCGAAAAAAAAAACTTGTGAAAAAGAAGACGTCGGCCCGGTTGTTTTTCTTTCTTTTTTCTTTCTGTCTTTCCTTCTTTCCTCCCAAGGTACTAACCTAATAAGCAACATTTGATCCAGTTCAGCGGGTCCGAGAGGGTCTGAATAGGCGAAAACAGCAAGATCATTCACACTTCCATGGTCATTTCAGCTCTGAGATTTCAGATAAATGAGCTCGGCGATATAGGAACAAAAACGGCCGCCGCCTTTAACCCCCTTGAGACTGAGCTTTTTACTTGTCTTGAGAAACTGGACGTTTCCTTTGGATCTGCTCACGTCAGGCCAGTTTCATTCGGGATTAATCTTGGCGCAACATCTCAAATCTTTTGTCTCGAGTCTTGTGATTTAGCTTTTCGTACCGTGCGCCCTCTACATAGAAACCCTCGAGCTTTTCTTTCGTCCAGACGATTAATGTAATGTCGCAATTGTCGCATTGCACCGCGGTGACACTTGAGGTGCCCTCAACGACCTTTATCTGACCCTGGCTGAAATTTGTTTGATCCGGGAGTTATCACGACAACATCGATATCGCGCAATAAGCTTGACCGCCCGGAACAACCACAACAACGCCCACTACTACGCAGTGGCCTGAGATTGCACGGGCGTACAGAGTGACTCCGCAATTAGTCTCATGTCACGGAGCAGAAGGGATGTCACAAGTCAGCGAGGAAATGTTGAGAGCATGGAACTTTTTCATGACTCACATCGACAACAGTTCCAGGAGCTTCATCATCCAGACTCATCCGCAGTCCAAGTCTCCCCTCCCCCCTCTGCTTCAGGTCGAGATGAGTTATGGGGTGGAAAACATCTCTTGCGTCACGTTCAATCGGTTGCGCTTCCAGGGGAAAGCTCAGTACTCATTCGTGCGATAATCCCGATCTCAGCACTCGTCCATCTTCCTGCTCTGTTCGAGCAGAGAGAACAGATCTTACTTATAGAAGCATGTGCGGTACGTGAGGAGAAGCTTCATGCTGCATGTACAGTACAGTAAATGAGCTTCTCCGGGACGAGCGTGAAGAAGGAGACATTACAGATGACGTCTGAGGCACAAAGAAAAATGATCGCGCCAGCGCGTTTGCGTGGATGTTGTAGACTTCGTGGCTCTCGCTGTCTCCAGTCGCTCTCTCAGGGGTCACGAAGAAGGGGAAAAATTGAAGCGCGCCTCCCTCGTCGTCGGCCTTCCCCCCCTTTCTCCGTGTCCTGGAAGAGAGTTGGCATCAGGGGGCAAAAGCGCGCGCACGAGCAGAAAGCGCACCCAGAGCCAGAGCTGGCTCCGGTGGCCAACGGGGAGGCCTTAAAAGCGCGCGGGGTCCGGATTTCCCCACTCATTTCCCGACGGACATGGATATGACCAGCAGCTCCGCCACCACCGACTTTAAGAGAACGCTAAAGTCGCAGATCTGGAGACTGAACGAAGCGGGATCGACTCCTAACACGCAGTCGTGGCACAAGAAGGGTCCGACTGCCGTCCAGCTCAAGACTCCCAAGCAACAGGAAGAGGACAATCCCGCGGTGGAGGTGGCGCTCTGCGGGGCGGGTGACGAAGACGACGAAGAGGAGGAAGACGAGAAGGGTCCGCCCACCATCTCGTCTCAGTCCTTTTTCAAGCTGAGCGACGCAGAGCCGGACAAACAGACCTTGTTGCGCCCCACCAAGAGCCCCCTGCCCCCGCATTCCCCGCTGCTGAGTCGCAGACCCAACTCGGTCGCCTCGAGCAGCGGCGCCAGCAGTACCGACTCCACCCTGAGGCGCGCCAGACAGTTCAACCGCTGCCTTCGTCGGGCCAAGAGTTTCCGATCGCTCCGGCGCGCACGCTCCCAGAGTTCTCTCAGCGACGACAACGGATCCGAGCTGGGCGAGGGTGAACTGCTTTGGCAACAGGGAGGCACAGGAGCTGGGGATGTCACACTACTTGTCCGCCGGGGTCAGGTGGGAGGCAGACAGGGTTACCGGATCGTACTGGCTGCGCCCGAAGGAGCCAGTCTTCCGGCGGCGTTACAGGCCACGGGGGTCATGGAGCGAGTGGCGGCGCAAATCAGGCAGGCGGAGCTGTCAGGCAGACAAGTCCCAGACAGGATCACATTGGACTTGGCGTCAATCAAGTCTTAGCTTCTAATATACATTTTGACTTGTACTTACGTACTGAGTGTGGGTGACGAAATACTTGAGAGAAGATAATGTTTGAGTTCTGTTGGCTGTGATCGGAGAGGGAACATTTAAGGACGTGTGCAAGATCTAGTTCTGGAAGAGAGCCGTGTGCTAACTGTAATCTTCTGAGCTAATGAACAACATAAACAGCTATTTAAGTAACGAAATGTGTGTTGAGATTATTGAGTCAGTAGCTCTCGCCGCTTCACACGTTGGCGACGCCAGGGACTGAGGTGAGCACAGGTAGTAATTTAGGCCACGGTCTTTTCCCCTCCTGTTGCCGAAATGACGGTCAGTTCCGAACCGTGTACTGCGGCGCGAAACGCCGTTCGGCCTTCCTCGTCGTCCTTTTCTTCGGCCACGGGAGTGACGACGCAGGCAACAGCGGCGGCGTTGCTTTCTTCGCATGTGTCCTCTTCTTGTACCTTTGCGAATGTCCAACTGATAACGCTAATACCGGTATTTGTCGCAGGTGAAGTCGAGGATCTCCACGCCAACTGAGGCGTCGCCTCCGACGTGGAAGGTGGAGTCGGAGGAGGAGGAGGAGGAGGAGCAGGCGGCAGATCAGGCGCTCTGGAAGAAGAACTTGAAGGTGACTGAATTGCTAACAACACTTTTGATACTCACGCGGAAATCGTGGACCTCTGGTGGGCTCTGGTGTTGTCGTTTTCTTGGGGTCCGTCTTCCCCGCAGAGCCTCTCCTTAATCCTGAGGATGACGCTCCGCTTGCACACCAACACGATGAAGATGAGGATGCCCTGGGACAAGTTGAGCACGTCATTCACCACAAAGTACTTCCACACTGCATCCTTGCCGAAAATCCAGCTGCACAGGAACAACACGAACTCTGACATCCACGTGACTCCCATGACCACAAAGAGCTTGGCGATGACTCGTATCTGGTCTTGGCGCTTGGCGGCCGTCGCTCGCTTGCTGTGCCGACTGAGATGTCTGGATGCTCGCCAGGTGCGGAAGAGCGCCCGGCTGGTCAGTGCGAACAGGACCAAGTTGGTCATCTGCATCACCACGAGGTACAGATGAAAGAATAAGAAGCTGGCCAGACTGGTGTCAAAGAAGCACGTGCGCACCCCAAATCCTGGACGAACGCCGTGGTAGGAGTCTGGCAAGTACTCGACCACGAGTGTTATGACGGTGACCACTGACGGCAAGCCAGTAGCGTAGGACGCGTAAAGCAAGAGTCGACGGCGTTGCTCCCGGGCAGCCTGGCGTCCTCCTCCCCGTGAACCAGAACTGGCCCCGTCGCTGCTGCCGCGTAGGCGGGTGAACTTGCGGAAGATGTCGTAAGACAGCACGTTCATCCAACAAAAGGTGGACAAGAAGAAGAAGAGCACCAGGAATCCTAGTACACGACAAGTCGGACTGAACTCCTGTCCCCGATCCTTGTTGATGATTAGCTGGAGATGTCCAAACGCAATCGCACTGACGAAGAGATAGGCGAAGAAGAGCGTTAGGATGAAGGCCATCAAGACCTTGCCGAAGAGTGGGCGGTGCAGTTCAGGGAGCAGCAGGTACACGCAGAATGTGAGAAAGAGAAAGACGTTGGAGACCGTGCAACAAATGGGGTAGGCGCGCGTCACCAAGAAGATTTGACCGTGACCGTCTTCTTGAGGACATGTGCGTACGTAGGGATCCATGAGGCGGTTGCTGTTGACGCGTCCAAACGCAAGGCAGAAGCTCTGCGGCTCAATGAGCGCGTTCTTCTCTTCGCCCTCGAGCTTCAGGCTGCCATTGGGAAAGAGGCGAAAATTGTGCCCCCGCAGGTCGAGAACGTGCCCGTCACGATTTTGTCTGTTGATTGGACACTCTTCGAGGGGACTATGCAGTAAAGCGTAGCGCTCGGGGTCCTCCGGGGCAACGAACCTTGGCGGGCTGAAGGTTATGGGTAATCTGTTGCGACAGAAGAATCTGCCATCGTCGTCTTCATCGGCAATCTGTAGGTGATGGCAGCACGAGCGCAGGCACACGCGTCCGGCGCTGCACGGATCGCACACGACAGCCATGCGCATGTAAGACCTGCGAAGAAAGGCGTCTTCTTCTCCTTGCTCTTCCTCGCGTAGCACCAAATCGAGACAGAAATCTCCCAACGACAAGCCCAGTTCAAACTCGCCACCCAGACTGAGAAGTTGCCCGTCTGTGGTCACCAGGTACAGCAAGGGATTGGTCATTTCCAAGGTGCGCCACTCGGTGCTACACTCAGGCATTGCGCCGACTGGTGCAAACTGCTGGTCCTGCTCTGACCACTGAGCGTCGACGAGTCTCTGGGCCTTCCGGTCGAACACTCGCTCGGGCAGGAACGACTCACTGGACCCGATGAAGCCCACCTCCAGACACTCTAGGAGAGGTGGCGTCTGGCGACGTGCGAGGACGAAGCCTCTCGGGCAGCATTTCTGAGGCATGGTCGTGGCCACGTTCTCCACCGCGGATAGCCACGAAAGTATCACGACGAGGTGGAAAGTCATTCTTCTTGGACGCGACCAAGGACTTGTTCGTCTTCTTCCTCTGTTCACATGCGGAAGACGAGCGGTATCTGCACTTCTGCGAAATTTAGCAGACTCCTTGCAATCGCAGTTTAAACACCTCCTCCTTGGTGAGGTTGGGCGGGTTGCATTTCAGGCCCCCGGAGTCGATTACGCACGTTTCTTTCTTCTTCTTCTCCTTCTACTGCTTGACTGTTTGCGCTATAAATTGACTGTGGTGTGTGTGTGTGTTAGTGATGGGCCCTGAGCTGAGCCAGACGTTGACTATCAAGCCGACCTTGCTCAGTCACAGAAGCTCTTCAACTCAATTGAGCGTTCATGTCTGGTGCAAAATGCCCAAAAGCTTGAGCTTGGGCCAGAGGTTCGGGTGTTTGAGGCTACAGACCCATCACTAGCTGGCTACAACACAAATGAGCGGTTCATACTGTATTTGATTGGACGACTGGCACAAGTAGAGAGAAGAGGAGCGACGTGTTTGTCCTGTCCTCTCTTACGCAGCTTGGGGAAGTCCTTCTGCAACGTCCACTGATGAAGTTGTGAATGGCAAGGCTAAGGTCGATCCCCAGTGAGTCAGTGTCTACTACAAATGAGTCGACAGAGAGAAAATCCTCGCCAATCTCCACTCACCCTGGACACCTGCTACTAAGTGCATATGACCAAATCTGCCAGCACCGGATTTTCATCTCGCGATCACGCTCCACAGTTCTTGCTACGAGTGGGCAAAGCAAACAGTGACTGCTCCAGGAGCTGTGGGCCAAAGCTCGTCGAAAGATATCCCATTTGTCAGAGCGACTTGCTCGAAAAAAATGATGTGTTCGGGCTGCCTGAGGACGTGGACAAGAAAAAAAACGGCTCTGTGCTGGAAAAACCAAGGAACTCACAATAGATGTTGAAATTTTTCATTTTAGCTGCTTTTTCCTTCGTGACCTGTCTTTGACCGAAGGTGATAGGAGATGTACAGTTTTACTGCAGTCGACGCCCAAGTTATCATCTTTGATCAGCTTCAGTTACGGTCTTTGGTGCTTCACCAGCGTCGCTGGGGGTGCAAAGTCACGATCCTGAGCAAGAACACGCCAAACTTTCTTGGAAAGTTAAGATGAGATTTGCCTTCGTCATCTTAACTTTCTTTCTTGCCTTCGGCACAAATAGTCGAAAGATCAAAGCCGTGTGTAGTTAACAGATACGCACATATGAGAACAATGGGCTGTCAAGACAGCGCCAGGACTCAGAAAAGTATCTGCAGCTCGTATAGTGAAGCAAACTTGAGCTATCTTGATACTAACGTGTGTGGCTGCTGCGTAGGACTCAAGATGTCACATTCAAGTCTCCATAACCGCTCGGCTATCAAATCCTACGCTCTCTTGAATTTTGTGACTTGACCTGAGAGATCACCGATCATGAACATGAATCCCATCGTTGCCGACGGCAAGAGAAGATTATTCACAGGAATAATCTCGGTAGCGTGACTTGCCTAAATGCCTCCTGGGGTTCTGGACTCTGGCTCAACTTTTTGCTATTTGTAGTGACCTGGTCAGTCCTTATCTTAGATGTGTTTCGGTCCGGGGTCATTCCTTCAGCGACGTATTCGTGACGTCCACCATGACTTGGAATATAGGGAGAGCCCATTCAAGTTGCCTGCGGTCAGGGACGTGGGAGTCAGGATGGATGCTTCCAGGGAAGTGCCTGAACGGAGGTTGATCATGTTGATGACGGAACGCAAGAGGACTGACATGGACAGGGCCAAAGAGACGTACCAAACCTCGAATCTCATCCGTTTATTGCATGGATAAAAACATGGCTTGTGTTCCAGCAAGTTACCATCGGGGTGACTGAATGAATAATCCGACAGAGGCCATCTTTAAATGCTAGTTGTACAACGTATAACAACGATCGCGGCTAAAATCACTTTGACACCTCGCTTCCTGACGGTAAAATGTGCTTGATTTTCCTTCCTAACTCAAATTTGATGCCGCCTTTGAAATCCTGAATGTCAGTCTTGAAGGTGGACTCAGAGACGGCGGCGATGCTGATGGGCACCGCCATCGATGTCCCAGGAGCCAAAGTGGCCAAGTTGACCCTCGCAGTCGTCGGCGTCGAGGAAGACGCCATGGTCGTCAAGGCGTTACCGCCGCCGCTCCCGGCACGCACGCTGTAGTTGACCAGGTAGTTGCTATTGCTGGTGCCACTGCTACTCCCGCCGGCGCCTCCGCCGCCACCGGTGCTCATCACGTTCGCGGCGTTTGAGACGTTCCTGGGTTGGAGGGTCTGTATGGATCTTGGTTTTTGCTGTAACAGCATGGGGCTGGCACCTGCACCTCGCAGCTTCAGGCCTCCCTTGGCGAGGGCCATGCGGACCACCTTGCGAGTAAGAAGCTGGCTGCGATCACCGATGAAGACTCCACTGGCAGTGCGCCGCGAGCCAAATGTGCATAGGGCTAGGGGCTTCGGATGATCAGTCGTGTAGTGGAGGTTCTCGTCGGCCTCGCGGGAGGGAAGCATGGGGGAGGGAGGAGCAGAGGGAACCCAACCTTTGGTCACCGGCTGGATTTTCGTCCGCAGCGCGCCGACGCCCGGAGGATGCATTCTTGAATCTGGATCGGCCATAGAGTTGAGCAACGACTCCACATTCGGAAGTGACGGCGAAGGTAAGCCAAGTCCTTGGGTAGTTACTGCCACTGGTGCTGGTGGCGGCGGCGGCGGCGGTGGAGCAGGCATTGCACGCATTTGCTCGGCGGCGGCCGCAGCCAGCGCTTGGGCCTCCTTAACTGCCTTGTGCTCCGCCACAAGCTCGTCGAACGACTTTGACCTGCCCTCAATCTTGCGCTTGAGAAGCACCGAATGCGACTTGCAGGTGAGAGCACGCGTGCAGTGGCGCTTGCTCTCGTTGTCCCACACGCCGCAGTGCTTGTCTGGGTGATACTCGCGCATAGGCTTTCTGTCCACTCTGCCTGCACTTGACTTTTTTACTGGACTGGGCTTCTTCAACTCCGTCTGCTGCAGAGGCGGCTGGAGAGTTGCAAAAGTTCGGTCTTGTACTTGAAGATTCAACGATGGCGGACGAGGTTGTTGCTGGAGCTGAATAGCTGGAGATGTTGTCGAGACCGCGGAAGAGTCCGTTTTGCAGGCAGACTGAGACGTGGATATGTCGCCCCCCACCATTGCCATAAGGTCCTTGGACATGGAGTGTGGCAGTGGCTCCGTATCTGGGATGCTGATCACGTTAGAGGTCGTAGTACTGCTGTGCACTTCACTTTCGTCCTCCTCCACGGGAGCCACAAAGCCCACAGATGATGGGTTAGCAGCACTGACAGAAGTAACGACCGAACTATTCTCAAACTTGACGTCGTCCATAGGTTCCTCCTTAACGGAAGATACCGGCGATGGAGAAGTCGATTGCTTGGCATGAGAATTGGCGGCCGACGATGAGCGTCCACTGGTCGGTGAGACCGATGATCCCGACGACAGGAGGCTGAGATCATCCCTGGTGAGCTGCACGCGGCACTGGCGGACATTCGCGTGCTGATTGGATTTGAGCCTGGGCGCCGCTGTCGACGATCGGTGGCCGCTCGACAAGGTGCTCCGGTCGTGTCGCAGTCTGTAGTGTTGCTCGAATGCCTCCAGCTTCACGTTGCGTCCGCACACTTCACAGATCACGACCACAAGGTCATCCTGGACGGGACACTGGCCAAATATATACTTGTCTCTGGCTGGTAGCTTCATGACGTCCTCCGATGTGGAAATTAACCGGGAGGAGTTGGAGGAACTATGACATGGAGAACTAGACCCGGAAGATGCGTTGCTTCCTGGAGAATCGTCTAACTGATCTTCAGGCCAGTGGAGCCAGTCCAAGCCTTTGCGAGTGGACATGGCGACCGGCGAGAGTCTGGAAGAAATAACAAAGATAGGTGATGAGTGTTGGGCATAACAAATGGCCAGGATTCCCACAAGTTTATATTTGAATGTAAACAAAGTTGTGACCGGAGGCGGCACCGATGAGGCGGATCACGTAGGGGTCGCCTATGGGGAACTTCACCTCAATAGGAAGAGGCACATTTGTCACGGAGTTGTTCCCGCAGTTACCATGCTCGTTCCACCCCCAAGTCACTAGTCGTCCGTCTGACTGGCGTATAGCGAGGCAGTGTTCATATCCAGCTGAAATAGCTGTAGCCCGAAGGTCGGGGACTTTTTCTGCACTCATAACCTTGTCGTGGGCGGCTGCACCTCCACGACCCAGCTGGTGGTAATTGTTTCTTCCCCATGTGTAAACGTCACCGTTCAGGAGGAGAGCTATCACATGTGTCCAGCCGCAGGAGACGTCCTTGACTGGAGAGGGCAAAGGGAGCTTATGCAAAGGGGAGCTGTCGTCACTGCTGTCGTCGGAAGACATAAGCTGGCCATACTTGTTGCCTCCGAAGCCGAAGACGTCGCCATCGGAAGTGAGGACTATTGAAAAGTGCTGGCCAGCCCGTACGGCAGAGATTCTCTCTGGCACTGCCGCGATCCTCACGCATCGCACGAACACCTTGTTCTCGTCCTGAGCCAACTGGCCACGCTTTGAACTGCCGCAGCCGAACACGTTGCCGGAGGCGTCGAGAAAGAGGGAGTGCCGAAGGCCGCAAGCGATTCCGCGAACGTCCTGCACTCCAGGCACTGAGGAGAAGCAGTCCACTCCCCGGCACTTCTCACCCAGGCCCAACTGTCCGAAGGCGTTGGAGCCGCAGCCGAAGACGTCGCCGTCCTCAGTTGCCAGAAGGCTAAAGTCCCACCCGCACGCCACGATGGCGACGCGACGGGCAAGGGAGAGCGGCAGTGGCACTTTGTGAAAGACGGCGACATTATCACGGTGTCCGTGACCCAACTGTCCGCGGCTATTCCAGCCGCAACTCCACACCTCCCCGCCAGCCAAGACCAGCGTGTGACCTCCGCCGCCGCACAACGAGGTCGCCGGCTCAGGCGGTGAGTTGGTCGCGGGGCGCGGGGACTCTTCCTGCTCGGAGGGCTCGCCTAGACCCAGCTGCCCGTAAGAGTTTGCACCCCAGCCGAAGAGCGCCATAGCCGACTACCCTGGGGTGACTGTCGCCGTTGTCAATGTTGTCGCCTCCTGCCTGTTCGTCCTGGCCATTCTCTTGCGCAGGTTCCGTCTGATGCCGGCCGAGAAGACGGTCGAGTCGAGGGAGGCCCCTCTCCCTTTTGTCTTGTTCTCGTTTCGGCGGCGTCTCGAGAAGGATTCGAGTTCGAGTCGGGTCGAGCTGATTCACTGAATTTCGCCTGAACCCGACGATCGGATTCGGGGTTATATACTAAACCTGACTCGACTCGAGTTCATTAAAGACAATTGATGTACTCCGATGACGTCACTGCAAGATCAACACCCCCGAGGAGAAACTCTGGCGGTCCCCGACCCCACCTGGACCGCGGGCGAGCCCAGTCGAACCGAATCGGGCTTCATGATTTTGCTCTCAAAACGCGACTCGACTCGATTCCGAAGTCTCAGCCTCGAGACTCCAGCGGCGTCTCTGCTCAGCTCAGTCGCGATCGCGCCTCCGCCGGCAGCGCCAGAGCCATAAAGGAAAAAGGGCCAACAGCTGACGTAATAAGATATGGACGGAGCTCCGACCCAGCACGCCTGCCTCTCACTGAGGAGCGGCCAGAGTCTGGCTCAACGACGTAGGAGCTGAGTGGTGTGACTTGCCAACCAGGGCGACTCAGCTGCTCAGTCACGGAGAACAGAGGAGTGATCAGTCAGTTGTTCATGAGACCCAGATCTGGGTGACAGCTGACTGTGTGCTCTCATCGACAGCTGACATAATGGATTTCCTCCATTAAGAAGACATGACTTCTGAAACTTCTTTGGCCCTTGTTTTGGAAGGTCGTGACCTCCGGGTTCATACAGTCAACTTTGACCCAGCTGAGCTAACGACAGCTGACCGCAACCCTGCTTGCTCTAGAGCACTGTTTTTCGTCGACAGCTGACTATTTTGGGGTCAATTCTTCACCCCAGTTATGCCCCTTTCCCTTTATTCTCTTTGGTACTCACTATCCAGTGGAGAGAGCGCACAAAGCTAGTTGGGCCAGGTTAGATTGTGCTACTACAACAAAAAACCAGACAAGGCTCGGGGCGTCACGCAGTTATCTGGCAACCTGTCGTCTTAGATACGTGGCAACCCTGCTACTGCTCTTCAGCTGTTTTGTTTTCTCGTCCAACACAAGAACTGCAACGAGTGGACGGAGTTGTTGAGCAGCGTGAAGGTGTAACTAGCCGAGATGGCGTCTTTATTGACCTCGGACCTCTCCTCCGACGAGGCCGAGGACATCTCTATCAACAAGAACTACGCCGAGTCCTATAACCGGTTCAGGGAGAAGGAGGTCTTTCAAAAGCTCAAAGACAAGTACGGCGATAAGGCAGCCAGAGTCAAGATGGAGGGCGGTAACGACTCCGAGTCGTCTTCTTCCAGCGAGGAAGAAGACGAGGACGCCAAGGAATGGACGGAGGACGTTGAGAGAGACTTTTTGCGCACGTTGTCGTGTCTGAAGCAGGGCGACTCGAGAATATACGACGGGAAGACCACATTCTTCGAGGAAGGTCGACGGCGATCTCCAAATAAGAAGAACGAAAAGATGAAGCCCATGAGGCTGGGTGACCTGGAACGCAAGGTCATGCTGGAGAAAGATGGTCACTACGAAGAGCTTGAAGATGAAGAGCTCGCGCGAAAGAGCAAGGGGAAGACGTATGTGGAGGAACTGGAGGATATCAAGAACAGCTTCAGACAGGTTGACCAAGGCAACGAGGAGGAAGACGATGAAGATGGCGCCGGACTCCTCAAGAAAAAAATCAAGACGAAACATGAGAAGGAGCAAGACGAGGCTGATTATAAGGAGTGGTTGGCAGGCAAAAAAGTGGACCTAGACAATAAGCAGACTGAACGTGATCTAAGAGGCCTGAAGGAGTACTGGAGCCAAAAAGATCTGGACGAGGACGAGAAGTTTCTCAGAGACTATGTTCTCAACAAAAAGTACCTCGACAAGGATGACAAAAGTGACGACGATAACGAGGAAGATCTCTCAGAAGATGAACGTACGATAACGCAAATGGAAGAGTTTGAACATAAGTACAATTTCCGCTTTGAAGAGCCGGATCCCGAGTTCGTCAAGCGCTATCCGCGCACTATCGAGGACTCCATGCGCCGACGTGACAATCGGCGGAAGGAGAAACGAGAAGAAGTGCGCCGGCGCAAGCTGGAAGAAAAGACCAGGAGAACCGAAGAGCTGAAGCAACTGAAGGCTCTCAAAAGGAAGGAGATTGAAGAGAAGCTGAATAGGCTGAAGAAGGTGACTGGGAGCGAAGAGCTGGGTTTTGCCGAAGGTGACGTTGAGGGGGACTTTGATCCAGAAGAACACGATAAGAGAATGGCAGAAGTATTTCGGCAATACGACGAGGTAGTCAAAGTTGAATGAATGACTGTTAAAGCACTTTTACATTCGTTGTCTTCCTTCAAGGTTACAATTGAGAACGAGGATGAGAGGCCCGAATTTTCTGACTTTGGCTCTGATGTGGAAGAGACGCTTGAAGTTGAGAACTGGGATGACTGGCAAGGGAATGCAGAAGAAGAGGAGGACGAACAGAGTAAGCAACCATATGTTACAATGCTGTAACAGTACTGAAAGTGCTGCATAAGTGTGGAAGAGCCACGTACTGTATTACTGACGTCTGTTGCAGGTAGTGCATGGTCAGCGGACCAACCTGGCCCTAGTTCAAGGCAACAGACACAACAAGAGTTGATCCAGTTAACTAAGGGGAGAAAAAGGCGACGTAAGTCTAAGTTTGCGGAGGTCCTGGAAAGAAAAAAACCTGTCTTTGATCCGGATGAAAAGACATTTGAACAGTACCTAGAAGAATACTACCAATTGGTACGTATACTGTAAAGTACATTACTTCCTTCAGGGGCTTTCCTTTCAGGTTGGCTCACAGCATACGATGCTAGGTAGACATTAAGGCGCACCTCATCTTGAGCTCGTTGATTAGCGGACTAAGTACAGTCAGTGCAGGGACACAAAGATTTTTCCTTGATTTTATTTGTACTAAAGAGGTCCAGAAAGAACAGAATTGTTTGTCTACCCTCAATGTGCACTGATGGGCTGCGTAATGGGCAATCTGACGTGGAACATGATACGTGCATCAGACGAGCAGCATTTTATGAACACTCTGAGGTGATGTCAGCCCTAATTACTGTCCTTGGGCCTCATTTCAGCATTTCGCGCTGCAGGAATGTGTAGTTCGCAATATGCTACTTTGCCAGATGTGCGTGAGGTGCTAATGGCATCATGTTACCACATTCTTCGTGACCCCATGTGTAGGGATGATTGCATGATGTCAAAACATATTTGTAGGACTACGAGGACATGATCGGAGACCTGCCCTGCCGATTCAAGTACCGGCAGGTGGAAGGCAACGACTTCGGCTTGACCACGGCTGAAATCCTTTCTGCACCTGACAGGGAACTAAATGCTTGGTGCTCGTTAAAGAAGACATGCATGTACCGGTATGTGAAGTCTTGCCACTAACGGAAGTCTTGTTCACGCAAGATGATGAATTTTAAGTTATCATCGTGAAGCCCCTGGCCCTTCGGCATGTTGATATGTGTCAACTTGTGTACTTTCAGGACAGAGGACGATGAAAAGGCGGATGTGCAACTATTTCGCAATCGGGCAAAGAATCTGGCTCTAAAGAGGAAGCTCTTGCCTTCTCTCTTTAGTGAGAATGCCGAGGAGGAGATGCAGGCTGAGAAGGATCGAAAGGCCAAAAAAGGCAAGAAAAGGCGCAAGAGGAAGATTGAGGATGACAAAGGACATGTGGAAGGAAACTTGAGCCCAGCCAAGAAGCAACAAAAAGTTCAGGATGAGTCACTTAATGAGTCATTGGCTGGAAAGAGTACAGAAGTGTCTGAAAGCAACAAGAAAAGAAAGAAAAAGAAGCAGAAAATGAAAGGGGCCAGCACCACAAAGAAGGACTTGATCAATGCCGAGGTCAAGATGTCTGATGACCGGTTGAAAGCATTTGGACTTAATCCCAGCCAGTTCAAGAGAAAGGCCAGAAAGCGAAAGTTCAAGAATCAAAGCATCTGATGTAATGGTGGTGTGATCAGGAGGAGCGATAATCGCTGCAAAAATATACTGGAGGGAGCAAGCAGATATATAGGTGAAGCTCTGTTTATTTCATACTTTCTGCCACTCTTGCAGGTGTTTCTCATCTGAAGCCGTCTCCTCAGTTCTTTTCGTTTTGTGGGATCTGCCCTTCTTGCATGTGGAGAAAGGTGCGAGTTTTAACTGCTGATGGATGAGAAACATTAGTTTTAGACTACCTGGGTCCCCTTTTGGCAGCCTTTCGTGTCATAACCCCTGGCTAAAGACAAGGGTTACACCCTGGCCAAATATAGTGTGGCCATATGGTCTCTACAGTTTTAGATGCTAATAACTGAGCGCTGGGGTGAGCTGGAGACCTAAAAGCACTATTTGAATGACCAGACTCATAGGAACCACTTTAAACAGGCGACGAACAGAAACACTGGAGCCAATCTTTGTTTATACAACAACAGCTCACACAAGTAAGTTGTTGCTGTGGATGGTGTAAATGTCGAGGTTTTCCGCTGCTCGTCTGTTGAAAGTTGAGTTAGATCTCACTCCAGTGCTCTTTAGCATCTAAAATTGCAAAGGGACTCTATGGACACGCTGGTATTAGAACAAACTTTCACTGCAAAGGTGTCAGTACTAGAACAAACTTTGCTATCGAGACTGAGAGCAAAACTGTGTTGCCTTCAAGAGCTGTACGCTAATGGGGATTTCCTGCTCTAGTGCGTTCATGCACCCTAGATAGACCTAACACTGTCTACCTTTTTAGTGTTGTGTACACTATGCTACGTGTAAAGGTCAATATTGATTTGGTGATTCGATTAGATGCATTTTTCTGTAATAGGTGAAGTTCTCATTCAGCATGATGCCTTTCCCCGAGCGACTGATGTCGACTTTCGAGGGCCGTCATCACTTTCCGGTTCCTGGGGGCGCATTTTCTGTTGGCTGCCTGGATCTCGCCGACAGGCACGTGTTCATGAGACTGTTTTACCCCCACAAACTGCACGTGAGAGAAGAAGACAAGCTGGACTATCTGCGTGGCAAGGCTCACCGATGGGCCAAGTGGTTCCCCGAGCGCGAGTACGCCACGGGTTACGTGAGCTTCAAGTATTCGAAGCTCTTGCCCGAGTGGACGGGCTCCCTCCTGACCTGGTTCACGCACGACCCCTATAGCACTGTGATAGAAAATGGTGACTTGAGTGAGGACGACGAAAGCTCCAGCTTCCCGGTAGTTGTGTTTTCACACGGCAACGGAGGATTTCGCACAACGTACTCCAGCTTATGCGCTGAGATGGCCTCCAGAGGCTTCTTGGTGGCGGCGCTTGAGCATAGCGACGGATCAGCATCACGCGCTCGCCGATTAGCGATAGGTGCTAAGGACGCGAGTACCCTGACAGAGTGGACGGAGGGTCCGGTATCAATTCCTGGCAATGATCAAGAAGATTATGTCATCCGCAACAAGCAAGTGACCGTCAGAGCAAATGAGTGCAGTCAAGCAGTCACGGTGCTGAGCCGATTGAACGAGGGAGACCTTGAAGGTATAGTGAAACCATTCGATGACCAAGAGAGACCGTTTCACTTGAGAACCTTCCGAGGTCGCATGGCATTGGACAAGGGCGTGATTCTAGCTGGCCACTCCTTTGGAGGTGCGACCGTGGTGAAGGCGATGAGTGATCCTCACATACGTCGTCCAGATTTCTCTGCAGGCTTTTGCCTTGATGCATGGATGTACCCCTTGAGGAAGGAGGTTGCAAGCCTGGCTGCTGCTGATGGCGGTCGCACCCTTGCGTTCCTGAATTACGAAGACTTCCAGTGGCGAAAGAATCTTGAAGCCATGCGTCACTTTGAGCAGAAGTTGCAGTTCGGTGGTCAGACAGCCGATGACGAGTCTACCGTGGATATCAACGTGCACACCGTGAGAGGCGCCACTCACTATTCCGCTAGTGACATTCCAGCCGTGTTCGCCGGTACCTACCTGCGCTTCCCTCTGGCCGTGATGGCTTGGGTTGGTCGAATGCTTGGTAGAGGAGGTAGCAACTTGGCAGACGAGGATGATACTAAATTAGGGCCGCAGCAGTCCTTGGAAATCAGCGTGGACCTGTTCACGGCCTTCCTGAAGTCTCTGGGGTTGACTCCAAGACTTCTGGCCAATGACAATTGTGATTCCTTTTCTCGACGCCTACGCAAGCATCAGCGATATCTCATCGCTGGTACGAGGTACAAGGATGAAAGCAACAGTTGAAGCCACCGTCATCTTTCTCTGAGTGTGTCGTGGTCACCCTGTTGCAGTCGTACAATGCTTGTTGGAGCACCGGACTGGTTCTTCGGCTGTTGTATGTTTGTCATGCGTATTTCATTTAAAGGAAGGTTTACATTTTTAACTAGAGATGGAAAAGATGAAAAGTGCTTTTAAAAGCCTTCCTCAAGTTGCCTAACGTTAAAAGGCCGAAATGTTTGAGAGTCACAAAGAAGCTACATTATCAAATGCCCTTTTCAAGAGGCCATGATTTTACTCGTACTTCTAATGAAGTAAAGTCTTGATTGAGTTAATATTATTTTAATAATGATACTGCTGTTTATCGAAGTACTTAGAAAGTGCAGATCCACGAGAAAAAAAAGCTGCCCTGAGCCCAAAATGCTAATAAAACTTTAAGTTTTATACAGAAACTTCTTTGATCTATGTTCGCAATAGGTCAGTCCGACCCAAAATGCAGAGCAAAGCGTGCCATTTCGATAATCCTTGGCCTAAGTCACCGGCCAAGGACCTCTCCTGTCCTCCACAACGCGGAATGTGTACTCAGTCTTGTTCTTTGCCTTCATCGTCGCGGCTTTTTGCAAAATCCTCTCCTTGCATCTGCTGAAGGGCGATCGCTTCCCGCCTTGGGCGTCGTGACCGCACCGCACGACGTTGTGCTGCGCAGGCATCACGTCTTTGACGCCTGTGCGAAGTCACGAAGAAGGAGGCGATCCGGGGCGTGAAGTGCGTTGCAAGCCTCATTGGGATTTGTTCACAACTGAACTTTTATGTTGTAAACTCTGCTACACTACGTAACTTCGACCTCATAGTGTGGAAAAATGAGTGGTCCCAGAGCAAAAGTCGAAATCAGTTCAGTTTTAAAGGAATTTTTGACTTTCCACAGAGCTGCGAACCATTTGTGTAGCCCAATCCAGTCAAAAGTTGTAGCTGAGAAAGGAACTGCACTTTCCGAGTACAATGTATTAACTTTGAGTTAAAAGTGCTCATACTAAATGTTTCTTGACGCAAAAGTGCTCATTGTAAGACAATGGTTTTTTTTTGAAAAGATGAGGCTTGTATCAGCTGTAACAGTGCCTATCGCCATTTTTTCACCCCAAAAAACTAAAGCTGACTTTTTCTAACCAGCCTAATACATACTGTATGTACACAGTGCTCTGGCACAGACTTAATGGTTGGTTGCAGAATTCGGCCCAGGGTGACTACAGAAAGTAGTGCTGACGCTTCCAACGTGGAGGTGGCAAAACACGTTGCAGCCTCCAGGCTGACTGTTCAGGCGCGCGTGTCAACACGGACGGACTCGACGAGGACGAACTGCCAGGTCTTGGTTGCGACAGCGACAGTGATGAAAGAATGTTAAACAACAAATTAAAGGCTCACATCTACGGCGATTATGACCTTAGCATTTGCCTCATTGTACCAAGCACTTCGAGGTCCAGAGACAAGTTCGACTTGCTCTACTCCAAGTCGTTTGTCTTCCTTGAGGTTCGAGGGCAGCGAGACTGGATCAAGTCTTGCATCAGCCTGGAGCAAGCCCTGCTCTATGCCTTTGACGTCACCCCGGCCTGCAACATGGAGCACCACCTGGTTAATTCCAAGGAGGTGGAGACGGAGGACGAGGGACAGACGGAGGAGCTAGAATTGGATCTGTTCCGCAGTCAGCTCGTCAAGATATTCGGCGCGGACCCGGGGGCCAAATCCGGAGTGATGCTCAACGACTTTCGAGTGTTGCATTCAGATTGGCTACTACTTGGAACTTGTGTTCCTATCTCTGATACCAGGTTTGCACGACCTGGTGCCAGGCACACCCGCCAAACCTTGGAGGTTTCCATGGCCAGGTCCAGTTTTTTTTTCCTTTCTTCCCCATACCAATGACAGAAGCATTGTCATTGACACAGGAAGCTGACCAAATGGATCTTTTGTGCTGAGACGTGCCACACCCACATGATCCTCTTTGTTGATGTCCCCAAACGGGACAAGGCCTACCCTTGGGCATCTGGTTGAGGACCACATCCAGACAGGGGCCGGAGAGCTGAGGGCCGGACCCTTCGCCAGATGCCGCTCCATTTCACCGGGCCCGGGCCGACCCCAAGCCGGCTCGAATCGACGCATAATCCGCTCGTGTCCACCTCTAGTCAAAGCTGTGAGCTGAAAAAACAAACAGCTGCCTCGCGAGGGACTTGAAGTCGAGTCCGTTCTTGCTCATAGCAACGTTGTTGACTAGCAACATCCGTAAGTAGCAGTCGATACAGAGAGAGAGCAACGTTGCTGCGAGGTCAGTGCACAGGACAGAGTTATGCGGAGTTAGCGAGGTTGCACAGACAGGACGTCTTCCCTGAGTTCTTCGTCAGTCGCTTTGGCGGGACAACGGACTTGTTCGCCTCGTCATGCCGCCCAGAGAGAAAGAAGTGAGTACTAACTTCGTCTTAGGATGACAGGAAAAGGTTCTTTCATGCGTGTCGCAGTTCGACGCCGTGGCATTGGTGCTGGACGTCGGGATCACTTCGGGGTCATCCGGGTTCCTGTCGGTTGGCATACGAGCAGCCTGCCAGCT
>JAAUXU010043874.1_pt1 | contig 31400 bp, 37 predicted proteins | sample 7278151 | NCBI WGS metagenome assembly JAAUXU01 (sample SAMN14350113, study PRJNA611818) | marine sediment metagenome | isolation source: surface marine sediment (1.8m) | place: French Polynesia: Moorea | collected 2018-08 | reverse complement strand
GAGTCTGAGTCAGCCTCCAACAGTGCATGGCTGTAAGATATAAGTGGCGCTTATAACTCAGCACAGTGTGACTTGGAGGCACAACGGTCACGTCAACCTGACAGTTGTTTTTCCTCTTTTCAGGCCCCAGAGGAGGTGGCGGCTTAACGGAACTTTCACTTTTTGCTTCCACAAAATTGGCAGATTATTCCTGATTTTCGATGTCCTTAATTCCAAATTCGATGAGTTCTTTGTCCCCACGAATCTCTTTTGTTGTCACCATAACAGAAAGCCAGAAAAATAAATGCGTCAGCATTGAAAAAATTCGTATTCAAAATCATTTATTTATAACTCTCCGTATACGTTAAGTGTCGAGCGTATTAGGTTTTCACTAAGAGGAACGGAACTGAGCAATAATAAATAACAAATCGATGCGAAAACACAAGCAGGAGTGATGCAACAACGTTCATATCACATGGTGAATGAAGGATTTTACAATTTGTGCAACAAAAAAGGCCGACTTCTTCTTTCCTGAGGAAACGGAAACTTCACAAGTTGAACTTCTTCTTGATGATGGGCACCTGCCACACGATGAGGTGGCTGAGGTCGCCCCTCGTCAACCCCTTTGGTCTGGACCCGCCGGGTGGATCCCCCGGGTGCTCGCTGTCCTCGGCCTCAGGCTCGCCTGAAAGAAGTGGTTTTGGTGATGGCAATGCTCTCTGTTCGTGAAATGAATGAATGATGCAGTTTTTACATTTTAAGACGCAGTCACACTAGCAAATTTGAACGGGAAGTTGAGTTCGTCCTACAAGTTTGCCAAGCGTGAACGCTCCTTTTTGAATAGGAAGAGAGAGAAGAAGAAGAAGTGGGATAGGCAATCCATTGATGTACGTACAGTACAGAAGTGCAGCCGCTCAAGGGCCTTTTTTAGCTAACAAACACCCTGTGAAGAAACTGATGTGTAGACGTTTGTTCTGTGAGGATGTGGGAAGGACACACAGCACATGCAAGCGCTGACTGACGTGTAGAAGACAAGCAGAATTAGGAGTTAGGCCAAGCCTTGCCCAGGAGACGCTGGACCGAAGTCACCCAAAGCCAACAACGTGTAACAAGTGATTGCCTACCCCTCTCAAAAGTCTTTCTCTCTCTCTAATCCTCCTGGGCCAAGTGCTGGGTGAAGTCTTCTCTGGGGGAGGGGGTGCACTTGGATCTGTCCGTGGACCGGTCCAGGGCCGTCCCTGGACTCTTGGACCCGTTGGGCACAGCCTTGACTAGCTGCGAAGACTCTTCTCCGTAGTCACTCAGCTTGGACACGTTGTTGATCATGGACTGGACGTCGCGCGTCCAGTTGGAGTAAGAGTCTTCTGCTTCAGTCGATTCCTGCTCTTGCAAAGCGTCTTGGCCCACCTCTTCTCCTTCTCCTTCTTCGCCGCCGTCGCCGTCGGAGTCGACGGTGACGATCCCCGACCCAGGGGTCGGACCCAAGTCCAGAGAACTCGACGTCCTGGAGCTCGCGTGACTCTTCGGCACCTTCCTCATCCCTTTGAACGACGCCATCCTCCTGTTGAAGTATTCTGATAGCACCGGCAGCTGCCAGACCATGATGTGACTGTCGAAATCCTGGTCTGAGCCATCGTCAACTAATGGAGGTTTCACAGATATTTTTCACACTCCCAATGGACACATTTTCGTGCAAGTCACAAAAAGGGTTGACGAGGACGTCATTTACGCCAGATGCTGTTGGAGCCCCCAAAGTTGATCAAGTTTTCTTACTTTTTACCTTTCTATCCAAAAAAGGGTCAAGCAGAGGCACAAAATCTGACGTAAAGTTCGATCAAGTGGGCAGAGCAAAAGCAATCAAGTTACCTATTCTGAAGTCAATGTATCCCTCTCCACCAGACATGACCAGCATGGAGGAGGCCTCCTTTGTGGGGTCGCTCTCCTTGATGGGCGAGGACGTGGGATTCAGAGCCAGGCCTCCGTGACCTTGAGAACAGAGAGAGAGAAACTTTGCTAAAAACTTTGTCCTCCAGAAGTGTCATCCTCCTCCTCACCTGGAACCGACACGAAGAACTTGACCGAGTCCCTGTGCCCGTGGAAGGAGAGCTGCGCGTGAGCCATGTTGCAGTAAGGGATGAAAGTCTCCGGGGTGATGACGGAGCCTTGCTCCTCCTCGTAGATCCTGACAGGTTCTCCCGGCAGGTTTGCCACCTCGGGCTTGGTCTTTCCTTCCAAGGGCACCGAGATGATGACGCCGTTTCCGGTCCCCATCCACAACCGAAAGTTGGACACCAGCAAGGCGGTGATTCTCACGAACGAGAAGCCCAATTTGCCCGTGCCTGAGACGAACGAGAATACGACAGATTAGCTGACAGATTCATGGAACCATGAAGTGGGTGCATCCAGAAGCCACAGTCGGTGTTCGTGCTAAACTTGCAAGGCGCGTGATTAGACAGGTGGTAGAAGTAGACTGAAAACTTATAATAGGATGCAACAATAATAGGGTCCATCTTGCTCCTCTACCTTCAGTCTGCTTAGCCCATGGGTCAAAGCTGCTTGGGTCACCTTTGGGTGTAGAATGGTTGCAGAAAGAGAAAGACAGGAAAGCAGAACTTCATATGTATCAACGATATCAAAAACCCACAACCCAGAACCAAGTTTTTTCTTTCATTCACCTCTGAAGGTCTGAAACCCTGAGGAATAGGTATAGACTCCAGACTGGACACCTGAAAAGGCGATTAGATCTTGCTGAAGTGGCGAAAATTAAGCCCAACCAATGATGAGTACTTAGGAGACCGAGATGTGCAGATCAACTTGGAGGCTACGTAATATTTTTTTTTATATTACGGAGACATACCTTAATGACACACGACACTACATTTCGATCGTGTCACCAAAGATTTGGCTGGACATGGATTTGTGTGCACCTTTTTTGAAGTGAACGCAAAGTTATTTTGAACCATCCCAGTTTTACAAGGTTTACATCACCAAATGACCTTAGTGCAGTGGCACTCGGATAGTCACAAGTCCTTCGTGTCAAGAAAAAACTTGGAATTAAGCGAGCCTTGCACTTAAGGAGTAGTTTATAAAAATGGTGAAAGTTCTATTCAAGAACTTTAACTGTTTGGGAAAAGTAGGAGTTTTAGATTGAGCAGCTTGGGAGAAAACTTCGGCCTCAACTTCTCTGAGCCCAGCTTCAGTACGAATCTTTGCTTGACTTTGTCATTGAGGGAGACCCTTTGGGATGAAGAGTCCCTGTTTGGCAAGATAACCATGGCAATCTCGCATCTGAACCTGAGTCAGTCAAAATACCCCACTCCGCTGAGCAGATCCGAACCACATTGTCCTGATCATATCCATGTGTTAACCAAGACCTTGTGATTGTCCGAGATTAGTCTTCAACCGAGCTTGGATCATCCAAGTTCTGCTGCACTAAGTGCTGAGTGCCTCTTTGACGTACAATCTGCATATCTGCAACCTTTGGTCTAACTTAACTTCACGGCGGGATTAGTAAGTTGTCACTTACAGGGTGGTGCAAATTTGTGATGAACTCACCCAGCATCTTGCTGACGTAGGGCTCGATGTCGACGTCTTGGAGGTGCTGATGAGTGTGGGCGTGGTACAACCTGAGGGTGGAGTCCAGCCTGATCGATATCCACACGCCATCTCCCACCCAGGCCATCTGGCGCACCTGGGATCACAAAAAAGGATGAGCGAGTGTCTTTCACCAACTGTCGGGGAAAGTACCTGACTTTCCTTCCTGGGGTGCGCGTCGAACGTGCTGGTCACCTGCATGGTGCGCGGGTCGATCACGTACACGCGGTTGCGGTACCCGCACCAGACCTGTGTCAGCAACAAAGTCAGAGAAGCGTGATCATGGGCATGTTGACACAAAGTTAACCTTGTTGTGGACTTGGACCATGGTCCTGATAGAGTGGTGAGGCTTGCCCAGATCGAGGAGATGATAGTTGGTCAGGTCCCACTGCCCGTCGAGGCTGGACCGGTGGAAAATGGCCACTGATCCGTTGGCTAACGCGGCCAAAACCCGGCCCTTGACATGACTGAAACGTGCAAAATGCTTCATTCTTTTATATCACTGCATAAACTTCTATCGAGTGGTAAAACATTGAAATAGTCAGTACAAATTAAGGACCGCAAGCACAGGCTGGCCAAGGCCTTTTCGGTACGTATATGTTCACCTATGTTTAATGACGGGAATCTCCGGGACTGCAAATCTGTTTTTTCAGTCCAGGATCTCTGGCCAAGAATCCTAGGAATTGTGGGACTCATTTTGTTTTGCTCTTCAACAGATTTTTAAGCCATTTCTGAGTAATCGTGAATGCTGCCAATGGCTGCCCTGGCTTCAGTTGAAAGTCTGGAAAAAGGGTTTTTTGTGGCATCGTTTGTATGGCATCCTGTAACAGAAGGATTGCCAGGGACTGAATCAGGACAGCTCTAAGTTGAGAAAATGTTTACAGCGTAGGTGATACAAGTGTCAGTTTTTGGGGAAAAAATTGATTTACTATTTGCACTTTTAATTTAAAGTTTTACTTCTTATGGATAGACAGAACATAGCAAACTCCAAAAAATGCTATGCTATAGAAATGTCTGGTTGAGCTGAATTTTTTTTGCTAATGCTAGACATTCCCCACTATGACCTGTTCAGTCTGTGCCTCTGTAGTCCCTGCCTCTGTGATCCCTCCCCTCTGTGGTCCCCCGCCTCTGTAGTCTCCATAGCCTGACTGACAGACAGACAGACAGACAGACAGACACTCACACACAAGCTTTCGAGCTGTCTGGACCAAGTCAAAAGTGCCAGGAAGAGACAGTTTGACTTGGTTTATGCAGGCAGACAGACACACAGACTAAACAAAGTCCTACTGCTTTATATATTAGATTATATCATAATACCCGACTGCCATCCTTCGACAACTGATAGCTTTTAGCTTGTAGGCATCATTTCTGCAGTCATGTGGATCGATTGTCAGGTAGAGTTAGTTCGTTGTCACCACCATTCGATTTCATACTCAAAATCCTCAGTGGGTACAACATGAAAGTTCGTCAAGCGATAAAATAAAGAGGAAGCCTTATTTTTTGCCTTTAATTTCTACTGCAGAATTCAACAAAACTATAAGGGATAAAGCTTAGATTCTGGAGGTCAGATCACTCACACTATGCAGAGCACGGAGTCCTTCAGCCTGATGGAGTGGATGCACTTCTTCCACTGCGCCACGGCCGAGTGGACGTAGATGGAGCCCGACTGAGATCCCAACCAGATGGTGGGCAAGACGGAGCTCATCAGCTCCTCCTCCTCGGGGACTTTCTCGCTTCCGCTTCCCAACTGAGACGCGGAGCCGCCCAAGTCGACCTTCAGGGATGACGAAGAAGCTGACTGAGAGAACCGAGGGTGAACAGCGTCAGGGGTCGTCACCTCGGGAGTTGTTTTGCCTAAAATGAAGCCATAAAAACATATGTGAAATTGTCGCATCTAGCTGCTTCTTCAAGCATGCATGGATCCTTTCGCAGTACAGAGTGATTCACCAAAACCCAGTGCAGTCAACCTAACAAGCCGCGAGGCGAAAGTATGCAAGTGGTGGATCGAATTTAACAGGGTGTTTCAAGTGTGGGTGGGTCTGACTTCAACTTATGGCAGAAATGATGAGGGGGAGGGGCATAAAAGAGCTTTCCCCTTAAACGGACACACCTGCTAACAGTATATATTACATGGGCACCATTGTAGCACTACACGTACTTTCCAAGCTTCGACTGAGGTTTTGACCTCGGCCAAATGTACGCTGTCCGAGGGCGGAGATCCTCGGCCAAGATACATAGGGTCTCGGACAGGTCGAATGACTCTATGAGACATCAATATGTAATTTAAGGCAAAATTTCTTTCAAAACTTTGTTGCACCACAAAAAATATGCTGCTGCTCTTGCTCTACAGTAATGCGATGCGAAACATAGCCCAGCTTCTGGGCTATATAGTCCCCCCAAAATCGTATGTTTTCCAAAATTTTCGCGTTAATGTACGGGATGATATACCGAATATAACCCGTTCGCCCTGAATAGTAACTCCCTTTGAAAGGAACCCCCCTGTGGTGACACTAGTGACGTTTAAGCCCCCTCTTGAATATAAGCCCACTGTTATCAGCTAATCTTGCTCCCTTGCGTAAAAGATAGATGCACTATTCAGCGCCCACATTGCGGAAGATCAAAACAAAACGAGATTGCTAAGCCATTATAGAGTAGAAACCCCTCCAAAGAGCACACAAAACTTGAGCGGTCCTTGAGGGTTATGCTACAGAAAATGTGGTAATAATGCCGCATAAAAATTGTCAATATTGTTTTTAGATATAGCAGAAGCCTGCCCACCTTGTGTTTTGAAACGACGTAGTGTGTATAGAAAGGATTACCAAGCGCTAACGAGCGGTAGGGCCAACTCGAGGTTGGAGTTGGGGGTGGGTGGAGGGGTGGTTGCCCCACTCCAACTCGGGGAGTATCATCCTGGGTGGAAGGAAGTCACCGTCACCTACTCCTGTACCTGTCTGCACACCACACACCAATGCCTGGAGGCTGCCACCTTAGCCTGCCTACTCACTGCTGTCTCTGTCCTCGAGATCCCTGGAAATGTTCAGGGTGTGGTGAGAGATGAACGGGAGAGTCGCGTGAGGATCAGGATCGTCGCTCAGCTCCTGCAGCTGGATCACGTCCAACGTACGATTCAAGGCAAACTTGGACCCTTCATATGTTAGTCCAAAAGTTAATTATTCCATTGCGGCAATGTTAGAGATGTTAAAAAGGCAAAATTAAACACGAAAAACTGACCTAGTTGTATTGCAGTCTCCTTGGTCAGCCTGGGAAGAGTCTCTAAAGACAAAAAAAATTAACTCAAAAGTAGATAAGAACTTAAGAACAACGAAAAAGCGACATATAAGTTTGCCCTGAGCTCACCCTTCTCTTCTTCATCCTCCTTGGCGACCTCCTCCTGGCCGGTGGCACAGGAAACGAAGCTAACTGCGCCGATGCCGCTGGGTCCGTCGACTCCTGGTGCGTCCGAGCCTGTTGCGACCTCTGGGTCGTCTTCCTCGTTGTGTGCCAGTGCGAGTTTATTGAGTTCTTCGTCGACTTTGTAGTCGTCCTCCATGGCGCCGGGAACCGAGGAGATGCAGAGCAGGTGGGAGGAGCACACGTGGAACGACTCCAGCACGTCCGCGGGTGAGTTTGCGTCGATCACCGTCACCTGCGCGCCCGGCAAATGTACCAAACAACAACTTTTGCGAACAATCACCTGTTAAAAACGTCAAGTACCTTGCTGATTGCGTGTGTCGATGTGCAGATCCAGACGTTGCTGGACAGGTTAGAGTGAGCCTCCGCAGCCTCAACCGCTGACCTTGTGGCCTCCTCCAGTTGGGAGTCCAGCTGCTCCACAGCCTCGGACACTTCCTATAGAAGTCAATTTTGTAAAGTCACGTATCATGCAGTGAGGTGTACCAGCATATATGTAACTTCTTGTACATAATTGTTCTACAATTATTGACCTTTGACGCGCCTTCGTTCTTCTTTTCAGCGGTCGGTGGCTCGTGGTAAAAGACACTGGCGCGGCCGACGACTTCTCCGCCGTCGGGGGTGCGGCCGCCGCTTAGGTTCACACCGGCCCCGCACCAAATCTGCGTGCAACATTGGTCATTTTCATGCAAAACATTCTCCTTCATTGGCACTTCTACCTTCATCCCAGGCTCCTTCTCCATGAGCGGCCTGCAGTAGACAGGCACCGGCACCGAGACGCCCTGGGACGCCGTCCGGGACTGGACCTGGATCGTCTCTGTCGACGACTGCGACGTCGCTTGGGTCGGCGCCGTCGTTTGGGCTGGTTGCTTGGCGGGCAAACTCCAACCGTAGGCCTGCATGCGCCCATCTTCCTTGTTGTTCACGTGTGCACGCACCTATATCGTAAGGTCAAAAAAAGGAGCTCAGTGAAGCTCTTCCAAACGTTTTCTTCGGCTCACACTGTGCTGCTAACTCTGTGAGACTCACAGGGTCTCACAAGTGACTCAGTGCAGCATGAGGCGAGAAAGCTGATCTTGTTCGGCTCGTTGTGCTTGCTCCATATGACTGAACATTGAGCCCGTGCAGGACAAGAGCCACAGCTGTGTCAACTGCGTCCTCACCTGTCTGTACTGCTCCTTCCGCTCTCCCTCGCTGCTGCTGCCCCTCCTTGGTCCTGACCCTTGACGACTTTCACTTGATCTTTTTGGGAAAATGGAGAAAAAATTGTTGTTAGTAAAGCTTTGTCAAGGAAATCACGAAAGAGATGCAGTTGATGGCAAATTATTCTTTATAGAAACGAACAACAAATGAAACTCGATTCTGACAAAACAAATTCGATATTCACACAGCCAAGTTCATAGCACTTCCCCAAAACTTTGCCTAAAAGTTTTCGTAATATTCTGAGCATGCAAAGACGACGAAGGAACTTTCAACAGGGTCTTTCTCTTCCTTGCTTTCCTCTTCAACTTCCTCTCCAACTTCCCAAATTCCTGAACTCTCAGGGGTCTCTTCAGAGGGGACACCCGGAGACCCGAGACCGGGGGGCAGCAGGAGAGGATGCGACCAATTCCAGGTCCTGAATTTCCCCAATGAATAACAAAAGCAGAAAACTCCTTCAGACAAAGTCTTACATTGTGTCTCCATCAAAGATGTCGTGGCTCCTAGAGGAAGTCATGGCTCTCCTGGAGCCTCTGGAGGCCGTCCCCGCCGCAACCGATCCCGACGGTTCGGCCGCGCTGTTGTACTTCATGTAGAGCGCCTCCGTGGGGCCACCCCTCTCGGCCCCGCTGAACAGGTTGCCGAAGCTAGAAACGAATGAGGAAACGGTTCTTTGGTATGCCTGAGAAAGGTGTTCGGTCAAAGATGAGCTGTTTTGCTGCAAATTTAAAGCTGCTGGACCCCGGACGATTGAGCCTCTCTCTTTTGAGCCCCGGACGATTGAGCCTCTCAGCTTGAACGTCCTCCAAAATTGAGCCTCGTTGAGAATAAGGAAGAAGCTCAAGTCTTTTTTCTGTTTTCCTTTCACATTGTTCAGTCAGTGTAAAAATTGAAGCCTCAGCACGTTTCCTTTTAAGCTCTTCTCTGCTGCATACAACCAAGCAAAACTGCACTCAACAGTCCAAGATCAAAGCACTTCTGTGAGGCTTGCAAAAAAGCAGTCCAACAATGCAGGCAGATATTGTCGCCCAAACACATGCTTTCGACAAGACATCGAGGCTGACAAAGTGGAAGTGAAAAAGGCCTCTGTCGAGACTCAAACTTGTACGTTTGTGCGCTAACTTCTAGATCTCCAAAGCGTTCAAGGCTTGACTTTAAAGCCTTAATGCTTGCATCGGACATTATCACATGTGTCAGACCATAGAAACTGGTATTGAGGCTCTGAGGCTAAACCTTCAAGCCTTTGAAGTACTAAAGATGAGTCATAAGCATAGTTGAAGTTGAGTACAACACGCATTGTCTGATTGTCTTGTAACACTACCTTCGAAAAAGTACCCAGAGCAGAAAGTCTACAAATAGCTACTCGACCGGACCTGACGCAGCATTAGAGTGGTATTCAGAGCAAAATCCATGTTGACAAGTCAGTCTGCATGGTGACCAAGAACAGCTCTGCGATCTGCTGAAAAAAGTGTATCACCCCCAACCGGTATGACAGGTCCAATCCCATGACCAACTCCTCTCGACAGGCCTGGAGCAGGGCCCATGAGACCGAAGTATCAGTCATAAATGCACGTTCAAGATTGCAAGCGATGGTGCAAGCAATCACCAAGTCATACTGGATTACCACAATAAATCACAATTGAATGTACTGACCAATAAAAAATGATAACTGTAATAATGCAATGCCAAATACTTTTAAAGGATTCAGTTTCAAAGACTGCAACATTAACTTTACATTTCAGCATTCTACAAACTGATGTTACTGTGAGTATTACTGTCTTCCTTCATGGCCTTCCTTCAACAATTATGGTTGTACGCATTTGTAATGAATGGAATTTTATCTGCAGGGGAAAAAATGTTATACCTAGGGGAAAAAAAGGATTTTTATATCCCTAGGGATATGATTTCGTTTTTCCCCTGGGGTTGGTATCATAGTTCACCGGTCCGACCAGTTTTATGCTCTCGCTTGCACTCACCAACTGCAAAGAAAAAACTAATGCTGAATGCAGCTCCATGAGGCGGACCAGGATGAAACCGAGGTAGTAGAAGCTGAGACAGGACTATCAACAATGTCTCGAAAGACTGGAAAGGGTCTGTCGGAAGTCTCGGCTTTCTTATCAAACGGTAGCTGCTTCAGCGGAGCTTCAATCAGGTGAAGAAGACAGTGAAGGACTGGAGCTTGATCAGCCACGTAACCGACATCAAGTACTTTCACGTCAGTTTCTTGATAGTTTTGCACGTCTCATACAAAAGATTCCCAGTCTCTCCCAGATCTGGGAACAGAATTTTGAACCAGAGAGCATAACTTTGCAGCGAGGCATCCAAGTGCTAGTGACAGAGCTCAGAGGTGTGATTGAACTTCCACAAGGAATCAGATCAGGTCTCAATCAGGCACTGGAGATGGGGGTTCTTTGTCAGATGCGTCGTTTGCCTCCGGGCACGCACGTGCCACGCACACACCACGGCACCAGTCACTGAGCCGATGCGTCAATAGGACCTCGCTCAGGCCTGGGCTGTGCATACGTACGCACGCGATCAGGCTGGGCAGACAAATGTGCACCCGCAGATCAGGCAGTTAGACCGTGATCAAGCATCCACCGAGACGCATACGCCCAGTGGGGCAATCAGCGCATTTTTGCCCGCCTAGTGCAAAGTCTGCACTAGCTTTATTCCCTGATGAGTCGGTCTTTTGCTCCTGAGTTGACACACAATCGGGGGGCAAAAGGCTCAACCTCAGGCTCAGCCTCGAGAAGCTTTCGTCCCATAACATAGAGGCAGTACCGCAGTGTCACGCAGGGATTCTTATAGATCATTGACTGCGCCCCATAACGTGCAGCCCATAGGAGACAGAGGGACGGACTGCCAAGACATTCGAGATGTGCCAAATTTCAGGCCAGTCTTTGATGGGGACCCTAAGACTCGTTGCAGCGGTGCATGAGCTCAAAGTGTCAGTATTTTCTGAAAAGACTGTATGTACTGATAAGGACCGGAAAATGAAAGTTACTCTTCAGTCAATGGACGGGTATGAACGGAAGCTCAGGAAGAGATCTGTGGAGCTTGATCACGTTGCGTTGCTCATGACAATGCTGGCAGAAGTGGGTCTGATCAAAAATACTATAACTGACGCAGTGAGATCGTTGGCTGCAACAATGAGGGCCAGCGGAGGAAGGAAGTTTCACCCTTAACTTACTCACTTCAAAAGGACCGTCAGCACGTGACTTTCACCATGAGAGAGGCCTAGTTTGATGAGGTTATTGGACGTCAGATTGGCCCCATCGGGCGAACGATGGCCTTTTTGTTAGCCCGGATTTCGGTGCAAAATTTGAAGGATTGAATCACTGTTCGTGTCTATTGTGTACCAGCAGTCAACGCCATCTTTTCTTGAATCTACTGCTGCATCGCTTTACTATTGCTATGTTAAATCATTCTCAACCTCGGGGCCCGTGCAAGGGTTTATATTTTCGATACCAAGCTTGGTTGACTTGGTCCGACTCTACTGCGCGAAGCTAGATTCGACATCGTACAGACAGTCTCAACTCTTGATGTTGGAAGTTGTTTCACTAGAGGCCGCCTTCGCTGTCACGTGCACTGACCTCGAGGTCAAAACTTTACTCCTGGAGTTGGAATTTGGCATGTGGCCGCTAAACCACAGTTGCCAAGCATCTCTTCGAAATTGTGGTGCAGACAGGGTTACACCCTGCTTTTGTTCAAAGTCACAAAATATCTAATTGTCCGTAAAATACGTTGTTGGAGACCTGGAAGTCAGTGCATGACCACCTGGAGAAAAAACACTCTCTACTGGCGATACGAGCTAATTTCTCTTTGAACTGCCTGTAAGCATAGTCCCGTTTGCTTTCCAGCAAAGAACAGCATCCAACTGGGCTTCATTTTGGCGTGAAAAGCTCAAAGTCGTCAAAAGATGGTGCCTTTTTCGTACATCTTCTCCAGCTCTAGTCATCATCCTAAGTCAGGCCACTAAACTCACAATTTCCAGATCCCCCTCTGGCCACCCTTCATGGGGCTTTCAGTCGTTTTGGAGGCCCTGATCATCTCCGTCCACCTGACAGCCTCCTGCAGCTCCATGTACTTCTCCTTGTACTGGTTCCGATCCATCAGCACCCGCGCCATCTCCACGCGAGTGAAGCGCTTGCGCTGTGCAAGAGGAATCTCCTCTTCGTCGTCAGATCTGGCAAAGGACACGCCATTTGTGAATGAAGAAACGATCAGGATCCGCGACTGATCAGCGCCTAGTACTGACTTGTTGGCCTTTGTGGCCTTTTCCGCCTCCTCCTTGACTCTCTTCAGTTCCTCCTCCAGTTCCTGGATCCTGCTCTCCAGGCGGCTCCTGATGCCCTGCAAAGACTTGACCTCCTCACGAAGGATCTCGTGTTCGCTAGAGTAGAATAAAAAGAGATTCAAGAACAAAAATGAACAAACTTTAGCTTTCTTCTTTTTTCCCCTTACCCTGTGAGCTCGTCCACCTTGGCGATGAGGTCATCCTTGACTATATTGAGTGCGTTCTTCGTGGCCAAGAGCTCGTTGTTCTCGCTGATCAGGTTCTCGACCTCTTTGCCCATACCTGAGTACACACAAGGAGCATTTCAATCGAGCCATCAAAGCTGTGTCCATAAATGACCTAGCACAAGACGACTTTTTTTGAGTTTCCGCACCGATTATTTCCGCTTACCGAAGTAATTGTCGTTGACTGTTGAAGTTTTCCGCATAAAATTCCGGCGTTAGTGTTGTTTTTTCCACGTGTTAGGTCGTCATAGGTGTGTGAGTGAGATAAAGCAGTGAAAGAAGAGAAAAAAATGAGCAAAACGTTAGTTGAGAAGCGTAAAAAACGATTCGTTTTCTTTCCTCTTTCCAAACTGAGAGCTTTTTTTGGGCGTCGTCAAACAACTGGACAGTACGTACATACGTGAAAGTCCCGGCATTTTATGTTCTCACACAAAATACTGAGAGATGAAGGAGAAAAAAGAGAAAGTTTTCAGTACCGTTGTCGTCGAATCCTCGGTCGTCGCCATTGTTGCTCTCGTTATCTACAGGCAAAAATTGAACAGAAAAAGAAAACTTAAAAAGCAACGAACTAAAAAGGTCACAAATACGACGTGCATAGAAGAAAACGAGGAAGAAAAAACTGAGGGCGTCGACTGGGCAAAGGATCTTGCCTGGTCGAGTTCGTAACTATCAATCTAGACTCACTGAGGGTGCACTAAGTTATAGGAATTATTTACTGACCGGCTGAAGCATACTCGCCAGGGTGAACCCAACCTCCTTAAGCGTGCGAATTTGCAAAAATAAGGCAAGTGTACGTGATTTTTTTTTCCTCTTTCGCGGGTCTCAAGCAGATTTACAAACACGCATTCTGGTGCTGAGAGAGAGAAAGGGGGGGACAGTGGAATATTAAGCATTGCTTTTAGCCACTTTCGTCGGGAAATATTACGACTTTGGAGTGAAGAAAAGGGACTTGGCTTATTCACCTGTGATGTCGGCGCCCTCGTCCACCTCCCCGATGACGTCGGAGTCCTGGAAGCTGAGCTCCTGGTACAGGGTGTTGCCAGTGCGTGTTTCTCTGCAATAAGAGAAGTTCACAGTGAGCTCTGCGTCAGCGAGACACTCGACTTCGCCTACGCTTTGGTATGGCTGGAGCCCGCCGGGTGGTGGCTCGGGGTGGTCGGGTTCGCCTTCGGAGCTTGGGGCAAGTCTCGCTCCTCCAAGACCATGTAGTCAGACTCTGCATCAGCTGCTGAAAACATCATCACGAAAAGTAACCTCTGCCATTCAGTTAGCTGGAACGTATAATAATACTAAGGGTCTGCGTTGTCTCACCACGCAATGCATACGGACGTTAGCAGGGAGGTAAAGAAAAGAACTGTACAAACTAGGTATTATAACGGTAGCATCTACATCTAAGAAGCGTCCATGCAAGGGTCTACCTACAGTTACTTCCTACCACCATCAATTCCCCAATTATTTTTGCGTGGTGAGGCCAACCGAGGCCCATGAACGTCCTCCTCCTGCCACTGCTGACCTTTGTCCGCCGTCGTCCTCGGCTTTCCAGGACTCTGGAAAGAAGGAAAGAGCAGTGTGAGAAGTGACAGACTCGGACTGCTGCAACTCGGGCGACTTTTGCGCCAACCTGTAGCTCATTCTTCAGCGTGTTGCCGGTCTGTTGCTGATTGCTGCTGAAGTCTTCGGACGGCGCGCTGTTGTTGTTCTCCAGTTCGCTGTAGCCGAAAGATACGGGGCCGCTGGACCTGACGGTGAGGAAGGAGTTGGCTCGGGTTAAGGCGGACCACTTTTTGGCCTGAAGACTCACCTGCTGCTGGCCTGATGTACTGCCAGGGACTGGGGGATCTTCTTGGCGGCTGAGGCCATATGCTGCTCCAGCCTTTCAGCACCCAGCATCGACTTGGTCCTTTCCATGTAGTCGATGTGAGTCTTGAAGAGCTCGGTGTAGCGATCGTGCAACGTTGCGTACTCTCGCTTCATCTCGCTCTCCTTTTCGTCCAGGCGAGCAACTGGAACACGCAAAATTTACAGGAGGATGTCCGCCAGAAATCTCGCTTTACATCTGGGTTGCGGAGAATTCTGTACGACCAAGAAGATCAACATTATTCAGCTAAAGAACGCTGAATGAGTGCAATTGAGAGATCAGATTTTTAAGCAGTACATCCAAATGTGGAAATTGCAACCCCGGATAAGTGCAACTTTTCGGCTCAGCTGATTATCATTTCGAGGTACTTTTTGACACATTCTTCTCTGGCGTTTTGTTGCTCACGAGCTGCAGTCGTTGCAAGAACAAAACAAATTGCAGAAAGGTCTTCTCTCGTAGGTAAATTTGTCCACGTCCTGCTTTCCTGGGGCAAAAACAGTCAAAATAGTACTTATGTACTTATGACTTATGTAATAATTTCAAGTCAAGTGTGGATCTCCCGAGAGTCACCAGTTTTCCCAACCAAAAGGAGTTATCCCAGGTAAGCTAAAGCTCTTAAGTATGAGTACAAGTGCCTGAGTCCTAAAGGAATGGCAAAGCAATGAGTAGAAATTCAAATGACTGCGCCCAGGGAGCTTTTTCGCCTCCGCTGCTCTTGAGGAGCTGACAACAATCGATCCTTTTATCAGCAATCTGCATATCTGGAGGAAGCCCTCAGTAATCTATGGTTCTGCTTACTCTGCTTGTATAGAAAAGGAAAAAAAAAACCACTCAACCATGACGGAAATATGTGAAAAGAGATGACATGACAAGTTTCTATTAGTGCACTTCCTTCTCTTCTCACACAGCTGTGTACGACGCCTAAAGTTGGTGTTTGAACGGGCAAAAAGTGCCAGAAAAAATGAAAGGTTTTCTTCTTCACAGACTGTCATTTCTCCATGAATTGCACAGGTCCAAATACTCACTCTGCTCCTGGGAATTTTTGGCTTTCAGCTCGAACATCTTCACGATGGAGGTGAGACTCTCCAACTTGACCGCAGCCTCCTTGCGCTCGCCCTCGGCCGAGTCTTCGACCTCGATCAGCCTTTAAGTGTAATTGTGACACGACGGATGTGAATTTGCTGCAAACACAAGACAAAAAATAATCTCACCTGGCCTCGGCCGCCTTTCGCAGCTGCTTTTCCCTCTCGTACTGGGTCACCAGCTGCTCGTTGTCCTCCTTCAACAGCTCTGCCTCCACCTCCAGCTCCTGCGCCTCGGTGTACGCCAAGTCTAACGACTCCAGCACACTCACCTGGGTGACAAGGACACAAAAATTTGCATGAAATCTGCACTGAGAACCCCTAATGGCCCTTGGACGGACACCAACGTCCCCATCATTGACTGCAATTCCACCCAATGAATTGTACAAGTTGTTGTGGATAAAAACTTAAAAACAAGTTGCCAATTGCAGAACTGACATTGCAGTGCCAATTGCAGAACTGTAGTAACCAAACAATTCTCACCCAGCTCAAAATTGCAGGACAGTTTTCCTTTGTTTGAGACCGCCTCGAGGTCACTGACGTAACTCTCTCCAGGGTGGTCATAGGAACATAGTCAGATCTGGCTTACAAGATACCCAAAATCAGGCCTTGTCCTTGTCTTCTATCTGCACTCACCATGAGAGGCATGAGATTCTGCAGGGCGTCCGCGCCGTATCTGCCCATGAGGCTCTCGAACTCCTCATAGACGGATCCGGCGAGCGCCTGCACCTTCTCGTTCATCACAGCGTTGGGATCCGACGCCGCCCTCGAGGACTCCGCACCCGCGTCGCTGCCGGATGCGCCGCTGGCGTCTGCGCCTCCGCCCGTGCTCAGCGTGATGGACCCGGTGGACGTGGTCATGACGGCGTCGTTCTCCCGACTGGTGGTCGACATGTTTCTTCCTAACCTACTGGAGCATGCTTGGGCTCATCTAGCGCACGCAAATGGTTATATTCTTCGGCCTTTGTCGAAGCATCGACAGCTCAAGGCCTCAACAGTGACCGAAAGGCCCTGATTTTCAGCCTTGCCAGAACAGCAGAAGGGAGGATCCTTTATTTTCTATCTTGCTTGGCCTTTATTCTTTGCTGTGCTCTGCTTTGCTTCTTTCTTGCTCTCGCCTGCTGACACTTGTTCAGGGCTGTGTTCAGGACGGGGCTCTGGCTCGAGTTGACAGCGAGGAAACAAGACATCAGAACGTCTCTGTTTTCTCCATCGAACTTCCTGAGCTGTATGAAGATGTTAACGCCTCCTCGTCCGACTCTGACGAATTGGTTGGCGATGTTCGAGCCCGTTGTGTCCACCCCTAAGCTGCCAGCTGGCCAGGGCTATTGGAAGGAAAAAATGGCCTGAATCGCTCTCTCTTTCCCACACGAGCACGCGCCCACTATGGTGACGTTTCTCCTCCGTCAGTCCATATTTCGCAAATTACTCACACCTCTGGGGCCTTAAAAGGCCTATCCTTAAGAGAAAATGAACACAGATTCAATCAATACGTAGTGATGCGAAAAAATGCAGTAAATATTGTTAAGTCTTTAATGACATTGGCAGTCACTAGAAACTGGAGTAAACACATCCCTAGCTCGGAGCGATAAGGGCCGAGCTGAGACTCGGGCCGGAAAGGCTGTCAGAGCAGGCTGCATCGACAGCTGCACTGGTTGGCGAGCACTGGCAGGAGCAGTTCTGCTTCTCTGCTTCTGCTGCCCTTAAGATCAAGCTTCGTCACAAAATTGGGCAAACAAAGTGATTCACGGCCATAAGCAGGAGTGATCACGATGTCCGGGAACGTGATACAGAAGGCCATCGACCTGGTCACCAAGGCCACCGAGGAGGACAAGAACAAAAACTACGCAGAGGCGCTCAGGCTCTACGAGCACGCCGTCGAGTACTTTCTTCACGCCCTCAAGTACGAGGCGCAGTCCGAGAAGGCCAAGGCCAGCATCAGGTGAGTCTGTTGCCTGCTGATCTTGCCTGAGATGGTCTAGGTAGGCCCACGGGTTGTCAACGTTCTTGTCCTTGCTGGGGTGAGGCAGAATTCAGAAAGTATCAAAATAAAAATGTAGCCGATTCCTACGAGACACAACTTTGTATGGAAAGTTTTTGGTTCGAGGCTACCTTGAGTTCGCCTGTGTAGTAACCTCGAGGCCAGAAACCAGGTTTCAGACAGAGGGAGGCTGAATTTACATGTAGTGAGGGAATAAAAGTACAGAGCAAAGGTGAAGGGTGACCCTCAAGGCCATACCTTGAGTTTATCCCCAAATTGGGTCTGTCCTGACAAGTTCAGTTGTGCAGTTAGTTTTTGGGGCTTGGAGGCCTTGTTCGACACGTCAAGTCTATGAACAATGTCTCTTACTAAAGTACCTTTCCGTCATTTAGAGCGAAATGCGTTCAGTACCTGGAGAGAGCGGAGAAGCTCAAAGTCTATCTCAACGGCAAGAAGAAGAAACCCATCAAGGAGGGCGCGGCCAACAGCAAGAAGGACACGAACGGCAGCAAGGAGGGAGACAAAGACAGTGATAAAGTAAAGAAATGAATGATTTACCAACTGTTGGGGATTAGCCTCGTAATGACAGGGGGGAGGAAGTCCCGAAAGTTCCTTAATTATGAGAAAAGGTTTCAAGGAGTTTTGCAGTCACGGACGTCGTCTGAAAGTTGTCCGGGTCACATGTGTCGTACATTCGGGGTGGAGGGAGCAAAATGAAACCTACTCTTCTTCTGCTCCCCTGTTAGAATTTTTATCCTCCTCGATGGAGCTGGGGAATTTAATCATGTACCTTTCCGCACTAACTTTCATTACAGCATTATAACTTTCAGAGGTCATTTTGCTGTCATAAATTCATTACTGCTGTGTAGGATTTGAATTTTGCCCCACTCAAAGTTTAATGAAAGCTGCAGAAAGTTTTGTACAAGTTTGAGCCTGCACAAATTCATGACTGCACAAGCCTGAAAACGCCTTAGAAGTAAGTCAAAAAATACTGTTACAAAATAAGTGAGCACTTTCATCTGATATCCCCTTGGGTTATTTTGCAAAGTCGTCTTTCTAAGTGGTCCTTCTGCCCATTCAGGATAGCGGCGATGAGGCCGACCCTGAGAAGAAAAAGATGATGTCCAAGTTGGACGGCGCTATCGTCATAGAGAAGCCCAACGTGAGGTGGAGCGACGTCGCGGGCCTCGAGACCGCCAAGGAGGCACTCAAGGAGGCTGTCATCCTGCCTATTAAGTTCCCTCACTTATTCCAGGTTATTCAGTCTCTACTCTGGCCAAGTCCGCGGTGTCCTCTGACGGTCTTTTAATCTCTTGTTCAGGGCAAACGGACTCCGTGGAAGGGGATTCTTCTGTATGGGCCGCCAGGGACTGGCAAGTCTTACTTGGCCAAGGCGGTGGCGACGGAGGCCGCGCAGTCCACGTTCTTCAGCGTGAGCAGCTCCGATCTCATGAGCAAGTGGCAGGGAGAAAGTGAGAAGATGGTCAGGTCCCTATTCGAACGGGCCAGGGAGGAGAAACCAAGCATAATTTTCATTGACGAGGTGAATGATTCTTTTTTTTTTGTTTTTATTGACTCACACGGTAGATCACAAGCTACTTGGCAAAGACTGTCGAGACTCAGCAGGTATCATGCTACAAAGACAATAGCGCAGCTTTCAAAGGGAAGCTCGTGAAGATCTATTGCAAGTACGTATTTGCTGAGCTTGTCAGTGGGACCGTGAAGGCAATCGTCATGTGACGTGCGAGTCTGAATGCCGATCTAGCCATGAGTGCTCCCTAAACATTACGGGGATCGTTGATCTTAGGTCGACTCACTGGTGTCCTCTCGCTCTGAGGGGGAGAATGACGCCACAAAAAGAGTGAAGACGGAGTTCCTGGTCCAGATGCAGGGCGTAGGCAACTCCACGGATGGGATTCTCGTCCTGGGCGCCACCAACATCCCTTGGGCCCTCGACTCCGCCATGAGGAGGAGGTTCGAGAAGAGAATTTACATTGGGTTACCCGAGGCGGCGGCCAGGGCTGCCATGTTCCGGTGACTTGATTATTATTGGTGTTGGCTAAGGTCATGTCCAATAACTGCGTGTCACTCACAGGCTTCACGTGGGCGAGACCAAGACGACACTGAGCGACACCGACTACAGGCGTTTAGGAGAGCTCACTAACAACTACTCCGGCGCTGACATCCAGATCGTGGTGAGGGACGCCCTCATGGAGCCGATCAGGAGGGTGCAGCATGCTACGCACTTCGTTCAGGTGAGGATGTGAGACAAGAGACAACCTTGTCGTGATTATCCCATCTTGCTGCATCGACCGGCAGCTCTCACATCGACAGGGTGCCGACTGTCGAAGGCGGACAAAAATCAAGTCTCTTAACAATGAGTCGTCACCCTGTACTTGATGATTCAAGCAGCTGCTCACCAGGCTTTGTTTTCTGTTCTGTCATTTAGACGTGATCCAACAGTTGAATGGCCTTCTTTTGTCTGCGTCTAGCTGTTTGCAAACCTTCTTTTTATTCGACTCAAAGCCTGACATGTGCTTGTCCCTCCTGCAGGTGTCGGCCCCCGATCCCTCCGATCCCACGGTGATGCGCACCGACTTCTGGATGCCATGTTCTCCTGGAGCGCCGGGCGCCACCGAGAAGAACTGGGTGGACATCGAGCCACACCAACTATGGGAGGAGCCAGTCAGCATGAGGGACATGGAGGCTTCTCTGACCAGGTCCAAGCCCTCCGTCAACACCAACGACATGGAAAAGATGACCCAGTTCACTAGGGACTTCGGATCCGAAGGATAAAAACTGCGTCATTTTTTCACTGCTATGCGTATTGGCATATACGTACATAAATTTCGCATTGATGAACACGTGATCAGCTTAGACTAGATTGTAAACAACATGTTAAAAAAATTTATGAACCAAGGCTTTTTGCCTGCGGATTTTCGCTAATAAAAGAGTACCTTCTGAACATTTCCCCGCCTATGCTAAAAGGAATCTCGCATGAAAAATTAAATTTACTCTCACTTCCTCTAGTACTCTCGTCATTTTGATGATAAGCGCGCGCGTGTCCGCGTGCGCGTGCGTGCCCTCTCTCTCTCTCTCTCTCTCTCTCTGTCTCTGTCTCTCCGTGCGCTGTGAGGCCAAAAATCTGCTGCTGCCGTTGGCCTCAGTCAGTCGAAGGACAGTTAACAGTCAACATCGTGGGTTTTCGAGGCCGAGAGAAAAACATAGGCGAGGCCGCACAAGAGCTTCGACACGTGTGACACGAAGTGAATTGAGAGAGCGAGAGGGAGAAGTGTTATTATTGCAGCAACAACGAGAGAGAGAGAGAAGGGAAAAAAAGAGTAAGCTACTTAGCCTCGGTGATCTCTTTTCGAAGTGTGCAGAAAGATTAAGGCGCAGTTGCACATTCAAAAAAGTGACGGCGGTTCCTGACAAACCCTTTTCAGAGTGGAGAGCAAAAATGAGCTATCATGGAAAGTTTTGGCTATCTTTTCTTCTATCCTGAGGACTTGAACGATCTCTCTTTCACATGTTGGACTTTGAGTTGAATAAAGCTGGGCTGCAAAGAGGAGGAAACTGGCTCCGACCCAGGGAGGGAATCCAAACCGGAACTTTTATCTCACTTTGTACAACAAGTTGTTCACAGCAATGCTAATGTTGCCCCCGTTTCACTTCCCCTGCGCGGGCGTGCGCGTGGCCGACGGAGAGCGCGAGGCTGTTTTCGTAGCGAAAACAGCAAGCAGAAGCTCGCCAGGAGGAAGTCGAGCAGCTGAGAATTGTCAAGATTATTTGTCACATTTATCGGCATTCGATTTGTTAGAGATATATCTTATACTGGGGAGGTCTACATGAAATTGTAGGCAAATCAGACCCAAAGTAGAAGGTTTTAGCCATCAATGGCAACGCTTCAAATCATCCAAAGAAATGTGCAGTGTGAAGCAAAAATCCCACCACAACGTACAATTTGATGTGGCCTCATACGTGAGCACAGAAAGAGGTGCGAGCTCTCCGGCATCACTTGAGTGACCCCCTCCAAAGCTGTCCCTAACCCAAATCACTCCTCATTATCCAATTGGGAAGAAAATTGAGTCAAGTCTGGTGGAGACGAGAGTAGCAGCTTCGGCAGCAAATTTGCATCGAATTGAGTCAAGTTGGCACGCTGAAACACCTCCTCCTTCTTCCCCCCCAATATGGGTTCCTTCCGGTCCCTCCTCGTGGCTGGAGCCTCCTTGAGGAGCTGCCACCGCCGCCTCCGCCGCCGGGGCCGCCCCCAGAAAAGGGTTGCAAGCCCAGCAAGTGCATTTCTTCGAAATTGACGGAAAATTATTGCCCATTTTCACCCATCAAAATTTCGCTTTCCAGGCAATTTTCCGCTTCCTTTTTTTTTTGGTATTATTAGGAAGCTGCGCTATGGAATTTCCCTCCCTGGAGAGGGATGGAGATTTCCTTCAGCTCAGACGAGACCTTAGCATATTTTCTGCTCTCCTCGCATAATTCAGCCCGTTGCTCCGACGACGACGTCGATGACAACGGCGACGACGGCGGAGCCGCCCCCTCAATGAACCCCATCTCCCCCCCCTCCCCCCTCAAATGATATATGGAGAAAGCCATAATGACATTGGGCGATAGAATTTTGAAAAAAGGATGCTTGAATCTTCTTAAGACAAACTTTTCCTGTTACGCAGCACAAGTCACTGTTTGTCTGTCTGTCTGTGCGTCTGTGAGGGACTGGAGCGCATGTCCTTTTTATCTCTTCCCCCCCCCCGCCCCCAAGGGCAAATTTTTCTTGTTAGCCTAAAAAGTTTGACCCAGAGCTTCCATTCCAGAAATTTAATAGAACAAACTTTCTTCTGTCGAAATCCAATTTGAAAGTACCCCCCTCAAAAATTTGAATAATTCCTGGCCGAGACAAGGTGGCAGGCAGACTTTCGGGAGGGGGCAGACAGACATTTTTTTTGGAGGGGGGGCACCTGAGGCTCTTGTTCCCCCCCGTGTGTGAGTGTGAAACAATCATGTGTGCGCCATTGGCGAATTCCCCCTGCTGTAGGCTGCTTTCCCTCTGTTCTAGATGTGTTATTTACGGCCTCATTATCTGGCGTTAAAAGCCTTTGGTGGTGGGGATGAGATTTATGGGCAGAAGAAACAACCACACATGGGGAAAAGGCCGGAATTTTAGGCATGGCGGGACGAGTTTCTGTTGTCCTCTCCTGCGCCTCTTTAAAGGCCGGCTTCTCCCCGCCCAAGGGGGAAAAGAGGCAGTCCTTTGTTTGTTTGTCTGCCCGGGTGAGCGGGACTTAATTCGTCGGACGAAAAATCGTCCTCTGGGAAATCACCGAGAGTGCGGGACTTTAAGGACGTTCAGTTCTGTCTCCTTTTCGTATACACAGAGTGAAAGAGAGAGAGAGACTAAAAATAAAAAAAAAAGCTCTTCCTCGCAGTCAATCTCACAAAATATCTTCGGAAAAATTTTTACTTCGTCTCCTTCGCTAAATGCAAATTTTTTTTTAATGTTTCGTAACCACAGATCTCGGGCGAGCGAGGCTTCCTCTATGCTGAACCTGACACTTTTCAGCACGCACACACGCGCACACACGCGCGCGGAGTTAAAAATAGACTAAGAGAAATTCAATCCTGACCGAATTTGATACACCTTTTTTCTGCCACCGTCGTGGAAATATAAAAAAAGAAGAATGATGAAGAAGTGGCAACTTTTTTTGGCTCACACTGTTAATTGGAAGCCACACTCATTGTTTGGCAACACCCGATCCTTCTGCACACAAAAGGCACTTTATGCCTGCCCGAGCGCGCGCGCGCGTCTTCTCTTCCCTCAAACTTTTAGCAGGCATTTGATTTCCTCAAGTTCTTTTCACTTATTGAATATGTGTTGGCAGAAGAACCTTTTGATATTGGACGTCTGAATGGAATAAAATCTCGGCGCTTTTTTTTTGAGAGAGAGAGAGAAATAGGTTACTTTTTTTGACTGCATTTTTGACTTTTTTCCATTCCAGATTCGACCAAATTGGAGCTCCCTGGCCGAACAACGCCCGTTTCCCCACTTGACGCCGGGCAGAAGTCGAGGGGGGGAACGGGGACGGGCTCGTGAGGGCCGCGAACGGCGGAAAATGTCAACAAAGTAGCGGCAGGAAGTGAATGACAGACTGTGCGCAGGCGCCGAGGAGGAGTGGAACGAAGCCCAGATGTCGCAGATGGACTTGATCAACGCCAATCTGGCCACGCTCAACTCCCTGGCGGGCAAGCTGACGGCGGACGCCACGGCGGCCGTGGCCGCGCCCACACCGGCATCCAAGCAGCAAGACCTCAGGTAGAGAAAGGAGATGTTTTGTCGATCGCCATCACCGTGTTTTGTCTGCTTATGAAACGAGTTTGAAGTCTGAGTCGTTGCACCATTAGGGTGCATTTACTCGTGCACTTCCGGACTCTTCTTTTTCCGCCAGTGTAAGCGCGCCCGCACCGGTGCGAGCAGGCACGAGCGACTACCGTGTGCGTGCACACAAGCAACCTGCTGCTCCCTTCCGCCGTGTGTAACTTTAGTAAGTAAGAGTCAGGCATTTTTTTGAGGAAAAGGCGCGTTTGCCCGGGCGGAAACGAAACTGAGACGAGTCCAAGAGTCTGCGACACCGGACACAATCCGGGGTCGGGACGCGGGCAAAGCTGAGTTCTTGCCCGGTGTGAGCGCGCCTTTAGGTGGGCGGCACATCTGAAGGGACGGTAAGTAACTGCCAAGGTTGCGACAGATCGTGTGGGCCGCGAAAGAATGAGCGACTGACCCGGAGGTGATTTCATCCGGCTGACAGAGACTTTTTGATAGTTTTTATGACTCATACGTCGTCAAAGTATCCAGCAGCAGCACCGCAATAAAGTGAAACCTGATCCTAGGTATAAACAACAGCAGCAGCAACGAGTAAGGGGAGAACTTGAGGAGATCCATAAGTACACATTTTCTATTAGACTACTATAAAGAAAAAAAAACCCACGCTGCTGTGTAAAGAGTTTGGTCGCTTTTCTGGCTGACAAAAGTGGTCACGCCGGTGTCGCTGTTTAAAATATTTAACCATAATACGGGAAGTGGTGGATTCCTCCACATTTAAAAATTAATTCTTTATGAGTCCATCCTGGTTGGTAGCGGGGAGAGGTCGTACTCAAGATACACCCTCGTGGAGGGAGGACAAAGAGGAGGAGCAAGAGTTGCAGCAACAGCAGCAACAACAACAATAATGTTTTGGGTGAAATTATTAAAGATTAAGTAAGTATTAGCCAAGTAGGTTCAGACCTGACCCCCTGCGGTAGCAAACAAGCGTGTGGCTGGCTGACTCTGGCTATTCGTGGTGGAGAATTAATGAGAAAAGAAAAACTTAGAGCAGGAACTGACAAATGCTTTTCCCCAGATTTTTCAGGACGAGAAACTTAAAAAGTCATTTTTTTTTGGCGCCAGAGGATGATGGTTCCTACCTAAGACCCAACTTAGACCCAATTTCCTCCCTCGAGAGAGAAATTAGCTTTTGGGAAAGTTGATGGTGTCAAAGTTCCTCCTCGATCTGACAGGAATTCTGCTCTGTCCATCTTAATGAAGACTTTGCTCACTCTTTTTTCTCTCTTTCCTTCTTCTTCCCAAAGCCAACTTTTCTTCAACATTTTTTTTCTCTCCCAATTGGCCCTGTGGAATGTTGTTCAATCCTGGCTCAAGAGCTATGGTCAAGCTCAGCTTTTCAGTGCTTGCTCCGGAGCTACGGCCAAGCTCAACTTATCCGTCATTGCTCAAGAGCTCGCCAATCCTGGCCCAAGAGCTCGCCAATCCCTGCCCAAGACCTTGTCAATCCCTGCCCAAGACCTGGTCAATTCTTGCTCGAGCTTAGCTTATCAATCCTTGCTCAAGAACTCATCAACCCTCGGTCAAGCTCAAGTTTATCCACACAGAATAAAAGAATTTCATCAACCATTCTAGTTCTCAGAACTGCACACACACTTAGCAGGGTTGAGTCGCAGTTAGCGCCGTGGAAGAACGAAGAATCTAGACAAGAGAAATTGTTTGCTTTTCCCAAGCAAACTTAAGGCAAATTTTGCAGTGAAAACACGCGCGCGCGCGCGCACTCACCCATGCATGCGCGGCTTGGAGAACAATACTTCTCTCTCTCTCTCTTTCATGAATGTCAGATGAGTTTTGTCTTATGGAGACACTTTACAACCTTAAGCGCGCGCGCACCGGCCGATGAATTATTGAATATATAGAGACTTAAAGAATCGTTCTCTGCATGCACACGGACATTTCTGGTGCAGGAATTCTTTTTCTTTTTTCCCCTCGCTAACCAGCATTAAACATTATTTTGTGAGGTGCTGTTTGAATGAGCTTCTTCTTCTCCTCCTCTTTGTTTGCTTTTTCTACTTTTCTCTTGTTTATACTACATAACTTTTCCCAAACGAGTGTTGTCAATTGTTTTGTGCATTAGGCTTGCGCGGAAATCTGGATCATACATGAGCACAGGGAGGGGGGGGAGGCCAAAAAAGGACTCCTTTTCATCCCATTGTCAGCGCGTCTTAAGGGCTGTGAAGGAGTAGCTTTTCTTCCTTCGTCGTCCTCCTTATTTTGGGATTGAGGCATCCGGAAATGGGGAAGGACTGAGAGGCTGGCGGTAAATTGAACAACTCCTGAGAATGCCAAAGAATCTCGGAGGGACACAACAAAGTCTCCTGCTTTTGACTGGGCGAGAGAAACCTTTAAAGGCCCCGTGTGGATTGAAAAATTTGGACAATTTGGACGAGAAATTGCGGGAAAACCCATATTGTTGTGCTTTTCACTTATGTTTTCTCCGTTTGCGGTGGAGAAGAAGTTTCTGCGTGTGCGCGCGCGCGCGTGTGCGGGCACACCACCTGGAAGCAAAAGTTTGTGTGATATATTGCAAAAGTTGATAAATCCCCTTCGTTACTCTCTCCTAACCTGTCTCGACCAGACAAAAAGGTCGTACTTGAGTACTCCTTTTATCACGTTCGCTACTTCACACACACACACACAAGATCACACACACGCACGGGCACCTTCAAGGTTGCTACGAGGTCACACGGCTTAAGGGACCCACATGCACTTGTGTGTATATATCGCAGCCCAGGAATTAAATATGAAATCGTTTTGTCCTCTCTCCTCAAGATGGGATTGTTGGACCGCTTGCAAAGGACTTGTCTGCACTCTGTCATCATCCTGGACTCATATTCATTGTTCTTTGATCCCCCTCGGCCTTTGGTAGCTGGACACCAATGTCTGTTGATCCCTGGCAAGGAGGAGCAATCGCTGTCTGTTTAGGACGCTCTCCTACAAGCAGGAGAGAAGCTTGCCTTTGGCCCAAAGTTAACAGTGCAACTATGAACTATTCTCAGTTAAAGAAGCAATATCCAGTTTCATATGAGGCCGAGTGATAGAAGAGGATCTAGAAAGTAAATGAATGGTGTCCAACGGGACCTCACGCAAGCCCTGGCGCCAACTTTGGGCGGCCACATGGCACAAAGCTCTCTATAAAAGAGGATTAGAAAGGCAATTTGAATTAGGTACTTAACCACTCCTGTAAGAGCCTTCACTCCCGCCGTTACAACTGCCACAACAACAACTGAACCCAAGAGAGCCTTGATTCCCGCACACGCTCATGTGCACACACAAAGGTAGTGGAAAAGTTAAACCAATTGCAACTTTGCCTCCCCCCAGAAGAGAAGTTAAGCCACCAAACTCTCATCTCAGAGCGTGGCAACCCACAAAAACGCTGCTTTTGCTGGGGGAAGAGAGCAACATCAGAAAAGAAAAAGCGGTCGGTGATCCTGGGGACGATGGAGCAATCACCTTTAGTGCGGGATGGCCAGCTGACTTCTCTGGGAATGAGATTGATGCAAAGACAATTGATTCCACACAACATGAAGAACCCATGTGAAGCTTCAGACACACGCCTTAAGTGAGTGTAAATGAAGTGTGAAGGTGAAAGTGTCCAAGTGAGGGGGGTTCTATGAAGTGTGTGTGGGTGTTTAAGTGGGAGTGTGGTCTGGAAAGTGGGTGTGTCTAAGTGAAGGTGTTTCTATGATGTGTCTACGGGTGTTTCATTGGGAGGTGGGTGTTTAAATGGGGGGATATGAAACTGTGTTTTGCCTATGAAGTGTGTGGGTGTGTGCGTGTTAGTAAAGGTATATGAAGTGGGGGTATGTGTTTGTGTATCTATGAAGTGTGTGCGAATAAAGGTGTATGTGGTTGAATGGTGTGTGTGAATGACAATGTGTGTGTCGAAGTGAGAGGGCATGCACGAAGTTGGTGTGTCGACGTGAGAGTACTAAATGAAGTGTATATGAATGTTTAAGTAGGAATTTGTGTGGAGGTGGGAGTTCATTGAGTGTGTTTTGGTAGCGGGAATGGTTGCATCCGGTGGGAGTGCACGCAAGAAGTGGGAGTGTGCGTGTTTGACACGCTCGTGCCTTCTCTTTGAAGCCAGAAGAAAAGTTGATGTCGGGCAAAGTTGACAGTATAGGTGGGTAGGGATGAGCTGTGCCTAGTTCTAGAACCAACATCAAGCTCTGTGCATAGTAAAAGTAGGATAAGAGGGTTTAAATACGCGGTCTTCAGTGAGACCTTCAGATTGGGTGAAGGGTGTTACTGCAGCAGCAGCAAAAAAGCATCCCTACGGAGGATGCTTCAAAAGACAATTGTGTGGAGGCACTTAAACACCCCTTTAAGAGCCTGCACTCCCGCCGTTACAACTACCACAACAACAACTGAACCCAAGAGAGCCTTGATTCTCATGCACGCTCACACAAAGGTAGTGGAAAAGTTAAACCAATTGCAACTTTGCCTCCCCCCAGAAGAGAAGTTAGGCCACCAAGCTCACATCTCAGAGCGTGGCAACAAACCCACAAAAACTGCTGCTTTCCCTCTTTTTCAATAGCAAAAAGCATATTTTAAGGGGTCCCGCCTCTCAAGGGGCCTCCAAGATTTACAAAATTGCGACCTTAACAAGCCTGAAAATCGGAAAAGCGTTTCCCATACGTTCGAGAGCGAAAACTTTGTACATGGAAGGGGAGGAGGGGGGGGTTAAGCCCCTTATAGGGTCCTGCCTCTTTATATATTCTGGGAGGTTCCCCTCAGTATTGTGGAACTCCTCGAGGCACACACGTAGAGAGAAAGAGCTCATACATGCGCACACGTGCATCCCAGAGGAATTATTTTCTTCCTTAGTCAAGATACAAAGAATTCAAACATGTTTCTTAGGCCTATGCAGGTCCCCCCTCCCACTCCCCCCCCCCTTTTTTTCTCTCTCTCACCTCTCAAGAGGAAAAATGTGCTCGGTTGTCATGCTGAGGCCACAGAAAAGAGATCTCAAAGCTTCAGCAGAGATTTGAGAAAACTGTTAAGGAGAGCATCTCTTTTCAAAGGAGATGACATCTGCGAGAAGGAAGAAAAGGAAAAAGACAAAATTCAGAAAAGAAAAAAAAGGGCTTGTACTTTATAGCATCATTTGTTCTTTTCACATTTTCACACAACACTTTTTTTCTCAGTCCTCAAAAAAAGGTCCCCCCTGGGACTTGACAACTCCCGCGGTGGCTTTTTCCCATTAGTATTTCATCCAGAGAAGAAACAATTTAAAGAATTTGTCCGCAGCAGGAGAAATCCCATATTTTTTGAAGGAAAAAAACCTCCCCTTGTTGCCATTTATGGTTTGAGATGACAGCACCGGAGGAGAATCTCAAGTAGGCGAAAGGAGGATAACGGAGGTGGGTGGGTGAGTGGGGGGAGGGGGGGGGGGAAGGATAAGATTTATTGGCTCGTGGTGTGGGAGAGAGGATCATAGAAGGATTTCTTGCATTATTTTTGGTTTGGCCAAATGTGGTTTTTCCTCGCTCTCTCAAGGGTTTTGTTGACAGGAAGTTCCATAAATTTGGTCGCATCTGTTTGTTTAAGGCTCCAGCTCAGGAGAGTTTTGCTCTGCCTGCTTTTGACAGCTTTTCTTTCTCCTCCAAAAAGTGTAGGAAAGTAATGGTCTCGTTAAAGTGGTTTTTCTTCCTTGTAAAGTTGCATTTCTCCGGTCCGTCTCAGCAAAAGGTGCGTCGCAGACGCTTCAGGGCTTCCCAGATGCTTCAGGGCTTCCCCAGAAAGCTCTGGCAAGACCTTGGAAAGGCTGAACGGAGCGGTCAGATATCGGAGAAGGAGAAGGACGAGGAAAACCTTGCAGAAAAGTGGAGAAATCGTTAATTTTTTCGTCAAATACAGTCGGAAAAAAGTAGCGTTGTCAGTCTCATTTGTAGGCTCCACATTATCTTCGACGACTTCTCCAGGGACGCCCATTTGGCCGTGTTCTCGGCGAAGAATGAGAAAAATATCGATATGGGTTAAACCTGCAACAGTGGAGGAGGAAGAAAACAACTTTCTTCATCTCCCTACGTCCGCCCAAGGACTTCTACAGGTCTCCGGACCCGACGCCGGCCGATGCGGCGGATCCGCCCGGATATTTGGCTAGTCCAACCCGGCCCTTAGGAGAGGAGGGTGAGAGAGAGAGAGAGAGAGAAAAAAAAGGTGGCTTCGCCAGTGTCACCTCGCCTCATCTGATTGGTTTCTGCCTGCTTTTTTCACCCGCATTTTTTTATGGTGGCACAGGGTGTCAAGGGTCGTAGATCTTCCAGGGGGGGAAGACGGAGGAGGACGAGGTGATGGCGAAGCTGCTGATGTGGGGAAAGAACTTTCTATCATTAGCTGGCGGAAAAATCGTCTCCCTCATATTACAAGGTAATATACGTTGTTACTATTTTCCACTGTTTTCCCTCTCCACTCTTTATGTCAAGCCATTTGCATGACTGCGCAGCATATAATTTCCCACCTTTCCCCCTGCTGAAAGGCTGTTTTTTCTCCTCTCCGCGACGAAGTGAGGCCTTCCGAGGTTAGAGTCAGAGCCTTCGGCCTCGCCTCTTTTTACTGTACTTAGGCGCAAAAAGCATAGAAGGTGGCAAACAAGGAACAGCACGAAAACAACGGGCCAAAGTTTGCCAAAAGTGCTGCGATACCGAGAATGCCGATCGACCAATTAATCCGCAAAGTGGCGAGTGCCAGAAGAAGTCCTCCTTGGCCACCCCGGCCGGCGCTGACGACCTCTCCGGCGCCGCCACCGGCGCCGCCACCGGCACCCCCGGGAAGACGTGCGGGTGTCTCCGATTCGCCCATTACCTTTCCTTCCCCTTGTGCCCCCTTTTTGACAGCTTTCCATTTCTCCTCAGGAAAAAAAGGGTGAGATGAAAGTGATAGGAAGAAGAAGAGGAAGAAAAATCCCTTTTAGCGGAAAGAACCTTTCTTAAATACGTGGAAAACACGTGTAAACTTGGCGGTCGGCGAAAAAAAAGGAAAGTTTTGTTTGGCGCATATTTCATGACGCTATCGACAATCAGTTTAGCATACGCCAACCGAAGTTCCCTCCCAGGGCTTTTTTTCTGCTCCATTTTTCATCTCGAGCACATTTTTCCCTCCTCTCCCTTCTGGAAAGGGTTGACGGCGCCTCCGCTGCTGCTCGCTGATGTCCTGCCCGTAAAAACGACATCATTTCCTGTGTTTCGATACGTTGTCGGTGGGTGAAAGCAGAAGACTCTGAGCACAAACTTTCAGTGCGCATCTCACGAGATTTTCTTCCCCTGCTTCACTGGGATACTGGTCATTCACTGGCTCGATCACTCACTCATGCACTTGCTCGCTCATGCACTTGCTCACTCATGCACTTGCTCGCTCATGCACTTGCTCACTCATGCACTT
>JAAUXU010103881.1_pt1 | contig 31411 bp, 26 predicted proteins | sample 7278151 | NCBI WGS metagenome assembly JAAUXU01 (sample SAMN14350113, study PRJNA611818) | marine sediment metagenome | isolation source: surface marine sediment (1.8m) | place: French Polynesia: Moorea | collected 2018-08 | reverse complement strand
TGGATGGTATACTATTAGTTTGTACTGAGTACTCGTAGAAGAGGGGGGGGGGAAGTAGAGCAAAGAGGGAGTGGGAGAAGCCTTTCCTCGATTGAAAACGAATAGAAGGAGAGAGAGAGAGAAGGGAATCTTGGCAGTCTTGAATAGGGAAGTTAATGAAGTGTTGTAGTGCTTAGTGGAAGCCATCAAGGATGGGGACGACTACCAGAAAAGAGTGAATCAGCGCATTATCGCCACCGATTTTACTCTCAGAATTACACTTTGCTCCTTTCTAAAGAGAACGCTGACGTGTCTTATGGACACTGTGTGGATTATAGCTGTGCAGCAGTTCCTGGAATAAAAAGAGGTGCTTTGGATCGTTAGGAGCCTTCTAGGCAAATCTGCTGCATTGTCATATCAGTATTCAAGTGAGGCATAAGAGCGCCAGTTTCACATTGTTAGTGTTTCAGTAGTGAGAACTCTGGGTTTTCTCGTATGAAGAGATAAGAAGTTGATTGCGATCTGATTGCATGAGAAGTTTCCGCTTTTTTGCACAGGTGCAAAAGCGTGCGTATGGATTAACCCCCTTCTCTTCCATTCACCCCTACTGCGGAGCTTCGCATTCAAGGGAAAATTGGGTTTTAACTTTTTCCCCTCCTCCTCCGTCAGACACAGCTCTTCTCGGATTGGAAACCTGCCTGCTCGCTGCCCTCCTTTCCCCCCTCTCTCATCTCATCTCCACCGCAACCATGCTGTACTGCCTTTAACTAGTATGTGTTATGTAGTGGTGGAATGTATGTACTTCGTTCCATGTTTTACTACCTACCACCACCTACCCACTTATGCTCCCGACTGGCTAAGATGTAGGTACGTAGGTCAGGCAGCAGCAATAGAAGTTCCCCTACGCAAGCATATGTACGTAGTGCGTATGATAGCCAGAGCCGGAGAGAGCTATGAATAGAAAATTAACGGGAGGGAGCTACGCATTCATTTGCATTTCTCTAAGTTAGGCAAAAAAAATCAGGTGGCGGGAACCGCCGATGGCAACACCGGAGAAAGAGACCAGCGGCTCCCTGCTTGATGCTGCTCGAGCTGTTGGCGTAGAATCAACGTATCATATTCGCCGAAAGCTATTTCAATTTCCGGGAGAAACAAATCGGATCTGACTTTGGGGGCGCCACTCGAGTCACGTCAAGCACCAGTATGCAACAACATCTTTAGCATCAATCATCCTCCTTCTCTCCCGATGCTGGGCCGCTGTTGTCGACACGTTGGAGCTGCAGTCCGGAGTCGCCCGGAGGCTGAAGTTGCGCGCGCGGTGCACCAAAGACGCACCGGGCCCACTGGCAACATTGTCGCAATCCATTCTCCAAATCAAAGTGCTTCAATATGTGGATTACAGGGGGAGGGGGGGGCATCGTGAGAAACGATTGTGGCGGAAGCAGCCACCAGCATTTGATCAGCAAACCAGTTTTCTCGCTCTCGCTGGTGCTCTCGCTCTCCACACGTACGTATCTGCGCTTCGAATTAAATCAGGAGAGCCAACAGCGCCTGTCAGTCCGTCTGTCTGTCTGTCCGTCTGTCTGCCCGTCCGTCTATCCGACCGAGAGAACATTTGTGTGTGCCTCTCTGACAAATATCTGCATTTCTTTCTACAAGGATTTGTGTCAGATTCGATGTTTGTCAGAGGGTGCAAGCGGGTACTATAAACAACTGAAAGAGTCGCTAAGGCCTGGCTGCTACTGACGAGATGGATACTGTGATAGGATAATAGCAATAGCAGAATCAACGCGTGGACAACGGCGCCCCTTAACATGTGTTGTCGCTCGTGCAAAAAGAAAGACAAGAAGCGTCTCCAAATGGTATCGTGTGAGAAATATAACTGGGGACTGGGAGAAGAAAAACATAACAAGTGCAACAGTCCCGAAAATGACATTTTTGTCGCCCGGTTGTTTTGTCAGCCGATCGACCCTCATCATCTACAGGCCGCCGCCACTCGCTACATATGATTTGTAAACACAGCAAAATGCTGTCATTACCGAACAAAAAAGTGTGTGGAACATAGATCTACCTACAATAGGTGTCATCGTGGCTTCAATTAAGTGTGAAGATGCGTATCTCTTCAAGTGAACTGGCGCTAAGAGACTGACACGCCCTCCTCTCAGCTCTGCTGCGTACGTACTTGCGCAAGGTGCTGGTCTTTGCCACCATGTACTGTAATCTCCTACACATTATATGTGGACGTATACCAATACTGCGTGATCATCAGCTGCTGAAAACCACGGAAAAATTTCTAATGACTCGACTGTTCGAGCTGCCGTAACAGGCCCAGTCCATAATGGGCTCGGCCGATGCTCGCAAGTCTGCGTACAGGTGCGGTCAAAAGTCTTCCGACGGCTGGAAGAAAAAGTGGAGTTGAAAGACTGAGGGCACCTGGTAGTAATGACTTGCTCCTATGACATAGGCAGTGCAGTGAAACAGTCATTGGTCTACGAATAAGTGCAGGGAGAACGGCTTCATTGCATATCGTAAGGAGCCTAGGTTTTTTGAGCCTGACTAGCGGAGGCTCACAAGTGGGGCGTGTGAGCCCAAAAGGATTCTACCTCAACTGTGCGTACGGAAGCTGGAGCCGCTGATGCTGGAAGGACAGTACGCAGAAGGTTGCGTGGCCAGAGATGAGATATCGGTGTGAATGCGTAAACAAAGGACAGTAGACGTCACATTTAGCTACAAATTTTTTGTTGCCAACTGGAGCAGCTTCGTCAAGATTCACCAAGTGTCCCCTCTCAGAAATAATGTCTCAGGCAGTGCGACCTTTATTGATGTCACACCTAATGTGTAACCTCATCATTATGTGCTCGGTGTCATCATCCAGTCCAGGGGAAATCTTAAACTATAGTCCTGACCAACTAAAACCGAAATGCTCATAGGAAGCAACTTCAAAAAATATGCACAGCTGCGTCAAATTTCCGCCATCGTTAGGTGATTCTCAAGTTGCGCCCAGAGGATGTCCCAGTTGCTTCCTTCTGCTAGCAACCTGTACTTGAGGATGGTGGGAGTGATGTTGAATTTTTCATTACTTTGATCAGGGTTCCCACAAAATCTTGGGTCAAGGTGAGCTTTATGACCAAACTCAATTCTATCTCAAAGTATGATAGCTAAACATGACGCAGATCGTAAAGGTAACTCACCCGAGTCATGCCCTCGAGTTCCACTTCTGGCCAATGGTGCACTCGTATGATATGAGCCTGCCCATTATGCAATCTTCAGCAAAAAGGGCCTGCCCAAATTGGAGAGCTTATTTCCATAATTAATGTAGAGCTTGGCGGGACTGTGGGACCGTAGCGGAGGTTCCTGTTCGTGCACAGTAGGACACAAAATTTCTGTGGTCTTGGAAAAGTATAGGGGGAAAGTGTCTTGGCACTTTTTCACCACCAAGGTATCCATTTGCGCAAATTGCGTGCCACGGGGCCATCCATCGCTAAAGTGACTCATTCTCCAAACTATTTTATGCATGCGCCAAACTATGCACAGTACGTGTGTGTTGAGTACGTAGTCTTAATGAGGGAGCACGTACGTATGTCAAAATACAAACAATGCCCCTGTGCCATAATGTATATTGCTTCTTTGACGGTCGGCAAGCTCAAGAACAGTCGTGTTCAGTACAGCACAGACAGGAACCATGCTGAACCTGAACCGTTCTTCAGGCCTCTTCAGAGCAGGAGACTGGCGAAATTCTGCGGATTTCTGTCGGCTACATTCATTCTTTATCAAGTAGAAATATAACCTCTAAAGAAGTAGTTCGTTGGAACTTCCTTTTGCTGCTTATTGTAAATGCGTACAACTCTGTTCCATAGACTACTAGTTTGGCAGCTCTCATGTAGAACATTGGAAGCGACGTCTGCACGCAATATTAGGCATTTTCGAATGAGTCCCCTGCGGCTCTCGCTCTCTCTCTCTCCATGCAAAAATCAATACACACACGAAGGAGAGAGAGAAATTCATGCACGCCACAACCCATTATTGCACGACGATGACCTGTTTTTACGAGGTTTTTACTTCGTACTGCTACATATGGATTATGCAACTTGTCCTTCCACAGTATGCTAATTTGCTCTGAGCTTTTCTTGCTGGGCATGCAACTTATGATAGCCCAAGTTGCGCATTCCGCAGTTCCTCTTGCCTACCACAGAACGGGAAACTGAGACCCCAAAGTCAGTGCCTCAAAATGTCGACTACGCTTATGCACGTAGAACATTCGTGTTTCCTTGCGGCAAAACCATCCATTCCAAAAGAGTTTCTCCTTCTGGTTTAGCTGGTGCAAGCAAAAAAGAAAATCTGTGGATATCCAGGGGAACAATTGGTCCTTGGAGTAATTGAAATCTACTGCTGGAGTTACCACAAGTTACGCTGCGGCCGTTGACACTTCGATGAGGAGTCCATTAGCTCACTTCTTAACGACAATTTGATAATGCCCCACGGACACCAAGTCAGCAGTTCACTCCGCAGTCGAGCGGGGCCCGCGACACAGGCGCCAACTTCACTCTCGTTGTTCATTACGCAGGAGTCGGTACTGACAACCATGGACTGGGCGAGCAAACAAATCCTGCCCTGACAATGACGGTGTACATTTTGTCAGCTCAAGAGGGGGAAAATACGGTTTTGCATAAAGGATATTTTACCCACTGCTGTGCGCTTCTTGGAGAAAAACCATAAATTTTGCCATTTTTGAAGAATTAGTACATATTTTGATACTCCCATGGCGAAAGGGACATATTTTTAACCCTTTTTTTCTCTCTATACTGTCAAATCTGGATGAGAGGAATGGACTCTGTAGGGGCAAAAAGGGTTCTGGCTTGAAACTTCAAAGAACTTATTTTGGCACGGAACTCCCTTGCTGTTTACAAAAGAATGAGTTACGACTGCTATAGTCTATGAGTCTCAGTACATTGTAAAATGGATCACTACATATAAGAATGGGACGCAATGGAGAATCATTTTCCCCGGGATCGATACAAATAATGGGATGCATCATGTAAGAGACTATTTTTGTAAGGATTAAACAGGACGCATGTGAGGATCTAAAAATGACAAAAAGAAAGGGGAGGCAGAGAGTGGTGTGACTGCCGAAATCCCAAATATGTAGTCTTGCTCCAGATCTGATGACATTCGTTTTACTCCTCATTCGCTGCTCAGTTTGAATTTGAGATGTAAGTAAAGGTTGCTCTTAAATAAATGTTCAGCAAGCAAGCAAGCTTTGAAAAGTTTATTTGGAAAGATAATAGATGAACGAGGCTGAAAAGGTTCCTTGCAGGGCTGCCTTGATTGTACAGAGACTGCACGCTGCAGCCTATGCGTGCGTAGCTTCGTATTGATGGATACAAGGATCAGACGTTTACGTGGATCAACTTCAGTAGTCCTTAAGTAATCCCCATATCCATTTAACGATTGCAACTGCAGTACATATGTTCGATGTTCTATAGCAACCGCATAAAGCAAGAGTCTTTGCTAGAGTTTTTCTCCAATTTTTGTCTGCCAAACGTCCAATGGATGCGATTTCAACAACTGAAATGGTCGTTGCAGAAATGGCCAAGGAAAGTCAGAAGCTGAGATCACAGGTTCATTTTGTCAGTTGTTCACTCGGTTCTGACTTTCACGTCGGAAAGACAGGATTGGGCCAGACCTTCTCGACAATAACTGAACCTCGTCTTCCTCTAGAGTTTGGAAGCTTCAGAAGTTGAACACATTGAAGTCTGAAGTGACAGACAGGCTCCATGTGACTGGGTCCATGGAGCTCTTGTACTCGCACATCTTCTGCTGGAAGTGGGTGACTTTCAGGCACAGGTGGATCTGGCAGCACGACAGCACGTGCCGTCATACGGCCCAAACCTCAAAAGCTTCCCCGGCCCCGGGTGAAACTGAGATTCATCGAGGCAGACATGTGACGGTTGTAGTCGTCGCTGTTGGACTGAGTGCTTGGGCCCTCTAGAGTCATGCTCTGCGGCGTCCAGTTCCACAGCCAGACACATCAAATGCCTGGGGCAACTTGGATGCAAACTGCATCTTCACCAGTTTCTCCAATTGAAAAACAAACAAACAAGAGTGGTGACAGTGCTTAAGAGGCTGGCTTGAACAGACACACAATCCTTCATGCGCACACCAAATTTTCTGTCAACCCCGTGTACGTCGCTCACGACAGTGACCCTGATGACGTCGGCCTCAAGTGCGTGGAGATTTGAGTGTCTCCCTGTAACACAGCTGTACAAAGTACAGTTTGCGGTCTTAGGGTATCCATAACGTCCGTAGATGACTGACCGTGACCCAAATTCAAATAGACCCTTTTGGGCGGGAAAAGTGACTGTTGAGAGCGTCTCAACCCAACACATGAGCTCGCTGCTGCCGCAGCCACAGTCGCCTAATATACCGTAGTACGAATGTGTGTGCAGAGGGAGCGGCGTCCATTTTTCAAGGCCAACTGACAACTGAAGAAGGAGGAGGCATTAGCGCTCTTCCACTGATAAGACCCAGAAAAGGGGGTTCTGGAACAGTTTGGTGCAGAGAGACGTCTCCTATGGCGTTACAATGCCGGTTGACGAGAAACTGTCATTGAACGTCGAATATTTGAACGCGTTGTCTGTCATCGTTTACTCACTTTTGCTCTGCAAGGTGTGCTTGTGTGTGTCCTTCTCTGCGCGTGTGCATGCGTTTAATGCCTACTACGTATTTGAGCCGTTGCATGGCCGCAAATGTGAATGGCAGTGAGGTCCACCGCCCCTTTCGTTAGTACACATGGCAGCTCAAAGATGAATGAGTTGATTTAAATGCAAAAATCAACCGCGCAAAAAAGAACGCATTGCACAAACCCTAGCGCAAATATCAGAAGGAAAGAAGCGTGCTAAAAAATGAAAAGAAGTAGTTCTGTAGGGTATCCACACACATTGTGTGTACACGCATTTGCATACTACATACTCTTCTGTAGCGGGTCAGTCACAAGTCGGCATACACTCTTTTAAGTACTCATCCGGCATTTCAAGGTTAGGCTTAAACTTTTCGTGCAATATGAAATAGATTGTGCGAAGCTTAACTTAATATGGTTTGCCTCCTCAAGCATAGAAAACGGCGAACAGAAACAAAAAGTCACGTAACTGCGTTGGAGCTTCTGGGAAGAACTCGTGACTGACCCACTATATTTGTGTGTCCTACTGAACGTTCAGTGCACAACTCCACGTAGCTCATAGATTTGCCATAGCTTGTTATATAACATGGTTCCTAGTAGTAGAAGTAGCTGCAGCAGCGGCTGTGGAGGAGCGAGCCTGGTAGTGCCTAACGTATGAATATACGTGTAGCTGGCTTGGTCGCAGCATCATGCTCCAGTGCATGAACACGGAGTCGCGCGCACGTACAGTGTGAGTCGTAAAAAATTTCGGATGGGGGAGAATATAAACGGGAATGGGAGTGGACAAAGGGGTCAGTAGGAGAAGGGCCCAATGGGAGGGAGCGAGGACAAGGGGGGATAAGGATCAAGGGGGGTAAAAAAGTTATAAGGCAAAGGGCATCGGACGACTTTTTGACTTCCACGGTGCATGAGGATTGCTTCCACACGGGCAATTCTTTGCAATTCATATGTGAGTGTGAATGCAATGTGTAAGCAGACGTAAGACCTAAGGAGTCGACCCATCATGACGATACGAGCGGGACTGGAGAAGCTGGTGGGTGGGTGCGTAGTGAGTGAGTCCGTCAACTTTCAAAAGATAGTGTGTTACTGTCAGCGAGAATCTCGTACGAACGCTACTTGTTCGTATTTTGTGCTTGCTGCCCCTGGTGCTAGGCGATGACGACGAGCAGCTTTTGATGGCACCGCTGCCAACAGTTATTGGAGTTATGCCGTCCTGCACGCACACGCACGCACACACACACGCACACACGTACGCACACACAGACACAGACTCCGTCAGAGTGAACACAAAAGCAACTGCTTCTGCAACAATTGCTAGAATAACCTCATTGGTACTGGACACCTCCATACTAACGTTAATGTGAAGATAACGTCCTTCGCTGTACACGCACATATTTCTAAGGAGTAACAACGTCCCCCCTCTCCTCTTTGTGCGCGTATGTATGGGGCGTCAGCACCTGCGCTTCTGTGCGCGTATGATAGTGTACTGATCAAGTATCGAGTCGAATGTTATCGGCACGAAGCCTGCGTGCTACCTATAGAAACAAGCGAGCACGTCAAAAGCACCTGCTTGTTGTACAAATCAAATAGAGAGGGGAGGCCTCATCGCAGGGCTGGCGCTCCCAGTTCCCCCCACAGTTCTTCTCAAGACATTTGACCTGCCAATTGCCGGGCGGAGGGCACAATGGAGGCCGTTTCCCGGACTCTCTCAGGGCTGGTTGTTGCATTGTCTGAGGCATTTTGACCCTATATTTTTTTTCCTTCGTCGTTTCTTCTTCCATCTTCTTCTAGCGGCGATGGTGGCGGGCGACCAACAAATCATTGCCGGCAGACACATGAAAATCTTTGCTGCTCTGCTCGAAAAACCATTTTCCGGGAAAGAGGAGAGAGATTTTTCAACTAACAGGAGAGCGAGAGGCGAGAAGGAGGCTCCTTTCAGGAGGAACAGAGTTTTGCGCGTTGCATCATGCAACAGTTCTTGCTTTGGGCACCACAATTATCGGGTGAGCGCTGCAACTCGAGGTTGCCGATGAGGGACTGGCAAGACCGATTGCAGGACTTGCACTGCGAGTAAGTGCGAGTCAAGCAGCACAGTCATGGTTGGTGTGCAGTGTTTTGAGTGCTGGAACGGTGCAACAAACCCTGCGCACCGATCAAGATGTGGCCACGACGGCGTCCGTGATGGTGGATATGCATTCTGGGAAATCAGAAAGGGGTGACGGTACAACATCTCTGCCTTCCAACGCTTTTTCTGTGGAAGGTACGAAGAGAATAGTGACAAGTGGCATCCCTGGCAGTCTGCCAGAGCCTCTTCTTTTCTGATGGGTGTGGAGGGAGGAGGGTAGGGAGAAGGAAGAAGAAAGGGAGGCCTGTTGTGGTCCCTGCGTGTAGTATATGATTATGAGGAACAAGCCCGTAGTACGTCTACTGGATACGCATACTCTCCTCCTTTTGACTGAGATGGTGGAGGAGAACAGGATGAGGGGACTAGCACAGTCGACGGTGCGAAGGCGAAGCTTGGAGGAGATGCAGTTACTGCATCGGAGGGGGAGCAGAGAGAGACGCTACCACAAATCACGGACGTACACGCATGCATGTGTAACGAGCGAAAGTACGCACTTCATTGCTTGATAGAAAACATACAGCACTAATTGAACTGCCGCGCGCGCGCGCCAGAGAGAGAGACGCAGGCCGCCCAAACCTGAGAGCCTCGCTCGAGGCGTGTGATAACTGCCCAAACCACAGTGGGTTGCATTATGGGTATAGTTCAAGCTGGGACGAGGAGAGGAGGCCAGCTCATTTTCGTCTTCTCCCTGCTACTTCTAGTCTAAGAGTGGAAGGAGCAGCAGCCCCCGGTTTTCATGCAAGCGGCCTATCTCTGAAAGTTATTCAGGCACTTTTTTGCCTCTCTCCGACCATAACCTGCCTGTTTGCTGAAGCTGCTGGTGGTTGCCTTTTCCTCTTGGCTGTGACTTGAATCCAGAGCAGTGAACTTGAGGGGGGGGGGGAGAGAGAGATAAACCAAACGGCCAAATTATGGCTGCAGACATTTCTCGTCTTCCTTAGCACATGAAAACAATATGCGAAATGATGGGGTGCTTTCATTCGCAGATTTGCACTCGTCGCCCGAAAAGTGCAATGCCAGCTAACTGGCGTCCCTCGGTGCGTGCAATACTTGATCAAGTAGTGCGGCGGCGGCGGCTGCTGTCCGTGCCCCTCCCCACATCCATGCCCACCATTATTCTCCCCCTGCGGTGCAACTAGAGATAGGTTTTGGGAGGACAACGTAATTTTAGAATGAGCGGCGAGGGATGAGAATGTGGGAAACAAGGGTCTGAAGAGGGGAGAGAAAGAGAGGGAGATTAATGACCCGATCTCTCTCTCTCCTTCTCGCTCTGGGTATTACCAAAGCTCAAGAAAAGAGAAGAGGAGACTTCTTTTTGGTGAACTAGTCCTTGCGTATGCTGGAACTTACTGAGGCAGCAACACAACACGCACGCATAAAGTACGTCGGGTCCGGACGTCGTGGGGTGGCACGCATGGAATACCGAGAGACACCATTAAAAGAGAGGACAGTCGTGTTGCCACAGCGCCGCCGTGCGGCCGGTCGGCCTCGCCGAATGATTAAGTCTGGCGATGTCTCAGCTGTAATCGCTGTTGCTGATGCTGCCGTTGTTGTTGTTGCGGTTGAAAAACCCAAATGATCTTAGGGAGGGGGAAGGAAAATTAGGGAGGAGGGATTGTGTGAGAGACTGCTGCGCTCTGAGGGATCTGTGGCTATCTCGGAGGACCAGTAATTGAGCGTTGAGACGATCAAGCTTGACGTACGCACTCACTACTAGCTGCTGGCGAGGGCTTTGTGCATGAGATACACGGGGTGGGTAGGTACGTACGTACGCACGTACGTCCGTACTTACGTACTACGGCACTGCAACAGTCGTTCACGTGTGAGAAATTCCTATTAATCAGCAACTCTTGGTCCTGTCTTTACTTACACGTGTCGTGGCTGCACGAACACGATCGGCAGTACACAGTGACGAGCTTGTCTGCCGTAAAGCCATCCCTGGGGATGACGTAAGAGCAAAAATCTGCTTTCATTTCTGTACAGGATGGTGCACACGTTTCTCCACATTGGTCTCCAAAGTGCTCGATTGAGAGAGGGGGAGACTGGGTAAACACCGGTTAAAATATGTAACGGAAACTTGAACCGAAGAAGAAAGAGGCAATCTCTCTCTCTCTCTCCTTCTTTCTCTGGTTTCTAAATCTAGACGAAACTTTTTCTCTTTCTCCCAGTCGGGCAATCCAACATTTTCCCTAATTCCTTCTTTTCTCTCCTTTTTTTGTGTGTTCGCGTGGTCGCGCAGCCTCTTTCCTCCTTTAGCAAGGTTCACGTAGTACATCATGAGAATTAGTTGGTATCGTATGTACGACAGCAGTGGGTCTATCGGTCTGAGGTGATTCCGACAGTCACAGTGCCGACATAACTGGCACACAATGCCAGTTACGCGCAACGAGACACTTGATCCTGCCAGCTCCCATCCTTGGAGCCGGGGTTAAAGTTTGAGGATGGGGTTAAATATAAAATGACTGTGACCGAGGAAAACTTCTCGTCGAGCTCGTCGAGTTCGCCGCCCTCTCTCCAGCCATTTCTTATAACTATTTCTTCCATTTAAGCTTTCGCGCGCACTAACCATACTTTAGCTACGTGTATACAACTATCTCTTCAGCTGCCTCCAGTTCTACTGCACATAGCTTTTTCTCCTTTCTTCTCCGATAAAGTTTTCGCCGCCGCTGGTTCTGGCGCCATTTTCAATTTGGAGTCTTTCCAGGCACCAGTCTGGGGAACCAGAGATGCTGCTGCTGTGCGCAAGGAGGGAATAAAATGGCATCAGGGTCCCACTTCCTGTGGCGCGTTTGTTCCAATGTTCCGTCCCTTGTTCCAGAGCCAAAAAGCCAACCTTGGCAGTCGAAAGATTTATCGCCAAACTTTGGGGCGTCTTCTCTCTTTCTCGTATAAGGGAGAGAAAGGTTCCCTTGCCTAGGCAGTACCTAAACTACAGAAGACACATACGTGCAGTCGTATGTAGCGTTCGGTGCTATAGTTTTGTGCGATTCATGGTAGTTTTTTTTGTCAAAAAAAATGTCCACGAGAAGGCACGTATGGAGTAGTACGTGTCTGTGTCACTGCCACTTTATCCGTCCCTGCACATGTGCCAGCTCTCTGGAGTCAGTACAAGTACCTACGTCGCATCTTCCGCACTCAGCTGCTATTAACTGCAATAGAGAGCAATTATTTGAAGAACGTTCGCGTAATCTTATCAGAGAATTTCTCCGTCTCCAACGCGCCAACAGTGAAGACCTCGCATGGTCGCGACTTTCGCCCTCTGCCCAAAATGAGAAAATGAGAGGAAAGCGTCGATTGCCGAGTAATTAGTCAACCGCTTGATCCCACTGCCAGAATAGAGCGAACAAGAAGAAGGAGAGGAACAAGACGAAGGAGAAGAACAAGAAGAAGGAGAAGAACAAGAAGAAGCCAACGAACTCATTCACTCTTTCTTCGAGGGGGGGGGGAGGAGGAGGAGGAGAAGCAGCAGCAGCAGCAAATTTTGAGGCTGCTCCGGTTTCATCCACACAGAAAAAGAAAAATCGCGTCCGTACAGAGTTAAAACCGATGGGGTCAGCAGAAGGGGTCAGACCATCTGTCGAGGTTGTCGAAAAAGGAGGCTCTGCAGTTGGTGAATCGACTCACAGCTGAAGCTTTTGACGACGACACAGTTAACCTCTCCAGCAGAGTGAGTCGCAAAGATGTGGAGATCATTTCGGTCACACTCTCTCTTTCCTCGCCAGCCAGCGTTTTGTAACTGCTATTTGAGCAGCGCTCAAAATTGCATCGGCAAAACACATAGTTACGTACGACTGTTTTTGTCCTAGTCAGGTAGAGGGATATTGCACCTTTTCTCCACACACCCCTGCTGATTTATGCCTTTAATCTCGCGGCGTTGCTTCATCATTTCGAGCGAATTGCCTCGCAGACAAGAAGAGAACAGGCTGCTTTTGCAGCTTGTGTACGCCAGGGCGCACGCACAGGTCAGCAGCAGCGCCAGTCGCATAAATCGTCCCAAATCACCGGCTTCTGATCGTTGTCTGCCCGCAAAAAAAGAGGAGATTTTTCGTCATCATGGGTCTCCCACTCGATGCCAATAGGTGCGTCGAGGAAGGCTTGATTGAACGAGACTTGGTCTGCTGACCAGACTCAGCAGTCGCAGTTAGCATAGTGTTTCATCAGCGTGGTGGGCCAGAACAACACTAAAAAGAGAAGGGGGGGGGGGGAAATGTCGTCCGCCTTGATTAAATGGACCTTCTTGGAGTTTGAGGTGTGTCCAATGCCGGTAGGACTGTGACAACGCCACGATTTTCAGCACCGCGCCCTGTCCATGGCTGCTGAGCCTCGTCATGACGTAACCTGTTCCAGAATATTTACGAGCACACGCGGATATGCAGCGAAAGCCTGCCTTCCTTCACACCACCCCCATTGCCGCCACCTCCCCGGAGGAACGACCCGACGACGAACCTTCCACGCCTATTTATCTTGCACACTTCTCTATATAGCCTATCCCTGTCAAAAGGGCGGGAAGTTTAAAAAGGCGCCCACGGGCATTCAGAAGAAGCCATACCCTCGTTTCTTGCCCCGTTGAATGTGAGAGAGTAATACAGGCCCATTTTCTCTCTTTCCTTTGCTCTCTTCTTCTTCTCTTCTGCCAATGACTTGTGAGCTTGGAGGTGATTTATAAACCGAAATCACGGTCTTTCGAAGAGACGAGTACGGGCAGAGAGAGAAGTGCAGAAGGAGAGAGTGCGCAAATGGGGCAGAAGAACCCACCAAAATGCGAGGTGTATAACTCCTTCTCCCATATTTAGTCGGGGTTTACCTGCAGCAGGTCTGTTTTCTCGAGCGTGCCTTGGTTGCATGGCCCAACTGCTGACTCTCCTTCACGCTCGCTGTTAACATGCTAAGAGCAAAGCGTGTATCGCGAGCTTGAGGAGGTTAAAGCATGAACTCAGACGACGAATAGTAGTGCATACAGTGTGTGTCTGAGTCGTCGGCAAGTGTGTGTGTGTGGGGGGGGGAGGAGAAAATGCTACCACCTAACACAACTCCTTCTCCCTATATTATTGCGCGACAATGACGCGAGGTGAACGAGACTTCTGCTGTTACGTCGACACTTACACCACCATATGCCAATCCTTTTCTTATACTGCACGTGCACAACTATCAGCTCACACGCTGACGCACACAGGGGTTTAAGTTCTCCTTCATGCTCTTCTGCAGGAACATGTGATTGTACTACGACGCCCACTCCACGAAAGGAAATTAATTCCATCCTTCGGCCTCCTTTCTCGTGAAACGTCAGCTCGTGTGTGATTTCATTACTTTGCAAATGCATAGCCGAGATATGATCGATCAGATCGGAGACGATGACGGCCAGTTATTTGAAATTTCTGCCTCGTTCACTGCCTGCCTGTCTTTCAGCCTCGACCCCCGAAGTGTGCCTGCATTTCTCTGTCGCGTGCCTGCTATTCTAAAAAAAAAAGTTAATATCAGAATAGATGACTGCTCGCAAGTCTGATATAGGCAGAAAGTGTAATTACGTTCTTCCCAAGTCACTGCCAGGCCTGCGCTAGGCCCACTGAGTGCGCGCGTGCGCGCCTGAGTGTGTGCAGCCCATTCGAATGCATCATTTCGTGTGAACAGCACACCAATAGCATGTGGGCATCGACCGCGGTCAGTGGCAAGAAAAAGTACTACTCTTCCTCGTCCAAGACACATCTCCAATCGTAATTTCTCCTGTGCTTTCTTTGGCTGCTCGGTGTGTTTTGCTCTCTCCCTCCTGTGATACCAGGACCAAGCGCAGGCACCAGTAACTTGCCTTAGGGAGTCGAAAGAAAGAAAAGTAGCAATATTCTCTGACTTGTAATCCTTCCCCCCATGAAGCAGCTCTCACATTTTTCTGTTCTCAATATGTTTCACTGTATGCTTTTCCTTCTCTCCTGCGGCAGAAAAGATTCTTTGCATCTTTTCTTTCGACTCCCATCATAGCTGCTAGGGAGAGGGAGGGCGTTAGGAGGAAAAGCAGCTGGTTCTGTGCAAGGAAAGGTGAATGAGGCAATGCGGATAGATTTGGCTGAGGCCAGACATATTTTTTCATCAACAGATCTTGGCATCTGAACCTTCCCTCTGCCCCTCTCTTTGTCTTGCTGTATCTGCACTGCACACACGGCTACTTGAGTGCATGACCTGTGCGCGTTGCACGTATGTCTCGCCCATTTGCGTACGAAACTCTGAAATAATTTCCTGTAGCACAGAAAGGTGCGTCTCTCGCGCAAAAAGAGCCGGAATGAACTTTAGTAGTGAGTTGTCTCGTAAACTCGCGCTCACGAGGGCGCTTCCAGTTAACTCATTCCCTTTAAATTATAGGCACTGTCACTCACCTTTTAGTCATTCACGTCATAATGAGGTAGCTTTGACGGAAGATAGGAAGCGACGGATGCGCTTTTAATTTTCTTATGCAGCCAGGAGGAAATTGCATAAGGCGAGGAAGGAAATGCCTGTCTGGCGAACGTGCTTTATCATAAAAACCGTGTACACACTACTCGCTAATACAACACGCACATCATACATCAATGTGATTATGCACGCTGTGTGTCAGTTATTTAGTTTAATATCGGCATGCTCAAGTGGGAGGCTGACAATGGTGCCACAACATGTCCGACGCCGCCCATACCAGGGGAGGCCAAGTATCTACTGCCAGGAGTAGTTAACACTATCTGTATATTTTCAGTTGCTATCAGATCTGGACAACTGGTGGCGGTCCTCATCACTGTCACTGTCAGACAGGTCTGCTCTTCAGTACAGAGTGGTCTGTGATTACTTTCCCAGTGTACATGATTGAAAGTCGCAACCAAGTGATTTAAATTTCAAAGCACTGGGAAAACTGTCGTACAGGGCAGACAAATTTGCAGCCACTTTTGTCAAAGGAACTTTGCTAAAATGGTCTCTCCCAAGCCGAGCAGGAGGTGACAAAGCGTCTAACCCGACCTCGCTCGCGTGCGGGTTTGTTTACTCTAAGCGCTGGCTGTGCACTGTCCTTGTCCACATCGCAATTCTCGTGCTTCCCTTGTCATCCCCGTCCCCATCATAATTGTCATGCTTCCCTCATTTTCACGGGGCATGTGAAGAAGATCTCGTCCACGGATTTTAAGACCAGCAGGAGAACGAGATGATGAAGGGGGCACTGGCACTGGGGAAACTCACTGAGCAAGAGGTGGAGCAGGTCTTTGCTGCGGGCTCATATTCGGTCTGCAACCCGAAGAAGGTCAGGGTCACGCCGGTGCAATCTCTTGTCTGGGGCTCCCAACACCTCGTCCAGACCTATCCTTTCCTTCAGGGTTTGCCGCTGGGCTGACCATTGCCCGTGCACTCTGGACATGATTGTGGCAGTGGGCAAGAACAAGGTCACGAGGGACCTTGCGACGAGGGGGAGGGCCAGAGAGAGGACACTGGAGCTGACTGAGCAAGACTAGGACAGGCACAAGGTGAGGTGCCAGAGACAGGACTATTGAAGTGCATACTGTTGGTGGTGATGTTGGGGATATTGATGTTTACATGAATGCTAGGGCCAGGACATTGGTGACAGCCAGATTCGGGAACAGTGACAGGGGCATGTACCTGGTTGTGTAAAACACTGGTGTCAATGAGGTGACGCATTAGGTCCAGAGCTCTATGCTCCTCTTCAGGTGGTTTCAGGGTTGCAACAGCAAGGAGACGCATGTTCATCCAAGACTCAGCTCCTAGTGAGTAGTGCCTACACCACAGATGGAGAGCTTTGGTGGGCATCTCATCATCAGCGACTAACGCTTAGCCTCAACTCAGATGTGATACATCTTGACTTTGCAACTGGAGACTCACTTTGTTAGGTTGTGAACGGATAGGATCGACTGAAGTCAGTGGACCGCCTCAGGAGGAACTGCCCAGGAATTGGCAGACCTGCTAGTCCGAGGCCAGATTGCCAGGCTGGGTTGGCACTTCCATTCCAGACTTTAAAGGATGGTCAACAATGACAGCAACTACATCAAGGGTTTCACCTTACCAACTGATAGCACTGAACAATGTTTTTGACCATGGAACAACGATTCTATGGGCAGGATCCTCCAGCTGGAAGTCAGCTGACAAAAATGTTCTTCCTTGCTCTGCATATTTCTCCTACCTGACATTTTTACCTGCTGCGCGCGTTTACCCATCCCTCATAACCAGTGTTGACTTGAGTTAGAGGTATGGACCGGGGCACTATCTTGTTGTAGAAAGATGGCCTGCCTCAGCTCCTTTATGGGCACCACTGACCTTTTTCGAAGCTGAGGTCACCACCATTGGCATCACAGACCATCAGGTGCCAGATTCACTGTGGTGACACCTCCATGGCCGCCAACACCCTCACGGTCATCATCCCACACAGCAGTATTCAACCACTACAATACCACGTCGCAAACCCTCGGTTGGGCCAGGTGTCATGGTAATCACTGATCAGACGAACAATACTAAGAATGTAAGGAAACCATTGACAAGGTGCATTTTTAATGTTCTTTAAACCTTTCCAGATGTCTCTGGGTTTGATTTCTCATCTCATCTTGTGCTGCCAATAGCATCTGAGCAACTCAAGTCGATGGATAAAGGCTGATTGACTCTGCCAAGAGCGAGAATAGAGGTTTGTGTTTGAAAAGCCCAAGAAGGAATTCAGAAGGGATATTCAAAGGTCATGAAATTTCTAAGCGTATACCCTCTAGAGTTCATAGCATGACGTTGAACGGATAATTTGACAAACGGTATAATCTAAATTTGATATTATTGCATGCTGATCACTGCAGTAATGACCCAGCCAGCAACCAGTTTACAGCGATTTACTGCGATACCAGCGTCGTGTGTTGTTTGCAGCTGCTCTTACTCATATCAGCCCTTGCTGTGGATCTATCACTTTTTTCTTTTTATTCTGTTTAAAAGAGAACTGTGGCCAAAATCATCGCAGGATGGACCGCTCGACTACTTGGAACCAGGAGGCAGATGGTGAGTCACACTCGTAACACAGCGTAAGCAGTGGCTATCAAGTCTAACGACGGTGTGGCAAATGTTTTCTCAGATTTATCCAGGCATGAAAGAAAAATAAAAGGAAAGACTGCGATGCACTTGCCTGGAGATATCTCCGTACACTGAGCCATGCAGATATTCAGTAAACTAGGCAGATTTTTGTCATCTTGGGGAATAAAAAAGGCTTATACACAGCACTACGTTTATATGTGCAATAACTCTTTCTTGCTATTGTTTCCTTCCATCTGCAGTGCCAAACACACATAAAAAGTACAGTGTAGACCGCTTAAGTGAAATCAGTCAGGAAAAGGGAAAATGTTTCACTCAAGCAGTATGTCACTCGTGCGGTCAGAGACAGTGTGATCTCGTTTTTTGTGTCGTGTTTGCACGCGCGCACGCGTGCGCACGCACGCACACCGGCACGCCCGCACGCAGGCACGCACGCAGGCACGCAGGCACGCACGCAAGCAAGCACGGAAGCACCCAAGCACCCACGGTGTTGCATCCCATATGATGCTGGCTGACAGAATGAAAAAAGTTTACCAACTTGGCATCAAAAAGGCATCTGAAGTGCTTGTCGAATGCAGAGAAGCTGGAGATTCTTCAGAAGTTTGAGAAGTTGCCTAAAGGTCTCTCACAGAGGGAAGCTGCTAAGAAGCTGGACCTTAAACCAAGCACATTGTGTTGATTTCGCAAAGCAACAGAAGAGCAAGGTCCAGATGAAAGAAAGAGCTGAAGTCTGGAAAGTCACCTGCTGTGGAATCAGCCATACTGAAGTTCCAGCAAGAGGGGAGAGCGAAGAATATCTCATTTGGCAGGGAAGTCCTTAAGAAGCAGATAGAGAAGTTTGGAAAGATGCCTGGTCTGAAGAGGACTTTTACGCCATTAATTGATGGTTCAAAGGCTTCAAAGAGCAGAGTGAGATTCTATGCAAGATGCATGACGAATGCTCATTGGCTGATCAGAGCTTAAGGAGCAGTGGCTCCAGGAGCCTGCTCTGGCTGCTGGCTGTGGGAAATGTCCTCCAAATGTCGCCTTTTATGAAGACGGCATTGTTTTACCCCTGCCATTCCTAATGCCACTCACATCTGAAGTCACCTCAGGTGGAAAGACCATGGGGAATCAATGTTAGTCCGCGTATCTTCAACAGGAGCGAAGAGACTGTTTGTGATTGGCAAATGTACCAAGCCGAGGTGTTCCTAAGGAGAGATTTAGGGAAAAATCCACAACCTGGATGGCCAGCTCTATATTGGAAACGTGGCTAAAGGAATGAGATGATGAGCTCCGGAAAGGAGAGAAACAAGAACTTCATTGTCACTTGTCCAGCAAACACACCAAGGCCGTATTTGACAAGTCTCAAAGGAAATTTTCTGCCTGTCAACACAATACCCATCCTCCTGTGCTGTGACATGGGTATCATCCATGATCTGTGGGCCTTCAATCGCAAGACTACGTGTCGAAAGATCCTGCAGGAAGCTGAAAGTGGGACTGAAGTCACTGTCAAGCAACCTGGCCGAGAAGAAGTCAGTGCTTGATGCCTCCTCCCTTGGTGATGAGGCCTAGGAGGAGGTCAAGGACAATGGAAAAAAGGAGGCTTTAGTCTGACAAAGAACGAGCCAAGTCCAGAGTTGAACCCTCTTGCTCGGACGGACCTGACAACAGCAAGTGGATGAGAGTGGATGATGATCTTGTGACTGGGCAAAAAAGGGAGAGGATGACATTGTTAAAGAAGTCCTCCCTGAGATCACAGCAGAAGAAGCAAAGAAGGTAGATGTACCATTGCCCGGTGTCAAAGAAATGCTGGAGCAGCACACAAAAACCTTGAATCGAGCATTCTTGGGCCGACCAGATGTCCATCTGGTGGAGCTTATTAATTAAGAGGTCCCAAAGTTTGTCATGAGCCGTGTTAAGCGAAGCAAAACTTGAAACAAGACTTCCCAACACAAAAATCTTACTTACGTGACTTTTGATTGGACTTTAGCAGTCCATTCCTGTTTTGGGACCTGTTGTTTGTCATGCTTGTGTTTCTAGACAATTTCAGTTACGCAGAAATTTCACTTAAGTAGCATCTACTGTACAACAGAACTGCTCAAAATGTTGTAGTCAAGGATGGAGGCTCTACTACTACTTGTACTATTTCTAGCTGTTCCCCGTTTAGCGTTTCTGGACCATTGACCATGACATGGCTGAGGCCATCACCGATGAGCCTATAAAGCCTTCCGAAAACCCATACAGGCTATAAATGTACATACTGCACTGAACGTACGCAATCGCCCACCATACGGTATGTGGACGAACTGTACAAAGACCAACAGACATTTTTTCTTTCGGGTTATAGAGAGTGAGGGGAGGAGAAAGAAGAAAACGAGTTGGAGAGAGAGAATTTGTTGTTCGCCAGCAGCAGGATAACTCGTAAATTTTGCCCATCGAAACAGGACCCTGGACGGTTAGGACGGAGAAGAGGGCAGCAACTTCTTCTTCTTCACCGGAGGCAACTATCGGAAAAGAAATGGAACGTATACGTAGTACGATAGACACAGCCACTCGGTTTGTCGTCGTCATGTTCTTTTATCGCACTACAAGCAACGTCCAACATGCCAGCATTCCTGCATATGCAGTACTGTGTGTGTACCGCTTATTTAATGTTTATACTGTATATGGTTACTCGGTGGGCTCCAGCGGCATCTTCACCCTGCTGTATGTGTAGGAAGAGCATAGTGCAGCTGCTAAGAACTGCTCTTCACACGCTGTAAGCAGGCTATATGACGCGCAGTGAAGTGTATCAGTGCCGTGCATCAAATGGGTTTTCAGCTCGCACCCATTTTCGGCAGTCCAAATTTCTCTTAACCCTTTCCTGGGTGTAGTCGAGGGACTGAAGAGAAAGAGAAGGGGAGGGGGGGTCTGTGTGTTGTTAGCAGCGATTGTTAAGAGCTAAAATGCTGGAGAAGAACCGACGAGAGAGGCCACACAACAGCAGCAGCTCCAGTAAGAGCAGATGGGGGAACAGAAAAGTCTTCTCCTCTGTTGTGTGTGCGTATACCATTACTACTGTGCTAGTTTGGCCAATGAGGTGAGAGGTACGGAGAGGTGTTGGCTGCTGCACAGACAGCAAAAAACCATGAACCAAATCAACTACGCTCTGATCTCTTAGTGAGGCAGCAGTTGTGCGCCGATCTCAGATTGCGTGATGAATAGGCGGTAAAACAAGACGAGATCTCATCATGATAATTGTTAAGCAAGTGCAAGAGAAGCTATGTACTTATCAGGAAGTACTATAGCATGGTAGGCTATTGTGATGTACGTTGTGCCTACTTCATTTTTTACTCGACACGTTTCAAAACCTCGTCAGGGGGCACCTAAGTGACAAAAAGTCTTGTTAACTATAGCAAAGGGGAAGAAGAGACTTTTCTGTTAATACTGCTTTCCCGAGTTGGAAAGAAAAAAAGAATGGAAGAAGGTGGAACTTTCGCGTTCTACTACGACATAGCTTTAATGAGGCTGGCTCAAAGTTCGAGTAGCCTTGTTAGTGACGGATTTGGGGCGTTCTTAGTATGCTAGTATAAGTATACTCACACTAAGTGTACTTAGCCTTCTATCGCTCACCTTCCTCTTAGTAGGGATGGAAAGTAGAAACTGCATCATAATAAATCCTGTGATTGATTGAAGATTAGAGAACGTGCCAAAGTAACCGCGCTATATAGGCACTGTGGGATGGAACATCAACATGACCCGACAACCCCATTCGATTCTTACAGTTTATTTACTGTCTCATTACTGTACACTATTTCAAACTTCCAAGACATTTTATGTAAAACCTCTGGGGGCCTCAGACAAGGCCCATCAACTGTAGCGCACAATGGTGGGCACTTTGCCTTAGATATGTTGGTAGAATTGGCAAAGTCTGGTGAATTGCAAACAGGTACCAGATGTGCTCATGTAGCAATTTATGTAGTGAGTCGTTTCCAACGGTCAACTTTGGCCCCCCGTTAAACCCCTTAAACATATACCAAATTCAAAGTTCTTGTACCTACCTAACTGGCCTCTTCGGTGCATCTCACCGGACTCTAGGCCAAATCTAAGATTTCACCCACCTTGGCCAAGTTGCAGGGTCGAATCCCATAACATGTATACACCTACTGGGTCAGTTTGGGCTTTGAAAAATAAGCACGGGGCGTGACATCATTTACGAACGTAAATTCAACGTTTAACAGTGGGAATTCTGGATAGCTCAAATCGATAATATCTGAAACTCTTGCCTTACTTCGGTACCAACTTGGTCGCGGGTTTTGTCAGATTTCTTGCATTCCAGGTTCCCGACAGTTTCCTTCACCTTTCTCGTCAAACGTTAGCAAGTGAAGAACCCCTTGTAGAAGAATGTTGTTGCCAGTCGCAGTGCCTGCGTGTCATGAAATGTGTGGACGGAACCTTCTATTGGCTAATGTACAGGTATGTACCTTTCGAGGTAACCAACACTCCACACTAATACTGAAGGGCATAATATTTCTGATGGATTGGCCGCTGAAGTACAGCAGTAGTGCTGCTACTGTAGGGTCGATTGCCCCACTTCGTACTACCATAGTCGTAACTTAATTCTACTGTGTATCGTTGCTGTTTAAAGTGCGTGCTGGCCTCCACCAGTGGTAGCAGGGACCGTGCGCTGCAGCACCACTAACTTCTGTACAAAACACTCAGCGCCCTCAGTAGTATTCTGTATGTACCGTCAGCTACAGCCGCCAGCCAACACAAGGGCAGGGGGGACCAACTGTGTTTGGGTCGATTTTGGAGAACGCTGTTGTGGGCTGGTAAACCCAAATATAATCTCGATGTTCGGTGGTGGTGGGGGAGACGCACAAAAGCCAAAGAGACTAGCGCGAATACGAGGAAATCTCGTCTTTTCCTCCAATGATCTTATTATGCTTGCAGAAATCTCAGTTATCTCTGGCTTCCGCTGACAATTAGAGAGCGGAAATTGTGAGCCGAAATGGGGCTTAAGATGCGATAACACTATGATGTGCCACACACGACAATGTGTTCTTTAGCTCGCACAGCTTACGCTCCGCGTTTGTGTACAGTTGTGCCATACAACTGTACGCATACACGAACGAACCGATGAATACGTATGGTGTGGAGGGCTTGACATTTGTGATGAATCACGTCTCGGGACAGACCGACAAAACAGCCATGTAGTACTTGAAGTGTCTCATTGAAAACCCGTGAAAATCTGTAATGCATTCTCGTGCATAACAGTGCGCAGCATGTAAGGCGGCTGATTGATACGCATTTTCTAGCGAAAAGTTACTACTTCGGTCCTCTTTCCACTGTGTCTCGCAGCGGCAGTTTAAATCCGCCGCACGAACGTAAAATTGCAGAGATATCTGTCATGTTTAATGTGCACGCGCTTTCCTGGACGCACGTGCACCAGCAAATCGCAGCCACAAGTGGCATTCTTGTCTATACATATGTTGTTCCACGCGCGCGCACCCACCAAAGTACTTGACTACTGGAATTTCAGGTACATTCCCTCTGTCAGGGTGTATTTCATGCGCCTGGTGTCTGTAGATACCATGTGCCGAAATATGTGCTTTGTAAGGTAGGTACTAATTTCAGGGACTTACTCGTACCCTTCGTCATGGCCTTATTCAACACGCACGTGCGGCGGCTCGCTCGCACACACCTTTCCGATATCACACATAACACAGACGACGCCTATTGAATTAACTGTCGCTTCTCTTTATGGCCGGAGTATAGCAGAGTATGAAGCTCTGCCGTACGTACACATGCATGTGCACCTCTAGAACTATGTACAGTACGGTTGCATGTCTTAGTTAGTAGACTGCATGGTAACGTAACTGCTTTCCTTTTTCGAGCCAATGCACACAGACTCAGACTAAACCCTCCGCCTCCGTCGAGTCTCTCCTTTCCACCCTCGACCCGTCCCTACTTCGGCGTCAATTTGTAAAGAGAATCGTGTGAGCAAAGCAGAACGAGGTGGCCTCCACGCACGCCATCCAGGAGCATTGACTGCAGTCTGGAGGTTCAAGAGACACACCGCAAACCCTGCTTCTCCACCAAGACGTATAGGACGTGGACATTTTAATTTTTGACTCATTTGTTTGTCCACTCACTGAGTAGATGACACAACACACACACACACACACACACGCACACACACTCGGAAAAAGAAGAAGGGAGGGAGTTCCTGAGTGGCACGTCTGTCTACTGGCAGTATATGCCCGTCTGAGTCCTATGTACTGTGCGTACAAAACATCGACTTTTCTTCTGCCTTCCTTTTGCTTCTTCCCTTTTTGCAGCTAAGAAGTAAAGAAACGTAATGGAACAAGGAGAAGCACACATTCCTGTGTTGCACAGGAAGTGCAATGCAGGTCTCATCAGCAAAAATTAGACGTCATTTTTTTTTTAAATTTTGCATCTCAGAATTGCGAGAAACTGAGTGGGAGGTTGTGTGTTCAACTTCTTTATGTGCTCCATGATTCTCACATTGTTTTTGTGCCGTTTTCTTTTGATCCGTGTCGTCAACAGCAAAAATAGAAGCCCAACATGGGAGGCTTCCTTCTGAAGGCTAAAACATCATGGACCACCATCATGAAGATTGAGTGTTGCAGCGAAGGGACTGTTGCTGGTGTTGCCAGGCATCTGAAGGCATCCAAAGGGATCAATAAGAAGTCTGTGGGAGTTCACCTCTACCAGGATCAGAGGCTGGAAGTTCAGGAAAAGGGTCAAGAAGCCAATCAATGTCTGCAGCGGGAGAAATTTTTCAAGTCCAGCTTGGACAAGAGTCTCTGAGACCTCAACGTGTCACACAGTCACTGATTTGAGGAGCTTAGGAGCTGTGGCCAATCCCCAACCTTTGGATGAGGAAAGCCCAAGAAAACAAACCCAGACATGTCAGTCAGGACATTGTCTTCATGACCCTGGAGTCACCTCATCCTTACTTTTGCAGATGAGGAGTGGTTTTTTTTCAGGATGCTACCCACAATCGTTGCTCTAACAATGTGCTGGACTTGCTGGTGATGATGTGACTCCTGTGCAAGACTCAAGGTACCTGGATTCTTATATGACCTTTGGCCTGGTGACGTCACACGGTCTAAAAATACTCCCACATTGGTCTAGCAAGGGAGACAGGGTCACCGCAGTGGCACAGAAGAAGCTCTTATTGGATGAAGTTATCCCCTGGGCTGGTACCAACTTTGCTGGCACTGAACGTGCTTTTACCTGGGATTCACCTCTGGTGCATTTAGCAAAGAGGACACAACAGCTTCGTCCGGAGAAAATGAGGAGGTTCTGGTCCAAGGAAATGTGGCCCAGTAACTCCCCGAACCTGAACCCCCTCGATTTCTCTATCTGAGCCAGGCTTGATACCAAAGCAAAGAATGCATCCACCAGGAATGCAGAGAGGCTTATGTCTGATGTTGAATAGGAGTGGGCCGCCACGGGGAGTGACTACATTGTCAAGGTCTGTGGAGCATTTGTGAAGTGTGTCCAAGTGGTGATCAATGCTGAGGGCGGTTAGATTGAAAAATGAGAAGCGTAACAGCCAAGAAAACTGTGGAAGATTCGGCCTTTCATCTCTTGCAGTTTTGGAGTGATGGTCAAGCATGGAGGAAAGTTTTGTTCTAAACTTGCGGTCTAATTGTAGTCCACTCCATGCACGAAGAGCAGTGGCAGGAGAACAGAAGAAAACTTTTCAATGTTCTTACGTCACACAAAAGATACTAAGGGATAAGTGTGATCTCGAGTCATTGCTGACAATAAGATCAAGTTCACCTCTGACGCGTCCCTCAACTTTGAGCGTGTGTACAGTTCATGTACCAGCGCGCCGTGAAGGGCCAGTTGCATACATGTACTTTTTAAGTAGATTTGCCATTCTGTGTATGTACTTACGGAGAAGTGCTCGCCATCGTTCTCCATCAAATAAAACTGAACGTGGTGAGTTGGTGTCAGGTGTCTTGTACTCTGCGCTTAGTGACACCACTATTTACGCTGCAGTACAATGCAAGACAGACTGCTGCTGTACAATACTAGTTCGTCCTATCAAAATCGTGCAAAGTGCTCAACTCTATGTAATATCATCACAGGCCGAGCTCACCCGTCACACGTATCAACCACAATGATATCGGGAGACCTGAAGAAGAACAATAGTTCACGAATTCAATATTGCCTTTATGAGGCTCGACTAAAGTAGATACGAGTTTGCAAAGCTTGTGTGTCTCCACGATAAGTCCATAGCATGGACTTGGGTATTGGTGGGAGGAAATGGCTCGACAGTAGCCCTCCCATGCACCGACAGGACGGAGCTGCGGGATCATAATTTTCTCTGTGTACAATAAGATGAACTTCTTCTCTCAATGATCTTCTTCCCAATAGAGTTGCACTTTCGACTTATTCTTGGTGGCGGTGGGGACTTTGTTAAGTTCTCGTCGAAAACCTTGATGCATTAATTTGCGTTAATCGATACATAGTAGCAAGAGAAACTGGATATGCATGGTATCAAGTCCGAAACATAATGTTCAATAATGTACTGCACTAAGAATTTGGCTTGGTTTTACCACAGAAGCATGTATGCACTACACAGGACTAAGCGTCACATGGTTCATCCTCACTATGTTTGCAGTCAAGAGTTACGCTTTCAACTCACAAGACTGCCTTGCTACATACACACGAAGATCACATATTGACGTGGAGTGAGCGTGAGCCAACACCGATGTTTTCGTACGAGTATTTCGTACAGTTAAGTCTTCACTATCAGGATTTTTTTTGTTCCGTTCTTCTTTTATAGAAGTTGGACCAGTGGCGCAAGAATTGAATTTTGGTGTACTGCATCCAGAAGTCTCTGATAAAATTACTTACCGCTGTCCCTGCTCACAGCAGAGGTATGAAAGAAAAGAGAAATCTCTTATTCCTCGGAGATTGTATGCACTCTATGGCACACGCATCATACGCGGAATGAGCTTTGATTGTCACAAGTTCGCTGGAATTCGTTTCAACTGCGACTACTAGGAAATGAAACACAGAGGGCAACTGTTGCAATCCTTTAGAATATACTTTGAAATATTTCCGATGAAAGACACATGTATCCTCATACTTACAAAATACTACGCGTACCACTGATATTGTTCTCTCACATACGATGTTGCTGCTGCTGCTTACAGGTTTACTACAGTAGTACAACGGGTATTTTTGTGTGCTGGTGTGACGGGAAGGGAGGGTCGAGAAGAATCAACACTGCAGCCACCGCCGCCGCGCCCGTGACGCCCTCACCCTGTGGAACTTTTGGTGGATCGACCCCACTGAAGACACAGAATTGCCACCACTGACGCTTGTGCGCGCCACACGTTAAGCGATCTTTACAGTACTGAAGTGGTGAAGACCAAAGAGGGGAGGGGGAGAAGGTGGACGCGGTTCAAAAACAGGTGAATAGCACTGAATGAGCTTCGAAGGCGGCCTGGACGGCGGTGACGACGGCGGCGGCAATGCACACACGCACGCACTCGCTTACATAAAATCTTCCCATTCGAGTAGTATTCTTCGCTGCTCAAAGCTTTTACACTCGGGCGAGCACTCATTCACACTTGCTGATGCTGATTTTCCCTTTGATATCGCATGTGGGTGCATTTGACTGGCGCTTTTGCGATTTACACAAAATAGTATGTACGTACTACTGCACTTGACAGTAAAAGGATTTTCAACTGAATGGATATTCTGTCTTCTCAGCGATCGAATTAGTGATTGCGTCGTTTGATTCCAAGGTTTTAACTACGAGCAGCAGCATTAGCAAGCAAGGTTTTGACATTCTGCCTGTGAAAGAGAGGGAGGGTGGGTGGGTGGGTGGAGAAGGGGGGGACTTCTTACTGTTACTACAAAAGAAATCTCGACCGAACCATTTCATCATCATCATCATACGTGATAGTAGCACTGTTATATCTGAAAGGACACGCCTTTTAAGGCGAAGTTACACGTACGTAATAGCAGGGGAGGGGAGTTTTTCTCTGTTTCTCAGTCCCTGCCATTCTTATGACGAATTACTAAATTGCAGCAGCCAGCAGGCGAAATAAAAGGCAAAGACGTCGACGAAAACAACGGTTTACAATAAATGTACGTAGAACCATTACTTGTGTAGTACGTTCAGTACACCGAATAGTGCCGTAGCAGAAGCGCTATGTTGTGGAGATAGTACGTAATATGGAGACAGACAGAAGCATTATGTAGTTTGACTACGTATACATTAGGTACGTACAGTAGTACACAGTAATCGCTCCGCTTTTGTTCAATCGTGAGAAGGAGGGAGAAGAGAACATGTAAAAAAATTCGGAGAGATGAAACGAAATTTGTGGCGGAAAAATATGTTCTCAACAACGTCAATTAAACAGTTCGGTTGTCTTCCAAGAGGCAACCAAGCAGAGTGAAAAGAAGCGCTAAGCGGCCAATGCCTACCTACAGTCAGTAACGAGAAGTGGGATGGAAAAACTTCTGACCAAGGGCCAATACTCGCTCTCACTCACGCGCACACACAAAGCTCTCTCGAGATGATGAAATGCAAGAAAAGTGTCAGTTCTTTTTTCTCTATATTGAGCAGAGCAGCATGATGATTTTTTTGTACATTCCGATGCCTCTTTGGGGACGCGCGACGAAAGTCGTCGCCAAAAAAGGGGGGGGGGGTTGAGGTTGGGGTTGGAAGGGGGGGGGGGGTAAGGAAGAGAAATCGCGTCCTCCAACAATAATAAGTCGACAAGTTTGCAGGGGAAGAAGAAAACACACGTAGAAGTTGATGGCGCACACGAGTCAATTCGCACCGAGCAGTCCTGTCTAGCAGCAGGTAGCGGCAAAAACAACGGTGGAACAAAACAAAGGAAACTGTCAGCAACGTCGTGAGGGCCGAGGAGAGGGAGAAGTCTTTTAATTTTCGTTCCTTGCTTGGCAATTTCTGACTAATCACTCCCTCCCTCACAGCTTCCGTCCGCCGACATGCCACTTCCCAGAAGGAAGGAGGGGGAAAACACGTCATTTGTTTGCCACAGTGTGAGAGAGTGAATAACCTTTTTCCCTCCCCCTATCTCGTGCGTGTGTGTTACCGCTACACATGAGAGGAAAAGAGGGTGAGAGCAATTGCAGTATTCAAAGATGCCTGCACGCATGCCTGCAGTTGGACGCCGCCGATGTACTGAATACGTGCCTGTGCGCATACGCGCTCTGATTTACAGTGTTGTATAACGCACATACGATATATTGGAGCACGCGTGCCTGCCGGGAGGGAGGGGGGAAGAAGAACGAGAAAGAGTCATTGATCAAATCAACAGGAAAGACATCATCTCTCTGTGTCGCCTCGCTCTCTCTCTCTCTCTCTCTCTTTCAAATGTGTCAACTACATTGTGCAACGTAGTACAGCGACAGACACTCATGCGCACACGCACGCGCTTACACACATTCGCTCTTCCTCCGTCTTCTTCTGAGATCGTCTCCACCGATTTTTGTTTCTTTTAAAGCACTTTCGTTCAGAGTCCGCCCGCCTGCAAAATCTCCGTGCACGAGAATTCGAAGTGCGAGCCTCCCGGACTGCCAGCGCCCCCGGCGCTGCCGCCCGCGCGCCAAGCGTCGAAGCTGGAGTCGAACGACTCCAGCTCCATCTTGAGCTCGCCAGGAATCTGGAGCAGATCTGTCAGCCCGCAGTCATCGTATTCTTCCGCCGTCTCAGTCTTCAGCCTCTCGATGGAGATCGTTGGTGCCGCTGCTGAAGCGGTCGCCGTCGCCTCCTCCAGCAAGGAATTGCTGCTGTCGTCTTCGTTAATCACGGGGCTGCGGGGTTCTGTTGTCATGGGATCCAAACCCATTTCCTCGTCGGTTGGCAATTCCCCGCCGTTGCCGTCTTCGTCGTCCATGGTGTCGGACTTGGCAACGACCTGATCCTCTTCCGCGTCGTCCGCCTTCATGAGCAAAGGTGTTCCACTAGCCTCTATAGGTGGCAAAGCCTTGCAAGAAGCCAGTAACTCCCTGATGGTATTCGGGAGTTCCACATTCATCATAGCGGCACTGGTAGCAGCGACGGGTGGCCTGGAGTCAGGAACCGATGGCTGCTGCTGTTGCTGCTGCTGCAGTTGCTGCTGCTGCAGTTGCTGTTGGGGTAGAGCCAATGGTACGAGGGGAATCACGATGTTGTTGGGTTTGGGAGCAATGGGCACCATTTGCTGAAGACTCTTCTTCTTCTGCTGCTGCTGTTGCTGTTGCTGTTGTTGTTGTTGTTGCTGTTGCTGGTGCTGGTGCTGGTGCTGCTGTTGCTGGCGTTGCAGATCGAGAACTGTCAGCGGGATAACATGTCGGACATGCTGCTGATTTTCTTTTGAGAGGATCTCTTGCCTCGCCCGGCGGGCAATGCCCGGGTGCGGGTGGTTGATGTCGGCCTCGGCCAACTTCAACTTCAGACGCTTCAGGTCGCTAGCCGTCTGCGCATTGAACGAGAGGTTCTTCACCCGCGTGTTGTGACTGTGTGTACGTTGCTGTTGCTGGGGTAAGGAGGAGGAGGAGGAGACAGACAAGAGCTTTGACTTGGTCACACCCTTTGATCGCTCGCTCATCTGGGTGACGGAGGGGAAGGAAGTGGAAGAAGTAGCTGCAGCTCGATGCTGCTGCTGACCCTTTGGGTTCTTGGGCTTGGGTTTGTATTTGTAGTCTGGGTACTCCTTCTGGTGCAGTATTTTTAGTCTCTCAGCCTCCTCTATGTAAGGCTGGCGAGCCTCTGATGGAAGCAACCTCCACCTCCTGCCCAGTTCCTTGGAGATTTCTGCATTGTGTTTATCCGGCGTGACCTCGATTATTTTTCTCCTCTCCAGTTGCGACCAAACCATGAAGGCATTCATTGGACGCTTGATGTGATTTACCTTGTGTTTCTTTGTCTGAAAGAAAAAAAGAGGATCAAGCATTAAGGCCGCCAGCGTGTTATCGTTTGAACAAGTGAAGAATATAAGGCCTCTTTTTGTGTCGGACCGGAAGCCCTCTTTTATGGCCTCTCTCCAGCCTTCTCCCAACACGAAACCCGACGACCCGCTAAGATTTTTTGCCTTCGTCTCCCTCCAGACCCATCAATTGCCTGCCATTACCCTCTCGGCGACCGAATCGGGAGGGTGCTCAAGGGAGAGAGCGAGACCGAGACGGAGAGTGAGACAGAGAGCGAGATAGAACGAGACAGAGAGCGAGACAGAGAGCGAGAGGGACACACAGACCGAGAAAGAGAGCGAGAGAGAGAGAGAGCCCGAATGAGAGAGAGAGAGAAAGAGCGAAAGCAAGACAGGGACTGAGAGCGAAAGCAAGACAGGGACTGAGACAGAAAGCGAGATAGCGCAAGACAGAGAGTGAGACAGAGAATCACAGAGAGCCAAACCAGGACCAGGACCAGGACCAGGACCAGGACCAATCCCAGGACCAGGACCAGCACAAGCCAGGGCAAGAATAGTAAGACGAGCAGGACATGAAGTAAGAGCAAGAGTAAGAAGAGCAGGACACGAAGAGCAAGAGTAAGAGAAGCAACAGCAAGAGCAAGAGGAACAAGAGCAAGAGGAACAAGAGCAAGAGGAACAAGAGCAAGAGGAACAAGAGCAAGAGGAACAAGA
>JAAUXU010028380.1_pt1 | contig 31411 bp, 35 predicted proteins | sample 7278151 | NCBI WGS metagenome assembly JAAUXU01 (sample SAMN14350113, study PRJNA611818) | marine sediment metagenome | isolation source: surface marine sediment (1.8m) | place: French Polynesia: Moorea | collected 2018-08 | reverse complement strand
CGAAGAAAATGGCTGCTACTTTCGACAAGTTTTGTGAACACCTTTCTAAGTCCCCTCCTATGTACTAACTCGACCAGTCTTGTACTTCTGCACACCACAGAGCACCAAAGGCCCCGCAGATGCTGTGAGGAAGCAAATAATAAATAGGATAAAATTTTGAGAAAGTGTGTGTTGAAGAAATGCCCAATGGCTCTATGAGCCCATGTACAAATTGTGCAGCCAGGTTGATTAGGGGCTCCTGCTGACCTACCTGTCTGAGCGTGTCCCCCCTGAGACTGCAGCACTCGTCCGGCTCCAAGATCCTCAGCTTGACGAAGCCGATCATGGCGGCCTTCTCCACGCACGAGTGCGCCTCCCTGGAGCAGTAGGCCATGAGCTTGGAGAGCAGCAGAGTCTCCTCCATGGAGTCGTCCGCGTACTGCGTGCGGAGTTTCTGGATGCCCTGGGCGCGGGCTGCCAGCAAACTGTCCAGCACGCATTCGCTCGCACTCGTCTGCAACGGGGTCGTCGTCAACAACAAACAGGGTTGGTCGCGGTAAAGTCAAGTCTGGCACTTTCGGTAGAAAAGGAAATTTCGAAATTGCCCGAAAATCAAGGCAGAAATCTTTTGAGAATGGACAGAAAGCCTAAGCAATATCTGTTTTCGGTATTAAGGAAAAATCGTGATATTTAGCGATATGAGGTGTTGGTCAGTTTGTGGCAATTTCTCTGTAGTTCGACGAGTTGGCACTGAAAACTGTTTTTGTAGCACCCTGTTTTGTCTGATTACTGTGACCAACCCAAAAAGGGCAGCCTCGTTGAGCTGCTCAATTTGCAGTCTTAGTCTTATTTACTGTTGATGCAACAGTGATTGTTATGACATTTCCAGCAAACTCTTGTCGAGACCCTAGTGGAGAACACCAGGGTCTGAAGCTGACCGCCGACACGAGGCTGGAGACCTACTTGAATGGCGCCTCCTCCGATGCTCTCGGGCTTGTTGCTCAGGAATTGGTCGGGCAGGCCGACCATCTTACCTGGAGAGGACACAGCTGAGGTCAACAGACATGTGGAGGGGGGGGGTTATTGAAACAATGAGGCTGTTATTTATGACCTCTGCCATACATTGATGCTTGTGGCCTCGACAGAAAAGTGCAAGCTTAGGTGAGGGAGAGCAATGATGTTAGGGTTTTATCATTAGATGTGACATTAGGGCTAGATCATTGATGCTGTGGGAGAAAACACGTGTTACTCATCTAAGTATGAGTGTGGCAGAAAGTACTGACAGCCGAAAAAGTAAAACAAAGTCGAGAAATTTTATGGAATTTCAGCACTAAACGTGACAACTTGAAACAAAGAAAACTGGCAATAAGATTTCGAGTCATTTCTGTTCCATGAAGCATCAATGGAGAAGAGCATCCGACCAAGCGAATCCTGAAGAATTCCTGAAGTAAACATCTACAGAGGTGAAGAAATTGCGACAGTCACGTCACAAGTGTTTGTTGGCAAAAGTGGCGCAAAATTCCACTGCCAAAGTCGAGGACTTTCGACAATGTCGACCTTTCGAGCTCAACTGCGCTGCTGTCGATGACTCACCCATCCAGTCCAACATGATCGTCTCCAGCTCAGTGCAGGCCGGTGCAGCAGCCTGGAACATTGTTTACATTGACTCCTGCTTGGCCCGGAGCTTGCGTTGATGTCCTTACCCAAGAGAATCCCACGCAGCCGATGGCGTCGCCCAGCATGTCCCCCAGGATGGACGGGTACGAGTTGCCGGCGGGGAAGTAGGCGTGGAAGCGGGGATGCTGCCAGTGAGTCACCTGAAGGCGGACGAGGCCTACTTTACGCACGAGCATTGACCTCAAAGAGTTGTACATTTATGCGTCAGCTGCTTGCATGCGTCAAAAGCCCAGGAAACGAGTCAAGTCACTTGTCTTAGTAAGCCTCACAACAGATTTATTATAAATGCGATATCTGCTCTCCGCGCCCAGACCCAGCAATCATCTCTCGTCCTTCCTCCATGTGGCTAAATAGCGTAGATGGCGACAAATGCGCTCTTTTGACTTACCCTTTCCTACCTGTATTTATGGTTGAGACTCACATCAGAGAGTATTTTAAGTAGCAAGGAAAGTAAGTATTTACTAAGGCCTTCCTTCCAAAAAGCTATGAAGAGATATGACCTTTTGAAGGGTCATTCACGACAATCTTTGCCATCTTTTTAACTGTTACTTCACTTACCCCAATCATTATTTTCTTTTCTACGTCGTTCATGATGTCATCCCAGTCTTCCGGATCATTGGGCGGATCCTCCGGGATCAGCTCCTGCAGGTAACCGGGCTCGATACTCGGCGTGACCCTCCGGGTGTCGATGCGATCCTGTGGCAGAATGTGCATGCATGACTCAGGGGGCTGTGAAGCCGTTGCCGACTTTACCAAGTAGTCCACGATGTAGTCGACCATCTCCCTACCCCTTTGCCTGAACTCAAGGCCGTCCATCTTGATTCTCCTTCAACGCTAACGAGGCAAACTCAACTGAAAATCAAGGAGAAACTATATTTGCACCTATTCAAATTGCATTCAGTAGAACATGAATTTGCCAGTAGTGACTTTGCCTCAGAGAGACATCGCTATGACCATGACTGAATGAGTTTCTTTAGGATTGACTGATCTGAGACCAAGACGCCAATTTCAATGTAAAATGATACTTTTTTCCTCTAGTGGAGGGAACCCAGACAACTTATCCTACCAGGATTAGGACCATAAGACCAATGAGCCAATCTGTGCAACAGAATGGGAGTGGGATGCCCCAACTCAGCCAGACATGTGCTGTGTCTGCGTGCTTGGAAGGAGAGCTTGGCCATGATCAAGCGCAGAAAGGGAGGAAGGCGTAGTGCTACAGCAGAGTGGAGCGGGGTACAAGCAGAGCACAGAGATGATCTTGGAGAACTCCTCCAGGCGACTGATGGTACAAGGCAAAATCTCCCCCTTTATGCCCCTTTTTGGCAACATAGGGGCTAGCATAAGATATGGATCTAATCGCTCCCATAACCCTAACTCCCATAATAAACCATAATAATGGTTTTAGCTTCTTCCATCAGTCCTTCCTGTGCATCCTTTCCTCCTTTTCCTTCCTCCCTCCAGGACTGTAGTACAGCTCCTTGGTCTGCTGCTTCTACAAGCCCCAACCCAACAAAGACAAAGAAAAACCTGCGCGAAAACAATGAAAAGTAAATCCGGATGCCACACGTGAAGTGCTTGTGCAGGGTGCAGTGGACGTAGCTTTTTCAGTCAACCATATTGCAACATCAAGACTCCAAGAGTCAATGGCAGGCATCCTGGATACTCCATGTCCATCAGCATCAAGATTTCTAGGGTTAAACCTAGTCATGCCGCTCAGCCCTTGCCGCTCAGCCCTTGCCGCTCAGCCCTCGCCGGTCAGCCCTTGCCGGTCAGCCCTTGCCGCTCAGCCTTTGCCAGTCAGCCTTTGCCGGTCAGCCCTTGCCGGTCAGCCCTTGCCGCTCAGCCCTCGCCGGTCAGCCCTTGCCGCTCAGCCTTTGCCAGTCAGCCCTTGCCGCTCAGCCCTTGCCGCTCAGCCCTTGCCGCTCAGCCCTCGCCGGTCAGCCCTTGCCGCTCAGCCCTCGCCGGTCAGCCCTTGCCGCTCAGCCCTTGCCATTACTAGTCCGTATGTCATGAAAAGTGTGCTTGAAGTGGTCAACAGTGCCACTGAGTGGACTTTTTAGACGTCTTTGGCACTCACAAAGCACATGAAGTTAGGCAAGTCCGACATCTTTGCAGCAGAGAACGTAAGTTCTCCAAAAAAGTAAAGGCCGGGTCACACCGGCCTTTGCTGCTGCTTGGGAGCAATTCTTATGGTGGTTGAATGACCGTGCACACGACGTATGTAAAGCCTCTGAACAAGCAAAAGTGGAAAATCATCCAAGCTTTTATCGCTATCTGAGACAAAAGTATGCAAAAGCTAACTGGACTCGAAACTGAAGAAGGTGATGACAATGACGCTGTTTCGAAATATCTGATGAGAAGATCTCCTTGAGAGCCACCTTTATCAAGTCACAAGAGAGAGCATGCGAATCCAGCCTGATTTGTATCGCCTTTCACTGTTGCCCGCCCCGACTGAGGACAGGGTACAAAATAGACTTGAACATGCGACAAAGTCCACAAAGAATAAACTGTATCATGCACCTGTTAATGTTCTCGGCCTCAAACGTCAAAATTCACTTGGTCGACTGCAGTCGTGGGTTGACGTGATCAAAGCAGACAAACTCCCCTATAACTTGATGTGGATCTGGTCCAACAACTCGAACTCGAGTTGGAAAACCCGAGTAAGGGGTTTTCGAGGGAAAAAACCCCACTTTTGAAACCCGACTTCAACGAAACTGTCCCCTTTCTTCCAAGTGATGCAACTTGCACAGCTGAGGCTTCTTCCTTAGTTCCCCCAAATATCTGAAATCCTCGAAACGGTCGGAATCGAGTGAAGAAATATTCGCTTGAATTCTAGTCAGGTTCCCAACTCTAACCAGCCAACGCTAGTAGAAGGAAGAAAAGAGCTGAATTCTTTCTTTCTCTAATGGAAAGGTTATTTCTCTGCAAACATCAACATCTGAAAGTTTGTTGGACTATCAATCGTCTCTGACTTCAGCTGAGCTGAACATTGATCCCTGTGTTAAGAGCAAAATGAGGGTTGTTCCTATCCTCACAACTCTTCTCTCGGCTTTTGCAGTCAAGGTGCGACCTCGAGCAGTAAGAAAAAAAAAGCCACCTGTCCAAGTTGTTTCGTGTGCAGGCAAATGTGAAAGTCTCCGTCTACTACGAGTGTCGCTGCCCCGACTCCAAGGACTTCATCATGGACCAACTGCTGCCGGTCTACGCCGTGCACAAACGCTCCATCGACGTGGACTTCGTGCCCTATGGAAAGGCAACGGTGAGTAACGCAGCTGGTCTCGGGATGTTCGGGTAAGTGTTTGAGTCGCATCAGAGTAAACTTTTGATTTCAAATTCTGTACTACAGAGTGTTTCACTTGTGAAGTGAAGAACTTTGGTGTGTCAGCAAGTTCAAGTTCAAGATCAAGTGGTGTTAATGCAAAGGTCCTTAACGTTCTTCCAGTCTACTCTTCATGACGACGGTTCCATCACCTTCCGTTGCCAGCACGGTCCCTTTGAGTGCCTCGGCAACATGCAGCAGGCCTGCTTGATTGACAAGATGTCGAAGGACTCGCAGGAGGACACCGTGGTCGACCTGGTCGGGTGCATCATGGATGAACTGTCTGCACTCAAATCCGTCCAACAGGCAAGGCCAGTGGCAACCCTGAGGTTCTCACGTCGTTCAATGGACGCGTTTTCAGTGCATGTCCAAGCTCAACGTGACCTCCCCCACCTACGAGGAAGTTGTCGAGTGCACAGAGTCTCGTGAGGGTCAGGAACTGCTGTACGAAATGGGTCTCCGGACACCAGAGGTCGACACCGTTCCTTGGGTCGCAATCGATGACGTCAGTAGTAAACAGGGTGCAATTTACTTAGCTTCAGTCACCTACCCTGACCCAACTAACCCTAAAAAAATTAACCAAATATCTTTTTCCATCTATGCCTGTAGCTCTGCAGTACAGAAGGAATGACTTTAGATGCTATTTTCTAAAAGAATGTCTGATTGATCTCAAACGTGGAGGGAGTCTTTCTTCACATGTTCATACCACAGATTTGACCTCAATAAGACATACTTTTACCACTCTGTTTTTAAAGGCTTTTTATCAAAATGAGACACTCGCACACTGCGACTTTTGGTCTCTCCAAAAATGCATGTATGTCATTCTTGACCTATGCCAAACTGAGACCTATTGTATTTTTGTTTGTCAATCAAAACCTAGAAAAGTGTCACGTGTCCGCAATAGGTCACACTTTGGCAGGTCCACTCGGGTGACTTTCCAAATCTTATCCAAACATTTCTGGTCAGTGAAGCTGGATAGGTCACACCCTGTAACAGTCCAAGAGTAACTTGATGAGCATTTGACTGTTATCGTTCTTTCAGGAGGACTTATGTGACTTTTCAAGTGCGGATGCTTTGGAAGATTTGGAGTCTGTCTTGTGTCAACGCTACATCGATTGTGAATAGGCCTGGTTGCCCTGCATTCTGCATATCCGAAATACCAAAGATTTTCTGCACGAGCACTCAGAGCTGCAAGTGAATATTACAAGCAATTATTGGCAAGTCAAGACTGATTCGAGGCAGGTTTTGTGGTCTTTCGGGGCACAAATACGACGTTCGTGGCCTCTAGGGCCAGAATGAGAGCTTTCTCGGCCACTGAGGCCACGAGAAGGGCTTTCTTGGCCTCTAGGGCCAGAATGAGAACTGTCTCGGCCACTGAGGCCACGAGAAGGGCTTTCTTGGCCTCTAGGGCCAGAATGAGAACTGTCTCGGCCACTGAGGCCACGAGAAGGGTTTTCTTGGCCTCTAGGGCCGGAATGAGAACTGTCTCGGCCACGAGAAGGGCTTTCTTGGCCTCTAGGGCCAGAATGAGGGTGTCTTACGTTAGAACCCCAGCAACCCTCAGAATTCGGCCCCACAATTCACTGTTTAATCTTTTGCAAGATCAACTCCATGTACACATTAGAGAGGGATGCTTCTAGCAGGCAATTTTGGCATTTGGATCTTGTTCCAAAAGCTTCTTCCGTCTTCGTGAACTCGTACAGAGCACCCACAACTGTCCTCATCCTGTTTATGACGACTGGTCGAGGTCGCGAGGTCGCGGGGCTTCGTGTCAGTGCCTCTAGCGGAATCACGCAACCTCCTTGAGGAATTCTAGTGAGCATCACAACATCTTATCACGTGCGGTGTGAGAAAAAGACACCTAAACAGATTGAGTCCTGATGTTCGTTTTATCCCCAGATTGGTTGACTCCTACACAGATTGACTCCTTGTCTCCTTGCATATGTTTCACCCCCAGACAAGTTGACCCCCCATGCAGGATGATTGCCCGCTGTGATCCCTGATGTTGCAGAATTCCCCTTTGGTCCCCCATCCTCTGCCTGGCAGAAGAATGGTGCAAAGCTGTGGGTCTTCCAGTTCTACAGGCATCTGGACTACATGACCTTTAGCTCAGTTAGCCCCCCCCCCCCCCCCCAGAGAAAACAAAAATCATGGAGGGTGATGGGGCATGCTTTTTCGGGCCCTGCTATACATAGTCCCAGGCAGTGAGAAGCATCACCTTGAGCTGCATGCAGCTGCCTGTAATGATATTGCAGGATGTGACAACTTCCTCAGCCCCCAAACTGGGAAGCAAGAGAGAGGGGCTGAGTACTTGACCAGGACCAAGACGTGTGAAGCCAGCACATGGGCCACAACTGATGAGGTCTCAGCTGTTGCCCATGTGCTCAATGTGGTCATATGAGCAAGGCACAGCAGGCAAGGCCACTGATGGTTGCTTTATGGGGATGGTGCCAATGTCAATGCCTACATTGACAACAGAAATGGCACCCACTTTGAAGTTGTTCTGAGAATTCAGTGACTTTGACAACAATGTCCAGATTTTATGTCAAACGTGTCTTCTTTTAAGGTCACTTTGTGAAGCACTTATAATATACTAGCTGAACCTGCACCCGGCTTTGCTCAGGAGAATTCTATAGGTTCTCCTCATCCACCACATACTTCATGCTCTCCATGCACCTCGACCTCACCATCCACTTCACGCTCACTTTTGTTGTTACTTTTGGAACTGACTGATCCTGATTCCTGACACTCTTCTGTTCTGCCCAGCTCATGGCAGTGATAGCAGTGGGCCGTCAGTTGATGGTTTGAGCCCAAGTTGGGCTTGCCGGGTTTGTTCAGCTCACTGTCCACTTCAACTGACTCCTTCTCTTCCCTGCTCCTAGATAGCTACTGATCAGCACTAGCACCACACAGCTAAGTCAAGCAGGCTTAGGTATACCTATTGGCATAGCTACCTATGACCTATTTAGTAAATGCAACATTCGACCTTGATTTCAGCCTCAAAACAGTCTCCTAATGCAACTTTGCATAGCCTATGATGTCCTTCTTTGTTGACCCCAAGGTCTTGCATGCCAAAAATGAGCCAGATGTGTGAAGAACTGAGAGTGCTAGAGAGGCACAAACATACATACCCAAACAGCTTTAAATATATAGAAGATTATGTGCACATAAGTACTAGACTGAACCAAACATTTTAACCTCGTGAGGCGTGCCATACTTGGTGCGAGGCTGTATATAACCTTTTGAACTCCTCTGTCCTCACGTAAACTGCTCCAGCACCCCAGACTCTCAGGTAGCGATGAAGGGAAGAGTTTGGGTGGGCCTGAGCTCATGAGTTGAAGTAGTGTAGACAGAGTTGGCCTAACTAAATTCATAAAGTCATCAATGAACTTTTTTAGTATTACATAGAAGGAAAAAATCATTCATCTTGCCGTAAAATTTATGAAGATCATCGCAGTATGCTACTGTGGGTTGTTGAGACAACAAAGTCTCAGCTAGTGGGGTCATTACCCCATCACGATGTTCGCATCACGCAATATTTCTGTCTATGTTCGAGGCTGGAAAATCGGCTCCTCGAGTTCAAAGGGTTACACTTATTCCAGTTAAATGGAACAAAAAATTCTGCGTCTTCGGGTTTCTTTGCCATCAAAGTTTTGAAAACACCACATAAGGATTAGGGTAGTTCAAAATGGAACTTTTTCTGGAAATTCATATTTTTCCATCCTGGGTTTTTGGCATAGGGACATTTACTAAAAAAGTTTCTTCCTGAAAGATTGTTTACTATCTGCACTTTTAATTTGAAGTTTACTACAGTAGCGCAGTACATGGACCTATCTGAATTTGAAACTCTAAAAATGCTATGTTATAAAAGTGTCCCTGATTGATCTGACATTTTAGGAGGTCGTAGTGGGGAATGTCTAGTATTAGCAAAACAAAATCCAGCTCAACCAGGGACACTTTTATAACATAGCACTTTTTGGAGTTTGCTATGTACGTCTATGCATAAGAAGAAAAACTTCAAATTAAAAGTGCCAATAGCAAATCATTTTTTTATTTCAAAAAATGAGACTTGTACCAACTACACCAGTGTCTAGTGCCCTTTTTCCATCATGAAAGTCTGAAGTTGAAACTATCCTAATAAGGATGGTAGATCAACATTATAAATTTGATGTGAACCTGCTTAGTTACTTTCTAGATGCTAAACTGCAGTATGATAATCAATTGAAATAAAGCATGTTTAGCTTTGCCCCAAGGCCTTCCAAATCCAAGCACCATGTTATGGACTCAACTTTTTTAGGAAAACTTTATTGCAAGAGAAAGGGGTTCAAAAAATTGTTTTTTTGACTACATCTTCACCATTTGGCATCAGGTGCAATAGTCAAATTCCAGAATTTATATTGTTTGCGTCTTGCCCTAATAAGTACTCAGCATACATGCCGAAACGAAAACTCTACCAGCCTGAAGACTGGCAGCAATCTGAGATCCCAGGCAATTCTGCTTAGCTCTTCAGCAAAGTCCTGAAGTTTGGCTTGTGAACCTTGAGTAAGACAGTCTGCCTAACCCAGCAATACTACGAGATCCCCAAGGTAAATAAGCCACAGTTTTTGATACAGAGAAAGTTGAGACAGGAATCTAGTAGCTCACAGAAGAAGGTCAAGAAGCGGTGAAAGTTGATCACATGCAGAATCCACCAGAAGAGCAAGAGTATTCCGTGAGGAAAAGGGAACATCAAGTCTCTGGTCACACATTCATGCAGACGTCAGTGGAGGAAAGTCACAATGATTCTCTTTAGTCCCAACTTTTTGCTTCATAAAATTCTCTAGATATATCAGCACTTTCTTCAGCCAATCTGACGGCTTGGCCACCAGTCTGGTTTGCTATACCATTTCTTCATTCTTCTTTAAAGAAGACTTTATCGGTTGATGACTGCATTAGATATGGACCTCCCAATCCATCTGGTGGAGCAGACCGGCCTTATCAGTTCGGAGATGCCATGCTGATGGCAAAATATTCTCCGGATTTTACGTCTTTTCTTGTCCCGAGGATGTGGGTGTATTTTGAGACCACTGAGCTACTGACAGGAAACTGCAGTGACGGACGCATGAACAGAAGTAGCCACTTTGACCCAATCTGAACATATGTCGTAAAGAAATATATCACGGTGAAATGACTGAGGAAATATATCCAGAAACAATTACAACTGCTGGTTATTGACGCCTCGTAGCAATTTGAGGTTAAACATTTATCTTTTTTGAAGAAACTACCATTCGAAAAACCAACCCAAGAAATGAACAGATATTTTTTTGCAAAGTTTTGCAAAAATGCCACAGAAGTGTAGTTTGTGTGACACAAACACAAATCATCGCAGGTCTTGTTGGAGATCATAGAACAAAAAATACAATTAAAATACCATATGCATCTGCTATTGCCCTTTGAGGCCCCAACATACAGTCCGGGCTGTAAGTAATTGCGTCAAGCATGACGAGACCTCAATCACTCTGCTGAAGCATGTTGGAGGGAAAATTTGTTGTGGAACATGTTGATGTGATACTGGGACACAATGTTGAGTACACAGGGTCAATGTCAAGACTGCCCATTTTGGCACTAGAATGCTCAAAAGAAAGCCACCCGGAGAGGGGGCCATGCCAAACAGAAGAGAAATTTGGCTTTTTCAGGGGGTAAACATGGATGAAATTGGCTGAAATTTTCATGGGGGTTCCAGACCCCTGGCCCACCATTTCCATCGGGATTCACTCCCCAGGCCCTCTCACTATGAGCAAGCATGCAAAAACCCTGTGTCCAGGTTGAGAGGTAGCTACATTCCGTGAAGCAGAAAAAAGAGAGCGACAGGGTGACACTTTGACATGTAAACAAAGCTCATTGAGGACAGTTGGGAAATCTTGAGTCAGTCCCTATTGTCATCACCAGTGTCAAGAGACGGCACTCCGGAGCTTTGCGGAGCTGATCAGACTCAGACATATCAAGAGATGGCAGTCCAGATCGTCCCCAGCAGTAGCAAGAGAAGACAGATCGCCACCTTGAAGATCAGATGGCCGTCATCAGCAGTGGGGAGAGAAGACAGTCCAGATGGCCTTCATCAGCAGGAGCGAGAGATGGCAGTCAGGACTCTGGAGCTTTGCAGACCTGATCAGATTCAGCAGTAGTGAATGTGGTAGTCCTGATCTTGGCCGTTCCAATTGTCCTTGGACCTGATCAGACTCAGCAGTAGTGAGAGTGGCAGTCCACATCGAGATTTCCCAACTGTTGTCAATGAGTTTTGTTTACCTGTCAAAGTGTCACCCTGTCACTCTCTCTTTGTTGCTTCACCAACCTAGCAACCTCTTGACCTGGACACAGAGTTTTTGCATGCTTGCATGTGACGCCAAAGGTTCTGGGGAATGAATCCCACTGGAAAAGGTTGGCCTTTGGGTCCAGATTCTTGAATGAAAATGTCAGGCAGTTTCATCAACATTTACCCCTTAAAAATGCCAAATTTCTGTCCTGTTTGGCATGTCCCCCCTCTAGTTGTCTTTCTTTTGAGCATTCTAGCACCAAAATGGGCAACCCTGACATTGACCCTATGTACTGAACATTGTGTCCCAGTATCACACCTACATGTTCCACATCAAAATTCCACTTCAACCCATTTCAGTACAGTGTATGAGGTGCTGTCATGCTTGACGCAATTACTTATGGCCAGGACTGTATATACCCTCATTGAACAGGGGCAAGAGGCCACCTCTAGGGCTCTGGAGTTTGGACATGAGAATGGCCTCAAGTTCGGGGCTGACAAGACTGAAGTGGTTGTCTTTACTTGCAAGAGATTAAGGGTTTTGGACCTTCCATGCCTCCATATGGGGAGCAAAAACCTTTTATACTCTGACCCTGCAAAATACCTGGGCATTTTGCTTGACAGTAAATCGACCTTTGGTCCACGTATCAGGGATAAAGTGAAAAAGGCAACCAGATTCTTTCATCGCTTTAAAACCTCGGTGGGCTGTGAGGCCCAACCTATTTCTTACAAGATGGATTCTCACAGACATTGTCCAACCAAAAACTATGTACAGAGCCTTAGTCTGGGCAAACAAGGCCTCAAAGTATAAAAAGCAACTGGATAGAGTTCAAAGGCTAGGTTTCCTGGCTATGGCTCATGTACATTGTTCCACTCCCACCACTGGCCTGGAGGCTCTCTGGATGTGATGCTGCTTGATCTCTATGCCCAGTGCATGGCGGCTCAGGTGGCATGTAAGGTCCAGGGCAGAAACCAGAGCAGATGGAATGGCATTGAGCGCGGCCATCTCTGGGGTCACCTCTTCTGGAGCAACCAGCTCCTGGAGCAGTTGGACCCAGATGATGATCGCACAAACAGGAAGAGGAAAATTAAAGACCTCTTCCGCGACAGATGGAAGGAGTGCTGGAAGCACCTTACCTCCTGTCGTCAGACTAAGTGCTGGATAGACGTGCAGGAAAAGACCCAACCCAGGGTTACTCCTAAGTTACTGCATGGGCATCAATCCTCTGTAGTATTCCCCAGTACCATACAAACGAAGAAACACCATATGCATCTAAAAAAATTATGACTACTTGTGGGACTATAACTGTTGTCTTCGACTCTACTCCACGTTCCTTGTCTTTTATTCCTATTTATATAAAAGAACAGGCCCGTATGTACGTGTGTCTGTCTGCCTGTCCGTGGCTGGTTTCTACCATCTCTCAAGACTGACGGTCCCTTCGTGGCCGATTTTGGTCACTTTTGCGGCTGATTTTTGTCATTTTCTCGGTGTTCGCGTGCGGCCGATTTTTGTCATTTCATCTCGCGGCTGACGGCTCTTTCCGCGGCTGGTTTCTGCCGCTGTGTGTGTATGCTTTCCTACCCAACGAAGTGGGTAACTACCACGTAAGCGCTAGTTTATTATAAAAATATATGGATGAAACCAGCGAGACGAACCTGATTTAATAGCAGCAATCATCAGTTCATAGCAGTTTCTGCAACGTTTTAGATGTCTCTAATTTCTGGTTTAAAAAATGTCTATTTTTGGGTTGCTTTTTCCGAACGAAAACTCGTACTTCTCATCTTTGACTATGTTTGCTTTGTACTACACGATGTCGTCGTGCGTCCGCTAATCGTACCAAAGCTGCTCTGAATGCAGTTAAATTACCTACGGGTTATTTGTTTCTGCACTAATGCTTGTACTCCCGACTTTCCCCTTTGCTTTCAACTCACAAGCAGGGAAGTTTCTTATTTAGCACGCAGAGTTTGGACAAAAAGTCTATGGCTAAGGATTACCGAAAGGGGAGGATTAACTAAAAAGCCGCTTGCTTACTTATTCCCACCACCACCACTTTTCATGCATATCACTTGTTACCGTACTTATGCATGTATTAGAAGTGTGGAATAGTGTAGAAGACTTGAATGAAAGAAGGATCTGCACTTGGTTTGTCTGTGTACAGTTTGTTTGCTTCTATGACTTCACTGTACAACATCACACGTATGTTTTACATGTTATGTTAGCAACAACAAGTGTAATCAGTTAATGCAGGCAGTGGCTTAGCCGACACCCATAGTGACTGAAGCTAGGGGGGTTGCCTAGCCGAGAGCCATAATAAAAAGAATGCTATGCGCTGCACCATGTACAGTAAGTTGCGCAAAATCGGGACAGTTCTAAGTCAAGCAAGCATATGCTACCACAGACAGGACAGATTCAACATGAGTGATGGAAAATCAGGATTTTTCATCGAGTTTTTCGAAAAGTATTTGACATGAAAGAATATCCAATTGCTGCTGATTTTAATCTAAAATTGAAATTGCCAAAACTTACCAAAAAACGATGAAAATCATGAAATTGTATCCGCAGATGGCCTTTGCAAGAATATGGTACTGCTTCAATTTGACTTGTGTAGGTGGAGGAATGCTGGAACCTTAAAGTCATGTCAGCTTCACCCGTCTTTCATGGAAAGCGCATGAGAAATTAGTGATTAGAGAATGGAGCACAAACCTGCTTATTGCTGGGTTGGCGAATTACCACAAAAATTCTAATACAGGTGGGCCAGCGATTTTCAATTCAAACCACCAAAATTAATTACCACTTTGATCTGATTCAAAATCACTTTTGAGGCAGTTATTTTCATTGGACTTTTGCTGACGTCGTAATTTTTCCCGTCTACGCATGCTACGCTGTAGCTTCTTCAGTGAAAACTGAACGTGTTCTGCCTTGAACGGGACAGCTCCAGTTTTGGTCAACTCCGATTTAGTCACTCCAATTTAGCCAATGTTTCTAATATTCTGCTTCATTATATCCGATCAGAAAAAAAAGTTAGTCACCTCCGATTTGATCAATGATTGGTTACAAGAAGGTCGAAGTGTTGAAAATCAGTGCAATCAATAATTTTTCCTGCACTTCAGCCACCTGTTAGCTCTCAGTATCAACGTCAGATAGGTTCAGAGCTCCAAAGCCAAGCAGAAAAACTCTCCGTCACACATCGAAGAGCCTACGAAGCCAGGATTTAGTCAATTTAACATTGCAAAATAATCCAGAGTCTCCCCGCCCAAGGTTGGCAAGTAGATCATGAACAAGCCGGCTCTGAAGATCTATGACAACAGCCACACATTGCTGCACTTACTTGGAGCAGCTGTTTTGTGCAGTGAAGGGTGTCTCAAACCTTGTTTTCCTCAAAAATTTGTATTGATATCAAAAAGGTACGAGAGTAGTTTATGCCACGAATTAAAGCACCATCGTGTATGTTGCAATGTTATAAGAACTACGTTGTCAGCAATTTCTTGACTGCTCTCGCTGCTCTTCCAATGAAATAGAAGAAGTCGCAACACAAAGAAGAGAACCAGTTGCATTTTCCAGTCAAATGAGCTCAAAACATTACCTGGAGGACTCGTTTGGCGGTCGCTCGCTTCATACCCACGAAACCTCGAACGAATGTGTCTGCTAGACGGCACCAAACACTGGACTTCTCGATGACATCGATGTTACACACCAAGATCTCTAAATGTGGCTGTTCTGCCGACAGCTGACTTTCCATTGTTTTTTTTCGCCATGAAGTCACTCACTACGTTACACAAGTCCACGACATAAAATGAGACATTGACAGCCACAAAATGAAGCAGTTGCGCTACCCTTTTAGAAAGATTCTTTACTAACCTTCATCTCTGAATACACGACGCCCGCATCCTCTCCCTTCTTGTCGATGTGGTGGGCCTCGGTCAAGAGGTCCTCTGCCGTAATGGAGGGGTACAGCATCTGGCTCAAGTAAACCTATAACAACAAAAGAGTCCAATGAGCCAGACTATTTCAAGTGCGAAAGAGTCGTGCCATTGAATTCCAGCGAAAATAGAGAGTTCGGCCTGCAGGTCATGCTGAGGCCCAGGCTCGATGCCTAGCGTCACTACTGGACTGGCGGGATTGCAGTTTCCAATATGTTTGTTTGTTCAGGCTAGAGCAAGCAAGCAATTCTCCACATCAAAATTCGCCAACGTCCAATAAATGCTTGCTCAATGTTGATATTACTAGCTTAATTTTCTCGTCAGTCATCGCATATTAATTACACGAGTGCTTGATAACAATATGCTCCGCACCTGCATGAACCTGAGCGCCCCGTCAGCCCCTGCGGTCTCAAAGTAGTAGCAGGTATGGTCAATCTGGGTGAAGGCGTTCAAGCTGCCGCAGTTGAAGCGAGGGGCGAGGGTGCGGAGGACGTTCTTGTAGGGGATATCGCGACTGCAGAGGTGGACGAAGGAGGAGAAGAAGAATGAGCTTTACAGAAGAAAGAATACAACGATCGCAATTCATGACACTGGACACCTTCGTTGAAAGATAAGATGCTCGAGCACATGAGGAGCTCCATCGTCTTTCCACACCTCGGTGGGCACGCACATGTGTACCTGCACCAGCGGGGTCTTTGTCTTGGCCACCGTCAGCTTCAGGCCTGTCCGGCTGAAAGAAATATGCACTGGATCAACACTCGTTATTGGAAAAAGCGCAAGTTTCTGCGGTGCCTGGCAGTGACAAAGGAAAATTTCAAGGACTCACAGGGTCTGCGTGACGACAGAAAACGGTTCACAAGGGCAAGATAGGATTTTCTTTGGGGGGCAGGTTTTTTTCCTGTTAAACCAGCCAACCTTGTTCTCCAGCTCACAGCTCGCAGGACAGAAAGAAAAAAAGTCACTCACTCATTCAGTCAGAATAGCGGTACGTTACAGGTCAGGTTTCATGGGTTTCTTTCGGTTCCAAGGCCGCGTGACCAACTTTTTCGAAGGTTTTGGCATGGGAACAACTGTACGTAGATGCTTACCCTGACTGATAACTCTGCACGGGGATCTTTTCGCTGTAGACTTTTTCGTGCAGGAGCTTCCAATGCTCATAAGTAGAAGGCTTGCACAGGACATCGTGCCAGGCACTCGCCAAGATGAGGAGGACAATCAGCTTCTGTGGGAAGAGCATCAAGAAGTAAACACAACCGTGCTGTCCTTGGCGAAAGTGACGTCAACGGGGTGGGCGGCGGAATCACCCCCATGTGCAGAACTGAACCGCATTCAGGTCCACTTGCACCCATCCCGGCCAATCTCTATTAAAAACTACGGAAAATGGTAAAAAAATCACTCCCTGCAGTGTGACGCCCTCAAGAGGTCAACGCTCTTCGGGCGCCCGAGCATGAACGTGGGGTGTCACATTGTCCCACACGTTGACGTGTTGTGCGTGTGCTCCAAGTTCCAGGTGCCGGGCCCACACCAGAAGCTGCCACTATAGAGTACGCAGCCATTTTTCCCTGGCGGAAGTCACTTAAGCCAGGGACTGAATTTTATCGCCAGCAGCTATGGATTGTTCCAAAGAGCGGAAAAATTCGCTCTCAGATCAAATAATTTTAGCCAATATTAGCAAAATTAACATAACTTTCACGTCGTGTTCCAGCAATACTTGGTCATGAAGCCGAGAAGAAACTAGGGCGTGAACCACTAAAATTGTCATAACCGAGAATGCTTTCAAGAGGAATCGAAACCTGAGAGTGTCTTGATCTTTAATAAGGTTCTGTTGGCACATTTTGTTCAGCTGATAAAAGCATTCTGACCAAAAGAAGATCTCGTTGAACATTAGGAGCAGACGATGCTCGATATAACTTTTTTCCCGCTATAATGACTTTTTCGCTGCCGACCGACTCTTCATGAGAAATCGCTGTATCATACATAGTCTCGCTGTAACATCTTAAACCCTGCTGACCCAAAAAACGGTAAATCGAGAATGGATTGTAACTCGCTGCGACTACACGTCCGATACGATCTTCACGCAAACGTCTGCTGAGTGACAGAAAGTATATAAAAACACACTTAAACAATCTCTGCCACTGTGATGCAAATTTAACTTTTCCTCACCATTTGTATAGCGTTTGTCTAGGCACACTTCAGTTTCTCCGCAGTCTTGAGTTCCACCACAGCCCTCGACCAGCGATTTCCCTGCAATGAACAGAACAGGAAATGGTATTTATAAATCTTTCTTTGTATTCCTGCACTTCATAAAATAGCGCGGGCGACGGAACTGACTGCTAAAGCGCGCGCGCCTCATTCGTCTCCATTGACAATTATTTCGTCCCCTTCCCCCTTTACTCCAATGATGAACCATAGAGAGAGAAAAACCACAGCAACGACGGCCAAATCGGCAGGGTGCAACAGGAAGTTGGCCATTGAATCAGCTGAATACAAGAGGAAAAAGGACACTTCACTTATCCGTAGCAAACGTGAACCAATGGCAGCTCTTGAACGCTATAAAGAAACACGACTCATTCCAGTCGGACAATTGGGTCGTCATCGTCGACAAGATGTTTGGCATCGACGACTTTCATACCACGTCGTCTAGAAGATGCAAATGTTGCAACTGAAGAGGGGGGACTTCTACATACGACTTCGGATATGACCGGATGAGGTCATCATGGGGCCACAAAGAGGAGACAGAGATCTCCGGTCATACGTTGAGTGCCAAACTGCGCGTTATGACTGAGTCTTGACACAGTTTCTATCACTTTTACCTGGCTCGACTTCCCGTGTCTTGATCGTCTCCGGCAAACGAATCAACTGATCCCAACTTTTCTTCCCTCCTGCCTTCATCCCCCCGCCCGTTAAACAGCTCAAAACTTGATGCGTAAATGGCTGACCTTAAAACACAAATCAAGGGAAAAAAACCCGGGGGCGTCACTGGGTCGTTGAGAATGGGAGAAAGTGGATATGATGATGAAACCGGAGAAATTCAAGCACCGAGTGAAATCTGTCATAGTTGAACAGTTACTTTCTTCAAGAGTGGCTATAGAGAAGCGTCACTCCCGACTCATTGGGTGTGCACTTAATGATAGTATGATATAATACTATGCTTAGAGTATAAGAGTAAGGGTAGCCCAGCTCAGTTTTCTGTAAGCGATACCCCATAGCAGAACTCCGTCAGACGCTTTCTTAGAATTATGTCTTTCCGTGAAATCTGACTGTGCCCGGACGAGCTGTACCGGCATGCCTACAAGGAGGGCGACGCCAAGGGCAGCACTGGGAGACCGTCGTAAATGAAGTAGAAGTTGCAACACCCTGTGCTGTGTGCCTTGTACGCATTCGTGACTTCGATTGGAAGAGGTAAACAGAATTTTTCCTTTTTTAAACATCCGCAGACTGTTGCTATATACATACTTTAACGGTATATACATACATGTACACGATACAGCGTAACGTAAGCAGTTGGAACTGTGAAGTGGGATGAAGCTCACACGAGGACCCAGAAAGGAAGCAAGAGCGTAGGCGGTTCTTCACATAAATACCAAGTGATTATTTATCATGACCTTGAACGCCATCCTTTTCATCCTCTTCTCCGTGAAGCTTGGACTGTCCGTTGTCATCAGCAAGAGCGGCTACTACGTCAAACTCTTCGAGCTGCCCACCGTGTGTCCCATGGCCAGCTTCTGCTACCCGTGGAATCCTCGAATGAATACTAGTCAGTATCTGACAAGATGGAGTAAGGTTAAAAATGGGAGGCAAATCTCCTGTACAGTGGAAGCCGCACATGAGCTGCCTTTTGCCAAGGAACAGAACTGATGACGTTATAATTTTGTTGCACTCGACCTTTGTGCGTAACAATCACTTTTTATCAACTGAGGCATGATTATAGAATCTTTCCCACCAGAGAGTCCGGCGGACGCGTCCCTGACCCTCATCAACACGCCGAAGGCGAGGATCACGCTTGGCGAGTTCTTTCACTTATCCCTGCGGGGGCGCATCAAGAACATCTACGCTTGCCTCAAGTCCCAGCTCGCTAAGCGACGGAGTGCGTACAAGTAACTGTCACAGGTTGACCCATATGTCTTAGGACAAAGAAACGCCGTCATATCCAGGCAGAAGAGAAACTCTAAGTTGATCAGTTCACACCAGCAACTGAGAACAGGACTGGGCAGAAGTCCCTCTGAGAAGGAAGACATGAGGCAGTCCCACTAACAGTTTGTCGGTGCCTACTAAAGACTTTGCCGTGCAGCTTTCCTTGGCTGTGGCTCTGTGACTCATCTGGCAGGGAACTGGCAAAAATTGAGGCAGAAGTTAGGAGGAGGAAAGCGTGCAACGTCCTTACCTTGAGCAACTCCTGGCCTCACCTTGAGCAACTTATCAAACCGTCTGGGGAATGTGAGCCATTCTTTAGCTGAACAATCTGTCCTAGTCCATGGTTGCTTCACCCTCTCTCGCTTGTCAAATTGGACTCATATGCACATGACACTGGGGCTGAATTAGAATCCTTACTGAAGTGAAATTCGCTAAGTACTGAGAGTTTTGCCAGACTCACGGTACATGTCAGCAAGACATCCCGATCTGTTTACCCGTTTGGTAACTCTAGTAGTAGCTTACGGTGATCTCATGCACGAATGACAACATGGACTTCCTCTTCTGGACAAGGTTGGCCCTATTATCAACCAGCCGAGCTCTGAGAAAGAGCAGACTGTCATCAGAAGGGAAGCATTGGATTTTGTCCCAGTCGTTTGGACCGGTCTCTATAGTCCAATAATCGCGAAACGAGTTTCTTCTATAGTTCCAACTTGGGCCGCGTGAACAAAAACCTCATTCAGATAGAATTTTAGTATCCTGTTCACATCTCTAAAATAACCTGACTCCTCTGTCAATATTGACAGTTTCGGAATCAGCGGACAATGTTACACAAGCACATAACTGTTTTATTTGCAATAACCTCTTTTTTGGCCCTTGCAGCAGCTTTCAGCCTCTTTTTCACTTCAGCGCTAGAGATCGTTTGTTCGTGTCTACTTCAACCAGTGTAGCCTTCAAGGCTGTTTTTAGCTGATTCAGAATTGGTAGGTTTTGATCGTCCTCTCCCAAGTGACGTTGTGGCAAAGTCCATGAGATTCAGATCTGACGAAAGTCAAGTCATTAGGTGTCCTAAGATATATATCCTGTATTTTACAACAGAAGGACCACTTAACTTCATCTCTTCATGAAAGATATGCTCAATGATGCAGGGGGAGACGTGGCTCCTAGCGACGCATGGTGCTTGCTGGCCCCCGACAGCGGTAGGGTCACCTGTCACGGAGATTCCGTCCCCGGCAAGGGTGGCTTTTCGCAACCGCAGCCACATTATGGCTCTGGGAGCCGCTCCTCCCGCCATGTCTACATCGTGCCGCGCATGTGCGTGAAGTGGAAGTCGCCGCACAGCACCCACAGGGTGAGGCAACGCACTGTACATTTTGACCATTAAGTTTCTGTTACGTGTTAAGTTGGTTCTACGCTTGTTATAAAAACATTCAATATGGACGTTACTGACTCTAGGTGTATCATGCAGATGCCTCGTGATTCATTAATGGTGACCTCATTTAGCCTTGATGACACTCTCCAAACACACGTTGAAGACCTAGTAGGAATCCCACATAATTTTTAATTTCAACTCCATCACCACGGAGGACTTCATGGTCCTCCAGCTGTGATGCAGCTTTGATTGCGTGATGCACAAAGAACGGATTACGCTAACGCTGATATTTTTATACATGGCCGACATTGTGATGAAACCAATTGAGCAAGCAGCAAAACTGGTGGGCCAACCCGTGGTATGACTACATCGGGAGTCCACTCAACTATCATTTCAGATGTACGTGAAAACGATCAACGCCAGCTTCGACCTGCCCCTCCAACGGAGGATCTCGCTCCGTTTCAACACGGACCAATTACAGTTCTCCATCGTCCACATCCTCAACCAGGTCGTTTGTGCCAACAAGAATCTCTCTTCGGCTGACTGCCCGTATGAGCCGGACATTACGCAAGCGTTTTCTTGGGGCAATGAGGAATTGGTGGAGGATGGCATCTTCGCCATCTCTGTGAGCAAAAGTTTCGCTTCGGTGAGCGTGCAAGATGTTACAGCTATCAGCGTCCACCGGCGATTGAGACATCATGCAACTTTTCACCTGGAACTGAGCATAAACTTCATCGACAAGTGGTGGTTGGACATGATAGACAGACACTACAACTTCATCAACGACCACAAGTTTGGTTGAGTGTGAAACAAAAGCCAGTGGGGATCTGTGATGACCTACGAGCCCCAAAAGTGCGCATGCAAAGAATGACGCTTTAGGAAGGATTTTAGGTCCTACCTTTAGACATACTGTCTGTCCTCGTCAAGGAGGCGGAAAGCAACGTTAGGGTAGTCACGTAATCATGCGTGTTTTGAGACATATGAGCCGCGTCTTGTGCACTTACGCACATCATTTCTTTCATACTCAACCTCTCTCCATCTTATATGAGATGTCGGAATCCTCTGGGAGACGGGCTTACTACAGGCTCTGTCATACACACCATTAACTTCTACTACTGGTAACGGTGCTTACGTTAGCTACAGGGTGGCAAATGAGTTATGCTGCGCGTTCAGTTGGTTTAATGCCTGTTAAAATAGTCTCACTCTATGTGTACTCTTTCTTTGGACGTCACCCAAAAGCCTCGTGACCAGATTCATTCATCGTCATCTCATTTGGCCTAGATGACACGTTCCAAAAACCATTAAAGGTATTACAGGAATCTCACACGGATGCTTTTTGCCACTCAACCGCCACGGAGGACTTCACGACCTCCGAGCTTAGGAGCAGCTCTAATTCTGCACGTAAGATACATGACATCGGTAATACCAATATAGAATTTTTTTGCTGCAAGGCATTGTGAAACAAAACCAACTGTACATGCAACGGAACTTATTGCCCACCCTGTAAGTCACGATTACTACCAGAAGTTCAAACACGTTGACCGCAGGTTCCCTGTCCAACTTGTGCTACAATCCGAAGCACAATCCGTACTGCACCTGTCGGTTCTTGGCTCGAGAAACGACCGGATTGTTCCTCGGGGCCTCCACGCATGGTAACAACGAAACGGCATTACGTAGAAGGTGGCCTCGGTCGGAGTTGCCCTTGAAATTGAGGTTGCAAGCTTGCTGTGATTCACTGCTGGGAAAGCTCAATAACTCATTGCACAAAGGTAAGCAATAATTTGTATTTCCATGCGTGGTCCAGGAGTAGAGTGATGTGTTATTCGTAACGACTGTCAAGACTCGTCGCTGTTGCACTCGCTCTTATGATCGCGCACATTAGATAACCTCATCTTGATACGGAATGTAGTAGAATAGCGTACATGTACAGTTGAGCACAAACAGAGCGCAACAAAAAGGGTCAGACACCTAAAACTTGCTCAAAACTTTTGGTAAGGATGCTTAAAATTTCATGAAACTTCATGTGTGCCTGTGAAATGGTTACACAACTCAGTTGGCCCTGTCTAGACCACCTTGGACTCCTCCGACATACTCCTGCGGCAAAATTGGAAGTGAGTGATCTCCCCCCCCCCCCCCAAAAAAAAGAAAATTGTATAGAAGAGTGCCTCCTAATTATGGATACAAGACATAACAAAAATTCATGATTATGATATGTGTCTGACCTTTTCGTTATAGCTGATAGAGGGATATTTATAGCAAGAGTAGAGTGAATGAGACCAAGCTGGTCCCGCGCCAAGTCCAATTGGCTAGCGTTGTCATTGCACAGGCACATATGATGCTTCATGAAATTCAAAGCTTTAAGAAAATTTAAGAGTTTTTTGTTGTGCATTTCACGTAAAACGGTGGACGATGTCATTTCGACTTGAACGCATATTTTCCTGCAACTGATTCAATCCATGAGAAGAAGCTTTGGAATGAGAGTCCAAGGAACATTCCTGACAAGCCGCCTGCGTCTGCAAGGAAGTCGCCAAAGTCATACCCGCGAGTTTCCTCCGCAAGCCTTAAAAGATAAAGTGACTTGTGTTTACATTGGCAGAATTTGATGAAGAACGCTCGATACACAAATGCGGTTAGATTAGATCATCCCAGCTTAGCTCAGGTAAGGAAACGTTTAGCTTATGTGTGTGATACATGTGGGACGTGCGTGTGAGAGGAGAAAAAATTCAGCAACGACAAAGGTGTCTGAGCTGAAGGAGGAATCATTCACTTACCATACGGTACTTTCGTACTGGTAGAAAATGATGATTGTTGTGGCGTTTGTCCTCACCACCTCTATTGACTGCGAGGCAATGTCAAACATTCGCTCAAGGGAATACTCGAAGCTCTTACAGGGTCGGGGACATCCAGAGTTCTCTTTGAATGACTTATAACTTATCACTCTCAACTCCCAGTACTCGTCCAGGCGACTTCTTCGAGAGTCTTGACTACAGTTTTCCTTCAGAAGACTTTGGTAAGGGCAATCTTTGAACTTGGAGTCAAGGTAATCGTTGACACACGCGCTGATCTTGTAATCATCGTCATGAGCGATGCAGTCATCCGTTGTTAGTCGAAACACGGCCTTTTCAGAGAAAATGTTAAAGGTAAGTACGTGAAACACCCTTAAAATCCGATTTTCCAAGGTCTTCTAGGTTGGCTGACAGGCAAATCCAACCTAGGTTGGCTAGGTTGGATTTCAGAAAAGTGCACTGCGGCTGCGGCTTGAAACTCTCATATCGAGATCTTGAAGAGACAAATGCAGAAGCAACACCTGATACGTTTTGTTTTGACCTCTCTTTCACAACATCAAAATTTTATCTGAGAATACTGATTTTGAAATGCTTTTATCATCACTGCATCACTTTTTCGGCAATACTAGTTTAAATCGAAAAAGTTGGGATTCTGTCCCAGACTGTTCGTGCCACCACACTGACTACACCGAATAAAATCCAAATCCACTGACAGATGAGGTGTCATGAGTAATCTGTGACAAACCGCAACTCATCAGCTCTAGATTAAAGCTGAAACCCCAAGTCTGAGTTTGCTAAATGCGAGACTGGGATTCGGACTGCGTCAAAATGTCCAACCCCGGATTCGGATCGGATATCCGCCGGTGCTTAGTTGAGGGCATGCGCCATTCAGTGCATAATGCACTGCGTTTGCTACACTTTTTTGAAAGGCATACTTAAAACTGAATTTGTGCGTCCCAGTCAAGAATTGTTTGCAGATGATAGAGCACAAAAAAATTCCCACCTTCTAATGTTGGACACCGAAATTGACTCAAAGGGGGAAAAAGCTCAAAGGAGAGCGGGATTCAGTACATGCAACGTTCATGTAAGAAACCCTTACTACGGCGTCATGGTAACGTTATACTGGTGGTCGCTTGCTCATGCAGCCTCGGGACGACAGGAAGTTGTACAACTAAGCCCGATGCTAGAGTAGAGGCAAAAATGGACTTTTTAAATGTTGCTAGAGAGGTTTTATGGCAAAAATAGTAGACCCACCCCCTTTTAACGGTTCTCCACGACCCTTTGGAAGAGCATCACAGCATGCCACAATTTTGGCATCTTTTTCACTGACCAATCTTCCCTCTTTCGTCTGCTTGATGACACTTTTTCGTGGGTTGGGCCAAAACTGTAGACCGCGTCGTCAATCAGTGCACTAACTTTTGGATGTTTGGCTCTTGGATGGTCTGGTTTCCACATTGCACAAGTGCGGAGGCTGCATGATTAGGCATGACATTTTACTTCATAAATTAACAATGGGGATTTCAGCATTTTTGCATGATCAAGCAAGTTGCAGTGTAGATTGACACAATTCAGCGTAGGCCACTGTATGTTAAGCTGTATAGTCAGATAGGATGAGCCACTCTCCCCTCTTCCCAAGCATCATGTTTTCACTCATATGCTTGACTGTAGTGATGGTGTAGGAAAATAGTAGGAAACTGACAGAGCGTCACAAGCAACGTACTTAATGAGTACTTTGATGTGAACATTTTGCTCTAACTCCATTTTGCAGGACAGTGTAAATAATGTCCTGTCTCACAGCACGTGTAATGTAGTCTGTGTGACTTACCAGAACTCACATTTTCGCATTTAATTTCAATTAACAATGTGCCTTCACCTCTGTTCTATGCGCAAAAAAGTGCTCAACTCGCGGGAGGAGGATGACTTTTGTCGCTGACTGTACCTAAGTACTCAGAAAAACCAAATGCAGTTACTCTCAAGCACTAAAAGTATGATTACCGTATACTGCAGAATTTTGGTCCTTCTCAATTTAAATTTTTCCTAAAATCACTCGGCCGATTATTTTCTAAAAAAAACCATAAGAAGACTTGACTCAACTGCAACTAGAGGTCTTTCTAGATATTGTTACCAGCTCAGACCTTAAGTCTGCCAGTAGATGAAGCTCATCACAATTAAAGAGTCCGCACCAAGATAGTGAGCTGACCATTTGTAAGGTATCAGAAGGTTCCGATGACTCCTTGGAACAGTCCAGATGACACAAAATTTGCTTTGACGACATTGAAACTACATTCATGTTATGCACCATCCTAAGCATCCCCTTCCCTATCAAATTGGTTTGTTGCTTTTGTTTACTTTGCCTCACATGCATGGGTACACGTTAACCTTGAAAATTGACCAAACCTATCAAGATGAAGCAATTTTTTCAAAAATTTGAGCTAGTATCAGTATGGAGGAAAGTATCTAGTTTCCTTTAAGCCCATTGTAAGAAAACCTACCAAGTGCTTGATCTTAAAATAACTAAAAGGGAGGTGACAAAATATAGGTCCCAGTGACTTATGAGTACCGCACAGTTGGCAAGTCACATTCGTATTTGTGCAGTTCAAGGGTTAAAATGCTATTGTTCTACCACGGTACAAGCAGCAGCAGACATTCTTTACAACGTAGCCATGCAGTTGAAATGAATTCAGACCAATACCTTTGGGATCACGAACTGCATTGACAATTGGCCTTCAGCCACCACCGCGCCCATGCTGATGAAGTCTCTGTCCATACTAAAACCTGCCAAGAATGGCTCGTTTTGCGGGTGCATGGTCATGTAGTACGTGCTCGTAACCACCGACCAGTCCATGACCAACTCCATCACGAAATTCTCTTCCCGCTTCACCCTACCGTCAAGTCTGATGGTGTAGCAATCTTTCAAGACGTCATTATCAGTTGGCGTCTGACTGAAGTCCTCAGCGGCACCAGTGTAATAGGTGGGTCCAAATAGCGCATCTCGGATTGTGAACTCAAGGAAGGAGTCCTTGAAGGAGCGGGCGAACCCCCCCACCTTGCACACAGAGAAGTCCGGCATCGGCATATCCGCCTCACTCAGAGACTTCGTCGTCACGAACGTGGTGTAGTGGGACAAGAGGTTCTTCATGGGCCCCCTGATGACGCTTATAGTGACCACAGTCAAGAGGCACCAAAATGATATTTTGCTTATCAGACCCATGTTTGGGAAGTGTGCAACTGTCGCCGTGCATGAAGGGCTCTTCACTAAGGCGTGAGATCCTCCAGTTTATTGTTCTTAATCGTGTTTGTGTAGGAGGGTGCGAAAATTGCTCGTTTCATTAATCGGGAACCTTTTTCTGTACTAAAGTAAACAGCACTAATACTGGCAGACGTCAGGTTGTGTTTATTTGAAAAACTTTCATATGTTAACTGTCAACTTCCAGTGTTTTTTTTTCATGATTAAACTGTATAGGTAAGTCCGCTAGCGATGAGGGAGTTAGCAAGGGAACGACCGAAGGGGAATTTTTGTTTTGTCCGAAATCGAGTATTCGGCACTTTGACCATGTCCAATATTCGGCAGAAATCGAATATTCGACCGCTGAAGTCTCTTGGCTGATAGTATTGTTCAATCGATTCAAGCAGTTTCAACTGCAAGAGTCTACTGGGTGTACCGGGATTCGCAGGACAGTTTTGCCAACCAAGTTCTCTCCAAAACATGCAAGAGTTTTCGGAAGTGCCTTCACTTACCCATAGCTGCTCGAGGAGGCATATACAAGCTATGACAAAAATTCTTTAAAAATGTTTAAAGTTATACTCCATCTCTTCCTTTGTCATGATACTGATGTGAACTTTTGATTTAGAAAGACTCATTTCTTCAAAATACGAGTAAAAAGTTGAGGCTCAAATAATTCATTTTGGGTGCCCACTCTGCCATCTTTGTAAAGCTATGACTTTTCACTGAACTGGGCTACTGAAGTGGTTCACCTCTCTATAGAATTCCCATACTCTCTCCTCAAACCCAGCCGATGCACACATTTACTCTACAACCAGTCATTCATTTGTTTTCACAATGTTACTTCTACGAAGTGATTGTCTGAGGCACTTTATTGTGTCCCTGGCACTGGGCTAATTATGAAAATGCTGACTTCGCTGCTGAAGTGAATGTAGTATTTCTGTGGAAGTACCCGCGTTCTTACGAGAGGCAACATTTTTCGCGCGCTGCATGAGTGTGTGTGTGTGCGTGTATGAGTGTGTGTGGGGTGTGTGTGGATGGGTGGATGTGCACGCGCTTGTGCTAGTGCCAACAGAGTGAAACAATATGCACACGTTGTCGAAAGACAACGACATTGATATGCCTTGGGGCAAAAGTATGTAGTTTCGCTGTCTCCTTTCTTTGCCTTGCTTTTACCCCACCGAGTCTGGTAGTTGCTCCTTCGGCTTTGCTGAGGTCAATGCTGCCACCACCACCACCACACCCCATGAAATTCGCACTACCTATCTATCAATAATAATGCTATTACTTTGCCACTGAAGGGCCTGATCCAGTGCTCAGACTCATGCAGGTGCGAACAACTCGTCACCAAACAGTTGTGATTATTAGATGGGACATTAAGCGCAAGGATCAACTGAACATTGACTATTTGATGCACAGGATGATTGACTTGCTCTGAAAAGCTCTAGAGTAACAGTAGAGCCTGGGTCCAACATGGGCTGAGGACGCAACTATCTCTTTTGTCACTGGAACTTAATCCCGCTACTTTTCGGCACTTCGCCGGACAATTTGCATTGGTCCCCATGAAACTGAAAAGTTTCTGTGAAGATACTGCGTTGATTCATCAAACATGCTATTTCTAACATGGATCTCCCACGCTAGATGGTCACTTTGGCAATCACTACCTGTACTTCAACGATCGGATACCCTGCTCCAGAAGCTCCAACCTTCTCGATCCCAATGGACTCTGCAGCAGAAAGTTTTGCTGCCCTTGGACTCAGCTGCAAATGGCCAACTGGGAGCACAAAGTCAGGGGCAAGTGCTGGATCCTTCGACCCAGGAAAGTATCGCTTTGTTGTATCAACGAACGTTTCCACATTATGTCAATCCTTCCTCAACTTCACAGCACAAGAGGCTTCAATCACACTTTCCAATTTCGCGTATACGCAATAGGGATTACCGTACCAGAGCGAATGGAAACCACGGGTATTATTATGGATCCGACTCGTGCTGCGGTTTTTCTTTGAGAACGGTGTTAATTCGAGAGGGATTTCTATGGCAACAGAAGTAAAATACCAGTGGTACTGTTACAGCGATACTAACAAAGCTATAGCAGTAACGCAGCAATGGTAAAGTGCCTCAGAGAAACTGCAGTATTGGGATTGGCGTGATTGGTTCGATGTGAGAAAAAACTGATCACTTCTTAGACCCACTTCCCTTGGTTCCATCCTGACCATCTTGGTGGCGTTTGAAAGGTCTTTGAATGCAATTGTATGCGTCGAGACCCCGGGCGATATCTCATCGTACAACTTGTGACTGACGATGCAAAGGTTTGCTGCTTTTTTCGAGCAGTGGGATAAACACAATACGTTAGTTATTTGCGAGCACATTTTGGTTTTCAGATCACCGCTAAAAAGTCTTTTTACAGTACGAGTATGAAATTTTTTTGCGGTTGTGATCACTGGCTGCTTCAAAAGGTGCTCGAAGTGGCCGCCACAGTTCAAAAAGCATGAAAAAATTCGTTGAAAGAGCCTTCAATCACGGCCTCGCAAGTTGAAGTGGACCAGACCAGCGATCCAAATAGCGCAGTTTCTTTTGAAAGCACTGCAGTTCTACTTTTCTAGTGCAATAATAACCGCGGTTTCAGTTCGAGAGCTCTTCAATGCCAGGCACGGCATATACGTAAAGTCAGTCTCCTTCACATCTTCCAGGGCTCGCCGTATGGATCTTGATCGTCAACCTCGCTTTCGTAGCGAGAGCGAGCGCAGGGCCACGCGGATCTCGGTGTCTGCGGCTTATGGAGTCATCCTCCTGACTACTATTTTCGTCCTCAGCTTCAGAGCCATCACTAGAAAGCTCGACGGCTGCAGAGTCAAGACGGGCAGGCTGCCCAAGAGTAATTACTCATACTCTTACTACTGAAGCATTTGACACTTATCACCTACAACCAGTAGAATTCGATAGAGATCCGTATAAATGGGATTTTCACATAAAAGGTACTTTTTAATAACCAACAGTATATTATCCGGATGCCTTTGTATCATGGAAAAGGAGCAAATCAAAACGCACGAAATACACTGCATCCTGAATCTGCAGCTACATCAGGCTACTCATAATTCCGTCTGTTGCGCTGTTGGTCGACTTTGATATCTTTGATTTTGCGCAAATGCATTCTGTGCGACCAAAACTGGTTATCCTTGTTTTCTTCAAACGTTCCCCACTTCTCACTGATGGTAGAGTGTCGTGGCTGAGTCTCTTACGTCTGAAAAGTAGCAACGTTAGATTTCAACACACGAAATGTCGGTCCAATGTAGCTTTAGGGGAAGTAAACCTAACTTACTGTTAGTAAAGGACCGCAGTACTTCCCCTAAAGCACCATGTCACTGAAATGCGCATCAGTCTCGATGGTGTGCCTCCAGAGCTGCACGAGCGCCCTTCACCGACTTACGTGTGTACACGCACTGACTTCATCTAGTGTACACGTGTTAAAAAGATTCATTGAACTGACTTGCCATGGTCATCGATGTCATCCCAGGCTGTAGGGCTTTCCGGTACCTCGTTATCCTCCAAGATCTGGCTCCGATGGTCATCTGAACTGGGCTTTCTCCGCTCCTGTCCCAGGATCTTCTGACACACACGAGGCCTGCCCCGTCCAAAATGCTCACATGCATAATGACCGAAATCCTCCCAGTCGTCATAGGTGACCTAAGACAGTAGTCCATGCTTATTTGTGCTGTCTCAGGACGGAGAAAAATTGCATATTTATGCGAAGCGCGCGATGAAGCACGGAGAGCCCATCCACGTGCCTACTAAAAAGAAGACAGACTGGGCTGGTTTCCTTCATCTTTAAAATAACTAGTGATGTCTGGAAGCCGAAGAGCAACACAGTAGATTCGGGTAGCGGTAATCGGGATTTCCGCATATTTGGGACTTTGCTCCACAACCGACATTCTGTGCGGAAAGACATTGTTTAAAGGCAAAGTTAAGCTCAGGCATCATCAAATAACGCAGATTTTTGGGGTCTGCCAGCCTTGGTATTTGAGGTATCTCTATGAAGTCCTCTATAAAAAAGGGTTTTCTTGAGTTTGTGAGGCAAAAGTGACAAGCGAAACTCAATGTGTGACATGTAGAACAAAGTGTCAGTGTCCTCATCTTGCTTACGCTCCTCCTCCTCAAAAGAATTTTTCTTAACCTCCCGAATCAGACCGCCTTCAGTCATGTCAACGTCAGTAGTGAGGCCACTGTGAAGGCCTGCGGTCCACTAGGTAGGATCATGCATATCAGAACTTAGATAGTTGTATATTGCCTGTGCATTAGGCAGCATTTTCGGTGACGAATTTTTGCCTGACTGCTTGAAAGTGTGTTGATGTCTCGAGACCTGTCCCAAAAGCCCGAGAACAGTCTAGTGCAAAGCGAGTTTCAGAAGGTATTTTAAGCACAGGTAATTTTTCAATTAACACTGGAACCCCTGAATATTCGCGGTTTTAGATTGCCCTAAAACCAAGACATAGGCATGAAATTTGCAGAAGAGTGATTTAACTAGATCCTAACGGTGCATATTGCAGCTGTACTGATCGGTAGGTTAGGTTGTAAGTTAGATTTAGTGTATTTAACCATAATTTTATCCTAGCTTAACTCTTCCTTTAGAGTCTTCATCTGTATCATACAGTGCATAATGTCGCCTAGTACATATCGCTGTCAGATGGTGACTGGGGATGTTTCCAAGTGAAAT
>JAAUXU010026489.1_pt1 | contig 31433 bp, 37 predicted proteins | sample 7278151 | NCBI WGS metagenome assembly JAAUXU01 (sample SAMN14350113, study PRJNA611818) | marine sediment metagenome | isolation source: surface marine sediment (1.8m) | place: French Polynesia: Moorea | collected 2018-08 | reverse complement strand
GCTCTTTGGAAAGCTCTTGCAATCCTGTACACGAGATATTACTGGCATTTTGCACCAATTTGCACAGTTTCAGCAGAAATTGACCTATAACTTGTGTAGTGAGAGGAAAAGATGACATTTTTTTGAGCAACTTCGTGGGAAGATGACCCAGGAACTTCAATTTCCAGAGAGACGAACCTATCTTGCCAGAGCTTTCCAAGAGCAATCGCGCGTTCGTGCATCTCCATCACGTGCGACGTCGCGGGTCCTCCAAGTTGCGCCTTCTCTAGCTGGGGCATCTCTGCGTTATCCTGCTGACCGCTTGGAGCGCTGCGATCGACCCCGGCACCACGGGCTGGCCTGGATCGACCCTACTAGGTAGTAGTTATTCTGTGGTGTGGCGTGGACAGCTGTTGATTTGCGTCTGCCTTCCGCAGATGATAGTGCAGCTTAAACCAATCCAGTGATTACTGTCAACGTGAACAAGATCAAGCCCCCTGTCGAAGATGTCCGGCAGTTCGACCGTCGTCAACCTGGACGACGACAATCTTCGGTTCATGGATTCCTCCTCTGTCAGGAGTTCCAGCCACACTTTCTCTCGGCCACCTGATTCTGCCCTTGATAATGATGATACCGACGATCAGGAGGGGCTCCTGGGCGGGAGGAAGAAGGGTGGTGCTAACTTTTTGTCTATCGAGTTCTACCAGCAGTTATTTGATGTGGACACCGATGATGTCAAGAAGCGGGTTGCTGGAGCCCTGATCCCAAGGCCAGGAAGGTCCTTTCTTAAGGATGTTACTGGATATCGGCCTGACCTCTATGGACCCTTCTGGATTTGTATGACGCTTGTGGTCTCCGTGGCTGTCGCAGGGAACCTGGCCTCATACATACAGGCTGAGTGGAGTGGAAACATCAGTAGTGGTGATCGTTGGCACTACGACTTCCATAAGGTGACGCTGGTGGCCACTGCTGTCTTCTCATATGCCTGGCTTGTGCCCTCTGGCATCTATGCCTACTTGTGGTGGTCCTCAGTGACCCTGGCCTCACTGTCCTTTCTCGACCTGATCTGCCTATATGGTTACTCATTGGCCGTCTATATTCCCATATCAGTGTTGTGGCTTATCCAGCACTCAGCAGTGCAGTGGATGCTGACACTGGCTGGTGCGGCACTCTCTGGTGGAGTCATAGTCTTGGCATTGTATCCGACATTCAGGCAGCACCTAGGAGCCAAGGGCAATATGGTCATGTTGATATTGGCTGCCCTTCACCTGCTTGTGGCTTGTGGATTCATGCTCTGCTTCTTCCATGCATCTCCAACAGCCCCAGCTGCAGCGTCTCAGTCTGCTGGTATCCCCAGCTCATTGAACCCCATCCAGTCATCACATTCCAAGGGTGCCGCTAATGAGAAGCTCTTTGAGATGAATAATAAACCCTTAAACGGATCCGAGATGGTACCAGAGGATGCAGAACTGGCTTTGCATGAGCAAAAGAAACAGTTACTAAGTGACAGCCTATCTGCAAATGGCTAGCCTAAACAAGTGATCAGAGACGGCAACAAGAAGAGTCCAATGGTGATCGCGGAAAATGAACACTTGTGACATTTATTACAATACAGACTACTTTTCCTTTTGAAATCTTTTGTCTAGTCACTGTAAATAATTAACATGTTTGCTTTATTTATCCCTCAAGAAGTGTGTTCTTGTTTTTCCAGCTTCCGTCATGGATCATCCGATGAAAGCAGACCTGATCTTTGATGATGATGACAGCGGCTCTGATTATGAGCTGGAGTCTTTCAAGCAGAAAGTCCAGAGCAAACTTGGACGTCAAGGCGAAAAGTCGATTAGTGACCGTGAAGAGGAAGAAAGTGAGGAGTCAGTCAGTGACTGGGGAGAGGAAGAGAGTGAGGAGTCAAAAAGCTCTAGTGAATATGAAATAGACATGGAAAGTCGTAAGGAAAAAGTCAAGGCTCTAGATTCCAAGGCCGAGACTTTGATATCCTCACTGGCTGACATTAGGACTCCTGGACAAAGTGAGGAAGAATCTGAAGATGATCAAGACGCCAATGATCATGAAGAATCATCAGATGAAGAACAAGAAAGCGACCATTTAGACGAGAAAGAGAAGGGACCTTTTAAGTATAGTAAGTCAAATTCAGGTGACGTGACTTCCACACTACCGAAGAAGGCCAAGAGTCCAGAGAGTCCGAAAAAAAGCCAGAAACCGAGTCCTGACAGGGTTGGTGCCATCTGATTTTGATATGTGATTTCAAGCACACTAAACCGAATTTTGTTCCACAGCAACTGATTCGTGAGGAGCTTCGCCAGATGTCGTTGGAGGAGATTCAGAAGCTCAAGGAGAGACTCGGCCTCAAATTATTTGATGCTGTTGTCTCTGAAAAGTCGGTGAGTAAGAAGAAGAAGAAGCCGGTGTTCAAGCGAGAGAACAAGAATCGTCCACGCGAGATGTCCAGCAAGAAGATGGTCCCACGCTTCAGGGACGTTGTCGGCGTCGCATCTGAGCAAAATACCAAGGACCGGGCAAAGGACAAACGAGACCCCAGATTCGACTCTTTGTGTGGGGAATTCAGCAAGAAGGTGAGAGCAGAAATTGGTTCTTTGATATCAGTGATTGTACCGGGTGTCAACTCCTCTAGAATTTCCGAAGCAACTATGACTTCGTCGACAAGATCAAAGCTAAGGAAAGGATCAAGCTTCAGGAGGAACTTGCGGAAGAGGAGGACCCCAAGAGGAGGAAGAAAATAAAATACCTCATTCAGCGTTACGTGAGTGTCTTTTAATAATATCACTACTGTTATTGGACTTATTGGTGAACCTTTTTGGCAGGACAACCAAGAGCGCGAGCGCCAGCGCTTAGATGAGCGTGCCAAGGCTAGAGAAGAGGAGCGCATGGCCAACAGAGAGCTTGTCCAGGAGGGTTTGGCGCCTCGGTACCACGAGAGCAGCAAGGCGGTGTTGAAGAGCAAAGAGCTCGTGACACAGTTTGAGAAGCTCAAGCAGAAGGGCTCTCTGGACAAGTACCTCAAGAGGAAGAACAAGAGACTCCAAGCGAGGGATCGTAAGAGGATGGAAGAAGTGATCTAGAGACCTCAGGCATTATTCACGCAGTGGACCCAATGGTGGTTACGACGTTATTGGACAAAATCTTTAGTCCAGATGACAGCGTCATTTTTGGAGGAGTGACAGAAGCACTACAATATGCACACCTGTAAAGTCTCACGTGAAAAATCCAGACTGAATATGATGCTAAATAATACTTGATCTGCTTCCTAAACGTAAAACATAGATTAGATGACTCTTTTGACCTCCCTTATGCATTACTAGCGGACTCGACCCGCTTGGCTGAGCGTTTTCCCACTTCTGAAATTCGCAACCTGCGCGTCGCGCTCAACACAAAGCTGATCACGCTCTCGAAGCTGATCTCGCACTTCACCCTCACCATGCACTCCGAGTCGTCCACGTGATCTTCACCCGAGCGCAAGAACGCCCACTTCAAGTTGTCCAGGATGACTGGAATGGTCAGCGACATGCTCAGGTACAAGAACAGGACGTGTGCATCACAGATCACAAGTTGTCTCAGTCAAATTTACAACCACGGATCGTGCAGGGCATAAGGCCGAGTTGCAACTCAGTTTCTTCGGATCTATTCAGTTACGATCCTTTAAATTGCGACAATGCAGGGTGTGCTAATTACTGTCAGCCATTGCATGATGCAAGGCTCTGATTAAACAGTTCATAATTTTATATTTTCCTTGTGTCAATGTGTGAGCCAATATCGCTTTGTAGAACCTGAGGCTTCTTGTTGAAAACATTTCAGACAGTGTTGCCACATTCAAGTCTTCAATAGACAGGATTGCTTTAAGAAACCTGTGTTTAAAAATGACAGTTGAAGAAGTTGAGTCCTCACTATGACGATATCAGATGATTTTAGCCATTTTTTCAGGACTGAATGGGTCTTGGGCTTGCCAGACATTCGTAAGATGACCAAAAATCCGAGTGAAAGATAGTAAAATACAGCAAACCTGTTCAGGTCCTTCATGCTCATGGTCCTCGCAAAAGAAAGGTTACTTTTGCCTTAAAACAATCCTGTCAAGTGTCTCAAAGGGGGAAGAATGGTTCTGAGAGGTTTCGTCAGTAGTGCTTGTTGTGGCAAAACAGCAACAACCCACTCTGAAGCGGTAGCAGCATCAGCAGCAGGTGCTGCTGCTGCTGCAACCCCTAAACTGTGCGCCCCAAAGTGTTTCTGTCACTGCAAGGTCAAAAGGTTAAAGTGCACTTTGCACCTGCTAGGGCAGCAATTGTATTGTCGGTCATTGCCAAGATGGCGTTCGGCAAAGACATCTGGAACCTGGAGAAGCAGTTCGTCTTCTACGCCTCCTACCACAACAACGCAGTCAATGTCGCTATCCACCTGTTGTGCATCTGGCCCATCTTGATCTCGGGCACGCTGCTCCTGCAGCACGTACCTGCAGTCGCCACTCTTGGCGACTCGATTAAGGTGAAGACAGTGGTGTTGACTTTATTAAGTGCAGTAATAATCATATAAGTACAGAAATAATCATTGTCAGAAAGTTGTCAGCTTTTTTGATCAGAGGACCTTAGGCGGGTAAGTCCGTATTCAAGACAAATGCATTTCTATTTTCTAATATATTTTGGGCCCCAAACTGCGATGCAATAACAGAAAACAAAACTTCATTTTCAAGGTCAACCTTGCACTTATCACCGCCCTCATCTACGTGGCCACATACCTGGCCATGGACCCTGTTGCCGGATCCGTGGCCTCCATGATGGTTGTGGCCACGTACTTTGCTACCCTATCCCTGGCAGCAGTGCCTGGCATGTGGAAGACAGCTCTGGCCATTCATGTGGGAGGCTGGGTGGCACAGTTCATAGGCCACGGCGTATTTGAAGGACGTGCTCCGGCACTGCTCGACAGTCTGGACCAGGCACTGCTCACGGCACCGCTGTTCGTCGTCCTCGAGGTCCTCTTCTTCTTCGGGTACAGGAAGGAGTTTTACAAGAAAATGATGAAGCAAGTGGAAGTCAACATCAAGGAGTTTAAAGGGAGCAAGAAGAACAAAAAATAAGGAGTCCGCGACAAGCAGCATGCTTTAAAGTGTATATTTTTATATGGAATGCAGTTGAATGTTTATATTGCACAGGTAACATCCTTGAGTGAACCAAGGACAATAGGAGTTGAGACTTGATTTCACACGTGTTAAACGCCAATTATTCTGGCATTTGGGTCACCATTACCTCCTCATGATCTCACCTGATAGATTGCAGGAGATCAATCTGTGGACTTGGAAGGGATGAATACTAATGATAATAATACAGAAAATGTGAATTTGACAGCTTTCAATGACTCTTATTGACCACCAACTTGATCTTGAGGTCACAGTTGGACTACATGTGTCCTCAGCCTCGCCATGAGTGCTGCGGCAATCAGCCACATCCCTGGCATCATCACCCTGTTGTTGTCCCTGTCCCAGTGTTGCACAGTGTGTCCCTGCAGAAATAGGCCTTCAACCTGTATCCCAGCCTTTCCTCCTTGTGGCAGCCACTCGTGATGGTCACACCATCATTGGCCTCGATTCTTTTAGCGCAGAACCTGCTGATGTTGAATGCTTGGGGAGTCTTGGTCCTCATGAAGAACGTGTACTGCAAAGGGTCCTTACTAGTCATCATGACGTTGATGTCCTCCCTACCCAGTACCAGAGTTGGATTGTTTAAATTCAAAATGTATTTCAATACTTGTTCAAGCAATGGCAATTGCTTACATTTTTAGGAGAAGTAATTATGATTAACATTTTTGACAGCATACATCTTTCCAATAACTGCCCAATGCCTTGACACAAGAGTCTCCAGCATTCTTGTAGTATGCGTTGCTGGTGTTGGCAAACGTGTCCAACTCTTCTGCGGTTGGGGGATCTTCGGACAGCGGCATGAAGTCATTGGGGAGGCACGGAAACTCCTCCGGATAAGAACACCTGATTGGTTTTGTTTACTGTGAGCCGGGCTGTGTCTCATTTTTGTGGTACTCACGGTTCCGATGCTGGTTATTGCTATAGGCATAGCTATCATTACAATTGACTTTATTGAATACTAGCACATCGCACCCGCTTCGCTGAGTGGGAAAGTGCCCCCCACCCCCCTCCTGAGATGTCAGAAACCAGCCTCGGACAGACAGACAGACAGACAGACAGAGTACATAAAGTCCTCGCGCTGACATATATAGAATATTCACAATTCGTGACACTTCCTTGTGTGGTACTTTTTAAATGCACCCCGGGGGTGCAATAATCCGAGTTTCGGATCTGTTTAAGACCGGACTCCAACACGAGATTGAGCCTAGGGTTAGCTGAGTACACGCTCGTACACGTTATGAAGTGTAAACAATTGTGGCATTGGACGGGCATAAGTTCTTCGACTTGAACTGCTCTGCTCTACTCGAGGGGGTGTCTTTTTTACGTACTACAAGAGTTCCCCTGCCTCGCACGAACAGAGTCGTGCGCTAGGGCCGGCTGGCCGGAGCAGTTGCTTCCGCCTGCGGTCCGTACCGGAGTGCAGTCACACGTTACGCAACACACACAGAACGAGGGGCGACTCAGTCGGGACCGCCATGAACTACGCGAGCTTCCTCAACAGCGTCTCGTTGGCGCGCAAGCCGTCCCTGATCCGCGAGATGACTAGGCGCATGCGGCCGGACATCATCCCCCTATCCGGTGGACTTCCCAATCCGGAGTGCTTTCCCTTTGTCAAGGCCACTATCGAGGCTTCTGACGGCACCAAAATTGACATAGAGGTACTGAACAGAAAAGAATCCGTGGCCAAAAGTCATGTGGTTGACGCTGCAGGGAGCGGAGATGAGGAATGCGCTGCAGTATCAGGCGACAAACGGAGTGCCCGACTTCATAGACCGCTTGAAGGTGGTGGAGCTGCACTGTGAAGCTCTGTCGAAACACAAAAGTTCCATTGACACTTCTCTTAGAGCCTGCATAAGACAGTGCACAACCCGCCCAAGTGGTCCGACTACGACTTGGTAGTGACTCCGGGCAGTCAGGACGGACTCTGCAAGTCCTTCGAGATGCTACTCAACGATGGTGATGCTGTCATCGTCGAGGACTTTGTTTACTCAGGCACACTGGCCATCCTGGGACCTTTCAATCCGGACTACTTGTGCGTCTACAACGACGGCAAGGGAATGGTGCCCGAGAGCCTGAGGCTTACTTTGGAAAAGTAAGACTTTACATTTAACAGCACATCGCTATGCACCCATTGTCGTTTTGTGGTGTAGCTGGAAGCCCTCTCGTCCGGGCCAAAGCCGTCCGAGGGTCATGTACATCAACCCCGCGGGCTCCAACCCGTGCGGCACTAACCTGAGTGGGGATCGGAAGCGCGAGATCTACAACATCTGCTGTCACCACGACATTATCATCCTGGAGGATGATCCGTACTACTTCTTGCAGTTCGAGCAGACCGAGCCCAGCTTCGCCTCCATGGATACCGAGGGTAGGGTCATCCGCTTTGACAGTTTCTCCAAAGTGTTGAGCTCCGGACTCAGGCTCGGGTATGCAACGGGACCCAAGGAATTCATCGACAGGATTGTACTGCACATGCAGGTACGCATATTGCGTTGTGGACTTGCTGCATGAGCCCGTGCACCAGTGCAGGAAAGGCAAAGTTAAGCGCATGAAATGCGGAAATTGGGCCTGGTGACGTTGAGACAGACTTAACTTGAGCAAGAACAAAATGGGCAGCCAGCGAGCGAGCAGAGGGTCAATGACGACACTGTCGTCAGACAACAGGTGACCAAGTGAAGGTGGCGCGAAGGCGATTGAACTAAACGGTCCTGAAGCTTTTGTATTCACTCTTCTGTTGGCTTTCACGGAATTTCACTGTTTCTACTCGCTACAGAAGGTTGGGTCTGTGACCCTAATGACCATCTAAAGACAAGTGGTTATTTTTAAACTCATTTAGGATAAGGTCGAAAAATTAATCGGACTCAGAATTTCGCCTTACTGCTGTGCGCATGTGTGGCCATTCAAGATTTGCTCTAGGTATCGGTGGTTCACACCTCCTCGCTCTCTCAAGTCCTGGCCAACGAGCTTCTGAAGCAGTGGGGTCACGAAGGATTCTTCAGGCACATTGAGAAGGTGCGCGAGTTCTACATCAAGAGGAGGGACTTCATGAACTCTGTGGCTAAAAAGCACCTGACAGGTGAGCCCGAGGAAGTACCATGCACGGTATATCAAAGCACAGAACACACCCAACACAGGTCTGTGCGAGTGGCACGTGCCCGCCGGCGGCATGTTCTTGTGGCTCCGAGTGCCGGCAGTGTCAAACACCTGGGACCTGGCGATGGAGCGGGCCATGGCGAAGAAAGTGATGCTGATGCCAGGCAGAGCCTTCAGCACAAACCCTGACCAGCCCTGCTCCTACTTGAGGGCGGCATTTTCTCTGGCTAGCGAGAAGGACATGGAGGAGGGCCTAAGCAGACTGGCAGAAGTAATCAAGGAAGAACTAAGCGGACACAAATAAATCATGGAAATCTCTTCCCTCCAAACTTTGCTACATTGCCTACAAACATAGAGGGAACTGAGGTTGATGATCTTGAAGCTGTCGCTCCCGGTTTGGCGCTGGCTTTGGTCTGACTTGACCAACCTGTGCTTGCTTTTCAAACGGTTGAACTCGGCATCATTGTTGTGGCAATTACTTATCTCACTAAGAAGGATTCGGAACGATCAAACTTTTAATGTTGTTCTAGCAGAGTTGAAAGGTTTCGTGATCACAAAGAAAAAAGCTTCGTGCGTCTGAAAGGCAGCCGCCAAAAGCGTAGAGATGTAAACAACAAAAACGTAACCGAAGAAGGGACCCTCAAGGTAGTGTTTGATCAATTCAGGTTGTACACGATGGACTCATTGGCCCCGTTCGAACAGGTCGAGTTGGTGTCCTGCGTGGTCGTCGTCTTCACGGCCGCCGTCATCTTTACATGCTTTTACTGACTTCATGTGGTTCTGAGCGATGTTGCACGAGTTGTTACTCGCTCTGCATGGCCACCAAGGGCAGATTTTCTTCTTGGGAAAGGCCGCTGGAAGCACTCCGGAGGCCGACACCGTCAAGGTAGGGTGCGTCTTATATCAAGGAAAAAGACAACCATAGACCTACTCAAGTTCTCGGCGTAGGTGAACACCTCCCTGCCCCTATTCCACCCCGCCGAGCTGAGTCTCCTTCGGGAGCTGTTGTCAGTGGCCTCCGAGTTCGCGGCGCTGCAGGAATTCGTCAGAAGCCACAGAGATGCCAGCACAGTGCAACCAGACGACGAAGGTGAGCAGCTTCTAATGCCTCGTTGTCCGTAACATTTTTCTACATTACTACTACGTTTTTTTCCTCTTAGGCGGCTTTTGGTTACGGGGGCTCTACGTCGAAGCCCTGTGCGAGGGCCTGGCCGAGGTCATGTGTCACTTTATATACATGCAATAATGTATGAATAGTTCTGCTTCACGAACAATCTTTTTCCTTCAGATTTTGCTGCCCTATAAACGGACCCTTGCGGAGTTGGAGCAGAAAATCTTGGACTGCGGCTCCGTCCAGATGACTCACGTCCAGCACAAGATACAACCCTTTCAGCCGGTCCTCTATGCCCTGAACAATCTGGTCAAACAGGTATGGACTGTAGGTTCAGATCCTATCCGTAGATCGCTGAACGAAGGGGGATTCTACTTTTACAGCTCCACCTCCGCAAGGTCCACGGCTGCTTCATTCTGGACGTGTTGTACAAGGCCAGCTGCTCCGGAGTGGAACGGGTCCAGAATGCCATGAAAAAGTAGGTCTTTGCTGCTCGGAACGTGAAAAAGGCATCAACGATGGTTTCTTCTTCTCCTTGACAGACTGTTACACGAAGGCCACAAGGTGTTCTACAAGCAGCTCTTGGCCTGGATCCTCCAGGGTCGCCTGTTCGACCCATATAGCGAGTTCTTCATCGCTGAAGTTGACCAAGACGATGTGACGTCTACTATGCCTTCTCAACTGTACTCCTCGACGTCAACGTCTAGGTTGAGCGACACCACTGGCACGGCAGTGCAGGGGGCCAAGCAAAGGTTCTACTCGGCCGCTCTTTGTGTCGCTTTGCGCAGTTTTTCCTTACCATCCAGATCCTTTCCCCACAAGGTCGTACCGCCTGAAGCCCGACTTTGTCCCGGGCCACATCTCCCTGAAGCTGGCGGAGAAGATTTTCTTCATCGGGGAGTCCATCCACCTGTTCGTGAACGACCGCCGGTTGCACGTGCAAGGACAAGTGCTTAGGGAACGAGAGACCGAGTTCTACCAGCAATTGGTGACAATCCTTTGATTGTGTCGGTCTGTGCTGATTTCTACGTGTCTTCTTATTTATCTTAGTCTTCTCTCCGCGACCACCCCGAATTTGTCAGCACTGACTTCGAACGCTTTGTTGACGGCATCGGCCTCACAGCGTCCAGACACCTGTATGATCTCATTATGGGCACCAAGGGCAGCCAAGTGGAGAAGACAACAGGCAGCAACAACAAAGGCCCAGATCTACTCTCTGAGCTAAGCTGTGCCCGCGACTTCTTCTTCCTAGGCCGCGGCGAGCTCTTCCACACTTTTATCAGGGAGGCCAACGTCTACCTGGCCAAGCCGGTCTCCGCCACCACCCAGCACGGCAAGTGAATTGACCGTCTGCAATTGTATTGCCAACTTTGATGTTAACGTTTGTGCCTCTACCATGTAGATGTGAATCAAGCCTTCCTTTCTGCCTGTCGTCAAGTGCTGCCCGACAGTGAGGGGGCCATCGTCACGAGCGGCGGGGCCGGCGGCATCGGCACTAAGATACGTGTCTTGATCGACCCCAACACCGCAGCAGCTGTAACTGCTCCCAATGCGAAGAGACTGGAAGAAGAGCTGTCGACGAGGAAGATCGTGACTGGGTGGGACTGCCTCTTGTTGCAGTACTCGGTGCCGTGGCCGCTTCACCTCGTTATAACTGAAAAGGCTCTTCAAGAGTATAACAGGTAATCGTCGAAAAGATTATAGTTGGCACTACCGCAGGTAGTAGATTTCTTCTCCTGACAAGTATGGAGTACTAACTCAAGTATGGACTGGACAGCACGGTTAGGTGTCGATTTAACGACATTCGATATTTTATTGTCACGCACAGTCGGGATCAAAAGTATTCGTAACAACTTGAGATTTTGCTCATGTTTTTCAACTGGTCAACTGTCCCTTAAAAATGCATAGTGATGATCGTTCGAGCCCCAGCTGCAGCATCAGCTTTAGAATCTTCTTCATAAACACAAACGATGGTTCTTCACCCGTGACTCGTCACAGGAGGCCTCGACTTGAGCTTGCAACACATCATTGGAAAGCTATGTCTGTCTTTGACAACATGAGGGTTGTGCACTACGCGGCTGCCCTAACCCTTCCTTTTTCTCTGTAGGTACTGTTTGGGCTCAAAAACATTGAGAAATAATGAGGACACAGGATTAAGACCTGCCAGCATGTTGATGTCCATATGATTAATGGTGAAGAAGTCTGCCTGCAGGGTTGGTTGTGTTATGTCAGCTCCTTGGAATTGGCGCATGCGTCTGTACCATCATAGATGGGATGTACATGGTCCCCAAGACCGTATTACTGAGCTGTTGGTCACAGTCAGTCGAGTGGACAGCCACTTGTTGACTCCCTAAGCGGGGAAGACTGAGATGTCTGCCTCCGTGTCGATTAGATAGGCCTGAGCGTTGTAGCTATTTCTGATGCGCCATGTGATATCACCAGCCGCTGAGACCCTGAGCAGCTATTTGGCTTGTTTCCTGTCTGGACTGGTGATGTCTTAGTTGTTGGGGTTGGTCACATGTCAAAAAGAACATCCTGCAGCACATGACCCTGGTGCTACCACCGTAGTTGCAGGTGAATACTTTCCTAAAGTTGACTTTATACGTGATTTGAAGGATGTCGAGTGTTCAATGGGAACCTACTTCTACAGTGAGCAAATGACTAGCAGTCACCTCTCTTGAGCGGTCTCTCACAAGCTACGTAAGTATTATGAATACTTTTGAACTGCCTTTTAGCATCTTGGAGCCAGTGACCGGTAGTAACAATATAATAGGTGAATTTCAAGTGTGCTCGGTGATCGCGCACTGGAAGGACTGCAATCATCAATCGAAAACATACGCACAGGAGAATGTCATCTCGACTGTGGTTACACTTGCCTTACAGGGTGTTTCGCTTCTTGCTGACCGTGAAGCGCGCGCAGGTGTCCCTCAACCACGCATGGGCGGAGCATAAGGTCACTGTTCGCTCAAGGAGGAAAGAAATCGGCGCCGACGCCGACAAGTGGACGTACGCCCGACTGCTACGCCTGCGCATGTCGTTCGTAGTCGACAACTTGCAGCAGTACTTCTTGGCCGACGTCCTCGCCACTCAGTTCTTGACTCTGACGCAGAAGCTGACTCAAAACGACGCCGTCAAGGACTTTGAGGGACTGAGGACGGCTCACACCGACTTCGTCATGGCCGTAGCGGCACAGACGTTCGTCAACTACCAACCGGTAAGCTAACCGTGTTTCCAACTGATTCTGCCTCTTTTGTTATGCAGTAACTACTACTTATTTAAGGTCAACAAATGTCTGAACGAGCTCCTCCTAGCCTGTCTACGCTTCTGCCACCTGTGGGAGTCCTCGTCGTCGTCCAACTCCTCCTCCTCAGTGAATTCGGCCGAGTCGGAAAACGAATTTCGCCACCTAGGGCTGGCTTTTGGTCGACAGTCAGAGTTGCTCTTTCAGTTGCTGACCTCCATCAAAAGCAGGCAGCAGGGATGCCACTTGGCTCAGCTCTTGCTGAGGATCGACTACAACAGATACTTCTCCAACCACGGGCACGATGTGGGCACCATAGCGCAATCTTTGTCTTGATATGTGGATGTCTTCCGAAATATGTTAATTTCTTGTCATAGATTCACCATTTTCTACTTTTTCCTTAATGTAGGCCCCCAGAAGGTACAGTCCTTGGCGCAAAGATTAGCCATAGGCATGACTACACCTCATGCGCTACACTGGGACATTTTGAGTAGGAATTTTGATGTGGAACACATAGATATGATACTCAGGCACAATGTTCAGTACAGAGGTTCATTGTCAGGGCTGCCCATTTTGGTGCTCCTCAGCAGGAGCGAGAGAAGGCAGTCCAGATCTTGGCCGTTCCGATCATCATCATCAGTAGTGAGAGAAGCCAGTCCAGATCTTTGCAGTCCAGATCCTGGCCATTCCGATCGTCCTCAGCAGTGTGAGAGAAGGCAGACCTGATCGGATTCAGAAGCAGCGAGAGAAGGCAGTCCAGATCTTGGCCGTTTTGATCGTCATCGGCAGCAGCGAGAGAAGGCAGTCCCGAGCTTTGCAGACCAGATTGCCATCATCAAAAGTATTAAGATGATGAGGCCGACATTTGCCGACTGTCGTCGATGCGTTTTGTTTACATGTCGAATAGCCACCCTGTCGCGCTTTATTCACCCCTTCACAGAACCTAGCAACCTTTCGCCCGGACGATAGGGTTTTGCATGATAGCGCATAGCGCCGGATGACCCGGGGAGTCAACCCCGGTGGAACTGATGGGCCGAGGGGCTGGGATTGTTCTATGAAAGTTTCAGTCCATTTCATCAACTTTTGCCCCCTGAAACAGCCAAATTTTCAGCCCCTTTGGCGTGCCTCCCTCCCCTGTTGGTCTCACTTTGAGCATTCTGGCACCAAAATGGGCTGCCCGGACAATGAAGCTCTGTACTGAGCATTGTATCTGAGTACCATATCTACATGTTTCACATCAAAATTCCACCTCAAAATGTCCCAGTGTAGCGCATATGTAGGTGTAGTCATGCCCGCGGCTAAACTTTAAGCCACGGACTGTACTTCTTGGCTCGACGAATTTCGTTCGCCCTCGCTACAGTGAGCGTGACACGTAACAATTAGATACACACACCTGCCTGGGTCTTAGTTTCATTCTAACTAAAATCAGTCACGCCAGTCACAAGTGTATCTATGATACCTTATTCATCTATTGCTATGATTTTAGGCAAGGTCCAGCTTGGACTTTGAATCACGGACGTTCCTCCGCACGCACTATTTGTGTGCTCAAAATTTAGAGTCTCTTCTGTGCTAAGTTCAATTTGGTCAAAATTAGCCCAGAGTTTCCCCCTTTTTTACCTTATCAAGAAATACCCCCTGATTTTTAACAGCCTTTTTATGCAGCAAGTTGTACATGTTGAGCAAATCTTTCTTCAGCTGCTCCAGCCACTCCATAGCAATGACTTTGAGTCAGATGGTAACATTGAAGCAGCTTTCAAGAGTGTCCAGAATGTATTGCAACAGCAGGATTGCACAAGCATAAAAGGAATTACAAGAACATAGATTCTACAATTTCGTCAATTTTGGTTAGCTTTGCCTTCTTTCCAACCCTTTCCTTGACCTGGCGATCAAATGCTTGAATGCTTGGCATTGACTTTTGCCAGCAATGCATAAAAAGATCTGAAAAATTATCCAGAGGTGATGTCTTCCTTGCTCCTCTTTCACGATATTTTCGAACCAGTTTGGTGAGTGCTTCCACAGCTTCCTCTGAGTCTGTGTTGCCAAGAACTACTGGGTTGTTCTCTTTTGTTGCCTCCCATGAGTGTGCCAGCACACGATGAAGTGACTTGCTGACTTTGGCCCAAGGAAAGGTTATAAGGATTTGTTCATAGGCTTGATGGCTGATTGTCATCAGCTTCTCCATGTCCACCATTCGTTTGCTTGAGTTTAAGACCCGGATAACTGCACAGGTCCAGCGAAGAATGTTTACAAAATCCTCATGCACAGTGTCATCATGGACCATGTGTACTATCTTGGCCCTACCGTCATCTGACTGCATCTGCTTAAACATCTTGCCTGTGGGCATGTCAATCTTGCAAGTCTTGAGGCCAATCTTGATCCTCAGGTCCTGCTACATCACCCGATGCAGCCTATGAAGTTCCTCAGTTTGTGCATCCTTCTCTCCTCTTTCATAGCCAGACCCAGGCTGATGTGTGGATGGTCACTTCTTTGTGGTGTTGGACCTGGCAATCAGCTGCAGCATCCACTCAAAGCACTTGATCTTGGCATGAAGCACTGGGATGTTGCCAGTGAGATTTTCCCCAGAGATGGCATGTTGAGTCACTCCTTTTCTTCACTCATAGTAATGCAGGTGTCAACGAATTTTACCTGTTGCACTGCTCAGTGACTCAGCAACGAGTCTCATGTCCTGAATGGTTCTGTTGATGTGGGACCCATTCTCAGTGAACTCTAGGCCATGGCACTGCTGCTGTGAGAGATTGCACATTGTACAATAAGCTGCCTCAATACCAAGTAGCCTTTTAATGAGTTTTCCATCAATCATGGAGAATTTGATCTCGGCAAACCTGACCCTTACTCTGAGACCACTTGGGAGGTCAAGCACCAGACCATTTGTATGCATGATAGTGACATCATGTTCCAACAGAGGTGTTAGGACTTCCAGCACCTCTCTGCATTGGCTGGAATAAAGGCCCAGGGATGGATGTTTCTTGGACTATTTGCACCCCAGTGCTCAGAAGGGGTCCACAGCACAGTCTTATCCTCAAGAAAGATCTTGGTAACCACAAAGCAGACACTAATTATCCGGCTGGCTGTGCTTGGTCCAAGTTCTAGATGTCCTCCTGATCCATCCATTCCCCACTTGAATGAAACCAAGACATCCAGTTCATTTATGGTGGGCAGCAAGCTCTTTGACTCAACTGTGGTCAAAATGTCAAGTAGAGTAAACTCCAAGCAGTCAGTCAGATTGGCCTTGACTCCCTTTGCCTCTGGGTTGTCCAGATCCACAGCCCCATGATGCAGTTTTGGTCTCAGCTTCCTTAGTTCTTCTTGAATCTTGTATTCAGATGGCAAAATGAGTCTGCTGAGTAGGCAAAGTCTCAGCTCCTGGTGCTGTGCCTTAGATAATCCAAGCCTCTCTTTGAGCCAGATAGCCTCATTGACGGTCACCTCATCTTGCACTTTTTCCTCCTTGAAGAGTGTCATCCCAACCTTGGAGATGTTGTGCTGACTGACATAGCACTCAAGGTGGATGAGCAGTCCGCACAACTGAAGAGGGGGTGCACCCCTGCTCATGAGCCCATCGCCTTCGAGATTCAAGCATTGGCTTAGCTCTTTCATTTCTGACTACAGAGCTGACTTCTGTAATTGACTTGTATGGTCCTCGGATTCTCAGTCCTTGAGTAGAATGCCAAAGCTCATCCATTTTTTGAGAGAGGAAGTCTTCAGGTACTGCATCATCAGAACTTGCCTGGTCTTCTTGGCTTGGAAAAGCATCATGGTCCCCACATTCAGCAATTGTTTCTTCCAGTGCAATAGCAGCACCCTCATGCCGGAAATCTCTTCTTCTGTCTTTTGCTTCAAGAACTTGCAGGTTCTTTCGATACTTCCCTATGACATCCTCCAGGTCTTGCAAAGCTATAGTGGATTCATCATCAAGAGTGTGTCCTAGCAGAGTTTCACAGAGCTCTTCAGCAGCAACGCGAAAGTTGCAGTTGTGCTTCTTCAGTATGGCAAGTGCTTCGCCCTTAGAGAATTTTCTCTTTCTCTCAGTAGTGCTGGTCATCATGGCCATCAACCATAAAAGTAGACCTAAGTGAATCAAATGAAAAACACTGGAGGGGTGACAGAGTGTGAAAAACAGAAGGGGGTGTTAAAACACAAAGGGCGTAAAGAGACAGGGGGGTTAAAACACAAAGGGGGGCCAGAGACGAGGGGGTTAAAACATGAAGGGGGTGAACGGGGGGTACATGTGAAAAGCACTTGACTAAGAGACATTTAAAAATTTTGTGGTCATACCTGCTGAAGTACCTCTTGTTCTGTTGAAAGATTCAATTGAACTGAAGATGTGTGGTATAAGTGAACTCCTTTTATACCTGACCTCAGACTAAGGAGAAGCTGCCATCTTTAAAAAAATGTTTTTTTTTCATCTCTGTCCTTTGTTCACAGCCAAACTACTGAATGGATCTGGACCAAATTTGACATGAAGCTCTCTTTTTATCCAGAGAAGGGCAGGGCAGGGTCAACTTTGACCTCAGAGGTCATTTGAGGTCCAAGTATTGAGGTCAAACTGCCAAAATGAGGTCATCACATTCAGGTGAAAAAGGTTTAATTCAACAGAATGAAGCAAGCGCTTTGCACCAGGACCCTGTACCGATGAACTACCCACAGCATCAGCTCAGCTGCCGATTCCTCCTTCCCGCGAGCTTTGCCCCTCTAGGTGTTCGGTTGCTTTATGTGAATACACGTGAGCATGACTAGACACTGGCAATGACACTGATACACGTGGCGTCACGGTCGGATTTGTAAAAACGTTTGTACTGGCATGAGCACTGACATGAGATGGATGGGGAACGTTTGGTGGGGCGTTCTGGGGGACATTCTGAGGAGGACGGGACACAGCAACAGGGGCAACAAGTGGCACTGGGGCTCCTGAAGAGACCCACGTGGTTGGTGGCAACCCCCCTGTAGACGAGATTCCAGGGTCGCCTCCTCCGTCAGTTGATCCAGCCCGGCCGTGAGGCTGGTCCAAAATGCTTAGCTCTGTAAGTCTGTCCTGAAGTTGTTGAAACGTTTGGTCCTCTTTGGTCCCCACGCTGGGGTAGAGATCCGTATTCTCCGTGCGAGGGTCCGGAACGTTTGCTGCCTCCAAAGGTGTGCTCACGGCTCCATCCCTCTTCTCATAGAGGGGGTGGAACGGACGAGAGATATCTCCTGATGTGTAAGGTGTCGTCATCTGAGGGACTGGTCTACCCTTAGACCGTGCACCTGTGCTAGGAGAGACAGATGCAGGTGGGTCGACCGGAGGACCGGCAGCCTCTTCTGGTGCTTCAGGAACGGCCTAGGTACGAGTGAGAACGAACACCTTGAAGACCTGATGGCCGTCATCGGCAGTAGCGAGAGAAGGCAGTCGAGATGGCCGTCAGCGGCGAGTCTTACAGGGGGGCCCCTGTACAATGATCCGAAATGGAAAGGTGCCGAGAAGTTGGCGATGGATAAACCGAGGGAAAAGCTACGTCTGAATACGGGGGTGAACAGCCAAATCAGGAAGATTTTTGGCAGGCTCACGCAGATTTATGTTTGAAATTTCCGCACGTCTTGAGTTTTGCGAGGATAACCCTACCCTTTGCAATTCTCTTGATGTGATTAAGGTAGTCACAACACTCTCCGGCGAGATGGAGCAGGTGTCCGAAGAAGTGCGATCATCGAATTGCACCGTGCGGGGCACAGTGAAGCCGACATCGTGAAGCTCCTGAAGCAGCACCCCTTTTAAAAGCACTGTCTAGAAGTGCTTGACCTCTTCACTGCTGTGAAGAGGCACTCCGAGGTTCGTAGCGGGCCTGAAGAGGTCAAATGGGGCCCAGTCTGGGGCACCTCAGACGGAGCTAGCCAAGGCCAGGGCTAGTGTGGGGACCACGCAGGAGGCCATCAATGACGGCGTGGGGTACAAATCCTTCTGTCTGAGGGTCAGTCACCTCCTCACGGCCAAGCAGGGGGAGCAGAGAGTGCTCACCGCTTAAGACGCTCCACTCTGAGTTTAACTTCATCATGACAAATTTCTGCACCATGGAGCAAGCAATGCAGACAAAACTTCTGTGACGCAAAGCCAGCATAAAGGAGAGTGGGGACCACAAGTCCTTGGTGAAGAATCCTGGTGTCTCCCTAGAGAGGTACTCTGGAGGGTTGGCAGCAGTGCGTGCCCTTGCCCCGTCTTGCCGATACCACCAGGACTCGCCATAGGTCCTCTTGGCCCAGGGGAAGATCCTCTCAGTGAGGTCCTCGATATAGGTGACCGAGTTCAGTCTCTCTCTGTCCTCCAGGAACACGAGGTCACACTTCTGGCCATCACTGTCCACCACAACAAGCACCTGAAGGTTGGCAAAATGCCTTTCTTTGCCATAGTGAATGACATGGTCGGGGCCACCACCAGAGAGGCCTCAGCGAGGTAGAACCCAGTCTCATCGGACACCATCTCGCCGAGAGAGCAGGGTGTCTCATCAGAGAAGAGGATGACGACGTCCCGTGGCTATTTCTTGAGCTTGTTGAGAAGAAGTTCGGCCCTGTCAAGTCTCTTCCCTAGGTCTATGGGCTTCAAGGCCTGTCTGGGCGTCCTCTTGTAGCTGTTTAGGCCAAGATCCTCCTTCACAGTCCTCGCCATGGTGATCTGAGGGATGTCAAACTCCCTGGCGAGGTCCTTGATGGTGGCCTTCCCCTCCTTGTTGTCAATGGCTCTTTGGGCTCCTTGCCCAATCCGCACGTTGCCAACTGATGCCAGATAAAGTACCCAAAAGCAAGGTTCTTTTTCTGCTACCCAGTGCTGAATGGGATACCCAGATACTCTTACAGGAAGAGGTCTCGGTACATTCGGACCTGTTTGTACAAGGCGAAAATGTATAATTTGTGCTTCCTCCTTCCTTTTTAGCACCTATTTAGTAGGAGTCTGAATCTGAATTGTAAAAAATCACTTAATGTTGCGATTTTGTCAAGTTCTTCTGAATACAAGCATGTGTCACTGCTTTCTGACTTTCGATTTAAACAATTCTGCTTAAACAAACTCAGTCTTTTTTACATACAGTCGACCATCGCAGTTGTCAAGAACCTCGATATAGTCAACAGTCTGTGTCAATTTTTTGTTTTGTTTTGTTTTGGACTTTTGCAGGGGAAGATGAGGAGGACCATTCAGGTCAGCAGCTTTCGTCTCTTGGCACAGTACTGACAGTTCTTGAGACTGTCAGAAGATGCTGCCAGGAAGGAATCGGGCTTGTCAGACCCAGTGCATTGTTGCACTGTGAACCAAAGAAACTGACTGCATAAAATTGACATCAAAATTGTGTATACAGAGAGAAGTGTAATTAGGATAAAGCAGCAGGTCTGGCCAGAAGCTTTCTTAACTCATGACAGGCACTACATCCATTGTATGTTGACAGTAGAGCAACGTCAACGTCAGCGACTGCATAACTTGCCCGAAGCCGTCAAGAACTGCTCGGTGAACGAGTCTAGAGATCGGTCGTGGTTAGAGCGCTGTTTAAGCCTATACAGTGCTCTAGTCGTGGTCAGGCTAGGTTGTGAGGGCCCTGATGGATGACTCTGGCTTGGCAAATGGCGCACGAGGAACCAAGATCGACTCCTTTTTGCTCTTGAAACCGCCACTGAAGTCGTTGGTGTTTGCCACCAGTCGTGCTACCTCAAACGTTCAAGGTGCGGTCTTCAGCACCAAAGTTTGCAGACCGCAAACATTCGCAGAGCTATTTATAAAAAATGTGGTAACTGCAATTTTGGCGCACCCGGTTATTTTTCGCCACATAACAACACTTTATTCAACTCTAAGTCCATCAATTTCGTATTTCTGCCTGTGAGATGAAGTCACTTGGCCTTGATCGCCTTCGTGACGACCTTTGTATGTGCATCAGAAGTTGCCTGCACGCCAGAAGGTGTCGGTGATCATAAGTAGCATCTCGGAAACATTCACTGCGGAAACTGCGCAACCTCTTCGTAATACATAACGACCTCATGCGACTTCTTCCACATTTCTCCTGTTCTGGTCTTGTTTAAACGCCTCCAGACATGAGATGATTTTGCCCTGAGACCATTTGCAGCAATTCAAAGCTGGTGACAGCCTTTGATGAGGCTACGCAAGGCTAGGCAAGGCTAGGCAAGGCTACGCAAGGCTACGCAAGGCTACGCAAGGCTACGCAAGGCTACGCAAGGCTACGCAACCTTTGTTTACCCGGGAAGAGAAAAAAGAATTTAACTCGACAAAATGTTGGGAAATAGAAGCCAGTTGATGTATTCGGTTCGGCCATTTTGGAACAGAGGAAGCGAAGATGGCGCACGAGGATTATGGTTGATTTCATCCTCTCCAACTTGTTTCAAAGAGACGAGAAGATGGTGCCGATCAAAAAGTTCCTTGGAGGAACCCCCCCTAAGGTCACTTTGTGACTGACGCCGCTATGGAGGACAGCGTCATCGACATGGTGAGATATGTGGCGAAGCAGCGGTTCGGCGACGACGCGGTGGGACGCTGTCGGAGGGACCATGAGCATCCGGCGCTTAGCTTGAAATACGCCGTCGACGTGAGTGAGGGCAACTGGATCACACCCACGGCATCGGACGTTTCCTGCTCCTTCGAGGACATTCGGAATTATCCATCCGGATCGACCATAGTCTTCCGCCGTACCGAGGCTCAGGCTGGACGCGATCCCGAAGTCTATCACCACTATGCCGTCCTGTTGCGGATCGCCCGAGTGGAGTACGTGGTCGAAGTTCAGCGTAGACGGGGGGAAGGACCGTCCTCACCACGTCGTGGGGCACGGACTTGCGAGGCGAAATATTCGTCGACAACAGAGATCTGGCCTCGTCTCATCTGAACGACGTCATTTTCAAGCTGGCCAGTATCGTCAATACCCCACTGAAGTACAACTCCACGTAAGTGTGCAGTTTATACCATTAATGACAGTATTTTCAAAGGAATCTCATTCCATAGGAGATTCGACTGTAATACGGTGAGGACTGATCTCCCATTGAAGTGAGCAAGATGGGAGGCCCAAGCGAGCAACTGCGACCAAGTTGAGGGTAGTGGGCCCCTCCACCTCCCCACGACAAGACTTGTCGCACCTGGACAAGACTGTTGTCCGAGGAATGGAACGAAAGCTTTGTTTCATCTCGATTCGTCACTAGCAAGGCCCTCCAGGACCTTGCGTCACGAGACTTCGGAGCGACCGTGAGTTGAGCAAAGTGTCCAAACGTCAGCTGTTTCATTAAGCTCTGTGAGTGACATTCTGTGCATTGTGTCATATCTGCATGGACAATGACTCCTGGAGTGTTTCCTCAAACGTTCAAGGTGCGGTCTTCAGCACCAAAGTTTGCAGGCCGCAAGCATTGGCAGAGCTATTTAGAAAAAAAAAAATGTGGCGACTTCAATTTTGGCACACCCGGTTATTTTTCACAGTTGAATGAAGTATAATAACACTTTATTCAACTCTAGGTCCATCAATTTCGTAATTCGGCCCGTGAGGTGAAGTCTCTACGACTTGATCGCCTTCGTGACAAAATGGATCAGAAGTTGCCTGGACGCCAGAAGACCCGTTTCCATTAGGACAAAGTCCTTGCCCGAGGCAAATTTTGCCGGTTTTTCGACCTCGCTTCCTTGTACGCAAGGATTTTTTATTTTTTTTTTTCATTTTTAAAAAATTGCACCTAAATCCTGACCGCTGCCAGCCGTTCCCATCCACGGGCCAACCGAACCGATACATTTGAACGTGTGAGCCAAAAGGCAGGCCCAGACAAGCGCTGCAGTCGGTTCTTTTTGACTCACACTGTAGTGGTAGCAATCATCGCGCTTGTCCGCACGTGTGCCTGCAGACTAAGAAAAGATTATCCGTTAAGACGACTTCTGCAGATTCAGTCGCACTTTGGCATTCGAAGAAGCAAGATGGCATTTCAGCAGGTGGGTGGAGGAGCACGACTTGATTACAACGTTAAAGGTTACTTTTTAAGGTCGCCTTTTCTCTTCTCCTTGTTAGATTCTCTTGGCCAGCATGTTTGTCTCAGTGAGCCTCGGCCAGGGGCTCAGGAGCAACAGCGTCTTCAACCTGGACTTCAACCTCACTCCGGAGAGCACCACTCCACCGGTGCCGATCCTCAGGTTCATCGACAGGCAGAACCCCGACGGGAGCTACACTTACGGCTACGAGAGCGGCGACGGCACGTACAAGATCGAGACCAGGTACGCCACCGGTGAGGTCAAGGGCAAGTACGGCTACATCGACTCCAACGGCGAGCTACGCGAGGTGGAATACGGTGCCACCCCCGAGCGCGGCTTCGAGCCTCGCGCCGAGGGTCTCATCTTGCCGCCTCCCACCCTCGACTCCGACTCCGCCGGTGTTGAGGTGCAAGTGGCCGCGCCAGTCGCGCCAGTCGCGCCGGTGGCCGCTGCCAAGCCAGTCGAATTCTCCAACTTCTCCCCTCGCAACGGCGCCACCCGCGTCGTCGTGCGCAAGAAGGACAGGCGCGCGCAGCTGCCCATCCGGGGAAAGCCATCCCTGCGCCGTCCCGCGGCCGTCCCTGTCGCTGCTCCAGCCCGTCCACTGCCGAGACCGTCGTTCGTGCCCCAGCAGCCGGCAGGCTTGCCCGTCGTGCCCTCCCACAGGTTCGACGGCCACCCCGCCAGGAACATCAACCTGCAGACCGGCTCCTACTCCATCTCCTACTCTGGTTGAAGTACAACGTTGCTGGCAGATGAGAAGAAGAATACTCTGCAGATCTTCAAGCTTCTACTATTTCTTCACAGCTTCTTCACGTTGTACCTGTCATACACGCGCGTGTGCGACACGTGCGCAGTCTTATGTATCGCCTTTTTTAACTTGTTAGAAATACACTAAGAGTACAAACACTGAATGACTGGCAAAGAGCCCATTATTTCCTCCCCCCATAAGCAGGTTCCGCCCATTCCACTTGGCAATGGGGTCGCTCAAAAATGCAACCTACACAAGCCGATAACTGTGCAGTGCGGGGGTCGCAGAGCAACAAAACTGAATGCATGTGGTGTCCTCGGACACAGAAGAAGGGTCAAACTCGTCCATGACCTTGAGAGTCTCTCGGCCGCTGGCGCGCGCGCGCGCGAGTGAGACAGTCTGGTACAGTATATGAAGAAAAAAAATCTGGCATTCTTTGCTCCAGGCAGGGTTGGATGACTGGCAATGACTCCTCCTCCAGTTCTTGACTGTGTGAACTTCCTCAACAGCCAGAAGCAATTACTTCATGTGCGTGGCGACCGTGACGATTTCGGATAACTCTTGGGCCGCAGTCGTTTCCGCGTGGTTGCTCGACTCCCCGGTGCATGCCCATTTCCCTGTCGCCAGCCAGCGCTCCTTGGAGTCCAAGTAGTCCATCCTGCAGATGCACCACCACTTGGACTCCGAGTGTGCAATTCGAGGTGATCTCACCTTGCGTAGCTCCAGGGGTGTTGTTGGCCTCGTTGTTGACCTTGCAGCACGCCCACAAGGGAGAGAATATGCACGAGCGAGTGCATGCAGTGTTGGCACTGCTGGAACGGTTGCAGCCAAATGTCAGCCACACGTCGTGAGGAAACGAGTACGTTCATTGCCCATTCATTGGCCTGTTAAGTCATTAAAGTCATTATGCGCTACGTGCATATTAAAGATAACGGAAAGTTAGCGGACTTGATCCGATCCAGTGGAATCGTTTTTGAAAAGGGGGCCAAAACCGCCACGAACATTGCAATATATTTTCATGATATTTCGTTATTGACACTTCTCATCTTGGCTGGAAATATGAGTTACCTTAACCTTACTTTTGTGCAATGGCGAAGACGTTCGAATAGAAAAATCACCAATTGTCTCTCCCTACGTCAGTATTACATTTTCCTCATGTTGACGGAGGCTTTGACATGTCTGACGCCTCATATGTGCGTGGCGAACACCTTGGACAGGTCAAAAGTCGGTGAATATAATGCTGGAGCACGTCCGGGTATTACAGCTATTTCAGAAATCAACAATTTCGGCCTTGACGGCGGCCTCCAAGGGCTTTGCCCACTGTGAATGCATTTCATAAGAACACCCCCACATTTGCGTCCAGTCGTTCTGTAGGGTCATCGTTGACTCCTGGAGGGGGAGGAGGGTGAATCCCCCCAGGCGGACTTCTACCCCGGTCGAGCTGCGCACATGTAGGCCCAGAGCGGTTCATTGGCGGGGCCTCGGAAAGTAGTGTCTACTGCAAGGCGTGCTATTTACGTATACAAAGTTCAGTTAGGTCTTAACCCGAGCAACTAGAATATGAAGAATGGTCTTCCTCACGTGTTTCAGACTTCCTTGTGACAATGCCACGTGGCTGTACCTGCATGATACTCTGGGTGCACATTTGACTTACCATTATTTGTTTGGTTACAAATTGTTCTTACAGGTTATAAACTCACTCAAAATTATTTCCTCCTCACTATTCCATCTCTCTCGGTGCCAAAGAACTCATTTTAAGTGAGTTTATAACCTGTAGCAACAATATGTAATCTAACAAATAATGGTAAGTCAAATGTGCATTCAGACTGGCATTCACCAGTGGAAATGCAGACAATGACAACTTTGTCTTGCTTCCATCTCTCTAGGTGGCAAGGAACTTATTTTAAGTGAGCTTATAACCTGTAACAATAATTTGTAACCCAACATATAATGGTAAGTCAAATATGCACCCAGAGTGGTACTCACCAGAAGAAATGACACAACTTTGTCTTGTTTCCACCTCTCTAGGTGCCAAAGAACTCATTTTAAGTGAGTTTATAACTCTTACTCAAAGTATTCCCCAAACAGAATGTGTTTGGGCCAAGTATGGACCCAAATTTGGACCAAGCATGGATATTAGGAGAGTTTTGTCTTCTGGCCATGGTTGCATGTGCATCATTGATGGTTTTAAGTGAGCCAATAACCTTCAATATTCAAATGTTAATAACTCACTTAATCATAGTCATTTCACTAAGCCACACACATACCTGTGTTCGTTCAGTCCTTAAAGGACTACAACTTTGGTCTAAAAAAATTTTGCACAGGCCTGAGACCCCAATAAATATTATTTTAAGTATATATTTCATTTATATATTTGTGGTATTCAAAGGAGGACCCCAGAAAACTTCCTCATCTTTCAAAATGTGACATTTTTGTGTAATAAACATGTTTGTGCAGTGGACAGGGAAAGCAGTAACCCTCCCCCCCTAAAAAATGGACCATTTGGAGGGTGATGAGCGTCCTCGGAGGGTGATGAGCGTCCTCGGAGGGTGATGAGCGTCCTCGGAGGGTGATGAGCGTCCTCGGAGGGTGACGAGTATTTAAGAGGAGCAACCACGGAGAGCGGCTCACAGGCACAGCAATAGTACCCAGCAATTCTCCCGAGCAAGGCCGGGTGCAGGTTCAGCTAGCTCCAGTACATAACACAAGAAAAATGGATGGACAAAATGACCAGTGCTGCCCCAAATATGCATTTTCATCAAAAATGAAGTAAACAAGTTTCATTGCCAAGGTTTCAAGCTTTCCAACAACGTCAATTGATCCTGTGTAGCTGCAGCACTGAGGATGTTACAATGTTAGGAGCTGTAGGTCGCTCACTTTTGCGCCCTGCTGTAACTGGTCCATTTGTGCTGGGGCGGGTGTGGGGGGCGTGCCCACAGAAATCGGGGTCTGGGAGCGATGATTCACGAAAAATTCTTAGAGATCATGAAAAAGTTTTATGTCTGAAAAGTCATTTCGGGATCGTAATAAGCAAAAAACTGAAAAACAATCAGGGGGGGGGCGCTCACTTTTGCACCCCACTGTACCGAAGTGGCGAAAAAGGATGGACAAGGATGAACAGTGGACGCAGAAGCATGAAGAACAGAAACCGACTCACAGTGGGAGCACATCTGAGAAAGTCATTAAACGCTTTTGATGATGATAAATAAGTTCCACACAGAAAAGCTACTTTCAAAATGTAATTTTTTCAATGACAGTGCTGAGGGCTCACATACGTAATGGACTCACAAATGCATCCAAGACCTTGCAGCACGTAATTGATATCACACAGAACAAAGTGTCAGAAAGTCATTTTTCTCCTCCATGGAAAAGGTGTGACTATTGCTAGCTTCATGTGGTCATCAACAGGTCAAGGTTGTAGAGGGTGTCGCAGCAGCAGTACGGTCGACTTCTTAAGGAAGCTTAATCTCCGAGTCTGTGCCCTGCTCCCCACTGATGGCCCCTAAAGCCGCCGCCGCCGCCGCCGCCGCCACCTCCTCCTCCACCGCCGCCTCCAGCAGCAGCCGATGCTGGGGCTTGTCCGTAACCAGCGACGCCACCGCGACGGTTTGGGAACCATTCATAGAGAATTTGTGGCGTGGACAAGAGACTTGGTCCACCAAAGTCTTGCGGGTACTTGAACATGAGGAAAAAGTAGAGGTGTCCTATTAGAATGCCTATGAGCTCCATAACACCCCCGCCGGCGATGATCATGTTAAAGGCGAAGAGAACCCATGGGAGGTACATGGCCTTGAACTGAGTACCGAACCAGAAGTTGACAATGACGTCCCTGTTGAGCTGACACCACACGTACAGCACAGACAGGACCATGGGGTCCATGAGGTAGAGTATCCCCATGGACAGTGCCACCATCACTGAGCACAACCAGTTGAAAAGCAGCATGAAGAAGTAGTCTGCTGGTCGTCCATCGAAGATGCCAGTTTCCAGACGGATGGAGTAATTGTAGAGAAAGTACAAGTTGATCAAGAAGTGGAATCCGGTCTGTGGAGACAGCGGATAGAAGAAGAGTGCGGAGACAGGACGCCAGAGCTGGAAGCGGTGGATCACCGGATCCCACAGGAGGAACAACCAATGTGGAGGCAACAATCCTGGATAAAAGGCAGAAAGAAACAGGTCAGTTGGAAGCAAGTGGCTTATCATACGCGTGCTCCTACCGAAGCGACCCAATAGGGTGAAGAGTATTGTGCCACCGAACCAGTAGCGAGTGAAGATGGGCAAGTTGCGGAACCAGTCCTGCAGGTCGTTGCCAGCCGGCATGACGAAGGTCACTGTGACTCTCTCCTTGTCTTCTCGAAAAAGTCCCTCGGTCAGAAAGGGCAAGATCTGAAAGAAACAGTAAGGAAAGGGGTGCGTTAACCTCGCCCAACCAAATCTTTATCAATCGGGCTCAATCATTCTCGATTCTGACTTGTAACACGACAATCATCATGCTTGCGTCACTGTTCAGTCCAGTCTGAAATAAGGATCACAGTTTGTGCGTTGGACAAGACCACGAATGTCTTCGCTACTGTTGCTCTGGAACGTCTTGCACTCTTTGAGGCGCCCTCGCATTCTTGATCAGCACCATTACTCCGAGCAGTCCTAGCAACAGCGTGAGCAGGTACAGGTCCCAGTGAAGTAGAATGGACGCGGCGGTCTCTGGACTGATCACTACCTTGTACTCTTCCCACGACTTGAAAGTGATGACGAAGGCTAGCTTTGCTAATGCCAATGCCACAGGCACCTTGGCGTCCGCGCTCGTATCGGCAGCCATGTCGTAGAAGCGCTTGGCTAAGTGGTGATCCCTCCGCATGCCGTGGCCGAGCTCGTGCATGTAGCCGAGATTAAACATGGCCTGTGCGTTGTTCTGTTGCTCAGACGCCACGCGGTAGTGAAAGGCGGCAGCTTCATAATCCTGCGGCGTGCCCCATCCGTAGTAGTGATAGTCGCCCAGGCGCACTCTGGCCGCGTCGTAGCCCTGAGCCGCCGCACGCGTGTAGTAAACGAAGGCCCTTTTGCGCAATTCGCTCTCGTCGTACAACGTGGTCTCTCCTCTGTCGAGGATGAAGGCTGCGTTACTCTGAGCTACCTCGTAGCCCAGCTCAGCCAGCAGAAGATACTTGGCGAGGGCTTCGTCAGATCGGCCGCGCCGATAATCTGCGTGTGCCTCCATCATCAGCTCCCCCCAGCGCCCTCGCTCCGCCACGTTCTTGTACAACTCAACAGCAGTGCTGCAGGATCGCAGCATGCCCGTTCCTGACGCATGCATGTCCGCCAAGTTGTAGTAGGCCAAGATGTGGCCGGACTGGGAGGCCAAGTTGAAGTACTTAACGGCCATCTTGAAGTCACGTGCAACGCCAAGTCCGTTGTAATACATGTTTCCTAACTGCAGCTGGCCGTCGACCCAGCTCTGCTCGGCTGCCTTTCGGAAGTAGTCGAACGCCTTGGCGTAGTCCCGCTCCACGCCGCGTCCGTGGAGGTACATAAGACCCAGTCCGCTTTGACCCACTGGATTGCCAAGTTCAGCAGCCTTCTTGAAATAGACGAAGGCCGTATCGTTGTCCTGCTTGACGACATTGCCTGCACCCTCCAGATACATCTTTCCCAGAAAAGCCAGGGCCACAGGATTGCCGGAGTCCGCCGCTCTGGAGAAATAGGCCATGGCAAGATTGTGATCCGTCTCGATTCCGCGCCCACCCTGGTAGTGGAGTTGACCCAACCCCACCTGGGCCTGAACGTCGCCTTTGTCCGCCAGTAGCTGGTAGTACTCGACCAAGTCGTTGTCCAAAACTCCAGAGGAATATCCGCCACTCTGCAGCTCGTCTTGCAGTCTCACTCTTTGCAAAGTCTGACCCCCCGAGAAGGACACCTCCTGGGCAACGGATTTGGCCACCCGGCGGTAGTGGTCCAGTGCCCTCTCGCAACTCGTGGCCACCCCCATGCCGGACCAGTACCGGTATCCTAACGCCATTTGAGCCCATGGGCTGCCTCCCAGAGCGCCAAAGGTGTAGTAAAGCAAGGCTGAAGCTTGACTGGAGTTGACAAGTGTTCCTGTGGCCGCCAAGAAGCCGGCTCCCATCTGGGCGTCGGGGAGACCTACTTCAGAGAGCTCCTCAAAGGTCCTCTTGGCCTGACGCAAATCTTGGTTCAGAAATGTGCCCACGACTCGTGCCCACGCTACCTTGAGGCGGGCATCGACGTGGTCCAAGTCGGCCGCGAGAGACATCATCTCCCATGCGCGACGGCGACCCGACGATGACGAGTTGAGCTGATCGGAGGCAACCTCATAGAGCTCGCGGGCCCGCCTGACGTCGGGATTCTCCCCCACTTCCACTTCCGCCTCCGCCTCCGCCTCCGCCTCCGCCTCTGCACTCTGTCCCACCTCCCGTTTGTCACCACCGGAACCCTTGTCTTCGACGATGAGGGCGTCAGAGGCCGTGAACTTTACCATGTCCTCTTCCTTGGGCGGCTGGAAACTTTTCTGCGGCTTTTCTGTTGTCTGCGGCTGCTTCGCCGAGGAGGGCGCCGACTCGGGACCCACGGTTTCCGGAGTCTTTGCATCTTTCAGGTGTTTCGGTGTGCGCGAGGCTTTAAACCCCGGCCCACCGATCTTCACAGGCCTAAGACTCCTTGTGGGTATCTCAGGATTCGATTGCTGAGGAGACTTGGAAACTCTATGCTTCGGGTCCGCCGGAGTCGACGACTCTTCCGGTACGTTTTCTAGACGTTCCTGAGCGTTTCCTTGGCGTCCCGGCGCGTTTCCTTGGCGTTCCGGTGCGTTTACTTGGCTCTTCAGCTCGCTGGTATCACCTGATTCCCGTCGCTCCTGCTGCTGCCACGGGGACTCCTTCCCGTCTCCCGCTGCCGTCGCCGGCTTCGACGCCGACGTTGTCGTGATCACGGTGTCCGGCAGCAAGAGGAGCAAGATAGACGCGATCAGCAAGAAAGCCTTCATGGCGACACTCAGACTGAGGGCATTCCGAGGTGATCTGGTGGGCGGTCCAGCATCGCCCGAGCGAACCTGCAGCTTATGGAGAACTTGTGGAGGTTTCTCTTCTTGCTGTTCCTTCTTCTCTGGAGGCTTCTCCACTTACGACACGACACGACAGCCAACTCGTCACTCGTCTCCCAGCACAAGGAAGCTGTAGCAGCTGCTATTGCATTGCCTCAGACTCTGGCTAGGCTACGTAGCAGAGAGAAGTATAGATAGAGAGCGGACCAGAGAGCTGTATAACAGCTCACTGGAGCGGACACCCCTCTGGATCGGCCGTATATTCCACGGACTCGCTGCAAAACTGTAAACAAGAAAGTCAACGAAACCTTGCACGGGCTCAGGAATACCATTTCTACAAATCTATATACATAAAGCTGTTCGGGTATGTATGTTTGTGCCCCTCTGGCGCTCTCAGTTCTTCACGGATCTGGCTCATTTTTGGCATGTGAGACCTTTGGGTCAACGAGAAGGACGTAGGCTATGCAAAGTTGCATTACAAGGCTGCTTTGAGGCCGAAATTGAGGTTGAATGTTGCATTTACTACATATGTGCCAATAGGTATAGCCAAGCCTGCATGACTTGGCTGTGTGGCACCAGTACTTGTCAGTAGCTTCCTATGGCTAGAGAAGGAGTCGGTTGAAGTGGACAGTGAGCTGGACAAACCCGGCAAGCCCAAACTGGGGCTTGACCCATTGACTGACGGCCTGCTGCCATCACTGCCACGAGCTGGGGAGAGCAGGAGAGTGTCCGGATCAGACAGTTCCTAAAGTAACAACAAAAACAGTAGAGCTTGCACGATTCACCATTTTCGTGAGTCGTCGACTCACGATTCATTTCACCAAAAAAAAAAGAATCGCGATTCATTGAGTCGACTCATTTTTGGAATTAATTATTATAAGGATTAGCCATCATACGTGTCACAGGTAAGGATTGTTATCTAAATGTAGCTGAAAACTATCTTGCAGAAACAAAAACACCAATTAGGAGACTGCTTTTTTATTCTTAGCAGCAAGCAAATGAACAAAACACAAACATATTCTGCATATTACTTTGCATTTTCACGCAAGAATATTAATGTGGAGGCT
>JAAUXU010015780.1_pt1 | contig 31433 bp, 25 predicted proteins | sample 7278151 | NCBI WGS metagenome assembly JAAUXU01 (sample SAMN14350113, study PRJNA611818) | marine sediment metagenome | isolation source: surface marine sediment (1.8m) | place: French Polynesia: Moorea | collected 2018-08 | reverse complement strand
TAACAACCAAACTAGTGCATGGTGAGGTCGAGGCGCATGGACAGCGTGAAGTACGTGGTGGACGAGGAGAACTTATAGAATTCTCCCGAGCAAAGCCGGGTGCAGGTTCAGTTAGTACTGAATATGCATGCGCGCACGTTCAGTTTTCGTGTCTGTTTAAAGAGACAAAGAGAGGTTGCGTCGCTGCAAGAGTTAGTTGCAAAAGAATTTTACGTGGACGAATGATCCCGATTCCACTTGGGCACCAAAGTAATGTTTTAAGAGTATCAGAAGTAAACACTGACCATATCTTTAATGCCACTTATTTGTACTCCGGCGCTGCTGCAGCTTTTTCCTCCTTGACGAAACACGCACATAAGTACATGCGAGCTCTCTGATTCAAGAGCTTGTATGCTGAATACTGTCAGCGCAATCGTGAGCACCGCATGCACCATGGTCATTCCAACATACACCTACGTAGCATACAATACATACCGTATGACTCATGCATTCGTACGTACGTCTGTACAATGAGTGTTCCACCCTGATTTCAGCCTTGTCAGCCACTTCCTCTTCCAAGGACGTCTCGGGAGGTATCAGTGAGCTGACAGTGTTGGTCATGGTCCTACCCGTCCTCGCCGTGATCCTTTTCGCCGTCCTCATCGTCCTCATCGTCCATAGCAATAAGACCAAGAAGAACAGTGACATCAGCAACTCCACAGGCAAGAAGAATACTCCCCTGGACGAGACGGCCTCTTCTGAAGATGCCCTGCTCCAGCAGTCGAACAGTTTCGCCTTTGCCTCCTCCAGCAGCAAGCAGCAGCAGGTTCCTTTGCCTCAGCCACCTCAGCAACTACGTCATGGACATCAACAACTCTCGCAGCCTTCGGTGTTCTCTAGTCCTGGGATAGAGCAGCGGGGGCATAGGCAAAGAGATCAGCGACGCTCTGGCTCTTCCACCACTCTGACGGCCATCCTTGCCAGGCCCAGGGTCTACCAGATCCCAGGGAGTAGAGGAAACAAGACTGCAGAATTGTCAGATCAGAATGCGGGAAGCAAGAAGGCACTCTTGTGCGCCGCGGATGGCAGCAGCTGCGGCGGCGGCAACGGCGGCCGCTTGTTCGTAGAGAATCACCGCAACGGCCGAATGAAAGGCTCATCATCGTCGACTTTGGGTACGCCTCCACCTGCACCGCCGCCGCCGCCGCCAAGCATGTTCGAGTAATTGAGAACAGTAATCGTTTGTCAGACCAACATTTCTTACCGTGAAGTATTGTAGCGTGTTCTGTACAGTTAATACGTCCGATGCGTATGTGGTGATAAACAGTTTGTGTACGAGTACAACGCGTTCAGTCCTGCCAACGGCAGCATGACTCGCAATTACAAAGTTGACACTTTTACAGGGTTTCTCCTCTTGCTTGAAACATCCCACAATTCTAGTGCTACTTTGACCCTGTCTTCACTGCATTGCACAAAACTCCTTGCACACGAGGACCCGGCTTATGAATACTTGGGGGATAAAACCTAACCCGACCTTGGGGTGCGCGTCCTTGAGGCCCTGGAATGCCTAAGGCCACGAAGTGAGGAGGCGTCAGCGGGGTGCGCGCGTGGCCATCAATAGCATGGATTGAGCGAAAAATTCCTGAATCGTGAGGTTTTTTCTCTCCTTGGGAAAGCTTGCGCATTTCTCAATGAGCCGCGCTGTCAACGTAAAACATGCCCCGAGCTTCAGTCGTACCTTTGATGTTTGTAAACCTCCACTGATTACGCTCAATGTAGTGCAGGGGTCGGACCCGATGTTTTGCGCTACAACGTTGCGTTCCATATGCTGTTGGACTGCATCTTCTCATCCTGCTCCAGCAGAGAGAAAGAGTAAGGACATCAGCACAGTGATAGAAGCAGGAAATTTTGCTCCAAAGCTCTCGTGTGTGTATACGGTGACGTCGATGTGTGCACCTACCGACGTATGCAACGTACAGTTTAATTGGCGTCGTTTGGAAATTCCTTTGACCGTTCAGGGTGGGACAGACAGTAAAAGTTTGCTTTCTTTTCTGCTTTATGAAATCTCTTAGGTGGCGAGAGATGGCATAGAAGAGTGGATCGAGGAGCGTCTTCGTCGTCTTCGTCGTCTTCGTCGTCTTCGTCGTCTTCGTCGAAGAAGACGGCCCGGACCACGCCTGTCTGGACCTGACTGACGTTAGGCCCACAAAAAGCGGTCACTGCAATAATGATGTTTCCCCGGCCGAAGAATTGACATTTGTACATTAATCTGCTTTCTTCCTCCGAGACAGAACTCCTGTCCTTCTCCCCCTCTCTGTTCTCCTCGATGCACGGCGTCAACGATGTCGTACTGGAACGAGATCGCAATCCGTAGCGACCGGACACGTTGCATTTGTCTTTAGCCTGCACCTGAATAAAGTGGTTCTAGATGATGACACTGCTGAGCACTTCTGTTCTCCTCGGGCCTGTACAAACATCATCCTCGCTCTCACTCGCTCCTCCTGAGTTCTCAGTTGTTACATCACAATTTTTGAGGCCAGCCAGAAAAAAGAAAGAAAGAAAGAAGAATGAATCTTGACCGTCAGAGCAGAGGTAGACGAGGATGCCCACTTTTCAAGTATCTTTCATTGCGCATTAGCGACACAAAAGAAGAATTTTGCGCTCAGTGCGACAAAAGTCGAAATGTTTGCGGAAATCTCAGTGCTTTCCCAAGTGACTCTTGCCAACTTTTTTGTGTGTGTTTCCTTTTTTTCTTCCCATGCTGCTTTGCCAACCCTAAGGATATTCGGATGTCCGTCCCGCCTTTCGTTTTGGCATGTTTCCTGGCTAGCGTTCATTGATAAGGCCTAGGCCTTCAGTCGCTTCCTCTGCTCCCCTGAGGTTGTGCTAAAAAGTGAGTGCTGAAGATGATCACCAAGAGGAAGAAGGAGTGAGTGACCGTTTATCTGGTGGAGGAGGACGGGGGCGTGGCCGCCAAGAGACAAATGGGGCTCATCACGATCAGCTGTGGAGGAAAATGTCGTAAGAATGCTGTCGCTCAGCCGACCCGCGTCAGTTGCGCTTACACAGGATGGAACGGAACCACTGGCGCATGAACGGCGTGGTCGAGATCCGCGTGGAAGAGAAGTGGTCGAACCAGCGTGCATTGAAATCTGCATTGCTGTGAAATCTGCATTGCTGCAAATCTGCTGTGACCAGTCAACAAAGAGATTCTCTTCCACCGTGTTCAACTGCGCAACAAATTCGTTCTTAAGCGAAATCAAGGGTACAAAGGGATCACCTGACTCGTGACATAAATCCTACAGAAAAACACCGTGCCTGCACGCTTCATTGGCTGCAAACATTTCTGGCATATTGCGTCACTCTACAACGACCTCAATGGCAACATCCACCGTCCTTTGGCACAGAACGCCAGCAAATAATCAGCTGTCACCACGGCTTTCACCCTAAAGAAGATTGCAATGGTAACCATTTTTCATTCTGATGCAAATCGATCACCCCCTGTAGCAGTGTTCATCCCTTGGCAAACATCTGATCTTGCCACGTGAGTGTATGAACGTGTGTGTACAAACACGGTCGTAAGTCCGTGGAAAATGATAAGGGGTTGGAGAAATCTCTGAGGACAGCCACTGGAGTGCCTTATTTACCACACAAGTACGTTCACGTATGATCCGCAATTAGCTGCATGTGCTTCACTTTCTGCCTGAGTAATGAAAGCTTCAGCGAGCCAGATTGTAGAGATCCCGTAACACTTGACTAATATGAAAGTCCCTCCAAATCTGGTACTTCAAAATGTGTTGAGGATTTTTTTTCAGGGCAGGATCTGGAATTGTCACACAAGGCACTTTCTCCACAAGATTATTTTCCCCGATATTTACGACCACGTTGGTATGTATGTCTGTAGTTCTGGTGTACGTGCGTCATTGACCAATGGCTGCCTCATCCGACACACCTCGTACTGGTACGATCAGCCTCGTCGTGTTATCGTATCCCAGTGCAATCTTCGCCAAATTTCCTATTCTTTGAGTTCAGGCAACGGTGCCAAAGCGCATCTTGCGCTGTCTCTTTTCTCCCTCAGGAACCCTAAATCCCCATCCTGTGAAGCTGCTGTTCTTCGTGCTCGGTGTACGATAAAGCAAATGTTGACCGTTTATTTATTCGCGTGTGTCAGCGATGAACGTCGCAGCAAAGGGTGAGGGCGTGAAAAAAATGTGCCATCATCATGACTGCGGATTTGTCAGTGTCCATGCTTCTTCTCTTTGCAAAACGAAGGTGAGCTTTTTTCTTTACCTATGACCGTAATCAAAAGGAAGGACTTTACTTTCTCCTCCAGACTGACTCACGTCTTGAATGAATGAACGAAAGTCAGGATATTCGTGTTTCACTCCCAGTTGAAAAAAGGGTTAAGGTGAAAGACCGGGAGAGAGTTATGGCGGAGGTCGCCCTCCCAGCCCATTTTTCAAACTTGCAGATTTCTGCCCAAGGCTTGAACACCTTCTTTTGCACCCTTGACCCCATTCCGCACCTTGACAAGTGACCTGACATATTCAACCGCACTCTAAAGCTCGGCAATAAACCGATTGCAGAGAAAATCCTTAAGATAAACAAGCGCGACTTCTAAGAGCAGCGAGATGATAGAGTCACACGCAAAAAAAGGATGTGTGCTTCCATGTTCGCGTCGGGGGCGTCCGCTTTCTCTTCAATGTCAGTGTCTTAGGACCAGGCGAGAGTCGCGTATTTGCACAAGATGTTTGTGGCTCCTTTGCCCAAAAGAAGAATTATGTTTTCTTAGCTCGCAGGGTGGCCTTGTCAAGCGGTCAACGATGAATGACCGAAGCTAATTCGAAACTTGCACACACATCTGAAAGAAAAATGAAGAAAAAAGAAAAAGACATTCCCAGAACAGCCCGCTTAACACTGGAGTATCCATCCGCTCATGGGCATATTAAATCGTTCTTCTCTCGCACCTCAGATGTTTCGCACAAGTGCAGAAATTACCATGCAAAATCGCGGACACAAAAATGCCCTCGGTCGGATGCTCATTCAGCAAACACTGAAGGGCCAGAGAAAAGAGGGTTGAAAGAAAAGTAGCACGGAATTGCTGCTCTTTTGACTCTGCCTCTCTCTGTGCACATGTACAATGTTGGTGTGCGTGCGTCTCCTCCCTGCGTTCGTGCATGTGCGCGTGCGACTTCTCCTCCTCGCGCGTGTTAATGGCCTTGGCACAGCACGCAAGAATTCATCGTTCTTGGCTTCCTTCCCCAAATTGCATGGGTCAACTTGTGCCTTTCCTTTGCTTTTGCCTTCGGCTTCCTTCATCTTTTGCTTCCAGTTCACTCAGGACGGTCCTCGGGGACCGATTGCATTTTGAGACTCATGCGCTTTCACTACGTTTCTTCTTCATATTACCAGTCAATTACCATTCCAGCAGGTAATGGAGGCGATTGATTGACTTAATCACTTAAGTGATGTCTAATGATGCTTCTCTTTTCGTGTAGAGAAGACGCAATCGGAATCCCGCTCACCGTGCCGACGACGTGAAGCCCAAGCCAAGATTCATGCGATGAAACGCTGAAGGTTAAAACTGAAATTGGGCTTGATGATGGTTTGATTTCTGTGGGGGAAGAAGTTGATTGGATTAAAGATGGTGAACGTGAGGCATCAGGGTGAGCAGTATCACCACAACCATCCGTCCCCTCTGACTGACCAGCTCTACTTGGCTGCTGCGCGCGCCATCTCCTCCAGAGTCTTGCTCGACCTCGGCATCACCTGCATCATCAACGCTACACTCGAGCTGCCCACTATGGCCTACCAGAAGCAGGACTGCCTCCAGATCGCCGTCGAAGATCACGTCGCGTCTAAACTCTATGTCTACTTCGATCTCGTCGCCGACAAGATACATTCGGTGCACGAGAGCGACGGTGGCAAAGCCATGATATACTGCCGAGCCGGGATGTCACGCTCTGCGTCGCTCTGCATCGCTTACTTCATCAAGCATCATCACATGAGTCTGGAGGACGCGTTCGCTTACGTCAAGCAGCGCAGGCCGATCATTCAACCTAACGTCGGCTTCATGCGCCAACTGAGGGACTACGAACACAAGCTGAGAGGCACCAGCACAAACGGCCGAGGCGGTTCCAGCACGTTATCCGCCAAGGCACGCAAGCTGCCGGCTTTGGCGTTCGCTCACGAGTGCTGCGGCGGCTGCACAGAAAACGGCAATAGCGAGGATGATCTCAAATACGACGACTACTACTCGGCGGGCATCATCAAGATTATCAAGCCGCGGCCGACACCAAAGCAGCCCAAGGTCATCCTAAGCGAGATGATGGACTTGGCCGCAGAGACCTACACTATCAGCGTGGTCGAGATATGCGATAACAACGTTCAGCAGCCAATTGAAGCGGCGACAGCGGCTGCGGTGCAAGCACTGCCGCAGCCGCCCATGACCGTGGCCGAGACGAGGATGAGACCCACGCAGTTGGAGCTTGTGGAGCAACGGGATCGCGGCGGCGAGGAAGTTCAAGGGGACCCGGCGCATACTCGGACCGCCTTCACCAAGATCTCAGAGCCCGCCAGGATCGCAGTAAGTTGTCTGTGCCTTCGCCTCGAGAGCTGCGAAGAGAAAATCGGGGAGCAAATTTGGGAAAATTCTCATTTCGGCGCACTCTTTTCAGTCTTTACAGAGCTACGCGCACTTGCTCAAGTCGCTGAGACGCTCACTCTTGAGTGTCTCCACCTCGATGTTCACGAGGAACCATTAATGAAGCTTCCCCGGCAACGCGCGCGCCTCCTCCTAACGGCGAACGCCCTCTCGCTGCCCGTTTGCTCCTCCCCGCCGTTGGTTTTGTCTGTCGACGGAGCTTTTTTCCAACGGCAGTTGCTGCCGCCAAACGCCGTTCGCAACAAGAGCGCTTTACTCTCGCCACCTCCGCGATCGCTCCCGGCGCCGCCGAAGAAACCGCGACTGCAGCAACAGCAACAGCAACAGCAACGGCCACACAGGCTGTCAGTCAAGCTGCCCGGTCTCAAGATCTCTACGCTGCCAGAAAAGTCTCGAGGCAATTTCATTTTGGAGACTTCCAGCTTGCTGCTGGCATGCAAGGTCACCGATCCTCCGGTGACCCTGGAAGAGGCTCCCGAGCGCATCAGACCCTTCCTGGTCAAGTATCGTTCAGTCGCTCCCTCGCTCATGGCGGGGACTCCTCTCTGCTGCGCCACGACCCTCAGTGACCCTGCCGACGTCTTCGAAATAGCCGTGAGGAACCCACACATCAACTACAAGCCTGGGAGGCTGCTCACCGTGGCAAGAAAGACGGTGCGCACCGCCACTGCCGTCGGCGCCTGCTTCCCCTTGGTCCTAGTCTCCAATGACGTTCTGCCTATCACCGCCCTAATGCCCTCCAAGAAGTTCCCCTACTACTCGCCGGTGAGAGCCAGAGAAGAGGCGTCTGCTGGTCTGCTGGTGTGGGCGTCTCACGCCCCCACTGTAGAAGTTTGCTATCACCTCGCGCTAGCGCCCAGGAAGTCCACGAAAGCAGTGCGTCTCTTGCCCAACAAGAAGGTGAGGCAACCGCAGATCCTAAAACTCAACTGGGCGCCTGAGCGCTTCGACGAGACGTCGTCGGTGCCGCAGATGTGCAGACCAATGCAACAAGTCGAAATTGCCATTCCAAGAAGCGTCGTCTTGGTCTCCGAGGCCACGGTGACTTCTGACCTTTTAGTAGGAGAGGCTTTGACTTCCTTACCACGCTTCGAGGTCCAGCGCTATCCGGTCCAACTAATCGCCAACATGTGTGTCTACCCACTGCTGCTAGTGGCCGAGACCACCTCTTCCCCAGTTCACCTGGAGTCCGTGTGCGAACTGATGAGCTGTCAAGAATTCTGCATCGACGCTGACAGTTCGTTCCATATGTGCTCTGAATCTTTAGCGGTGGCGATGGTGTCTTTGGTAGATGTGCGGAACGATCTGAGTGACTTGGTTGACATCCCTGATGCAGTGGGAGACCTCAGAGACCTCAAGGCCAGGCTCCTAGAGTTGAACGATCCCGTCAAGGCGTCCATTTGGCTGGACGTTTTCAAGCGAACCATTATTCGAGCGAGGCCGATCTATCCATTTGTCAGTGTTCAAGAGTTGCTCCTAACTGCTGAGTCGTCTGAAATAGATGATTTTGATGAAGCGTCTGAAGTTGAAGCGTGTGACGAGGCTTGGGGCAAGGAATTGTTATGCCAATGTCTTACCTTAAATGAGGCATCCGAAAGAGTGGATTTCTTACACGTGGAAGATAGCCAAGAATACTTTGAAGACTGCCTTATTTACGAGAATGCCAAAAGGAACATTGATATAAGCTTGGTGCTAGAGACTTGTGTAATAACAACGACTGTGCTATTGGAGAATCCGCCTCCTATTTCCAGCTCCACATTCTCTGACTTGATCCACCATACCAAACTGAACATCCATGGTAACTTGTCAGTGGCTGACAGCTTGAATTACGAATACTGCTTCGCTGAGACAACTTGTAATATCGACCTTAGTGATCAAGAGAGTTGCCTACCTCGCCTTCACAGTTCCTCCTGCCTGGTCGTGGCCAGGGCCGAGTATGTGGGCACCTTCTCCTTCACGACACACCTTCGGTATACATTCGACAAGGGGCTCTGCAATGCTGATGTCACTAGAGATTACGGACGAGAACAAACGGAGTGTTTGATTCAGCCGGCTCCAGATGTCCTATGGTTCTTTGAAATCTCAGCTGATGAAAAAGCGAGCACGCCTGAACCAGGCGGATCCTTTCAACTCTTTCTGCCAGATCCTGAACTTGCAGAGCGCCTATTACCTCCCATCATTGCTGAGGAAGACGAGGAAGGGGAAGAAGTGAATCCACTAGCGTTTCTCCCCATTCCAGAATTGAAGAAACCCAGGGACTTTCTCCAGATTTCTGAGAGTAGTTCGAGGCGTGTCCCTCTTGAAGGCAGCGACCGGCAATCAAGACAGTACCAATCAGTAAAAAGAGATCAAAACTCACATCATGCTGAAGCAGCACGAAATCGCAGCTTGAGCAGGAATCGTCCAAGCTCTCGTGAGGACCGGCGGACTGCGGCAGCACTCAATGCCTCTGTCCGGCAGGCCTCCAGTCTTCTGGGTCGGAGATCCCGTAGCCGTGTCAGCAGCAAAGAGGACCAGCTTAAGTCCTTGGCCAGAGAGGAAAGGAGGAAAACGAGGACCCGATCACCTTCGTGGAGCCAAGATCAGCTTATCGCAGGGAGCATCGTAGGTGGGATTCTGAATCGCGCCAAGCAGCAGTGGACGACTGTACCAAAGTCTCAGCAGCAGCAACAGCAGCAGCAACATCCCCGGACGTTGACGGCTGCCATGGGCTGGAGGAGCAAATACCATTCGTGATGATAACTGCTTAATAATGTAACTTTATCTAAATATACCGGTAAGCGATTTTCCTATCATAAATGCAGATACGAACTCATTGAGGTGCTTCATTGTGTTTTGTCGACCTCGCAACCACTTGCATTCAAGGTGGTAGTACAAGTAGCATTATACTTTATATATGGTGCATTTTGTTTTACACATATGAACGAGTAACAGCGACCAATGCTACACTACGTGCTGAATCGTGCGGTGATCTGATTCATAGCAACTTCGGAAAGTGCCTTGCTGCAGTCACATCTGGAATGACACTCCAGTCAGGTACTTTTTGGACTGCACCTCCTAAGGAAGATCCAAGCACTTGCAAATGTAGCTGAGGTAAGAGGGCTTATGGAGCTGCAATGAGCTTCCCCGGTTTGAAATGTTATGGTCCGAGAGTAAGAAAGGACTAATGAACTACTTTTCTTTATCTGTTCTGAAAATCCGGACTTTATGATGCTACAAATTTAAAAAAAATCAGATACATTAACTAAAATATTTTCAGTATATTGGTAGCTTTTTAAAACAAATGGTGTTTTTTTGTAAAAAAAAAAAATCTTCTTTTTAAAGTCGTACGTTTTACTTAAAATCAAGAAGAGTTGCTTTCTAGTCTTTTGTTGAAGATATCCCTTTTCATAAATGAAATTTCAAGGTAAGACTCCTTGGACAAGCTCATACAGGTCATATAGCTCTTACCTGGGCTACCTTTGCCCCTCACTTGGGAGTTGCTGTCATAAGTATTTAACTCAGCTTCCATTTTAAACCCACCTCCACATAGACGTCAATGTTTGTGGGGCTTGGAGTAAATTGGGAGTACTTTCCAAAATTGCCAAGATTCAGATCGCCCCATAACACAACTACCCTAGTACTTTTACAGTAACGTTACTAGTGGTGTACAGCTCAATGACCACGTGACTTGTGGAGATACTCTCTTATAGTGAAGAAGTAGACAAATTCTGTCCAACTGGCCACTGAGGAGCCCAAGCAGAGTCCGAGGAGGCCACCAAGGCGAGAGAAAAGGTCCACGGATCCAAACCGTTCCTTACGCTTCTGCAGCATGAACGACGGCTTCTTGTAGAATACGTGCAACATCGTCAAGCTGTTGGACACGTACTCGTCATCATTCAGCTCTGGTCGAGCTGCTGGAACGCACAGGGAGTGCTGATAGTTACGAATAGCGGTGAATGCAATTCAGTACCTTTCAAATCCTTTGGTAAGCTAAACAGCCAGGCTTCCCTCATCTTGGAATATGAATTTTCCTGAAAGTAGTCAATTTTCGTGCACGAAGGCAGGCATCCGCAGTCGGACATATCGATTTCGTGAGTCATGTGCAACCCCGACTTCCGCCTCGTCCTCCCTCCGTTCCTCGTGCAGTAGAACTGGTTCATCGTGCACAAAGAGGTGTTGAAGTGGGGCGGTTGATTATACGGGACACATCCGCAACGCTGCAACGCGCCTTGTTTTTCGTCACTTGTGACATCTTGTGTGTGATGTTAGGCTTTCACCTGGATCATGAGCTTCATATGGCACTCCGTTAAGCAGTTGATTAAATTGTAGTTGCTGTAGAAGGTGAGGTTTCTCTCGTGTTGAAGGTAACACCGACGTTGAGTTGCTTTATATCGATGAACTGCGGGCTCTGTGGTCAGCACAGATGGAGAAACTGAGGAAAAGACCTCCATACCAGGGTGGACGGCGAAGCCGAAGTCACTGACCCTGGGCCAAGAGCTGGGTGAGTGTAACAGGCCCTTAAAGATTTGAGGAGAATGGTTAGGTTGTTTTTAGCTAACGTGCGTTAAACGAGTCAGCAACATTACCCGAAACCCCACTGATTCCGATGCTATGCACGCCTGTTCGTCCGGCCTTGTATCCAGCAACACTGAGAGTCCTCCATGAAGTCCAGAAACAGTTGTTCTCATGGGCATGCGGTGGTCTTCCAAGTGCGGAATTCCGTAGGACTGATCATCGGGATACCCGTGCTGAACGTTCCAGCCCTGCCACTTCTCGACGACATCCGAGTCGTTGTCATTCATCTTTGCAATATTGCTTTCTAATGTGTCGTCTAAAGAAGATATTTCAGAGTGAGATCTTGAACTCACCTTGGTACGAAACATCACACTCTCGGGCATGGTGTTAAACGTGCAGCATCTGCCGCCATCGGTGAGGACATCGCTGAAAAGATCTGAGCAGTTGACCTTGCGCCTCGAAAAGACACAAAGCAGCAGCATCTCGTTACACGGGATGCCCAAGTTGAACTTGAAGTCGACGAATGAATTGCCTGTTATTACGTTCTTTTCTGCGAAGACTCTGAACGCTGTCCTGTTAACTGGAAGGTCCTGGTACAAGTTGTCGAGCTCGCAGATGTCCTTGACCAGCTCCCTCTCGTTCTTCTGGAACTGACGGACATGCGATCTCCTCACCTGTAAGCAGTCTGGGTGAGCAACTATTTGCTACTCAGTGTGCCTGTATATATATGTAGATGTAGATACATAGACACGCACACACACCAGTCACGTATACACGAATAGACACAGTCCAATACAGGTCTATGACAGTGTAAATGCATCGGCAGCTACTCACTTTATTCATGTTACAGATTGTGATTGAGGGAAAAGGGATTTCTCGAATGTTGGCGTCCCTTGAGCCGTGGGTGATCACAATGGGTGCCTGAGTCCACAGGAAAAACACCTGAGGTGTAGAAAAAAGCAAACAAATCTCAGTGCCATGTTACATGACGCTGAATACGCAATGACACTTACCTACAGGAAGGTCAAATGATTAAACTTGCCAACTGTATTACTGTAGATGTACAGGGTGGCTATCAAAAATGGTCCCACCGTGTTCGCGAAGCTGTGCCAAAGCACTAAAGTTAACGCGACGTGCTGGTATGCCATTTTCAAGTAAGGATGAGCCAGGAGTAACTCTTCCAGTTGAATTCTAAGACGTCACAGATAATTTCACACAAAACTCTAATCAGGTGTTCAATCTACGCTTGACTCAGCTTGAAACAAACCACGGGAGCATAAAAAATAACTACTCTGTTCTGAGCGAGTAAGAAAGTCCCTGCGAATCTGTAACATTTCTGCACTTTTTCTCCTGAATATGCTTTCTTACTCTTCTCATGTCACGAGCTCGTGACACGCCACCTCTAGAACTTGGCTGACCTCTGCTAGCCCCTCTCAGACATCTTGCTCTGACTCACACTGTACAGCAAATACGTGCACTTTGAGCTTTCTTCCAAGTCCTGCTTATGAAAATGACCGTTGGACCTGGAGCATGGACTGAAATTCACCTCGCAGATGAAGTAGACGACGCAAATGAAGGCCAGTCCATTGGCGACAGACCAAAAGATGATCTCGGTGAAGTGCCTATCTTCCTCGGCCAAGTACTTGATCCCGTGGAGCGAAGAGGCCTTTGCGAACTCCTTGAGAGTGTTCCTCCGTGGTGCTGGCGACTTCTTTACGGTCGTCATCCACGGGACCACTGGTGCCGCTGACGCAATTGTAATGGCCGGACTGTCCTGATAGCTGGTGATCGTGAGCCGAGGATTTAAGACGTTCCTTCCCCATCGCTGACTCATGTCCCTGCTCACGAACTGGTCGTGGATGGTCCTTGAAGTGAGCTGCAGTGGAGCCACTTGATCAGTGTATGTGCTCTTGTTGGTGTCCATTTTCTCAGATTAGCAGACAACGAAAGCATCTGCATACTGCGTCTGTGGATGAATCCTGCAGTTGTTGTTATTGGTCTTCAGTCCGCTGGTATGAATGTCTTAGGCATTTAGAACTTCCACAGGGTGCTCCACTTTTGGGGGACATTTTATACATTAAGGGAAAGGTGAGCTTAAAGTCGCACTTGATGCAATGGCAAATTGCATCAAGGCTTAATCATGAGCGTGAGCATAGTAAGTGGCATATAACATAATTCATAACGTAAGCCTGATGATTGCTTAAAGCAGCTCAAAAGGCTTCTCATTTCTTGACTGTTGACAAATGTACATGTAGGTGACAGGTGACTTCCCTCTGATGTTGCTTTCAATATATGAAACAATCTTCGTTCTTTTTAAATATCACAGGAATGGACTTTGTCTACACTGTCTGACTAAGTAGTCTAAATATCAAAGTTTCTTCAAAATGCTGACGAAAGCTCACGATAAATGCCCCCTCCCAGAAACTGATACACCTTGTACTACTTCTTGGAAGACACTTTGACGGAAAAGCACTTATACAAAGAACGAATAAGTGCAATAATGTTAGATGTTACTCGTTAAGTCATTACTAAACATCGATTCGTTAGATTTTCACATACTTTTGGGGGTTCCATGGAATCATCACATGCGCATTTGGCTGCTTTTGTAACTTCATGTGAATGCTCACATGCATTGGAACTCTGTAAAAGGTCGACCAGACTTTAGTCAGGTTCTTGGGAGATTCTCTCATTCGCGCGAGTCTAGAGCTACGCGAATTCTCATACTTCGCCATCCTTCAGAACCAGGATTGCCGTTTGGCCGTTTTATTGGCCAAATTTTGTAGTTCTGACCGTTTCAGACATGGTTCGGCAGGAAGAATTTTTGGACGAACTCAAAAATCGAATTGAAGGAGACAGAAACGTCGTATTTCATGTATGCTAATGTGGCGTGAAATACAAAGGACTTGGACTGAAGTATCAGCCAGGTCAGTTCGGTTTATACGCAAACGATGAGACCGAAGTAGAGCCTGACCTACAGCTCCATGGATACCTGCCCTGTTGTATCGAATAGGAAGTCATCAAGAACGTGTTTGGGAGCGTGGAGGAATTACGTGTGTAGAGTACAGGTTATTGGTGTTCAGTAAAGTCACTGCATCTTTTTTAAGATTTCTCAGCATTTACTCCATCTATCTTTCGAGGGCAGCTATTTTTTTCTACAGTGTAGCCTTGATGGAACCAGGTGGGTTTCATTTCTTCAGACCTTTTTTTTGCACAGTATTTGCAGCATCCTCATCTACATCATCCACAACTAGGTTCCATTGCTATTTCGCTCTGACACAACCCGAGCTGAAGATGTCGACGATGCTCTTCCAATCCACTGACATGGGAGTCTCTTAGGGCAAGGGTTCCAGCCGGTGTTTTGTAATTGACGCGCGAGAGGGCGGCTATTACCGTACTTGCTCCAATATAACCTCCGGGGTTTATAAGTTGCAATGTGCCCGGGGAGGGGGTTACTGACGTTAATATTGGGGTTTATACGAAGACTTTCACAACACAAAACAACTTGTATTTTGTGAGGAATTAAATACCAGTGTGAAGCAATAACAGCTTCTTCTGTGAGGCTTCCACACTCGCCACTTTCCCATCTTCTCTTTATCTCAGCCTGTGACTCGTCATCTTTACACCATACTCAAAAATAATTGATCTTGGCAACTCAAAGGGGGCTGCTATTCAAGGGGGGACTTATGCCCCCTTACGCCGCCTTAGGGGGGACTTCTATTCAGGGGTGTGTGTGTCACTATATAAGAAGGGGGCTTAAAATCAAGCAAATGCGGTATTACTAATTTGTAGTAGGCTGTGCGGATATAGTGAGAGGACGGCAATTGAAAGTGACTTGTATTAACAGTGACTTCTACAAGTGACGGCGTGTGCATCCTCAAGTCAAAATACCAAATCACTTGTCACTGGTATCCTACTCTCATCCCCCTTCATGTCCTCAATGCAGAGTCGACCGCGTCTGGAACCCGGACGGGCCACGCGGCCTGGCAAGGCTTCACCATGCACTCAGAGGTGAGGATCTTATGCCACATGTCCTTGATCCACGTCTTCCTTGTTGATGCCTTGCACACACAGGCCGCTTATGACATACGCGAGACAAAGCGATCTGCCTCTAATTTACGGACTTGCTGTTGACCCATCCAGTTCAATACAAAAAGAAATGCGATAAGGTCAGATCAGTCCACCTTGGCCTCATCGCAGCAAATGCCGCAGGTGACTGTGACCAGTTGGACCCAAGGGAAGCCAGTTCTTATAAGCAGGTAGGTTATACATTAAAGGTATCTACTGATCCAGACCAACTTGACATCAGTTCCTGAAGCCCCCACTTGGAGATCATCAAAACTGATGCGGAAAACATCAAGAGGAAAATGGAATCACGCAAGACTTAAAGTTGCTCTGATGCTTAGAGTATAATCCAACAAAGAGCTGGTCTTTAGCGATTGTTGAAAATATGTTTATTGCAGTCTTGCACACATGTATCACTTTTTACTGCGGTGTTGCATTACGGATCGCTTGCCGCGTCACTCCTCGTTCATGGCAAGAGGGACGTCACCGAGAGTGACACTTTGAACAAAAGCCTCCGTTTTGTTGTACACATTCAGTATGCACATCGTCATTTTATTATAAGGAGTCTCTTCGAGGCAACCTAATGTTTAAGATGAGCCTTAACGTGAAAAAGTAGATAAACTCGATGAGACTGAGCGCAGAGAAGCCGAGGCAGAGGCCCAGGAGGCCGCCAACGTTGGAGAAGAAGTCTGTGAATCCGTAGAGTTCTCCACGCTCGTTCTGCATAAAGTGCAGGCTCTTGAAGTAGACGTGGATCACAGCGAGATTCTTCGACACGTACTCGTCAGCCCCGTCCGAAGGAATCTTTTCTAAGGGAATTTTTTTAACTCTCACTGAACAGAACGTTCTTATGAATGATCTTATGCTCTCAATCGCACCTATTTGCTTAAGTGATCATAAGCATACCTAATGTCTCTGTAGACAACTCAAGGAGGCTTAACTTAGACAGCTGGCTGACTGAGGTCTCGTGCGGGAATTCCATGTCCGTGCAAGAGGGCAAACAGCGGCACTCCTGATTGGTTTCGTGGGATCCGTCGAAGGCTGACTCCTCCACCGTCGTGATCGCGTCGTCCACGCACTTTGACTTTTCAGGTGCGCAAATCGGCATGTCAGAGGGATCCCGGGGCATGTAATAGGCGACACAGCCGCACTCCTAGTAAATAAGAAAGCCCTACACGTACTAAACGGATAACTCGTCAAATGCGCTGGTGGAACAGTTCGATTGTGAATATGACACTATAACTTAAGCATGCTTTTTGAAAGGGAAGAAGCATAAGCTGTCCTTCTTCAACCAACTCCTGCTATACTGACAGTCACTACACATACGTATTAATCTCTTACTGAGAAGGTGAAGTTGGATGAGCACTCCATGTAGCAGTTGAGGAATGTGTAGTTGTTGAAGTAAGTCAAATGTCGCTCGTCGTCGAGGTAACAATTCCTTTTCTCGTAGCCATAGTGATGGATGACTTCGTCTGCGTGGATGACTGACGGGGAGACTGCGTAGAACGCCTCAGTGCCGGGATGGATGGCGAACCCGTACTCAATCATCTCGGGCAGGGTGATGGGTGTGTGAAGGAGACCCTGGCGGTGTAAGAATGTGAGATAGCGACCTTTTCTTGCCACGGGAGAGGGAGAAGCTCACTTTGAATCCCACGGACTCTGTGCCAGAGCAGTAGTATTCCTCCTCTTGGACATCGAGCAAGACGCTGAGTCCCATGTGGAGCCCTGGAGCGATGGCCCTTAAGGGCATCTCCCTCGTCGAGTGCAGGGAGTCTAGATTCGGCGGTTGTTTATAGCCGTCCTGCATCGTCCAGTTTGCCCAGCGGGTCTCCTCGTCCTCGTCCCCCTCAGTCTGCATTGAGCAATTCTGCTTTCAGGTCATGCGTTGCTCGTAGCGTGCAATTGGGACAGGTGTGGTGGACAGGGTTGGTGAGGACTTAAATTCGGAATATCCTTTTTTGATGTGAATTGTGAATCATTTTCTGCACTGCATTTCCCAAATACAGGTGTCGTGATTCCGAATATCATGCATGAAATATCAGGTATATGAGGTATCACTGACAACGAATTGACACTCTAAAAAGGACACTGTGACAAGGACTGCGCTCCTCTAACAAGGACATTGGATTTGACACTCTACAAACCTTCATTTTGAGGGACTTTCCACAACCCCTGGGTGTTGACGTTGTACAAGGAATACCACATGAGCAGGGATGTCGAAAAGCACCAATTGTAAACGACGAGTTTTTATATTAAAGGGAAGAACAGCAAAAATGTCACTGAGACAGTCTCAGTGAGACGTAATCTCGTGCTACACCTTGATGATGAGTCTCTTGCGCTTGGGCCGAGAATCAAACCGTGTATGTGATTGTTCAAGTCATTTTCTTCCTTGAACACTTTGACACTCGGGCCGAGCTCAAGAGACTCATCACCAAGGTGTGGCACGAGATTAAGACTCAGTGAGATTTTAGCTGTTACACCCTTTACATGCATACAACGCTTGGGATTGGTTTCAAAAAAGTCAAAACTGTCCCCTACCACCACCTCTTAACTGCTACCTCTCAGAAAGGTAAAAAAAGCAAGGAAAATGTAGCTTTTTTGCACATCGCTTGAAATTGATGCACAGTGATTCATTAAACATTTGCGTCAAATATTCACATCAAAGAAGGACAAAAATGGCCCAAGATGAGGACCAATTTTCAACCTCGATCAGAATCTTGGATATTTCGCCTTTTTTGCGGGGCGACGAGGTTAACGTGAAGCGGGACGTGAGGAGCGAGATCTTTACGGTCTCATAAGCGCAAACGACCTGGACAATGTGCATTGTGACCGGTACAATTGCATGCGCTCATTCTTGGACATGCCAAGGACGGTCGCACACCGGCACAGGGGTTTTGCCCCGTTTTTATCCCCTCTCCAAGCTACGTGTGACCGGAGCTTAAGCGGTCAAGGGGATAGAGGAGAGATACCCCCAGTTGGACAAGGTAGAAAGGGGCAGAAACTGGGCAATTGGGTCATGCTGCTGTCGCAGCCAGCCTCACTTTGCTTCCTTTTATTTGTTTTACTGGTGCATGCTTGTCCCTCTCATGCTTCTCCTCGCGCCATCTGTCGTGCACACCTCTATGAAGGTATGCAAGTTTTGGATTTGCAAATTTCATGTGCATTGAATCGCAATTTTCACTGACCAGTCTCACTGCTCAAGTTGTTTTTTTCCCTCTCAAAGGGGGTGGGGGACAGGATCTCTCCACCCATCAAAGAGGAGTTAGGAAACAACGAAAAACGTCCCGAGACCCAAGATCCGGGGAAGGAGGGTTAGGGAAAGGATTGATCAGCGCCGGAGTGCCGGAGTGGTAAATGTAATGAAGACCCAACGAACCATTCCCACGCCGCGTCTGAACATGATGCTTTCTGGCATGGTATTGAAGGTGCAACATAGGCCCTCATCCGTGATGATTGGCTGGAACAGCTCAGTGCAGTTGAAGGTGTGCCCCTCGAAATGGCACCGCAGGAGCATGTCCGCGCAGGAGACGCCTAAATCGGCCAAGTACTCGTGCAACGCCTCCCCCGTGAGCTCCAGATCGCCCTGAGTGTGGCTGCCAGCACCGTGGCCAGCCTCAAATTTCTCGTGCTTGGCGCAGATCTCGTCGACGAAACGCCTTTCCGTCTGGTAGTAGTTGCTGTTCGGGTCAGACGCCAACTCGTCCTCGATGTGCTCCACACGGCTTTTGCGGACCTGTGACAAGAAATTGTCCGCAGTGTAGCAAGAAAGTATACTTTTAACCAGGTTCAACTTGGTTACCTTGTTCATGTTGCAAATGGTGATTGATGGAAATGGAATCTGGTAGATTGCGACCGAATCAGAATCGAAGGAGACCAGGATTGGGCTGCGGTTCCACTTTTCTATCACCTAAAATTTACGTGTGCGCAACCTATAGTAACGACACTAGCGTTCTGGGCATGCAGTAAATAATATCTGCTTTACTTCTTGGACATCCATACAGTACCTTATATATGAGGAAGATGGCCAAGATCCACGAGATAACGGCCCAAATAGTCCAGAAGATCCTCTCCGAGATGTGCCTGTCCTTTTCTGTGATGTACTTCAGTCCGTGCAGTGAGCACTCGTGCATGTACTTGCGTGCCACCTCGACCACGCTGTCAGAGACGTCCGTGTTCTCATTCTTGACCGAGTTCAACTTCTTTTCCTCGGGCAGGTTGCCCACGCGGTGCTGGCGGACTTTCATCATCAGGACCATGGGCGTCGTCCTCAGTTGGTCATTGCTGGGTATTGACTGTTAAATCGGGACGATTCACGAGCAATGTCCGTATAATGTCGCATGGGATCATAGAGCAATGCTGGGAGAGACAGGAAAGGTAGTTGGTAATTTTTTTAGTTTCTGTACAGGGCGTACCAAAGAAAGCATGAACACAACATTTACTGCACAACAGTAAGAGGACGCGGAATTGAAAAACAAAAATCACTTGCAATGGAATCCTACCCCATTCGGTTTACAACCTGCAATCTTATAGTCTCTTTTGCAGCATTAACGCTTGGTCCATGCTACTTCTGATGGACCCTGTGTCCACAACAACACCACTGTGTTGGAGGAGTACAGTAGAACCTGGAGCAATAAGTACTTCAAGCAGTAATTTTGCGGCTGTCGAGCTTTCTCTACAGACCATAACTATGAGCCAGCAATCAAGCGCCCTGAAATAGAGATTGCCTAATGAAATAATGATGTGGCTCTCTTGCCCTGCGTGCGGGCGTGAGCGTGTTTCGCCATACTGGCACGTTCGACTCAGGTCACACGCACGTAGAGTGCGCGCTTTTGGACGTGTGATTTCGAGGGTTGCACTGTGCTGATCTTAAGAAGAAATCAGACGGGGCTTTTTCTCCACTCTCCGAACTGATACCAATACATCTAGTTGACATTTAGGACTTGTAAGCGGGAGCTCCCATCAATCTCATCCCTTGTAGTAACATCAGGATTTCTGTACCGCCAGCCCTGTCTTTGGCTCATTTGTGCGATACTCCAAAAATGTGAAGGAGATCGGATATTCGTCGACTTACCTTTAACCAGTAATAACTATGGATGAGGTCCATGAATTTTAATTGCCATTTCAAAAGGAGTGCATTTATGCGTGCCGCAAAATAACTTGGTGTACAGGGTTGCCCATAAATTCTGATACATGAATAGATGTCAATAGCAACCAAACGAGTAGCAGAACATCATTCAGACTTTCACAGAAGATTAAGGACATATAACTGTCTCAGAAAAGTTTATTACTTTTCAAAGTAACTTCCCTTGGCACTGACAATCTTCTTCGGCACAGCCTCCACAGCAGCATGCACGACTTCTTGGGGAAGTTCGTCCCATGCAGCTTCAAGGGCTGACTTTAGCTCGTCCAAATTTCTGTGAGAGATCTTACATCCTCTCTCCTCCAACACAGACCAAAGACAAAAATCCAATGGATTGATATCTGGCGATGGCGGAGGCCAGAATTCCTTCAACAAAAAACTCGGATTGTGTTGGCAGAGAAAGTTCTGCATGAGATGCGATGTGTGTGAAGGCGCTCTGTCTTGTGTGAAGACCCATCCTTCTGCCCCATAGCGATTTTCGGCCCAGGGAAGAAGACAGTCCCTCAAAATGCTGTTAATGTAGACCTCAGAATTGATTTTCACACCAGAATCCACGAAAACCAAGGGAGATTTTGCATCCTTGCTAACTGCTGCCTAAACCATCACAGAGGCAGGCATCTCTGTCTTCTCAAGGTGCTTCTGACTTCAGTAGGCAGTGATGCGACAGCTCCTGAGATGACCTGGTCATTTTGAGTGTTGAATTTTGCTTGAACAGTGAATAATTTCTCATCCGAGAATATCAGGTTGGGCAGTGTGCCAGCTGTTAGACACTGAAGGATCTTTGCACATCTATCCTTTCTCTTGACCTTTTGGAGCTCTGAAAGTAGATGAACTTTCCTAAGGTGATAGCTCCGCATACATAGGTCCTCATGGATCAATCGGCCCATGGACTGACGACTCATGTCATGCTGGACAGCCAGATCAGTCTGGCATCTTTGCAGATTTTGGTGTATCTTCTCCCGCATGGCTTTGATGGCATCCAGAGTTCTCTTAGATCTTGGTTGACCTGAACAAGGACGGTCCTCAATCGAGTTTGTCTCCTGGTACCTCTTCACAGTGTGGTAGATGAATAATCTCTTCACATTCCATGACTTCAGAGCCTTTTAGATCTTGCTTTGGCTCTTGCCCTCAGCAAAGAGGCTGATCACCATGGAGCGAAGAGTCTGTGTCTCCATTTGAGGATACTTATCGCAACAACAGCTGTTTCACTGGCAACACAACATCCTAAGTTGCATTGGTGCCAAATTTGAACTTATTGTGACTCATACTTTTTTGGTTATAGTTACGTAACTTTCATGTATCAGAACTTATGGGCAACTCTGTATAGTACCAATGCTTGCTTTGCAGTAAAATTACTCACTGTATGGTAAGATAAGGATATATTTCCTTGTGCAGTAACATTACCTGGCATACAGAAAATTGTCATACACCACAAAACATTCAATAACAGTAAAATACACTGTAAAACATGTGCTAACTAACCTAAATATTCATTGAACAATGAAGGTAGGATGAGGTTTGGGAGGACGATCTCACTTTCCTTTCACTCCATAAGTCTTGGTTTCAGCTGATGATTGAGCAGAACAAAGCCCATGGCAGATGCACACCCCAGTGAAGTGATTGCAGATACAACAGACCCTCGATTATAAGAACACCGTTAGTCAGCATGGTAAGTTCATATAATTAGAGTTGTTCACATAATCAAGGTTGGCCCAAAGGCTGAATAGAACATATGGACTGAGGGATGTTCTATTTATTTTTAGGTCCAAAACAAAACAACAGTAAGAAACAGTAAGAGAGTGACACTAAACTTCTGGTTTAGACAAGAAATCTAGGACTGAGATTTACCCTCAGTAAGCCTAGTATGACAATCATGTTGAAAATGTTGAAGTAGTAGGTAAGCTTCTGCTCCAAAGTTGTAGCCTGATTTTTGTCCATATCGCCTCAAAGTCTCAACAGCCTTCAGACACTCCAGGGGGGTCACAGATGGAGCTTTAATGGTAGCATCAAGCTCTTCTTCCTCTTCCTCCTCCTCTATGTGCAGCTCTTCATCAACCTGATCCTCCATGTCACGTTCAAGGTTAAACATATCATCTACATCAAGCATAAAAGCAGAAGCATCAAGTCCGGGGGGGACACTAACATTATTTCCAGGGGTCTTATCATTGGTTCTGGATAGTCCAAAGGCTTTTCAGAAGCAGTTGGAAATGGTAGGGCAAATGACTCTTTTCCAGGCCATATCTGCAATGTGAATTGCTTGCAGGATATTTATTTTCTCAGCAAAATTTGTTGCAGTGACGTTTTGATGTGAGCTTTGCATCAGTGCAAGAACCCTCTCTGACAATAATGCCCTGGAGTAAGCTTTAAATGCCCTTATTATGCCAGCATCTGCAGCTTGCATGATTGATGTGGTATTGGCAGGTATGAAATGGAGCTCAATATTTGTTAACTCAGACTGAATAGTGATGTGACTTGGAATGTTGTTAAAAGCCAGTAAAATAAAAGTGGCAATTAGTAATGAATTAAAAGATCTCAAAATGCGAATGACATGCATGAATGTACCTTCAGAGCATAGTTGTGTATCCCAAGCTTTCAAGCAAGCAGAGACTTCATGGGTCATCAGCGCTTTTTGGGAGGCCCAATGAGTGACTGGTAGGGATTCCATATTCTTCAGGAAGCCTCGTGGTCTCTTTGATTTGCCCACAACCAGTAATTTTGACTTTTTACCATCCATACTGCATGTAATGAGGATGATAAGTCTTTCTTTCGTGACTTTGGTGCCGGATGGGGTGACTGACATGGGTGCAAATCCTCTGTTGGGAAGACCCCTCCAAAACAGATCAGTTTCATCTGTGTTAATGTATCTCCCACTGCATATCGCTCTAAAAGGTCTGGCAATGTTTGTTCCATCCATGCTTGGGTTGACTGATGACCTGCTGAAGCCTTTTCACCATGAAAAGTTTTAAGTTGAACTCCATACCATCATTTCCAGTTGTCAAACCACCCATGACTGAATGCCAGCTCGATGGGGTTAGCTCTTCTCCTGTCGATGATTCTTGCTTGAGCCATGAGCATATCGCCACTGATGCATAGGTTGTCCTTGATTTTGGCGCACATGAAGCCGCAGAGTTCATCTTCCAACTCTTTCGCAGCATTATTAACTTTTGTGAATGATTGGGCACAGGATTTGTTACATGAGCTACTGCAGTTCTTGAGGAACTTGCTGTTGTTCTTGATCAACATTGAGATCATGGATTTGGAAACTCCATATTGTTGGGCAGTCTGAGAATGGTTGAATCCAGGTTTATCAGAACACTCGATTATCTTGAACTTGTCTTGGAGTGTTAAGACTTTCCTAACTTTTCATGCTCGATCCATTGCAGAAGAAGCTTGAAATTTTGTTGTCGCCTCCTCTCCATCACGGGGATGGTGCTGGTGTGCTGATGATGCTGTGCATCCCCTCCCTGCTCAGCAAACCATCAGCATCCTTCTGATTATGCAATACAGCATGTGCGCCATCTTTGACATAGACATTGTGGCTCATCCTTGTGGCCACCAACACAGGTACATTCTGATGGGCCCACTCCAGGGCATCAGTCCAGAGTTTTGTGTTATGGCTGGGACAACCACAGAAGGCCTTACAGGGTGACTGGGAAAGATTTGGAAAATTTTTAAGCTGTTATATCTCAGTTTTAGCCAACTTTTTGAAGTAGGTTATGTTGTGAATGGAAAAGCCAGTAAATGTCAACTGCCAGTTGCGATATCAAATGTTTGGATCCGTTTAAAAATGAATGCCAACAAAGTGAAAAGGCAGTGGGTGTATAATTTCCTTGATGCAGAAATGGCTCCAAAGTGGTTTGCAGACAAGGCCAGCATCTCCCTGAGTGCCATCTGCAACCTCAAGAAGGCCCAAAAGGCTGGAAAATCAGTAAAGCCCATCCCCAGGAGTGGAGCCAAAAAAACGAAGCAAACGGAATTGCTATTTTCAAGTGAATTTTCCAAATCATTCCTGGTCACCCTGTAGAAGGATTAAGGCCACATCACCCACAAGCCCAGTCCTTGAAAACATGTAGACGCAGATCCAAGAACTCAAATGTAGGCAATCTGTTCCGGAAAGAATAGTGATTCTTGAAGGTGGAGTTGATGCTTCCAATTCCATTGTTTGTTGATGGAAGTTTTCCTGTCCCTTCAAGCCAACGAAGATCCTGATCCACCCAAGTGTCCAAGGAGTGTAGTTCATGAAGTCTTGAGCTTGAGGCTCTGCAGTCCAATGCTCATGAAACAGTTGGAGGCCTCGATTGTAGTGAACTTGGCTGGGCAAAACCTGAAGCTGCTCAATGTGGCTGAGGATATGGTGCTAGTGAGAGGGAAGGGAGGCCACTCAATATTTGAGGTTCATCCGGAAATATTTTCACATGGAAAAAGCACATGAGCCGTAATTTTGGTTTGCCAAATGCTTGTTTGAATCACCATATAGCTGCAGGGGCTGCATCTGCCATAAGAAAGCAGGGTTTGTAAATGTTGCCAGTGGCAAGCAGAACACCTGTTCCAAGAGCTCCAAAGGCCAACTCCCAGTCTTCAGCAGACTCTCCACTACAGACACCAATTGCCAGAGGAGGTGAGACTCGAACTCTCTCAGATGTCCCCATGACAAAGATGGGGTAGAGATGTAAATTGGTTTTAAATGTGAAATCTGCACATAGAATATCAGACTTCTGTGCCAGTTTGAGGAGGCACTGGATAGATATGAGCATTCTCACATGTTGACTGCAACAGTCTGAAAGGAGATTCAAAATGGGCTTAAAGGATCATCTGGGAGGGCTTCCTGTTCCTGGCACCAGCTCTGAAACTTGGATTCTGCCATGCTCCTTGCGGTGGTGCCAAGCAAGAAAGCTGCTCCACTGGCAAGGAGGAGAAGGTTTCTGGCTGTGGTTCTCAAATGCTGCTCTGATCAGATTTGGGAGACAAAAACCATTTTGGAGAAGCTGGAAGATCAGCTTCTTATCTTTGTGGCTCATCCTACATTGCTGAGATTTGTTTTTTTCCACTGTGTGCTCATGCTGGCCTGCTCGCTGGAGATGAGTCTTCAGGGAGTCCGGCATCAACAGAAAGCTCAGCTTGGCTGGACAGTGACTGTCAGAGTGAGCCGTGTAGTAGTTACAAACATAGATGTGCTGCTCTCCAAGTAAACCTGGGCTCTTGTAGCTGATATGCCAGGTGGCCTCAATGGCAACAGACTCCTTGGCAGCAAGGTGCAAGCTGAGGGCTGTTGCTTCTTCCCAGACAATGTTGGAGCATAGAAGTGGATTTCATGAGCCTCTCTTCCTCCTCCCCTGATGAGACATATGCTGGCTCTTCCAATGTTGGAATGCACTTCATGAACCTCTCTTCCACCCTTTCTGATAAGACATACACTGGCTCTCCTGTTTTCTTCCTCCCAATCGTCATGCAGTGATGTGCTTTTTTTCACACCCTTCCTTTTCCTGACATACACTGGCTCTTCCATTTTTTTCCTCCCCATTGTCATGCAGTAATGTCCATTTTCTGCCTCCCAATCACCTGCACTGTGTTTTTGTTTTGAATTGTCTGCAGCAGTAGCAAGTTTGCTCCAGAGAGATGTCGGAAGCACTTCTCTCTTACTTCTCCATGGTACGCTCCCCTTTTTCATCACTGGCAATTCTGACAGGAAAGAAGAGTGTACTTGCTAGTGAACTGCACAGCAAACAAAATTTTCTGCACAGTCACTTACTGTGCAATGAATATCATTCTTACCTTTTACTGTACTGTGAGAGATTAGCTGCACAGTCAGCAATTTTACGGCATGGTGAGCTTTGGTGCAACACAGCATGTAATGTTACTGCACCGATTAATTTATCCCCATTTCAAAAGCTTCTGCAACAGCTGCAAAAAACTAGACACTGTAATTTTAACTAGTAACAACCGGAAATCCCCCTTTTTGGGCGAAAGGTTTGATGATAGAAAAGCAGAAAAGTTAAGAAGCAACAAAGTGTAACAGGCAGTAAAATTTTCAACAACTTTTAAAACCACTTAGACCAAATTTAAATAAGGGTGAGCAAGCAAGAAATGAACCTGAAATTCAATTCTCGTCATCTCCTTCGCTGGAATTGATCACCGAAATTGCTGAGGTCCAGAAATAGGAAAAGTTTGTATTTTTGTGCACAAGTTCTCTATGCCTCAAAGCTTTCAAGACTTCAAAGGCCTCGAAGCCTCATTGCTGTATCGTCTGTTGGTGTCAAAATAAGAATGTATCAGTGCGTTGAAGTATGCTTCTGCCTAGTAAGCACTGATGCCCTCACAGCAGTCGTGATTAAGCAGTGACACCCTCTATCGAGTGACGGCAAGGTTTGTGGCCAATGGTGCTATACTTACCTTAAGTACAAAAAAAGGCGATCGAATCAAGATGTACGTCCAGAATATGACTCAACCTTGACTTGAACTCAAGCACAGCTCTTGTCATCAAAGAGTAAGCACAAAAAAGAAACAAAAGACAATTTGTCTGATCGACTCAATAAGCAACTTTGACCTCCTATGGCCTTAGATTTTCCATTGGATAATCCCTGTCTGAGAGGAGCGTACTGAGTATCTGGTTCCAAAATCGTGTGACGTTCGCCAAGGTCAAGTACATGACGTTTTTGTTGTTAGCCCGACTTTTCTGTTCACTTACGAACTTATAAACTGATTCGTACTCAATTTTCTTCAGCACTTTTCTCTTATTTCCCAAGTCGGCCTATACCATGTTTAAATACATACGGATAGAAGCTTTGAGGCATTGAAGCATTTATAAGCATAAATGAAATAAGATGAACATAACAGCAACATACCAGGACTGTCGACGTTGACGGAAGCAGCGCCAAGATTGGACCAAATGAACGTATGCGTGTGACCTTTTCAGTAGCTGAATGATGACATTTAGAAGCCTCACGTTCGCTTATATCTGACTTGGACGAGAAAAAAGCAACATTCGCGATGAGATGTTGTAATGAGAATGAGAAACTTTCAGTTTCTCAGTATAGAGCCTTTTCTTGGAGGCAGCAATAAGTCTACATTTGTCCGAGAATGATACAAGCTGAAGAATTCTTGCCATGCAGTCCACAAATGAGTTTTGAGAAGAGGCAGGGCGGTTTTTTTATTGATGACTTTGTTTGTGTTGGGGCTAAAACACTGAGTGTGTGCAAACGTCAGTAATTTGTATCCTACGTACAGTAGAAGACGCTTATAAGAGCAGTCTCAGAATTTCGCTGTCCTGGCCGTAGTGGGTACGTATGCATGGACAATGCCATGCAAAAGTGATGGTCCTTGTAATGTCTGAGTATTTTTCGTCATTTTGAAAAAGCAACCCTACTGACAGATCGAAGAAAGGAGAAGAACCCAAAATCGGGTACTGGTTTGGGGATCCTCCATTTAATGTTTCATCGACGAAAGAGGACCTTTTGAACAAAAGACCGGTGAACAACTTTTTGTAACATTTAGTCCAAAATTGGAACTTCATGAACTGAAATTTAAAAAAAAAATTAACATGTTTCTCATTTTTTTTAAAAGGCCTCGGGGACATCGAAATATGTAACGAGACTTTTGGTTCACCTGGTTAAAATGTTAACATGGAAAAATGTTAATCTTTTTAAAAACTTTACTCCATTGGGGGCCCACAACTCCAGAACTCCATATTTCCTTCTCGCAGTAAAAAAAAACCAGCAAACAGAGAATTTTGTGTAAAATAGTTATTCATGTGTGCATGCTGTTTGTGGATCGACTCTTAAATGAATCAACCCATGCAAAACTGAAACTTTTTAATACTGCGACTACGCAAGCCTTCTTTACGTCGTTGGAAAGCTCAAGGCTGTAGCACGTTAAGTTACTTACTACACTTATGGACGAGAATTTCTCATAGAAGGCATTTCGGATTCAAAGATAAAGTTGCTATATGCTCAATTTTGGACCACAGGACAGGGGAACGCTCACTTCTGCAAGGCACTTCAAATACGCAGATTGGCTTTGGTTCCAGTAGTTCTAGTTGTCACATTCGTATTGATTGCGCCTATAAGCTACTTCCAACGTCAGAATAGTGCTTCAGTAGGGGTTGCTCTCGGATATAGGGTGGTCACTCACGGGGTCGGAATTTTGACGTCATCTTGAAGTGTCTGTCCGAAGTTTTCCCTTGTCATACATTCCAAACATACTAGGAAACAACAAGCAAGATGGCAGCAGACAATGCCGCACTTCTTCTGTCATCTGGCGGATGACCCCTCAAAGCAGCAATTATGTAACTTTTATGCAATATAAACATGCAAATCTTTGAAAATAACTTCAAAATACGTATGCAAAGACATATCGTTTATGCATTTGCATGCTTGGTCGTAGTTCTTATGACACCTCAGGTAAGAGAAGAATAGTCATTCAAAGCGAAAACGATTGCAGTTACGTGATAGGATTGAGTGATACTCAAATATTGAATTGAGTATCCACACTTTTCAAGTGCACACCTTTTCAAGTGCACAGTGTCGGTGATACTCACAAAGCGATATTGTTCTCCTTTCTCCTTTCCACAGCTCCTAGGTATTCCTCTACCTTAACGACTCAAATTTTAAGCAGTTGGTCACGACGATATACCTACAGGCATCTAAAAACTTTCATAGTAATTCCAGGACACACTGCAGTTAATCTAAAAGTAAAAGTCAGCTCACCAGTTAAAAAATACAACATGTTTGCCATGAATTTTTCTCCTATACTCTGGTATGCCTTCCATGAGATACTTCTATGTAACAGTACTGTCGAGCAGGGATCGCGGATCGAGTGACACTTGGGGAAAATGTCGAGTATCAACTACACGATACACTTCTAATGTCGCATTGTCTTGTAATGTGGACTTCCGTCTCATTGGCAATTGGAGCTAAGGTTGTTTGGGCAACTGACTGAAACTTCCTTGTCAACGGAATTGGGTTAGAGCCCCTTTCCGTCGTCTACCAGTATTTATGTTTGCATCAAGGTGGACCAGAGTTATTTAATGAATCTTTCATGCGGTCATACCGCAGTCTCTCATGGGCAAGTCCGTAAACAAGCTCCATGTCAGTGACCCCATTTGTAGCTGGATTTGTGTGCTGTCACACTGCGACAAAATCGACCAATCCGCAACCCATCTTTCTTGCTCGACTGCCCAAATGAGGGGCTAAGAGGGAAAAAACGAGCAGCGTGGGACAAGCTCGTATTGAAAGCCTCTGCATTCAGCCTCGCTATGAAATACAGACCGCAGAGTAGGTAATTTCAGCAGGAGGAAACTGAGTGCATATGCTGCGGCGAACGTTTTTGAGTGGAATTTCCACATGGAATGAGTTCTTCAGACAGTGACACTTAACTTTGACTACATGAGTTCACCGTTTTGAGTGCCAAAAGGGCGCTCACACTGTGGTGGGAAGGATCGCACGTGAAGAAAACTCAATCAGACAGTGACCACAGACTTGCAGGCGAGCAGAGGGGAAGAAGGAATGAGACGCCCAGGCAACTTAGTTCCGTCAACTCTCAATTTTTACAAGATATTCAATTTCTGCAACACGTTCATAGTGACGCTGCCTCAGTGTATTAGAATTTTAGAGTTCAACTATTGCAATCTCTAAGAGACAACTGATGAAATGCAAAGAATGAGAATCGACTGTACTAAGTTGCCTGAACCCAGGGATATTTGTGTGACCAGCCACACTATCTGTTGGCTGTGGTGAGTCAGTTTTCAATTTTGAGAATGAGAAAGGTAAAAAGTACTGTACAGTGCTTAATAGACAGCAACTTGAAGGGGGAAGCATGTTGGAGAGGCTCGAAATTCAGCTTTTTGAAGGGGTACACATAGATTAAATTAGCTGAAATCTCTCTGGGTAGTTCCCTTCCCCTGGGACCCACTCTTCCAAGTGGATTCCCCCCTCCCTGTGCGCATGCATGCCAAAACAACCCCGTTCGAGGCTGCATAGGATCAATGACGCTGAACAAAACTGGGACACTGTGGCCACGGGACAATGACACTGGCATGGCCACCCGCTGATCAAAGATCCCATCGAAGACCCAAAGCTTCGTGGCGTGGGATCGGCTTCCCCCCTGCTGTCTATGGCAACTATGGCGTCGGTAGCCTGCACGTACTAAGGGGACAAGGCAGACTGGACCTCTCGACCATCAAGCTGTGTGTGTGGGGATGAGGCTACATGGGGGGCTGCTGTCACAACTGCTGCAGTCTGGGTTAAGACTCTTCCTCAGTCCTTCTTGGAGCCTCAAACGTCTCGCATGTGCAGTAAGATATCGTGACCTCTACGTTGCATTCTCATTCCTCCACAGACTTGTCGGACAATGCCCCAATGAACAAGTAACGAAGTGATGACGGGGCAGTTACTTACAAGGACTGCATCCTTCAAGAATATGCGTTTTCCCAAATTGATCGTAATCGACACATCCAGGCCAAATCTCGCGATACTCGATACCAATGCGATGTATTGAATGACCAATGAATTCTTTGATATGTCATGGATATTCTTTGATAAATCAGATACTCTTGCTGATATCTCAAAGATGGTGTTTGAGGCTTTCAGAATGATCAGAGCTGACCCGATGGCAAAAGGAGCTACAGAATTTTTACGGACCCGTAGGCTGTCGGCAGTTTCTGTTTATACGCATTACCTAAGTATAGACCCGCCCTGCCAATGACGTCCGCCTTTTTTGCGTTGCCTTGCTCAGTGGGTAGGAGGATTTCCCACGTCCTTGCACATTGACTCTTCAACACGGTGACCACGAAATTCCAGGTACGAGGAGCCCAAAAGTGGGATACGCAATACCCGCAGCAGGCTCAGCACATTATGGGTGTGGAACGTACAACACTCTACTTTGCTCCCAGAAGTGAAAGTGACTACCTTGCTTTCCCTACCTGCGGGAGAATTTCTTCTTGACTATTTGTTTGACGATTATTTCCCGATCAATCAGGGCCACCTCTGTCCTATCTTGGTGCTGGTGGCCGACTGCCTGCCAGGACCAAGTAATTATTGCTCCTGCTCCTTATCTATAATGAAACAGTTGTTGCACTCTCTCGAGCACCTAATTGAG
>JAAUXU010151283.1_pt1 | contig 31436 bp, 38 predicted proteins | sample 7278151 | NCBI WGS metagenome assembly JAAUXU01 (sample SAMN14350113, study PRJNA611818) | marine sediment metagenome | isolation source: surface marine sediment (1.8m) | place: French Polynesia: Moorea | collected 2018-08 | reverse complement strand
CAATCATTTCCACATGGTGGCATCCCCTGGGTCCTCCGGCACCATGCACAGGCATGCAAAAACCCCGTGTCCGGGTTGAGAGGTTGCCTTTTGAGCATTCTAGCACCAAAATGGACAGCCTTGACATTGACCCTGTGTACTCAACGTTGTGTCCCAGCATCACATCTACATGTTCCACATCAGAATTCCACCTCAACATGCTTCAGTACAGTGTTTCTGGTCTCGTCATGCTTGACGCATTTACTTACGGCAAGGACTGTACGTGAGCTTAACTGTTCAGCACACAGAATATGTCGACCAGCAGTTTAGGTGAAGAAATTGGCTTACTAACGTCATTTTACTCACACTGGTTAGAGCTTAGGTGGCCACTGACATCGCACAGCGAGCAGGTTCAGGTCGACCTTGATCCACGCCGGAAATCTCTGTTTTGAAGACAGCTACTGCATCCACTTCGGCTGACAAACTGACTTATGCTGACCATCATCACCTCACCGAGCAGCACCTGATTAAATGCTTCGTTATTGGCTGCATACCTACTTCTGTGCAGCAGCAAGGGTGTCGGATTTCAGTGTCTTCCTGGTTTTTACTGCAACTCCTACTCTATCAGCAGCTTATCATGTGAGAAGTAAAGAATCAAACATAGCGAAAAGCTTCAGCATCAAGCGAATCCAGTCATTGTGACTTGTATTGGATCTGACTGCTGAGGTTTATCATTTTTTGCAACATCGGCACATACCTACGCTTGCGCAGTCCACTCAATTGTGCTTACCGCGTGGGGCAGAAGTCCTCATACGTTTTTACCTCCGTAGACTTTTGTGCTGATTCTCAGCAAGAACAAGGGCTAACATGTGCTCCGTGTTATGTACATGATCAAAATGTTATGTTCAGCATCGGGGGGGGGGGGGAGTTGATGACGCACCCACAGATCCTCTGCGACGTCTGGAGATCCTCTTCCCTCGGTACCACCGGCAATAGTTACTGGGATCTAGATTGAGAAAATTTGTTCGAAATGGGACCCCAGCTTGTCATTGATGAGGGCATTTGTGGATGAAGACGGAATTTTGCTCGAGGAAGATCTCCTCATTATTCTTGTAGTTTAGAGTGACCCGAGGTCTACAAGGGGGTCCTTGAACGGGACCACATTCATCTTAAGGCCTTTACAGTTGAACATTCGTAGAGACATCTCACCTTGCAGCCGAATATCCACCAGAATCCTGATGGCCACTGGTAACTTGGCGGCCTCGAAGCACGACACAACGTTAAGACATATTCAAGGTGCTTCCTCTGTCATTACAGTGGTCGTGGCAACAAATCTGGATTCACGCAAGCCATTATAAAGAATTCCTTTGGAGGAGAATGTGACCTGATGAGGAGGAACCCCCAGGCAGTTAAGAGCAAGCCTTTTTTTCTCTATGTCAGCTGGGGAACCCACCGCAGGACTCTTGAGATGAACCCCAGTGGCCCTTTCAGTCCTCTCTTCATCCAGTCTGACGCACTGTTGAAAATCTCGCAGAAGGACATGGGGTTATGCCCCTACTGGGTTGCCAAATTGACCCTGGATACGACTTCACATAGAAGCATGACAGTCCTGGGACAGTAGGCAGACGACCTGCCTAATGCTGATACATGGTGCTGTTGGTGCTGGAGTATGCGGCCAGCCTGGGCAGCAGGGCGCTCATCTGCAGCAGGTGCTCTACGCTGCGTCGGCACAGTTTCTTCATTTCCAAACAAATAGATTGAACTTGCTGTCACGAGTTTTTATAACCGACTATCTCAATATGACGCACCTGTGACAACTCGTGAATACAAAAGCCACGTTTAACAGCAAGTTACTGCTTACTTAGTCATAGGTAGACATGATATAGCCATTCAACGCAATCATATCTTGGTTCATAAGGGGGCATAAATACCATGAATGGTCACAGGTGGGCCGAAAGGCCAATGTCTCATGTCACGTAGAGACGAAAATTTGCCACAAAGTTCGAAAATAAACGAGTACAATACTATAAGACAAGGCTGGAGCGAAACAGTCTTCCCCCGGCAGTTTGCTTTTATTTAAGACTGACAACAGACGAGCTGAAAATCGATGTCAGCTCTTATTTAGTCAAAAACACACTTGATGACACTATAAACATCAGCATGTTGTTAAAAATTGTCACAGCTGATTACAAACATTCGAGTTGTAATACCCGGTCTTATTTAGTCAAAACCACTTTTTCTAACAGAGCTTCAAGTTCCAGTACAATATGAATTAAGGATGGTCAGAGGAGTAACAGGAAAGTGTCCTTTTTTGGTCTCATTTAATCGTAAAATACCTGGCAAATTGCTTTTAAGAAGTGAAAGGTGGTTGACAAAATTGGTCACAATTTGCCATACCTGTTCCCTGTTGCTGCTCTACAGCAGTCAATGTTTTTTCCTCGAACAACAGCCGAGCTGTTTTCGGAAATGGACATGCAGAAAAAACACGTGCAGTGTGCTATAAATTGTCCTCAAACTGCTGGTGAATCGTGGACAAAATGTGGTAAGATGGACATCTTATGTCCACCTTACCAAAACCTTACTTAAAAAAATCCTTCAAATTTTGCACAATGACTAGAAGCTACCTTCGATCTTACCACAATTTTACCACCCCTTTCGTTTTGTCAGGAAGTAAATTCGGCTGTTACGTAGAAAAACTAGTCAAATTTTTGAGTCAATCAAAGTTCTGCCCCAAGTCTTGAAAGTGTCTGAACAGATCCACATTTTTGACTTTTTCAGCAACCCTCTGTTTTGGACTAACCTCGATTTTAGCACAGTTGGAGCGTTGACATGACATGTGCCAAAATTGAACGTCGACTGTACCTTGAAACCTTTAAAGAACCCTTTTCTTTCATCCAATTCAGACGGTCTATTTCATTCAATAAACGGTCCATAGGTGACCCCTTCCAAAGTGCTATCTACTCAGTCAGGCCAAGGAAAGCTCTATGTTCTAGAGATGCAACAGAGTCGAGCTTCACTGTCTCAACTTAGGTGGAACTTAACTCGATTCAAAATTTTACCTAGAACAGACTCAAGCTTCTTTTTGACGTTTTTAATTGCACTAACACTTATCCGTTTGCCAAATCCGTTGCACAAGGCAGAATTTATTTACAAAATCTTCCACTTAAGTGTCACCGGAGTCGAATTGAGATGAGCCTACCCTTATATCTTTATTATATATATTAGGGCGTTTCTTACTTTTTTCCGGCTTGAAAAGTGGCAACAGGTCAAAACATATATGTTGCCTTAAAAATATTCTCTTAAATGTTTTTCTAACACCTTTAAAACGACTTGAAGTTTTAGTACAGTGGCACGGTAGATGAGGCTGCCCAAACTCACACTTCCAAGAATGTTATGTCATCAGAGTGTCTCCAATGTGCTGAAATTTTAGGTGCAAATAGAAGTTAGTAGGCTAGGTCCAAAATTGGGATTGTCCGTAGGTGTTTTATAGTTGTAACAGCATATCATATGCAGAATTTGTAGGCAAATGAAAATGAAAAAAAATGAGTGTTGAGTTTGCCCAGATGGATTCAAAGTTGGATAATGCGTTAAATAACGTTGTAAATTTTTTTTCCGGACCTGCTGTAAAAATATATTTCTAACAAGAGCTGAAATCTCCTATCACTGGAAATTAATTCACTGCAGTAGCTTACTACGTAAATTTCAAATCAAGTAGAGCATAGGTAAATGCAACTCTTTTTGAAAACTATTTGACTACATCTTCATTAGCATCTAATGCCCAGCAAATGCAACATTTTCCGCTTAAATCTGAGAAAAAAAGTCATTTTCGACCTAGCGTAGTAGACAGTGTCTGGCATTGGCACCTAAAACTTCAGCTCAATTGGAGACACTTTTATAACATGGCATTTTGGGGGTTTGTTATGTACTGAAGCCTCTCTCCTTAAACATAAGTGTTTTATACGGACTTTTCAGAAGTGAAAAACATTAAAAAGTCATTTACATGAGGTGCTTTGAGACATTGATGTTGGAAAAATGAAGAAGAGTGAAGTGAAGTTGTTTGTGGCTTACATAGCTTAAGGTAGCAAACTGAACAGTCATGTTTAAGGAGAGAGGCGACTGTACTTAACAAACCCCAAAAATGCTTTTATGATAGAGTCTCCAACTGAGCTGAGGTTTTGAGTGCCAATACCAGACACTACCTACTATAAGCACCTGATGTTTCAGCCTAATTGGAGACACTTCTATAACGTAGCATTTTTGGAAGTGTGAATTCAGGCAGTCTTACACACTGTGCTACTGTACTAAAACTTCAAACCATTTTAGGGGTGTCAGAAAATCATTTGAGAGAAAAATTTTTATAAGGAAGCATATTTGTTTTGACCTGTTGCCACTTAAGTCTGAAAAAAAATAAGAAACGCCCTAATCTATACATGTAGCGAATGTCTGTACACGTACTCTCTGTTATATCTTTGGCGCCTCAACCGCTGCACCGATCATTGCCAAACTCGGCTAGCACACTTCACTTCTCACGACTTCTAAAGTGATTATAGTGTGACACCATTGGCTCGATTTCCAGCTCGGTCATCGGAACTCCAACGCTTTATGGTATTTCGGCAGAATGGATCATTTATACTGACACACGTACCAACATTTGTACAATTGTACATGGATGCAGCAAAATATCAGTAAAAACTTGCACCTGTATTGTTACGAGATCATTAGTTGATGCAACATATCTGCACTATGTTTAAATGAGTAGTTATATGTACAGTAGTGACTGGATACTGGCAAGAATGTGACCTGTACATTGCGTACAAATATACTTGTGCGCAGAGAAACGTCTCAGCTTGATGGAAACATTGGTTACTACGTTTTATCACAGATGAAGTTAAGTGGCACAGTTAGTGGCATAATATTAGTTTCACTGTGTGAGTCAAACATGTCTGATGGTCCCTTATGTCTCGTAGCTTCAGACCTCTGACTTTTGGATTATTTTTCTTTGATTCACACTGTTAGTGCTTCTTTCACAATTCTTCTTTGGCATACAGCTTGACAAAGTCAGGATGCGAGAGGACCAACTCTGCGGCCTCGTCGACCTTTCTGACGAACTCGTCCGGGTCGAGCGAGTAGTTTCTGAACTTGGCGTTGGCGCCCTTTTCTCCGCCTTTTTCGTCGTCCTTGTCGGGGAAGACGAGTGACTCGTTCGTCCATGAGAGGTAGTGGACTCCTCTAAGTCTAGCCAGGTCTCGGTAGCATCCGGGATCGCCGCAGTCGTAGAGCTCGAAGACGACACCCCAAGAAGGCAGGAATAGCATGTGGGTGAGCCCGGCGCCGTGTACGCCCACCAGGACATCGGTGTGGTGCACGGTCGCCATCTGCTGATCAAAGTCCGGCGAAGAGTGGGTGAATACGGCCAGAGTTACCTGGTAACGACCCGTGGCCTCTAGGGCGGACACCAGGGACTCTTCATTGAGCACTCGACGATGTCGAGTCCGTCTAGAGATCAGTGTCACCCTAATCAGGGGCGCCACGACCGAGGAAGACGGCAACCTCGGAGGCAAGAGCAGCCTGGCGACGAGGAACTCGTGGAAAGCCTTGAAGAGTCCTGAGCCTTTGGGGCGGCAGACGCTCGTTGACGCTGGCTCATCCACCAGCGGCGTGTTATAGAAGAGCCCAAAGAAAGTGCGCGGCGGCACCGAAAAGATGACGTCGCCTTGAAAGCAGACGCGGTTCGGCCCGAAGGACTTTAAGTTGAGGATTGGGTTGGTCGTGAACGCGTCGAAGACTCTGGCTATGCTGGACCTGTACTGCTCGTTATCCCAAACTAGAATGTTGATCTTGTCGGGGTCGAAAAAGTCAGCGTCTCGAGTCAGGTGTAGGGAGATGTACATATTAAGGAAATCGCAGAAGTGGTGGTATATGTTGACCGTCGCGTCCAGTTTGACCACCAAGGTGCGATGGTCGACGATGACATCGCAGGCCTCGGGTGTGCTGACGTTGCCGTCGAAGAACCTCATCTCAGGTGCCCACGACTGAAGGGGTGACATGTGGTCAAGGTTGAGGCCCAAGCGATTGCTATCGAACTTCTGGTCGCAGAGACCGCCGATCTCTCCCGGCTTCAAGACGTCCATCTACGAAGAAAGTGCTCAATGTCAATACAAGGCGAGTCTAAAGTAATCTGAAAGAAGCATGCAACAGGTACCTGATACTTCAGTGAGCGATCGGCTTCGTACGCGCCCCTCAAGTCCAGCATAAGGTTCTTCCCTCGGCAGAAGAGCAACTTCTCAGAGCAGGACAGAGACGAGCCTTTGTGTTCAGACTCGCAGACCGGGAAGTTCCCGTCCATGATGGCGCGCAAGTAGCCAAAATCGGCTTGCGAGTAAAACACTTGGGCAACTGGACGCTCGGAGAACGGGTCGATGTCATCGCCGCCGCCTTCCCCGCATTCAGGTGGATCGTGGAACTTGTGACGGCAGCCATGCTCGTAGCCCCAGCAGAACCCATGGACGCCGCGGATCCGACGAATGTGGTCGGCAGGAAGTTCGCCGATCTTCTTTGTGTAGGACGTGGACACAACCACCAGCGTCAAGAACAAGGCGGTCAAACGCTTTGGGCGGGCCCACTTATGCATGATATAGCTTCATTCATTGATGTAATATTACCGAAAGTGACACTTTTTAATGCAACTACAAGTGTAGTGCTTGTACTAGCATAACTGCGGTTAGAACTGTAATGAGGGTGCGTTTGCACTGGCACAATTTTCCGACACAGATTCCACTACGTACACGTGGTGATGTAGAACTGGCCGTGGTGGTGAAGTCTGTGACAAATTGAAAAACAAAGTGCCAGCGTAAACGTACCTTAAGTGGGCCGACCCGAAACGCTCGAGATGTCACCAAGAAGATGATCAGAGAGCTCTGGAGGCCGTCGACGTCCATGGGACGACAGGAGGAGATGTTTTTGGAGCGGGAGAAGTCGCGGGTTGTTTATGAATGTTCGTCAAAGCTGCTATGCCAGGCTGGGACTAGGGGTGTGTAAAGTTCAAACTCGACTCGAACAAACTCGAGTTTGTGACGGTTCAATAACACGACTCGAAATTTTTTTAAGCTCACCGATCCCTAGCATTCATGTGGCAGTTTTTTTGTGATCAGTCTGATCATGGTGAGTCAAGCATCGGGAAAAAAAAATTAAATCTGGCAAGTGTTTCAGGTACTTTTTAGGCGAGTTACAAGTTCCAAGAAGTTACTTCTAGATGAAAATTACGGAGAATGTAAAGCTTTAGGTGACTTTGAATTTGTTCTATTTCCTCGCAAGACTATCACGGATTGCATTGACGAATCATAAATTTTTATACTCTCCGATCAAACTGCGTCACCGACTTGTGAAGACCACCTTGTTGCAGCAGAAGTTCCTCTATACGACACACTGGACAGAACTTTGATGTCAAAAAGTACATACACTTTTTAATATTTGTCCTACTCTTCATCACCATTGTGCACATGACATTGAAGTTATCCCAGAAAAACTTGTTTCTAAACCTGAAAATTTGCAAGCAAGAAAACACTATGATCTTAAATTATATATCTATTTGTCAGTCATTTTACTGTCACTAATCTGGGCAAAGGCAGTGAAATCTGACCCCCACGATGCTTTGACTTCGACTTGGTCGAAGCTCGACCTTGTGATGTTCGGTATATCCCTAGCCTGAACTTGCATCCTTCATTTCAAGGATGGGACCATATCCTTGCACGCGAACGCCCACAGTCACTGCTGGGGGCGTTGGTTGAAGACGGTAAAGTCTCGATTTAAAGAAAACTTTGCTGCTGGCAAACTAAAGTTATGGTCGTGCTTGATTCGGGATGGTGTGTGAAGTTGACGAGAGCGGCAAGAATGTAAATGGCCATGAGGATGAATAAAGTAAGTCCGATAAAAGTGCTTGTCTCCCCTCATTAATGGACTCCTCATACTAAGGCTTGAGTAGGTCCTGGAAGCCCCAGTTTAATAATAGGGTTGCACCTGATGAAAAAGTGTCGTTTAAATGCGGCTTCTCTGTCTTTGGATGACATTTCTTTCTTTGGTATCAATTGTTGGTATTGATGCTTCATTTTTGAGGTTTTCCCTTTTTTAAGCATAAAATCTAGACAACAAGCCGAAAATGTTTCGTATTAAAGTGTAAATGCTCAGTTCTGGGCGAAATCTTCTGAGAACGCAACAGGTTTTCCAGCGGGTTGTTGGTCCAGTAGTTTGAACGCCTCCTCTTCAGGTCGTCGGTACTCCTGGAAGTGGAAGGGCGAGATCCGGAGGTCTCCGAAGAAGAACCCGGCGAAGAAGAAGAACGTCCCAGAGGACTAGATTGAAGTGTGCTGGCGGTGCCGAGTAGGCGACGTCTTCGCCTTTTCCGGCATTGTCGCTGGCGCCCACGAAATGCAAGTTCTCCTCCTTCTGCCTGAGCCAGACCATGCAGTTGCTGACAAAGTGGAAGAACACGTTGTGCGATTTGCCGAACTTCCGTCGGAATGCGTTCGTTGCGTCGAGGTCGTGGGACGACCTCAGCAGGATCAGGCTATGGCGCCGCTCGCCGCAGTCTTTTAAAACTTGAACTAAGCTGGACTCCAGATGTTTAGCTCGAATGCACTTCTACCCCGTACATTCTTAACGAGGACTTCGACTATGATTACTGAACCAATTGAGCTAATATTATAAGAGGACTATTCAATCATGAGCAAGATTACGCTTTGGTTCACCATTGTTGATGTCTTTCTGCAAATATTCGAAGAACATTTCCTGAGTACTTGTATTTCCTTCATGTCAGCTGATCCTTAACACGAGGCAAACCACGAGCACTTAGAGAGAGATAACCTGCAAGAGCCCTTCTACGTAGGAGCAATTGAGTGAACAGAGAACATGAACACTGAGAGCATCGAAGCTTGTGAGCAACGATATCAGATAGGATGAAGGAATCAGCATCAGTGATTTGTATGCAATAATCAGTGTGTGCCGCAAAAAGAAGAGTAAGGTTCATCTTCCATACAGACCTGAACGTGTTCTTAAACTGTCATTTAAACGTAAATGGGTCTTGCCGAAGACTCCTCTGTAAGTGCTTGTGATTTATCTGATGACATGACGTAAATAGAAGCTGTTTGGAAAGGCGCAATGACTGTAAAGTGAACTGGGATGTTGGCATGCACGACGACTGAGAAGCAACGTGATACCTACTGCTGAAAGTTTTCGCGGCACACAGTAACGTATTTATGTAGCGAAGGCTATCATTGTTCAAGGAAAATTAGTTAACATGAAGTTGTTGCTTTACTTTCGATTTTTGGGGGGGCGGAAGAAATATGTTTTAGGACCCTATCAGGTGAAATCACTAGTTTGTTATGATGCTTTCATAGTAGGTGTTGCGAGCTGCTAGTGATTGATGAGGAAAAGAGAGTTTAGAAAACAAAGTCAAAATTTTGACTAATAAAACCGAAAAATGTCATTATCAAAAATGAAGGGGATTTTCAACAATAGTAAATGAAATTTTTTTTCTTGGACCTTTCTCATTAAGCATGAGGCCTGTACGTAATTATTCGGGCCTCTGCCCTCCCTCGGACAATCTAGAGCCTCTGACAAGTCAAATCACGTCAGTCAAAACTCGAAATAATATAGTGCTTCAATAGTGGGCAATAACGAGCTATCATTTTTTTATATGATAATGCCAGTAACTTTAACGGATGGCTATTGGTGACAACTTTACAGTATGTACATTGAACACTTATATAGGCCTGACAGCACTATAACAAGATTATTGACCTATTGGCAACATATATCCCTGCTTTTGACTGTCGAACCAAGTCACGGCCTCTTTAAGCTCTTCCTCACTCAAATCCTTAGTTGAACATCGTGACCATAATCGAGACGAATTTGTGCTTTTGAGTCGGGCTCGTGTTAATTCAACTCGATCTCCTCTAGCAAAGATCTGTTTGTTCAGCCAAAGTTGCCATTGCGACACCCAGCCCAGGTTGATTTGGAGCAAGAATATAGCTTAACTTACCTTTTCAGAAGTTCTCAGGCACTTTTTTTCGCTCAACATGCTCTAGAAAACTCCCAATGTCCTTGGGAACGCGACTTAGACTTCGGGAATGCACGAACCCGACCGCGATGAAGACGACGACAACGCGACGAGTGGGATCTCTGTTCGACTGCGAAGACAGCCATTTAGCGACATCTGGCGCGGGACAAGAATTTCGGAATTGTCAACTTCCCCTTCTTCCATGGAACTGGACACGACGATCGTTCTCTTCGGACTCGCTCGTGTCCGGCGCGGAAGGCGAAAGAAAGTGTGAGGTTGACTACTTGAACCGGAGCACCTGCGTCCTGCAGCTGTGGACCTCGTCGAAGTTGTCGTCCGTCGAAGTTTCATTCCACGTCATCTCAACCGCTGCGGCCGAGGGCTGAAATGGCGGGAAGGCTAAGGCAAAGTCGTCGCCACTTAACTTACGTAGGTCTGAAGAGTGGCCCCAGAGCTGCCTGAGCCTGAGCTCCTGCCTCTCCTACAGCTGCAGTCATCCGTCCAGCGCTTTGCTCCTTCCTCCGTCGGTCGGCATTCGCTCCCTCTGCCAAGGTAGGCACGGGCAGCTCGATCGAGTTCGCGTGGACGAAGTTCCCCTTCTCGGCTTCTGTGGTTGTGGGCAGGGAGAGACGTTGACCTCCGAAGTTCGCCTGGCCAAAGAGTGACAGCCTCCAAGGCGAGACATTCGCTTGGGCAAAGAGTCGACCACCTCGAGGCCGTCAACATGGTAAGTAAAAGTCATGACATCATCAACAGAGAGTCGCACAGTTTTCATGAGAGTCTCTCGCTCTTTCGCAGGTGTTGCTGGCGGCCGCCGTGTGCACCAAGTCCGGCAAGGCGCTGCTTTCCCGCCAGTTTGTGGAGATGAACAAGTCTCGCATCGAGGGTCTGCTGGCAGCCTTCCCTAAGCTCATGTCTTCTGCGCCGGGCGGTTCAGGATCAGGCGGGACAGGCGACAAGTCCTCGAAGCAGCATACGTTCGTTGAGACCGAGAGCGTGAGGTATGTCTACCAGCCGATGGAGAAGCTCTACATGTTGCTCATCACGACTAAGACGTCCAACATCCTTGAGGACTTGGAGACGCTCAGGCTATTTGCCAGAGTGGTAAGTGTCCTTGAAGAGAGAGAAAAAGCCATGCTATTTTCGGGTGTCACCGACCTTGAGCCCGTGCATGCAGTTCGTGGTACATCTTCTTTTACCGAACGTAGATACCCGAGTACTGTCGGACAATGGACGAGGCCGAGATTGTGGACCAAGCGTTCAACTTGATCTTTGCCTTCGACGAGATTGTAGCCCTTGGCTACCGCGAGAGTGTCAACCTCGCTCAGATTCGCACCTTTGTGGAAATGGATTCCCACGAGGAGAAGGTCTACCAAGCCGTCAGGCAGACTCAAGAGAGGGAGGCCAAGCAGAAGATGAGGGAAAAGGCCAAGGAACTGCAGAGGCAAAAGATGGAGGCGCAGGTGAGGAAGGCTCAAGACGATCCTCATTGATTATTAGTGACGCCAGGAATGCCTCCTTTGCAGAAACGCGGCCGAGGCATGGGAGGTTCTATGGGTGGTTACGGTGGTGGACAAGGAAGCTGCAATGCTGGGCCGATGGTGGGCGACACTCTCTCTACGCCTGCAGAGCCGCCAAAGCCGACGTACACTGCTCCAACGTAAGTGTCCATGGATCACAAGGGCAATCTGATATATGACGAACTAAGAAGGATGTTTTGTTCCAGCCGAAAACCCACCAGCTCCAGAGCCATGAAGCTGGGTGGTAAGGCCAAAGACGTGGACTCCTTCGTAGATCAGCTCAAGTCGGAAGGGGAAAGCGTCGCGGCAGAGATCTCTGCCAAGAAGCCGGCGCAGACAAAGGCACCCGTTATACCGCAAATTCCGACAGAAAGGTGCGCTTTTATTGTCTTCATCGATAGCTAAGTGTTAATGTTTGGTGATCCATGTCTTAGTGTTCACGCCAAACTGGAAGAGAAGATTACTCTGGTGGCTAACAGAGACGGCGGCCTTGAAAACATGGACATCTCGGGCATGCTTTCGCTGAGGATCTCCGACAAGGAGGTTAGGGAGTCTTTTTCAAAACTACAGCAATTCTCACTTTAATCCAATTGCAATACAGTTCTGAGTGAAGTGCAGCATGCGTACGAAAGATCCTATTTACAGTAGAGAGAAATGCACTAAAAATTTCTTCAACGAGGCCCTGAGGCTTCCATGAGACCTCTGTCGGCTCATTGTCGGGCAACTCGCATAAAACATAACTAGGCCTAGGTGTTCATAGGTCAACCTGATAATTCAGCCTTGTACTTCACTTCTTGTTGAAGGAAGAGACATTTGGATATCGAAAATTAATTTTTAATCCGTTTCAGTTCCTCAAGATTCGACTACAACTCCTGAATACTTCTAACAAGGCCATACAGCTTCAAACGCATCCCAACATTGACAAGGAAATGTTGAAAAAGAAGTGAGTCCAGCTTTGTGCTCTACCAACATGTAGTTACGATTCGAGTGTTGCGTTCTTGAACACTCGCCCCTCTCCGTTATAGAAGCTAAAAAATATGTTTCAATAGGTCTCAGATAGGCTTGAAGAACCCTGCGAAGCCATTTCCAGTCGATACCGACGTGGGTGTCCTAAAGTGGCGTTTCCAGACTACTGAAGAGTCCTACATGCCGCTGTCAAGTACGTTTCATGCGCGACTTTTTCTTTCTATTCTGTCACGAGTGATCTCCCGTTCCAGTCAACTGTTGGCCCTCTGATAACGGGCAGGGTGGTTGCGATGTCAACATTGAGTACGAGCTGGAGCAGGACCACCTGGAGCTGAACGACGTCGTTATATCCATCCCTATCCCGTAAGTAGCAACATCACAAGAAGCGATGAGATCAGGCACTGGATGTTTCTGCTTTCATTCTGCAGCCATGGCGTGAATGCTCCAGTCGTGGCCGAATATGACGGCGAGTATAGCTACGAGAAGAGGGGCGCATTACTGTGGCAGCTGCCTGTAATCGACTGCAACAACAGGAGCGGCGCCATGGAGTTTTCGTGCGGAGGGAACGCAGACGACTTCTTCCCTGTGCACGTGTCATTCTACTCCAAGAAGGCGTACTCAGAGATAAAGGTAAGCGTCTCAAAACAGAGTGCATCGGCACCCGCACGTGGATCTGTGCCAACAACACTCACTTCCACATTCTCTTCTGTAGGTCCTAGACTGCTTTGAGGTAGAAAGTGAGGCCGCTGTCAAGTTCTCTACAGAGACGTTATTCCTCACCGAAAAGTATGACATTGTATGATTGTAAGAGGTGATGGTTTAAACGAGAAAGACTTATGAAGCCCGCTACCCTTCGCCACCAGTTGTTGAGTGCGCCCGAAAGTCGAACGCATTTTTGTCCGCAATCCCTGCCTTTTCCCTGCTTTTGTACATAGGAGATCTTGTTTCTCAATGAGTATTTATATTATAAAAGTTTAGTTTTCCTCCTTGGGCAACGTTTGGCTTTTTATACTACTTTATGTTAACACCTGTGAATCCTTTTTTGTCTCTTCTGCCATGCACCTTTCGCACCATCATTTGTACATGTTTTTTTTTGCAGTGGCGGAGGGCGAAAATATAGTATTTTATCAGAGAACCTCTCCTATCAGCCGAATATACGAGGAAGATCATTTCCTTCTGATGGAGGAATTATATTTCATCACTGTGCGTTCTGTCGCTTGGCCTCCGCTAAGATCTCTCCAGCGCCCTGATCTAACAATCGCTCTGCCAGCTCCTTGCCCGCAGACTCCGCTGCGGCCAGCTCGCTCTTCCAGTCCTCACCCTCTGCCGCTAGGGAGGAAAACACCTCGAATCCAGGTCCCTCTCTTCTCTCCAAGTTCTTTAAACATTTTGACAGGGTGCCCCTCCTCGTTTGATCTCCGTTGAGGCTCCACACCGCTCCCTCGATGGTGAGCTCTTCGTTCTTGATCTTGGCGTGCGCCGCGACTGGCGCTGAACATCCTCCCTGAAGTGTGTGCATGAAGGAGCGCTCGGCGACGCTTGCCAAAGCTGTCTGGCGATGATTCAGGGGTGAGATCACCTTAAGGATCGAAATGTCGTCGGCGCGGCACTCAACAGCCAGCGCGCCTTGTCCTACAGCGTGCAGACACTTGGAGCAAGGTAAAATCTGCAGTAGCAAGGATTATGGCTTTGATACATAGGTAGTATGAACAATGCATGCGCAAAAAACTAGGTATCGTGATTGCTGTAAACATTAGATACATGGTGAAAAAGTCACGATTCCGTAGATGCTTCACTCAAGGTATCCAGTCAAGCTTTTAGCAACAGTTCCGAAATTTGCTATGTTTTTCAACGTTACTTGTGTTATCCTGTCCTTCCACCCCATCCTAATCATGCCAGCGGCCGCCAGCACCAGAGCGTCGTAGCCCTCGCTCTCGTCGTCAAGCTTCCTCAACCGGGTGTTCAAGTTTCCGCGCACATCTTTAATGACGAGGGACGGAAAAAAAGAGCGTATTTGCGCGGCTCGACGGACGGAACTTGTGCCGACCACGGCACCCTCTGGCAGCGTAGACAGGGAGGCAAATGATGACCCACTTGACATCACAAGTGCATCTCGAGGATCTTCTCGCCTGGATAAATGTACCGTGATTGATGACATGACGCCTTATGATAACCCTTCATTGCTGCGTACTTACTCTATAATGGCTCCTATAACCATGCCTTCGGGGAGTGTAGTGGGCAAGTCCTTGAGCGAGTGCACGACGAGGTCGACTTCGCGATTCTCCAGACTATTCTCCAATTCTTTGGTGAAAAGGCTCTTCTCCCCTATCTTGTTAAGCGCCACCTCCAAGCGCTGGTCTCCCAAGGTGGTCCGCGCTACCACTTCGCAGCTGATCGTTGAACCCAGCAAGGACTGGAGAGAGTGCACCACGCTCTCGGTCTGGATCATGGCTAGCTGAAATGGCATTGCACAGGTAAGACTCAAGGGCACTCACAGGTGTTCGAGTGTCAAAGTGGATTCACATGGGTGTGTTAGCAGAAACTGTAGAAACGTTACGTATATCTCACGTCGCCATACAGCAAACCTACGTAGCGTAGCTCGAGCTATGGAGACCCTTAACGGACTTTCTTGAAATATGTTGTATTTGCGAAGATGTCAATTTAGTAATCATTTATATCAATATCGTCTTCTTCATGGCCGTCATCGCCTTGGTTTTCTTCCCATCCTTCTAGCAGAGCAACCTCGTATCTGAGGACACCGACGACGCCGCCAAACCCTGCCACCAATTGATTACCTTCTTGGGACCGATCGCTAACCAACTCCAGTTGTATTCCCAAGCTCTCATGCCTCTCTACTAGCCACTCCAACAGAGGCTGGTGCCACTCTACATCCACCAAAGCACCAATTTTCTCCGGGGTCGAGTGTAAAACACTTCCATCAGTAGTGACGACTCTCAGCAGCTTGGAAGATGCATCCGCGATTACTTTGCCAACAGCCCCAAGCTCCAAGGCCTTTAGTGTCTCACTTGGCCCCAGACAGGCCTTCTCCGGATGACGAGCCAAAAAGTCGAAAAATTCAGATATTATCTGTTTTTCTTGGACCAGTCTCACATTGGCCATGCAGTCAGAGGCCAACTCAATTGCCTGGTTGAAGCCGGCCATTCCTCCATAAGCAACATCCACGTGCTTGATTACAATGGATTTCAGACGCTTGTCCAATCTTTCAGTAAGCAAGGACTTCATTTCAGCACTACCGGCCAGGATCAATCCTCTTACATTCGCCTTACCACCGTCGGCTACGCCGAGGAAGGTGCTTGCAGCAGCCTCCGACACTTTCCCCACGTAAGCGTGCCTCGCCTCTTCAGCCAATCTCATGAACCTATTTGCTGATTGCCCTCCGCGACCGTGCTTGCTTGGTAAATTTACGGGGAAGCGGTGAAGCACAGCCCGGTCAGCTCCGCATACTCGACCGAAGAGAGCGCCTCGACCATCCACGACCACGAAACCAAAGGAGTCTTCAATAGACACCTCGACCATGGACTTCAAGGCCTCCACCTTAAAGGTGGGACCGCAGTAATAGAGCGATCGATCCACTTTCTTGGGCGGCTCGATGTCCAAGTTAACTTTCTTTCTGCCACCTCCATTGCCAAGCTCGGTGACACCGCAAAAGAGCATAAGTCCGTTGGGTGGTACCTTCTTGTAACCCTTAAGTCGCTGCTGCGCGGACACCAGGGCCGCTTGCACGGACAGGCGATTGGTCCTGGACTTGATCTGGGCCGCCGCACCAGCCTCATCGGACAACAGTCGTCCTGTTCGGGCAAGTTGGTCCCCGCCCGGGGGCACGATCAGTGTGATGAGCGAGGTTCCATCGCCCCGCGATGTTTCCAGCGCGGAGACAACCTGCCTCGCTCGCCACAGTGCCAGGGAGTTATTCTTGGTGCCGGAGGCGGCGGCGGCGGCAGCGCCATTGCCGCAACTTCCTTCCCCACCAAGAACTGACGGAGATAGTCAATGTCGTGCGGAATCCAGGAGCGACTGTGGAAGAAGGAAGAACTTTATAGTAAAATATTACGTGTGCCAATATTGTATCTTTTGTGTATTCCGTAAAGTCAAAGGTCATGCTGTGATTGAAGTCACGATCCCTTCCCCTGCCAAAGTCATGTGAGTGTCTACAACGTTGCCAACCCCATTCCAGTGCTTGCCTGCGTCACTTTTCTTGTATGCAATGCATTATATGAGATGTAACTGCTGCCAACACTTACCTTGACCTGATGGTCTTGCAGATGAGTTCTGTGATCTTCAGCAAATGCCATCTTGGGGATTGTCGTTAAATATGTTTTATCCTTGGCTGAAGACGCCGCCGGCTGGAAACCCAAAGGCCGATTGATCAAGAGCCCCCGCTTCTTCTTTAATACCTACTTGTACGATCATTGCGCCATGCCGCGCAATGCGGGACAATACTGCAGGACTGGACATATTGACGCGCAGTGCATATTGAAGGTACGTACGGGAAGAACAGTATGAGTCACCAAAGGGGTCCGATACGATTCAATACGGCATGACAGGGGGAGAGCCACAGAAGAGTGGCTCTCCGCCAACGAGGACAAGGGCATGAGATAGCTGACATCGGCAACATATTTTTTCTCCTTTTGTATAGTACGAGCTCGGTTTGTAGCATAGTGGGCATGTCCTCTCTTACCTGACTCTTTCTCGTCCCCACCTTGAGTACTCGCACTCTTTCGTCACTTGTTAGGTCAGACATTGTTGTGGACGGTTCTTCAGCTGTCCTGAAGCACAGTTTGACTTATGGTTATACTTCTTCAACAGGCGTGCCCGCGTCCAAGTTAATTCTTCAGACAAGTAGTTAAAAGACAACAAAAGTATCAAACATGACCCTCCCTAGTCTGCTGCAGCGTAGTAGAAAATCTGCCCTGGGGGGAGAAGGATCTGGTGATCTGGAGAACTTGTCTATATACGAAGATGGGAACAGGTTATCCGTTGCTTAGAGAAAACGCATCAATCGTAGAGGGTCAGTATCACAATGAGGAGTTCGGGCCTAGGCTAAGAACGTAAAGAATAATAATAATTTTCATAACGGTATCGTACGAGCCTGTCAAGAAGCTTCACCTGGTCGCTGGTCAGGTAAAACATAACAAAATCACGTTGTGCCACTGAATACGACTATGCTGTTTTGCAGTCCCATTCACCGTCTTCTAGGACTCTCCAATACCTGCGTAGCGCGTACTTGGACACTCTTCCTTTGCCTCGAGTTGTTAGAATGCATCGTGGTCATAACCTTGTGCCATTTGCTGCATGCATCAGGTCACCGGAACTGCGACTCACCGTGGCAACTCTGTGAAATCTTAGATCAGAGAAGTGAAGTGCTGAGAGGTTTCGTTGATTCCACAGTGCACGCATTTGTTCACTCCTGAAGAGCAACTGCGCCCTCAGTGCTATGAATTCTACGAAATAAGACTTGCTCAATATTGCCCTGATTATAAATAGCTATCAAAAGAGCAATAAGTGACTTCATTTGTAAATGACGGTAAATGACGTAACTTCTAAAAATGGGACCATCCACAAAGGTTATATCAGCCATTGTTGAATTGGTGAAATCCATGCAGTGTAAGGGAAACTGTTCGATATTTGCAACATCTCCATGTCACTCTGTGCAGGACATAATATAAACTGAAACTTTTGGGGGTTCCAATACAGCAAAAAGTCAATATTTATCTGATAAATCCCGAACTTGTCCAGGCTATATGGCCTATGCAGCACGAATCTCCAGTCTACAGCATGGTTCTTGGAATTGGTCTGACCAGGATTTCACTAGGCGCAACCAGTCATAGTTTGGGGTTTGCAACTGGAGAAGAAAAACACAGCTTCTCTCAGATATCTGAAATATATAATGTGAGTTACCCATGACTGCAAACCTTGACAATCTGGTATTTACAGCATCTTTTCTGGTGCTCCTAGAAGTACTACAGACTGATACTGTTTTCTTTGTCCTGACATTTAGCTTCTCGCAAGATGGACTAAAAATCTGTGTAGTGTTATTAGAAGCAAGACTTCAGAGGATGCTTAAAACAATCTCCGGATTGCAGGCATCGGACATTTTCCCAGGATAAATTCTCTTGATCCAGTCAGCTAATGTGATTCCACACTGTGTATCTATCTACATCCAGCTCAAAGCATTGTGGTATCCAGTGCCCTAGCACTACAACAGTATTCATCGTACCCACCTCTGGCACGTTACAGGACAGGGTTTCGGCAGCTGCTGTGATGTCACGACGAGCTTCCCTAAGATGCGCACTCTAGTTAACTGCTCTGTGATCAGCAGAGTCAGCAGAGTCGCCAGAGTCAGCATGGTCGATAGAGTCAGCAGAGTTGGCAGTCACAGAACAACTACAAGTAGCTGTTCCATGCCAGTGTCAGCAGAGTCAGCTGCAAGCCGCAAGCCGCAAGCCGCGAACCACAGAGGAGAGCATTGAAAGTTGGTCAAGCAGTTGCACTGTGATAAAGTTGGGCATTTTAATTGCTTCCGCGACTAGACCTCCTAAACCATGTGGGACGAGGTTTCTCGCGCCAAGGCCGAGAACCGCCGGGAGCTGGTGCTCACGGGCAAAGCGCTGGGGGCCAGAATCGCCTCGACTGACGGGAAAGTGGACCCGGCTCTCTTTCAGTTGACGGGGCTTAACTTTCTGGATCTGAGCGGGTGCCCGGAGTTGTCCGTGTTGTCACCCCACCTCTCAAACCTGGTAAATCTCACCACGCTGCTGCTCGGCCACGACGGCTTTGAGGAATTGCCAGGAGAAGCTGTTGCCAAATTGACTAAGCTCAAGGTGCTTGATCTCTCTGCTAACAAGATCAACACCTTTCCCGAGGAGATGGTCTCGCTAGGTAAGCTTGCGACCTCTACCTGTGATAGTCTTTCATAATATAACGGCCAATTTTATCAGCCAACTTGACGACGCTTAATCTATCGATGAACGAGTTGTCCTCAATGCCTTCACTGGAGGGGATGACCGTCCTGTCGCACGTGGACCTGAGCGGAAACAAGTTAACTGAGGTGTCGTTTCTCTGTCACGCCTCTCTCGCCCACTTGGCGGAGATTTCGGTGGCCAGGAACCAGATTTCTTCTCTGGACCCTCAAGTGTCAAAGTTGGTCGCCCTGAAGAAGTTCAACGTGTCGTCCAACCAGCTGAAGACCGTCCCCGGCGAATTGGCAGACTGTCACAAAATGAAGGAGCTTTTCCTTGGAGATAACCCGTTATCAGACAACCGCCTGAAGAAGATGGTGGCTCAAAAGCCCACTAAGGCCGTTCTGGACTATATTAGACAGCACTGTCCAAAGGTGATGATTGTATAGACAGTACTAAGGACATTCGTCATCGCGACCTAATCTATCGCATATGTTCAACTTCAGGGCCCTGCAAGCGATGCTGCCGGTGCTCCTCAAAGCGGAGGAAAGAAAACCAAAGGCGGAAAAAAGAGCAGTAAAGCAGCCATGGCCGCTGCTAAAGAAGAGGCCTCTGTGGATCTTGTCGCCGATCTCCTAAACGTCCTACATATGCAAGACGACTCGCCAAAGGTGAGCATGGACACTTCTCAATAACCACTGTCCACGAACACGCTCTCTCATGAGTCACTGCAGGTTGTGGTAGAGGACACAACGAAGGAGATCAGGCCATACATCGTCTGCTTCATTGTGCGGGACGTGGACTTGAAGGCTCCAAAGTATAAACAGTTCATTCAAGCGCAGACGCGACTTCACGACTCCATTTGCGAACGTAGGAATGCGGCGACGATCGCCACGCATGATCTGGCGAAGATACCGAAGGGCACGGTATGCGTGTGTTCATACTTTGATAGGGTTCATATCGTCATTCACTTGCTGGACTGACCTAAACATTGGTAGCGTACCGCATTGGTTCGATATGTTGAGAATCCTTCATAGGGATGATTTCAGGTCACCTACACAGCTAAGTCTCCAACAGAATTGAAGATTGCGCCGTTGGGCCATACAAAGGAATTTGACGCGGAGAAGTTGGTCGCTCACATACGTGCCGAAGCAGAGGCTCAGCGCAAGGAGAAGAAGCGCAACACCATCTCTGGGGTGCACCAGTACCTCAATCTTCTTAACCGCTTGGATAAGTATGCCTGCCTCGTTGACGAGACAGGCAAGGTCATCTCCTTTCCACCCATCATTAATGCTGAAGGAACCAAAGTCTCCGAGAACACCAAGTGAGTGGAAGAGACTGCGTGGCACAACTTACAGACGTGGTGTCGGTCACGCGCCTCTTGTTACAGGGACATTTTCGTGGAGGTCACCTGCGGGACCAAGCTGCAAAAGGCCAAGTTGGTGGCTGACGAGGTCATCCGTGAGATGCTTTCTTTAGACCTGGGAGCCAAAGACGAACCAGACTCGGACGACGAGGACGAGGAGGAGATGGCAAGGAAACAGCTCAAGGTGGAGCAGGTGAAGGTTGTGGACGCAGAGGGGAACATGAAGGTTGTCTACCCATCAAAAACTGATTTGGCCTTTGCCAATGAGGCAGCTAATATCAGAGTGATCAGACCCTAAATATTTGTTTCTACGACAGTATCGAGCCATGCATAATTGTAGCATATTTGTAGGAATGAACTGGTTTGAGACAATAATAATGATGACAAAAAAGGAATTACTTTTCTGTTCACACCTGTCAATGTCCTACAAAAAGATATTTACTTCTATAGGGGGTATTCAAAGCAATTCAAAACCGATACATGTTGAATGCCTCAGTGTTCGGTATTTATTCAAGATAAAACTTATGCTTGTACTTCAAGGATATTTGATACTAGGACTTGGGATTCTTCACAATTTACGGAATTGACCCATGGGCTGTCGGTAGTTTTGTGCAACATTGCCAAATTATCGCTCATATTTTTTCGGTATTCCTTGTTCGATGCGATATATCGTACGGTCATAAGACATACAAAAAAAGGTACTTCACAAAGTACCTAAGTCCTAAGGATACAGTCCACATTCCAGGAAGCCCTGTGCTCTGGCACCCTCAAACAGACGTGTCTCCCCATTTCAGTTGGTGGACACAAGTACTAGGCGAACGCGGAGGAAGGCAGGAAATTGGGAGTCTTGACCCCTACATTCCGTTAGCACTGCACCATAGACGCTACCGTGGTAACGTCACTAACGTGTGCTATCGCAAATAAGTGCTCGTTGGCTCTCTGCCTCCTCCTCCACTCGTGTGTACGTATGTACTAATAGCTACAGCACATTGCGCAGTGTGCTCAAGGCGAGTGAGATGAACGTTGTCATGGTGAGTGTAATGCAGTCCAGGCGAGCGAGGTCATGTCAAGAACAAACGTTTATTGCCTGGCAGAAAACTTCACGACATTTACTTTCAACGATCACTTGGAGACGGAGTCTTTCTTCTCCCGCTCAATGTCCTCCTTGCTGGGCAAGATATTCTTCTCCACTGTTTCGGTGTGCTTCAATGAATCCGGACGGTGATGAATTATGGCTGAAAAAGTTTTTGATTGATTGAGCTCATGATGAGAGTGATTAGTCATTGCTACACCCTTTTGATCACCAGACTGCGAGCGTACGTACGCATTTTGGATGGAACATAAATGTGTGCGGAAACGTCAGTGTGACTCACCCAACAGTTGGCTCTTTTTATTCGTTTTGCTCATACCGACGATGATTCTGACAGCTTTTCTACTGCGGCATTACTGTACTATTTTAAAATTTTAGATTATTTTACTCAAAACCCAACGCAAGGCTCATTTGTTGTAGATACAAGCCCTGGTACTTGAATGCGTTGGTCAGACAAGTCAAGCACGTACCGAACTTACGTACATCTCGGCTATATATCCTATGCCAAATCTGAAATAATGCCAGTACAACATACTATCCATTGCTACAGTGTGACAAATGTGCACAGCTCACCAGCCATGGCCATGTCTCTGGCCTGACTTGGCGTCTTGTCTTTCTCCTCGACAGCTTTGAGCTCTGCGTGGTCGAACTTCTCCACGTCCTTCAGCAGCTCATCCGGTGCCTTCTCCGAAGTTCCACTCATCTTGAAGCCTCAGCGCGAAATGATAACGAGAATAGGACAGGAACTGTAAGAAAAAACCTTTGCAAGTGTGATTATTCCTCCTCGCACACAGTTGCTAACTCGTTGTGGCTCACATGTGGTTCCAAGAGCGCGCAGTGTGGTCTCTGCACTGCGATGTCGTACTGCATCGTCCATCGGTATCAGTACAGTCGAGGTACATAAGTACAGCACGTATGTACTGTGCTCCAGTATAGAAGGCGGAGGGTGTGTGACCTTCCTTCCTGCTGTCTTGTGTTCGCTTTACGAGCACACCTCGACCCTGCAGAAGCTGTGCTGCTACCTGCATATCAGAGGGATTTGTCACAGCTTTTTTAGGTGAAAAACTCTCCGTGGTGAGGTGACAACGTACCGCAAAATGGCTATTGATGCCCGCCCTTCAATGATAGCTGCATGGCCAACAGACAAATAGAAATCATTGTCGCCCTCAAACGATGTCTACGTTACGTTTGTTCTTCATAGAGATCCTCCCCCTTGGGAGTTCTTTCCATGGTCCGGTCACAGTCAGTTATCGAGAACATGATCAGCCCAAGGTAGATATTCAAAGCTTAAACTCTCTTAAGCACTTCAGAAATTAGTACTTAAAATTGGTGAGCTTCTTAAGTCTTACAAAAGTAGCCGCCCTCTTGTAATAGGCGCCAAAGATGAAAGCTATATTGTAAAGATTCAGAATTTCACAATACCGAGTTCCGGGTTCTGTTGTGTTGATGCGCCCACCTTAGTAAGTGCATCAAAGATCCTGTTTGTACCTCCAGGCATTAATTCATTTCATCTTTGATGTCTCTAAAGATTAAGCCGAAGTTATTTTTAGTCTATGAAGAAATTCTGAATGACGAAGATGAAAATGAGGACTGTTTCCTTGTTTCTCATCAACATGACATCTTAAGTATTTTTCAGGATCCCTGGAGCTTCCCCTTGAAGAAGCAGTTATTGCGCATTTTATATAAGACCATTGTTTAACTCACTTTTGGTCATTTCCTTAAAAGAATATGCCTGGGACGACTGATGAACGATTGCCCAAATTTTTGTTGGGGCTCCTGCAGATCACACCAACTTTTAAATCATTGGAGCTTCATCTCTGACCCCCAAATTCTGACGCTACCCTCTAAAATCATGAATTCTGCCTGTTCACTCTTTCCTTTTGAGACCAGCCTAATTTGGACTCCCACCTATCGATCCACCTCTTTTCATTTGGCGCCCTTGAAATGACGCACAGTCCAGAACTAATCCGTCGAGCTTCAGTGTCTTGAGGTGAATGAAATGCGCTGTAACAGTCATAAAAGCTGTCATAGTGAATGATAACCATAAGTTGATTCGAGTCCGAATCAGAATCCCACTCCGTGATCCGACCAGTCTCCAGTCCAGAACTTTCAGTTGATTCCAATGGTGCATGTACATTGTCACCGCAGCACGCTCCAAATGGCTATCGCAGCCGAACACGGTCACCGTGTCATGGAACACAACGCTCACTTGTTAGAGAGTCCATATAGCGTAAAACCTTACTTGCATGGCTGTTTGGGTAGCTCTGTGATTACAGTTCAGCGCAGACTTTTAGAGTTAATCTGACAAGAAAATCTTTTACTTATGAGCTAAAAAAACAAACATTGTGGAGGAAGATGTCAAAAAAGGACCAAAAGCTCCAGTGATATGACGTTAAGCTTGCCCGTCTGGCTGGAGAGCGAGCCTCGAATCTCTGTGTCACCTTTTTCTTGGGCATTTTCTTGACGCTGCAAGCTTGCAACAAGCAAGCTGTGGCAATGCTTAAAAAAGGCCCATTCTTTCGTGTCTCCTAACGTGTTCGACTGTTTTGCAGTTGTCCCCAGTGAAATCCCTCAGCTACTCATATGCAGTGACTCAGTGTGGAAAAATTCGACAGCATTTATTGGTTTACATAGCACTTCAGTCGTATTCCGTATGTGTAAACGCTATACTGTAGGCGCCGGATAAAGTGGGACAGGATCAAGTGGCAATCCGCTTTTAGTGGCACTTTCGCCAGGGAAAAATTCCACTTTTTTTTCTGACCAGATTGTAGAAACTTGGTTTACAGTGGCACTTTTTCTCCGGCCCCGTACTGCCACTTTATTTGGCGCCTACTGTACTCGAGGAGCATCTTCCTGGGAGAAGGAAGAACTGCCTCATTCCCTCCATGTGCTGTACTATTATAATGCGTAAAAGAGATCACAGGAGCTTCATTACCAAGTAAGCACATGTAGAATTGGTCTCTCCTTGCAAATATTTGGTAGCTGCGTGACTTCAATGCATGCCCATGTAATGATTTTAGCCTCGATTATCTCTTCAATCTTCTTTCTTCGGTCTTCTTTTCCTCACGACTTTCTCTGCAGACTCTTCTCGTTCCTTTCCTTCCTCTTCCTCTTCCTCTCCCTCGCCTCCTCCTCCTTCCTCTTCTTCTTCTTCTTCTTCTTCTTCTTCCTCATCATCATCTTCTTCTGTATCTCTTTCAACAACGTCGTCATCGTCCTCTTCTCTATCGGAGTCATGTTCCTTCGGAGCTCCTGGCGTTGGAGCCACAGACTGCAAACATGGTCAATAAGCTGAGGGATGGCTCAATAACGATAATGCAGAAATCACCTGTTCAGCAGAATATCTCTTGGTGGCGCCACCACTGATAGGACAAAGGCAGTCAACGCAGCAGACCATGATGAGTCCGAGAACTCCTCCCAACAGTATAGTGAAGACAGCGAAGAGGATGTAGGAGACGTAAGCCGGCTGTCCGTACTCTTCAGTGATGGTCTGGTGGATGTTTCGCAACACCATAGACATCTGAAATCGCGCATGCGTGATTTATGCGTGATAAAAAACAAAGAAAACGAAACACGGCAGTTAGGATTACAAGCAACATATCCTACTTTATTGTTAGCTCAACAAGTAACAAAGTATAAAAATTAAACAAAACTGTAAGTAGGAGCATAAGGCATTGGAACACCTAATATGGAAATGATGAGCGAGTATAATACTGTTGGTTGGTCACATTTTAGGTACGACAACTAATGTTCTGTCCTATAGAAGAACACTAAAAGGTTTTAGCCTCGATAAACAAAACTATTGAGGACCTTGAAAAAGTATGATGCTGCCGTCATTTGGATCGAATCTGGATGCTTCCAGCTGGACACCGGTTCCATCTCTTTCCACTGCCTCTCCTCCACCAGCGTGATGAAGCTGTCCTTGTCCCTGGCACCCCTGTACTGATGGAATTCGCCATCCTTCACACTGCAAGCAGAGGATATTCCTCGTTGCCACCTCCACATTCAATGTCAATATCGTCACAGCACTTACTGGTAAATAGTCGGAAGCGCGGTGACGAGGAACCTCCCGGAGAGCCCCGGGTTTTCCGTGACGTCGACCTGGGCAATGCCTGTGAGCCCCAGGTCCTCGGTCCAGTCGGAATAGTCGATCCACGTTGGGTGCAGCGCCCTGCATGCCGGACACCACGGAGCATAGCTAGACAAGTAAGAATATAAACAGATATGACTAGTAACAATAAGAACACAAACGGTATTCATACAACTACGAGCAAAAGTTAACGCCAGGTAAAACTCACAAGAGAATCATCCACTCTCCCTTGAGGACCTGTCTCCAGTTGCTCTCGTCCAGGTCGATAACCTTGCCCATCTGATGCTTTCTCAGCGCCAGACACTGCGCCGCCAACAGCGCCAACAACAGTACCGTCACTCTGGAGTAGGACATCATCGTCAACACGAGGACCGGCTTGGTGTGTGTGTGTGGGCAGAATAGCCTGTAGGTCGTCGAGACCTTATCTCCCAGGTAAAACGTAGAGAAAAAAAGGAACCGCTACATGGGCCACATCTGTGCTGACACGCACGCGCACACTCTCTTTTCACTCGCGGCGAAGGAAAACACCACCAACCCGATGCCGCCACAACAGCAGAGAACTTGGCAGCAGACAACATTTGATGCCAGCGGCGTGGCCAGACAGGCCCACTCAAAAGTCACCTTGTGTCGGCAATCTAATAGGGGTCACATGGCAGTGGATCATCATTCCTCTACAGACCTTTGACAGTCTCCTCGGCTCCCCGGTGTCGGCCTTTACCACGTGCATCGCGGCGGCCAGGTTAGCAGAGTAGAAGTCACAGTGGCAACCAGTTGTCAGCCACACGTAAGCAACACAATATCAGTAGGTAAAAATGAGGGGTTGAGTCTACTTGACCAAATAATACCAGCAACCCTTCCTCTAACTTCACCCTGGCCCCAGATGTCATATCCGAGCCACCACTGGGCCGCAACTCCCACACCGGGATGTCACTCAGTGGCGGCTGCCACTCCTCCAGGTGAGCCGTCTTTCATCATTTCTTGGTGCTCTATTGGTGAGTCCTAACTCTTTTAGCCTCTTCGCCTCCTCCTCCGCCTGCGTCTCCGCCTCCCCTTCCAAATTCACCTCCGCCTCCCCTTCCAAATTCGCCTCCGCCTCCGCCTGCGTCTCCACTTCCACCTTTGCCTCCACCTCCGCCTCCTCCTCCACCTGCGTCTCAACCTCCACCTCCTCCCCCGCCGCCTCAACCGCCTCCGCCTCCGCCTCAATGGCTTCAACCCACCGCAAGTACGAAATCTCTGGTGTCCTCGCACTACGGGTACGGTTACAACGTGCACACCCCGACAGCGGCGACAGCGGGATCCTTTAGAATTTCCGACTGGAATGGGGCGGAGATGGCGTCTCCATCGGTCGCAGGAGGCCAGACTCATCAGCGGATCCGAGTGCAGACGGAAGTGACGCCGTACTTCTCGGGTGCGACGTGGAAGCAGGCGGCGGGTGCGGCGGCCGTGAGCACTACCGTCTCCTCCTCCGGCGACCCGCTCAAGTCGTTAGTCGGCGGCGTCGGTCAGAGTCCCAGGGCCAGATGCTCGTCGGCCGCTGCAGGTGAAGGACAGAACTTTTAATTTCTGCACCCTGTCAATGCTCAAGCCTTTCCACTTCTGAACCTTCATATGTACGAGGCGCGCTCGAGCATAACCCGGATTGCCCTTTGTTTTAACTGATATGACAACCTCCAGGTCTGAGCCTTTTTGCGAACTATCCTTAACTTATTCCAAACAATCTATATCTATCATGTCGGCTAATGTTTAATGCAGGGCAAACCGCCAGCACTTAAAGAGAGATATTCTGCAAGACCCCTCCACTTTTTACAATATACTGTTTTAGAACATGTTTAGGTCTTCAATGAGAGTGAAATGTACTCTTTTGTGGCACCAACTGCTAGCCTTACGCTAATCATTAACGGAGATTTCTTGATCCTGGTTGACAATACCGCTTACAAGCTTAAATGTTCCACCTTGTTCAAGAGTTCACGTTCCCTATGCATACATCAAAGTGGACAGGTGTTATAGGACACAACTCTTGAATTGCTTGTGGCGTGCCTGCAAAAAATCACCCAGGCTAACAAATAAGGGCAGAAGGAATCAAAACTGTTAAACTGTCTAATGTCTGACTCAGATTTGTTCATTTGTTCGAGTAAGCAAGGAAAAGTATCAATCTATCGCCCAGCGACCACGTGGGCAGACACGTCAAATTTACTGCACTTACACAGCATGGAAGGCCCTGCCTTGAATCATGATGTGTTTGAATCGTGGCCCCTTGTGGACGTCCACTTGTGCAGGGACATCTGATCGAGACGAATATGGTTTATCGTTCTTCAGCCGCTTTCAGGCAGTGATGGCGGGCTGTTTAAGGGTCTGACTCATTTGCTGAATACACATTACATGTGCCGTAGAAGGGTCTTGGGCTGCTCTGTATGCACATTTTCTTCTTTAGGAAGACCCTTCGGACGCGGGGATGGCGGAGGGGTTCACTCCGTCTCCCACACGTTCGTCCGGACGGACGGTTACGTCGCCTCCACCGCGGCCTATCCTTCCACGGCACCATACCCTTCCACTTCGCTATATCCTTCCACTGCACCATATCCTTCCACTGCGCCATACCCTTCCACGGCGCATTATCCACCCACTACGGCAGTAGTCAGAGGAGGGTTTTCAAGTGGAAGACCGGTCAAACGAGGCCGTGGCGGCGGAGGCCGCGGTGGAGGAGGGGGCGCCAAGGGTGTCCCGCCGCCCAGACCACGAACCCGAGAATTGTTTGACAGCTTGGGGAAGCATTTGATGCCGAAGAGCGCCCTGCTTACGTTGACGGAGGTGGGCGGATTTCTAGTTCACTTCAGCTCCGTTGATGCCTCTGATGCCGATTACGAAAGCTTCAATGAAGACCACGGATACTATCCTGAATATCTGTACAAGTTTGAGTGTAAGGTGGGCCTCGGTACCTGCAGACGTGAAACACTTGTATGCCAAGTTGTTATTTTTCCTAGGGCGCCAGCGGCAAGTCCTACTCTGCTTGCGATCCAGACAAGGACAAGGCGAAGGAGCGCGTCGCTGAACTGACTCTTCCAGACTTCTTGTGCTTCAAACTTGCAATGCAGAAGAAGAGGCCCCGACAGATAGGTGCATCCTTCGAGCAGATGGAGGACGAGGTTGGAAAATTAATTTTTGTCACTGATGAGCTTAGGCAAGACTTCGAGTTTACTTTTAGGTTCCTTGGGCCAACATTTGCAGCTTTGCACTGTTTAAGCTTTATCAGGACTGGAGTAAGGAAGGATTCAATGTGACGCCGGAGTTCTATGACTTCAGGGGCAACGGCAAAATTAACCAGGTACTTTAGGACGTTATGTGCAAGAGCAGCTTCGGTTTCGACAACTCCCACCTGAGTGCTCTGATGCAACGTTTGTTCCAGGGAGGAAACTCCAACAAGTTGTGCAAGGAGAACCTCCATTCTGAGTATGTGGAGCCCCACCGACCAGGAGAACCGAAACAAGCACAGGTAAATTTGCATTTGGATGGCACCAGACATGAACGAAGACATACCCACGCATGTGTCTGTAGATACCCATTAACACTGCTGATCAACAGGCTGTCTGTACTCCACAGGGGTCGTCATCGCCAAACGTATCGGAAAATAGTCTCGTACAGCTTGGCCACGTGAAGCATTTTCAGCCCCAACTGCCTCAACCACCTGAGCAGTACCAACACTATCCAGCGCACCATCAACAACAGCAGCAGCATGATTCTTACAGCTTGTCGGACCCTATGGTGAAGACTCCCTCTGGCAAGCCGTTGAACCCGTTGACAAAGCAGCCGGTGCAGTTGCTCAACGAACTGGTGCCTCATGTCTGCTACAAGTACTCCAACTACGGGACTAAGTAAGACAAGTCATTTAAGCTTTCACTCCTGCCGGCCCTTTTTTCTTTCTTAACCCATTCTCTTCCAGACGCCTCTACTTCGTGACTGAAATTTCTCTGAAAGGTGTAACGTACACGGGCGAGTCCTACAATAAGAAGGAGTCCAAGCTGATGGCTGTCGTCAAGGCCCTCAAGGGCGCCTTTGGTGTTGTATATCCAGGGTTTGTCATGGAAGACGTTTCATAAGAAAATGTTGCTGTTGTTGTTGGTGCTGCTGCCGCCGACCCAAAGTCTAGTCAAAAATGTGATATTTCAGTGATATGTAGGAATAAATCTATAATTTGTTGAGCTCAGACGCAGTTATTCATGTCACGACGAACGAGTAGGTTGCGGCTGGTGTACATCACCAGCCGCAACCTACAGAAGATACCTTAGCAGATTATCTGTCGGGTACACTTTGAAATCTATAAGTATCAATTTCCGTCAGGTGATGTGATGATATCAGACCTCTGCTCAGTTCCTACGAGTGACTGCACTGTGTAAACATGAAGTTGGTTAGCTCTCTTGGCCGCACTGATCTTTCCAATGAGGAGAAAATGCACTTCATTTTGTGAAGCTTTTCTTCACTCTTCGCTTTATGCTTCCTTTCTCGGTGCATGTGCAAAGAGAAAATGGTTGGTGCAGAAAGAGGTGCGCGCTTTCTTGGAAGGCTTTACTGCAACAAGTCATGTTAGGTCGGGGGGGGGACGACGCATGGGTAATTCTTGGGGAGTGCAACGGTTTGGTCGTGTTCAAGACTCCTTCTGTCTCCCCTGCTCACAAGGGTAGAGTCTCACGGGGAATGTCTCCACATCAAACTCCGAGGTCCCCTGCCCCTCTTGGTCGACCCACATGACAGGATAGGACAGTCAAGCTGAACGAAGAAGCTATTCTTACCTCATTCTGGTCGACTTGCTAATTCATTCCCTGGAAGGCCGCGGCTGATGCCGAGCTGTTGTGGCCGGCAGGCCTGGTTATCGTTTCTGACAGCAGGATTTGCCGACGTTGCTCCGCAAGTCCACAAGGTGGTTGCTCATGCTGACGCTGCCTTTCGCTCACGGACTTATACTGCTCTCTCTTGGATTGGTGGCATGTTTGCTGCCCGCGAGGGGAGTCGACCAACCTACCCCACCCCTTGGCGAGTCATCCCGGGGCCCCTGGCTTCAGGAGGGGTACGAACTACCACAGCCCTCGACGGGCCGCGTACCGCAGGGTATATTGTGTTTTCGCAGCTGCGCACCCCATACATTTCGGAGCCATTAATGCGCCATCGATTACTTCAATGCGCGGCCATGCAAACAATCTGGATGGGGTCCTATAAGTACATTATGCTAGTGGATCTAAGAATGCCATTGACTATTTTTCTTGCCCTCCCTACGCATTTGGGCTCACCTGTGCTTGCTCGCCCCCCCTTTTCCCCATTTTGGCTCGAAATTCGAAAGTCTATGTGCATACGTACAGTTGCGACCAAAAGTTTGCATACACTAGCAAATCAGCACAAATCGAGGGTCATAAGTCTCTATCATGGTTAAAAGTTGCATGAAGGACTGCTTTGATTTAT